>Ga0268298_10005248_pt1 | contig 12239 bp, 15 predicted proteins | sample WWTPWeurt_MetaG_FD_194462 | JGI IMG/M metagenome (GOLD analysis project Ga0268298, IMG submission 194462) | Activated sludge microbial communities from WWTP in Nijmegen, Gelderland, Netherland - WWTP Weurt | ecosystem: Engineered > WWTP > Aerobic digester > Activated sludge | place...
CCGTCTGCCATGCACCTTGCGGCACATCCGACTTGCATGTGTTAGGCACGCCGCCAGCGTTCATTCTGAGCCAGGATCAAACTCTCAAGTTTCATTCTGAACTCTTATCCCAAATCCTTAGACTTGGGAAAAATGCTCTGGTCGAAAAATTGTTCTGAATTCCATCCCACATCCTTAGACGCAGAACAGAACCCTCAAAGGCTTCCTATCTTCTATCCGGTTTTCAAAGACGCCCACCATGCTCCTCAGCATGTCGGATTTGGCCTCTCAGCCTCCTCCTGCACCCCACAGCCTCAACTGCGCAGGACATCCAGACTATCACCCACACCCCCAAGTGCAAGAGAAAAATTACGTCGTAGCGCTCCCGATTCAACGGAATGGCATGCGCAGGCATGGCTTAGCGATCGCCAGCGCCTTTGGTGACCCGCTCCGCGGGGGATTCCCCGTATATGCCTTAGAATCAGCCGCCAGGAGGAGCTTTGATCCATATCATCGGTGCAGGACTGGCTGGGTCCGAGGCCGCATGGCAGTTGGCTTCCCGCGGCCGCATGGTTCGAATCACAGAAATGCGCCCGCAATGGACCACCCCGGCACACAGGACTGACCAGGCAGCGGAGATGGTCTGCTCGAACTCGTTCAAAAGCGACGATCCCAACTCCGCCACCGGAATCCTGAAGGCAGAGATGCGCCGAATGGACTCGCTGATCCTGCGATGTGCCGAGGCCACACGAGTGCCCGCAGGCAACAGCCTCGCCGTGGATCGGGACCTGTTTTCCTCCGCAGTGACCGAGACCCTCAAGCGTCATCCGAACATCGAGTGGATAGGGGCGCAGGTCACAGTTCCCGACCTGCAGCATCCGACCATCCTCGCCACCGGGCCCCTGACCTCGGACCCCCTGGCGGACTGGCTCGCCAGGATCACTGGAAGCGGCTGCCTGCATTTCTACGATGCCATCGCCCCCATCGTCGAACGTGACAGCGTCGACATGGACATTGCCTGGATGGCCTCCCGGTATGACAAGGGTGGGGCTGACTTCATCAACTGCCCCCTCGATCAGGCGCAGTACGAGGCATTCCTGGATGCCCTGCTCTCGGCTGAACGGGTGCCCCTCCAGGAGGTGGATACGCCCTACTTCGAGGCCTGCCTGCCCATCGAGGTCATGGCGGATCGAGGGCGGGAGACCCTTCGTCACGGCCCAATGAAACCCGTGGGGCTGGACAACCCGAGGACCGGGCGCTGGCCCCATGCCATCGTGCAGCTGCGGCAGGACACCATCGCCGGAGAGCACTTCAATCTCGTCGGATTCCAGACCCGGTTGAAGTGGGGGGCGCAGAAGGAGGTCTTCCGGCTTATTCCGGGGCTGGCCCACGCGGAGTTCGCGCGCTTCGGCAGCATCCACCGCAACACCTACCTCCAGGCGCCATCCCTCCTCGATGCGACACTCGCTGTCAAGTCCGTCCCGAACCTCTGGGTGGCAGGGCAGCTCTCCGGTGTGGAGGGCTACCTGGAATCCGCAGCGGCAGGGCTGGCCGCCGCCCGTTTCGTCGATCAGGCGATCTCCGGCGAGGCTCCTCTGCCCTTCCCCCGGGACACGGTCCTGGGCAGCCTCCTGCACTACCTGGCCCACTCATCCAGCAAGGATTTCGGACCGACCAACGCCATGCTGGGCTTGCTGCCACCCATCCCGGATGACGAGCTGGACGTGCGGGGCCTGAAGCGCTCGGGAGGACTCCGGGCCGTCAAGGCCGCCAAGGGCGAAATCCATCGCAAGCGGGCCCTCACCTCCCTCGAGAGGCATCTCGGTTCCCTGAGTCAGGTCAGATAGTCGAAGAGGTTCACCTTGTTGGTTTTGGCCATGGTGCTCAGAGTGACCGACTGCAGCGTCTCGTCCGCCGTGACATCCGTCATCACCTTGGGATAGTCGGTCGCCTCCTGGGCGGACTGCAGGCTTTCCAGCGTGGCATTGAAGTTGGCGTAGGTGTCCTTCAGATCCAGGAGCCCGGCCTGCCGGCCACCCAGATCGGCCTGGGCCTTGTTCAGATTCGCGAAGATGAGATCCAGGTGGTCGCGCACCGTCTGGACTGCCGTCGCATCGTTCGCATTGAATGCGGCCTTTAGGTCGGTGATCGCCTTGAAAATGTCTGTGTTGGAGCCCAGTCCGCCGGCGCCAAAGAATACCGTGTCGCCGGGGAGGTTCGTGGTGACTTGGTTGGGGTTGGTGGCGTTCCCATCCAGATTCACCCTGATCTGCCCGGCATTCCCCTGATAGTTGATCTGCGACGTGGGGTCGGCGGGGTTGGCCAGAACAAAGGGTTTGGAGTCCGTGGCGGTACCTGCAAAGAGATACTTCCCCTGCGACTGGGCATTCGCCATGGAAAGCAGGTTGGAGCGGATGGCATCCAACTCCGAAATCGTCGCCGTGGAGCCGCCGACCGCCAGTTCCTGGAGGCGCATCGTGGCTTCGATCGCCGAGGCCACATTGTTCTCGGCGGGGGCCAGGTAGGAGAGTGCAGCATCGGCCTGCCGGATGAACTGGGTATTCACCTGGATGGAGTTGTTGAAATCCAGGATCGAAGCTGACGCGGTGGGATCGTCACTGGGGCCGGTGATGCGGCTGCCGGTGGTGATCCGGGTCTGGTTCTTCGCCAGGCGTTCCTGGGTACGCTGGAGGTCCATCAGGCTCTGACGCTGCTGGGTGGTGCTGGCGGTTCGAAAGGACATGGGTCACCCGTTTCCTAGGTTATCGGCCGAACTGGTTCACCAATTGATCTGTGAGCTGGTTGATGACACTGATGAAGCGCGCCGAGGCCTGATAGCCCCTCTGCAAGGTCATCATGCTTGAGGCTTCTTCATCGAGGTTCACCCCAGAGATGCTGTCCCGCTGGTTCTGAAGGGCCGTCAGGAGGTTCTGCTGAGCCGTCGTCTGCGTCTCATAAAGCTGGGTCTTATTGCCCACGTCGCTGATGAGATTCCCGATCACGTTGCTGTAGCTGGTGCCAGAGTCGCCGATCCCATTGCCGTCCAGATCGACGGTGCCAGCTGCCGTCTGCAAGGCCGCCATGGCCAGAGCATTGGCATTGTCGCCCTTCGCCCCCGCCACGCCGGCCGCGGCAATCAGCGAGGAATCCATCACGATGTTCGGGTCGATGGCAAGGCTGCTCACCATGCCTTTGTAGTTGCCGGTGAAGTCCACCCCTGTGGGAAGCCCCGGGTTGCTGGCGTTGGCGGGATCCCCGACGAAGAAGTAGTTGTTGAAGGCCAGGGGCGGATGGGGTGGGGCCGAAGCGGCGGTTGTGATGCCGTCGGCAGCGTAGCCGGTCCGATGCAGCTGGTTCACCCCCTGGACGAGGCCCGCGGCCAACTGATCCAGCTGTCGCTGAAGGCCGGGGAGAAGGTTGTCCCGCAGGTCGAGCCTCGCGCCGAGTTGGCCGTCCTTGATGCTGGAAGTGACGGCCAACGGCGGGATTTCGGTATTCAGAAGGATGCTCGACTTCCCATCCAGAGCACCGCCCGGCGAGGCACTCAGCTGATAGGAGCTGGTCCCGTTCACCAGGATGCCTGTGCCCGAGTCCAGGGTGATCTGGTATTCCCCCTTGGCGCCCTCGAAAACATTGATGCCCACCAATGCCGAGAGCTTGTCGGTCAGGGCCTTCCTCTGGTCGCGGGCATCGTTGTTGGCGCCCGGACTGCTCTCGGTCATGATGCGCTGGTTCAGGCTGGCGATCTGATCCGTGAGCGTGTTCACCTGCGTCACCAGGCTTCCCACCGCCTGGTCCGCGTTGTTCCGCTGATCCTCCAACAGCTGGTACCGCGTCTTCAGGGCGGAGATCAGGCCCTGGGCCTTGTTGACCAGATTGGTCCGGAGGGCGGCGCTCTCCGGCTGGGCCGAGAGGTCCTGGAACCCCTGGAAGAAGGCCTGGACCTGGGCCCCGATCCCGGAGCTGCCGGTATCGGCGAGGCTGGTGGAGATCGCGTTCAGGCCCGCGAACCGATCCGAGGCACCGGACTGTTTGGCGGTTTCCCGATAGATCTGGAGATCCAGGAAGCGGTCACGAATGCCCTGCACCGAAGTCAGCGAGACCCCGGTGCCGAAATAGAGCTGCCCTTCGGTGAGCGAGAGGTTGGAGGAAAGATCCGCCCGCTGCCGGGTGTACCCGGGCGTGTTCACGTTCGCGATGTTCTGACCGACCACGCTCAGGGCCGACTGCTGGGCCTGGAGGCCGGAGAGTCCTAGGTAGAGGCTGGCATTCAGTCCGGGCATGGCTAGACCTTTCCGTGGAACCGCTGGACGCGGACCGGGGCCTCCGCGGGGAATCCCCCCCGTCCATACACGGGCGCGTCGGACATCTCGGCAAACGCCGCCCGCAGGGGGGATTGCAGCCCCATGATCAGAGTCTGGATGGCAACGATGCGCTGCTTCAGGGTCCGGGCGGCCACCGCGTCTTCGGGCCAACCCACCAGCTCCGACCAGCGGATTCCCGACAGGAGTGCGGCCGGATCCTCACCCTCGATCAAGCGTGTCTCAAGCGCGTCCAGCAGTTCGGGCACGGCGTGCAGCATGGAAGACCTCCGTAGCCCTCTTCCGGCAAGGCTCAGGCCAAGAGGTCCAGGTGCGGCCCGGCACCCTCTGCCGAGATCACCCCAATCTCCTCCTCCGGGAGCTCCTCGGTGGCCCCAGTGGCAGGCTCATCGCCCGCATCGCGCTCCTGGGAGCCCTGATCGGTCAATCTGAGGACATCCGCTTCCGCCACATCCGCCACGTCGAGCATGGCCTCGGTGAGCTTGGCGTCGAAAGCCTGCCGGCGGGCCTGCTCCCGCTGCACCTGGAACCCGCCCTCCATGGCCTGCCGCACCGTCTCGACCGCGGCGGTCTGGAGGATTTGGCGCTGTCCAAGTGGACTGATCATGCCCTCACGACAAGGACCTTGGGGTTAGGAATGGCGCCCTTTCGCCATGTGTTCCTTGATGAGCCCTTCGGCCACGGCCTCTCCATCGGGGTTGTAGGCATCGGCATCCAGCTGGACTTTGATGGCTTCCACCTTCTCCATCCGGATGTCGGGGACGACGGCCAGGGCCTCCTGGGCCACGGCCACAAGCCGTGCCTCCGAAGAGACCTGGACGGCATCCGAACCGGAAACCGAAGCGACGGGAGCTGAAGCAGGGGCACCGGATGTTTTAGGCCCGGTCGCGCTCTGGGTGCTTCCGACACCGCTCGGTTTGCCGCTGATGCGCATGATTACCTCGACAAGGTTCTATCGGCAGTTTGCCAAGAACCTTCAATCCACTGGGAGTTCTTTTTCATGCGCGGGTTTTTCTTGCCGGGCCCAGCTGGCCTTCAACCGCTCCGCCAATCCCCACCCGTGACCCGTGGATACGGCCTGGTCCACGACCGCCTGGTCCATCAGGTACTCGTAGGTGGACCGCGACTGTCCTGATTCCCCGAACAACCCCGAGGGTTGCACCGTCTTCCGCATGGTCTGGAAGAGCAGGCTCATCAGCAGCCCCTCGAACTGGCGGGCCGCCTTGTCGGTTCGCTCAGTCTGGTCGGGCAGGGCCTTGGCGCCCTGGGCCTGGGTCACCGAATCGAGGGAGGGCAGGCCCTGGGCGATCACAGCACCCTCAGCTCGGCCTGGAGCGCGCCCGCTTCCTTGATGGCCTGCAGGATGGCCACCATGTCCCGGGGGCTTACGCCCATGCCGTTCAGCATCTCGGCCAGCTTGCCCACGCTCACGCCCGGTTCGACGGTCACGGTCTTGGGCTTCTCCTCCAAGGCCGTCACATCCTTCTTGGTGGCCTGCACGGTCTTGCCCTGGCTGAAGGGGGCCGGCTGGCTCACCAGCGGTGTCGACGACACCACGATGCTCAAACCGCCCTGCACGATGCTCACGGCCCCGATCCGCACCTCCGAACCGAGGATCACGGTGCCCGTGCGCTCATTCACCACCACTCGCGCCTTGGGCTGCAGCTGGATGCTCAGGTTCTCGAGCCGGGCCACCAGCTCCACGGCCCGCCCCTGGAACTCCTTGGGGATCTTCAGTTCCACCGTGCGGGCATCCAGCGGCTGGGCCAATTTCTCCCCCAATTCCTCGTTGATGGCATGCACCACGCGGATGGCGGTGGTGAAGTCCTCTTCCACGAGGCTATACCGCAGCGTGGGCCGAGCGTTGAAGTCGCCCCCCACTTCACGCTCGATGATGCCCCCGTCCGGCACGCGGCCCACGGTGGGATGGTTCTTGGTGACCGAGGCCCCCCCGGCCGAGGCACTGAAGCCACCCACCAGCAAGGGGCCCTGGGCCACGGCATAGGTCTGCCCGTCGGGTCCCTGCAAGGCGGTCATCAGCAGGGTCCCGCCCGCCAGCGACTTGGCGTCGCCAGTGCTCGAGACCGTCACATCCAGGCGCGACCCGGACCGGGCAAAAGGCGGCAGCTCGGTCGTCACCATCACCGCCGCCACATTCTTCACCTTGATCGTGGCCGGGTTGACTGTAAGGCCCTGGCGGGACATGAGGTTGGCCAGGGACTGGACCGTGAACTTGGTCTGGTCCTTGTCGCCGGTGCCATCGAGGCCCACGACCATGCCGTAGCCCAGGAGCTGGTTGCCCCGGACGCCCTGGAGGCGGGCCACGTCCCGGAGCTTGGACTCGACCTTCTTTTCGGGCTTGGCAAGGTCCGCCCCGAAGAGAGACAGGCATGCGAGGAACAAGACTGCGATGCGCATGGAAGCTCCCTAGAACGGCCAGATGTAGGCAAGCAGGCGGCTGATATAGCCCGGCTTCAGTGTTTCGTCGACCACGCCCTGGCCGCCGTATCCAATGCGCAGCTCGGCCACCTGCCCCGAGGTGATGGCATTCGTGGCATCCAGCATGTGGGGATCGAGCATGCCCGCCACGTAGAGCCGCTGCGTCTCGTTGTTCAGCTGAATGTCGCGGAAGCCCTCGAAGATCAGGTTCCCGTTGCCCACGACCTTGACGACCCGCGCCGTGACCGTGGTGGTAAAGGTGGCGCTGCGCCCCGTGGTTCCGGTTCCAGCGAACTTGTTGGTATTGCCCGTGGTCTTGTCGGCGGTGCTGCTCCCGATTCCGAACCCGGCCAACGCACTGAAGAGGTTGGGACTGCTGAGCTTGTTGCTGCCCACCCGGCTCGTGGTGACATCCGCCTTGCTGATGGCGTTGGTGCTCTCGCTGATCTTCAGGGTCACCAAGTCATTGACGCGGAAGGCCCGCAGGTCCGCGATCATGGGCCGGTCCCGCCAGAGGCTCCCCTCGCTCAGGGGCTGCATCGGCGGCGCCTCGTCCACATAGGGGATGGCGGGCTTCTTGGCCAGGTTGGCATCGTGACGCTTGGGAATGGAGCAGCCGAATCCCACAAAGAGCAGGACGATAGGCAGCATTTTCCTCATGACGCACCTCCACGCCTTCTTGGGGCGAGGACGGTGCCAATCCCTAGGAGAGGGCGACCAGGATCCGATCGTGACCGTCAAGATCTTGATGAATCATGACTTTGCTCCAGCCGATGCCCATGCCGCGGCGGCACAACTCGCCCCCCTGGCCGGCTCCGATCTCCAACAGACAGGCCGGCGCCTGCCGTTGCCTGGCCTGTCGCAGCAGAGACTCGGACAGGGCCAGGCCCCGGTCCGGGGCGAAGAGAGCGGAAGCCGGCTCGAAGGCCAGTTCCCGCTGGAGGGTGGCCTGATCGGCGGGGTCCACATAGGGCAGGTTCGCCACCACCAGCCCCACCGGATCCGGCAGGGGCTCCAGGAGGCTCCCTTCCAGAAAGGACACCTGCGCCCCGAGGGTCCGGGCATTCTCCCGTGCCACCGCCAGGGCCCCGGAGCTCAGGTCCGAGGCGGTGACCTGCCAGTCCGTTTCCAGGGCCAGGCTCACCCCGATGATGCCGCTACCCGTCCCCACATCCACGCAGCGATCCACCTTCAAGCGCCGCCCCACTTCCAGGGCCGCCTCCACCAGCAGCTCGGTCTCGGGGCGCGGGATGAGCGTGGCGTGACTGACCTTGAAGCGCCGATCACGGAAGCAGGCCCAGCCCAGGATGTAGGCCCAGGGCTCGCCCTTGCGGCGTCGGCGCACCCAGGCGCTCACGCGTCGGCGGATCTCGGCGGGCACCGGGTCGCTGCCGTGGGCGGCCACCCATGAGCGGGACAGGTCCAGGCCCTCCTCGAACCAGCGGATGCACTCCGCGTGGGCCTCGTCCGGGTCGAGGAACACGGCCAGGGCCGCAGCCAGGTCGAGGCGAAGCTGGTGGTAGGTCTGGACCATCCCTCCAGCCTAGCGCGAGTGAGGTTCCTCTCCATTGGAACGAAGAGTAGTGCTGGCCCCGGAAGGCCCGAACAGGCAGGACGACCCCTTCCGCGTTTTCTGTGAAATCCTGTGGCTTCCGCGACCAGCTTGGGCTTTGGGAATGTCAGGCCATCAAGGCCTTGGCGCGCTCCTGGCTCTGCTGGGCCACGATCTCGTGGAGGCTGCCGCCGTGGCTGTCCATGGTGACCACCAGGGGGAAGTCCTCCACCTCAATGATCCAAAAGGCCTCAGGGCTGCCGAATTCCTCGAGCATCTTCACGTCCACCACGCGCTTGACGCGCTCGGCCAGCAGGCTGCCCGCGCCACCGGTGGCATGGAGGTAGACAGCGCCGGTCTTCTGGAGACCTTCGCTGGTCTTCTTGCCCATGCCGCCCTTGCCGATGACGCCGCGCACCTTGTAGGTCTCGATGACGTCCGCCTGATAGGGCTCTTCGCGGATGCTGGTGGTGGGGCCGGCAGCCACGAAGGACCAGGTGCCGTCGGCGTTCTTCTTCACGACCGGGCCGCAGTGGTAGATGACCATGTTCTCGAGGATGGGCTTCAGCCACTCGGGCTTCTGTTCCTTCATATACTTGTGGCCGATGTCGCGGCTGAGGACGACGCGGCCGTTGAGCAGCACTTCGTCGCCGACCTTGAGCGTGCGGATCTGGTCTTCGGTGATGGGAGTGGTGAGTCGGATCATGGGAGCCTCACAGGTCGTAGGAAGGCTGGCCGCTGGCCGGGAAAGTGACCGTGCCACGCCGACTGCTCCAGCACATGTAGCTGATGCTCACGTAGAAGCTGGCGGGATGGCGGTACATCTCCTCGACGTGGATGCCAAGGGCGGTGGTGACGCCGCCGTAGCCCATGGGACCGATGCCCAGGGTGTTGAGATCCGCAGTGAGTTCCTTCTCGAAGGAGTCCATCTTGGGGTCGGCATTCGCAGTGCCCAGCTTGCGGAGGATGAGCTCCTTGCTCTTCTCGTAGCCAGTGACGCGGTCACCGCCGATGGCCACGCCGAGAATGCCGGGGCTGCAGCCCTGGCCCTGGGCCTTCACCACGGCGTCGATGATGCACTTGCGCACGCCCTTGATGTCGCGGCCCGCGCCCAGCGCGGCATCCGGCAGGCGGTACTGGGCGCCCACGTTCTCGCAGCCGCCGCCCTTCTGCATGACCGAGATCTCGATCTCCTGCTTGTCCCACTCCTCGAAGTGGATGGCCGGATGGTGCTCATGGAAGGGATCCATGTTGGTGCCGCTGTTCTTCCCGCTCAGCGACTCCACGCAGTTGGGGCGAAGCCAGGAGCGCTTCGTCGCCTCGACGACGGCGGCGCGGATCTGCGCCTTGACGGCGCGCTGGCTGAGGCCGAAGGGGTGGCGCACCCAGAAGATGATGGAGCCCGTGTCCTGGCAGAGCGGCGTCACCTGGCCGTCCGCCAGATTGATGTTGCGCACCATGTCGTTGAGGGTGTTGTAGGCCCTGCTGCCCACCTCCTCGGCATCCCGGCCCTTCACGATGGCCTCGATCACGTCCTGAGGCAGGCGGCTGGTGGTGCGGCGCAGCAGCTCCATCACTGGCTGGGTAAGGTCGAGAGCCTTCAGATTAGAGAGGTCCGCCTTCCAGCCCTCGGGCAGGACGGACTTGGACGCCACCACCTCGGATGAGGTCAAGGCGGGAACGACGCACTCAGACATGGGCCCTCCGGGTTGCAGACCCCCATGATCCGCCCGGCGAAGCCCATGCTCAAGTGATCAATGTCCGGTTCGCCCGGGGGTCAGCGGCCCCAGGCCCGGCACAGGGCCAGGGTGAGATCCAGCAGGGGCGCCTCGCTCCGGGACAGGGCCATGCCCTTGAGATCCCGCTCGCACTGGTTGACCCTCCCCAGGAGAGCCTTGACCCCGCGGGCCTTGAGCTTGCCGAGGGCGCCGCGGTAGCCGTCCAGCAGGAAGGCCTGCTTGGGTGACAACCCGAGAGCACCGAGCAGGTCGGCCCCCTTCAGGCCAGCGGCCTCCGCTTCCGCCAGCCGCAGCAGACGGTCCACCTCCCGTCGAACCTGGCCCAGCATCATCAACGGCTCGTCCCCGTCCTCCAGGGCCGTGCGCAGGGCTCTGAGCGCTCCGGCGGCATCGCCCTTCTGCCAGGCGCCGGACCAGGCGAAAGCCTTCTGGTCAGCGAGTCTGAAGGTGACCTGATCGACCATGGCCTCGGTTACGCGGCGGTCTTCCGAGAGCAGGTCCAGCACCTCCAAGGCGCGCTTGAGCAGGCCCGGGTGGCCACCCTGACGCTGGGCCAGCATGGCGGCCGAGGCTCCCTGGAGCGACAGGCCCAGCCGCCGCGCCTCCGCCTCGATGAACGCGGGGATCTCCATCGCATCCAGGGCGCCAACTTTGAGGATCCGTCCGGCCTTGGTCCAATCCGTCCATGGCTTCGCGCCCAGGGCCTTCCCTGGCGCGGCCGGCAGGGTGGTCCAGGCCACCAGCAGCAGGTTCACGCCAGCCGGAGGTTTCTCCAGGATCCCCTTGACCACGGCCGGCAGCTCCTTGGCTCGGGTGAAGAGGTTGTCTGCGGCGGGCACGATGACCGTGCGGGCCTCTGCGCCCAGGGGCGCGGCTTCCTGGAGGGCGGCCGTGACCTCGGGCCAGGGGCACCCTTCTGAACAGACCGTGAGCGAGAAGTCGGCCCACTCGGGATCCACGTGCTTCTGCTTCCAGGCCTCCAGGGCCTCGCGTCGGCCGTCTCCGTCCTCGCCATGAAGCAAGGCGAAGTCCTGATTCAGCCAGGCGGCGGGCACGGCCATCAGTCGATGCCTTCCAGCAGCTGGGTGAGGAAGCTCTCGGCGAAGTCGTCCGCCAGGCTTTCCAGTACCTGCAGCTCGCGGCTGTCGAAGCTGGCGAAGTTCTGATCCACCCGGTACTGGTTCGAGAAGGTCAGGCCGCGGCGGGAGAGCACCACTACGCCCGTCTGGCCGTCGAGCAGGTCCACGCTGGCCACTACGGCCACCTCGACGCGGGAAGCGGATCCGGCGCTGGCCTTGGCCCTATCGTTGCCGAGGGTGAGGCCGATGGGGCGGGACACATAGCTTTCCAGGGTTCCCTGAAGCACCCAACGGGAGGGCTCGCCCTGCGCCACCAGTCGCCAGGGGCTGGCCGCCACCACGCGGTTCTCCAGGGCCTTGGTGAAACGGTCCTCCAGCCCGAGCCGCGGGGTGAGGTTGCGGAACCGGGCCAGGCGGATGGTCTCCCCCTGCTTCGCCCAGGCGGCTGTGCGCTGCTGGCGATCCAGACGGTGATAGCCGCAGCCGGTCGCTGACAGGCACACCACCAGCAGTAGGTAGGCTCCGAACGGAGAGGGCTTCACGGGTGGTACACGCCAACGTAGGGCAGGTTGCGGAGCTTGCCATCGAGGTCGAGGCCGTAGCCCACCACGAAATGATCCTCGATGGTGAAGCCGATGTAGTCCACCGGCACCTCGACCTTGCGGCGGCTGGGCTTGTCCAGCAAGGTGCAGATCTTCAGGCTCAAGGGCTCGCGATCGTTCAACAGGTTGCCCACCTTGAACAGCGTGAGCCCTGTATCCACGATGTCCTCGACCACGAGGGCGTGGCGTCCCTGGATGCTACGGTCCAGATCCTTGAGGATGTGCACCTCGCCGGTACTCTCCATGCCGCCGCCGTAGCTGGCCACCTGCATGAAGCTCACGTCGATGTCCAAGTCCATGGCGCGGACGAGATCGGCGAAGAAGGGGAACACGCCGTTCAGGAGGCCGATGACCACGAGGTCCTTCCCGGCATAGTCCTTCGTCAGCTGGGCCCCCAGTTCCTGGACCCGGGCCCGGATCTGGGCCTCGGTCACGAGGGGGGTGATGCGCGTTCGCATGAGGACTCCTGAAACGGGGATCTGAACCTGGAAAACGGGCAGTAAATCCTTATCCATTCAACCTCATGA
>Ga0268298_10005249_pt1 | contig 12239 bp, 11 predicted proteins | sample WWTPWeurt_MetaG_FD_194462 | JGI IMG/M metagenome (GOLD analysis project Ga0268298, IMG submission 194462) | Activated sludge microbial communities from WWTP in Nijmegen, Gelderland, Netherland - WWTP Weurt | ecosystem: Engineered > WWTP > Aerobic digester > Activated sludge | place...
CACGGCAAGATACCCTCCCCGCGAATCCGCCGTCAGTTCGTGATGCGGGTCTGCCTGCGGGACAATCCGCCAGATCGTTATGAAGACGAGAAGTCCCAGCACCGCCAGTACTGGAAATGGCGCAGACCAGCCAAACTTTGCGATAAGAAACCCCATCAACGGCACACCGAGAATAAATGACATCGACCAGGCCACTTCTGTCACGGCCAGGGCGGTGCCGCGCTGTGTATAAGGAATACGGTCACCGAAGTATGCCTGCATGGATGGGTCAAACATGTATTTCCCCAATACGGCCAGAACGAGCGCTGCAGCCAGGGTCCAGATTGATGGATGGATGGCAACCAGACCAACGCCCAAAGTGAAAATAAGCGCGCCCAGCAGCATGCCAAATTTACGCCCGCGCCGGTCTGCGATCGGAGCGAACAACGGACTGGTCACTCCGATGAGCGAGCGAACAGTCATTAAAAGCGACATGGTTGAAATATCGACGCCAAGCCCGCGCGCAAAGATAGGCAGAAAAGGATACACCATCCTGTGTGCTGTATTCAGGATGGTGCGCAGGAGCATGAAGACGATCAGTTGAAAGCGTATTCGCAATCTGATTATTCTTTAGCGGGCCGCAAGCCAAGGAAAAAGCGCGTCAGGAAATACCCGGCGATCCATGCGAGGATGTTCAAGCCTACGAAAAAAAGTATGATATTCCACAGGCCTGAATTAAAAATGGGGGATGGCGGCGGGTGCATCACATTTTGAGCAGTCGCAAAGACCACGCGCAATGTGATGATGTATAGAATATTCCCAAAAGATGTGAGCCATGAGATATTGAAAAGCCATAGACCGAGCTGGAGTAACACTCCCGTCACTGCAAACATGATGGCAAGGCGATAACGCGGCTCGGCAAGAAATAATCCGTTCCAATTGGATTGCATCGCCCAAAGCGAAAGGGGAAGGTAGGTCAGCCAGAAAATAATGCCTGTGCGGCCGAGCGCGGCAGACCATGCGTGCAGAATTTCCTTTCGCAGAATCAGGGCAAAAAAACCCGCGAGCGCGGCGGCGATAAATGCGGCTTCGGCCGCCAATACCCATGCGCCATGCAGATAAACGATCTTAACATTCGCACCCAGCGATTTTTCTTCCGGGCCAAAGAAGGCCAGCATTGCAAGCAGAATAATGGTAAGGAAAAAAAAGAAAAGGGGTGATTTATTTTTTTTCATTGTGAATTTTTTTCTCCATCAAAAAATTATTGTCGTCTTATATTTTTTTCAGATCACGAATCACGCTGTGTTTTTTGATCCAACGCTTTCGAGCGCGCGTTACTCTCCGCCATGATTTGAATTCGTACTCGTCGTGAAGAGGTCATCGATCAAGTTACGCAACGGTGACAGGATCCCAATGTGAGCCAGCATCAATGCCGAGATGGAGACCATGACGCCCAGGATCGCAAAATCCCCAAACAGCATCCACCCATTCGGGTTGGCGACAAAGACATATCGAGCGATGATCACAAATAGTTGCAGTACACTGATCACAAGCAAAGGAATGGCGAAGGGGCGAAGTTCATGGTCTTCCACCATCAGGTGCAGGCAGATCAAAACGAATAGCCCGCCCAACAACATGAATAAATAAGCCCAGAAGTGCAAGGCGTCATAATTTTGAAGGAATAGCTTTTGAATAACTTTTATGTAAAGAAGGCTGACGGCGAAAAGGCATCCCCAGGCGTACATCTGAATCACAATGGGGTAAACCAGATTGCCAAAAACGCGAATACTGACCAGGCCGAAGACCCAGCCAAAGAAAAATGCAAATCCAAGCACAATCAACTTGACCAATAATCCATCAAGGCTGCCGGCGAGCCCGTCATCAAATATGTCTAGGATAAATCTCGTTGCGCCAAGCATGGACAAAGTCAGCGCGGCCAGGCTGACAAGCATGGTAATAATGCTAAGCATGCCGCGAATATCAATGTTCTTTTTACGCGGTGGTTTGGCGGGCGGTATATAAAACGGGGGAACTTTAGGAAATGGTTCTTGTGGTTTCGTCATGTAAATATCTTCCAACCCATACACACTGAACTTCGTGAATTCTACTTCATCCGCTCACGAAAATCATAAATACCATTTTCCACAGACCAATTCGACTCGCAGATCGGGCAATGCAAATGACCGCTATTTTGCTCAAGTTTTTCACCTTCACAATCAGGACATTTGAATAGATCGATCACACTCAACGAGGCCGACTCAGCGCGGCTGTCACTTTTGTTTTTTGCCTTCACAAACACGCTGGGCGTGAATTGCCAATACTTGCCTGTAGGCTGAAAAAATCCATCCAAGGCGGCGAGCAGCCTGGCGGGAACGATGCGTTTTAACAAACCCAGCCGAAAATGCGAAACGGTGAGCGTCTTCTCAATCGAAAACCCCAACTCTCCCAGCCAATTGCGGATCGCTCTCGGATGAAAATCAAAATTCAATTTTACAAACTCGACCGGCTCAAGCGTAAACGGATTCCATTTCTGCCGGCCAAGCAGATAACGCAAAATGGATTTGAGATTGAGCTTATTGGCAAATTCAAGAATGAAGATCGCGTTCGGACGAAGAACTTTCTGTATCTGCCTGAGGGCTTTGGGCGCATCCGCCATATGATGCAGAGCGCGGATCATGGTGGCGGCGTCAAATTGACCGTCACGGAAAGGGAGGCGGTAAATATCCGCGGCAACATAGATATATTGATCGGAGCAGCCAAGTTTTTCCTGAGCCTGGATCAATTGCGTGGTCGAATAATCAAGCAGGACAACGCGCTCAAAACCAGAGTAGCGCGGCGTATTGCGGCCGGCGCCGGCGCCCAGCTCAAGCATGAGATTTCCGCTTGCGGGGAGCATTCTTTTGAGCGCAATCGCTTCGGCACGGTCTTCATATTCACGCCCGCCCTGCTCCCAAAAAGATCGCTGATAATCAGAGCCTTCATAATTACAAACTGGAGGAGTGGTCATATAGTCTTCTTGTCTTCTTGTCTTCTTGTCTTCTTATCAAAAGGAAAGTCGGATAGACGGAAATTGTACCCGACTATCCGACTTGATCATTAATTGGTCAAAAGGCTAGGATCGGCCAATGGCGCGATAGTTAAAACCCATTTCACGCATCAACCTGGGATCGTAAATATTGCGTCCATCATAAATGACCGGGGATTTAAGCAGTTCCTTCACTTTTTCAAGGTCGAGCTGCTTGAACTCGTTCCATTCTGTCACGACCATTAACGCATCGCAATCCTTCGCCATCTTATAAGGCTCGTCGAACATTTCCACAGCAGGCAGGATCGGGCGGGCAACTTCCATTGACACCGGGTCGTAAGCGCGGACTTTCGCGCCCGCTTTGGTCAACGCTTCAGCGATATCAATGGCCGGCGCGTCACGCATATCGTCCGTGTTCGGCTTGAACGCCAATCCCAGCAGACCGATGGTCTTGCCTTTCAAATCTCCGCCGACCATTTTTTCAACGTGCTCGACCGCAGCCTTGCGGCGGTCATAGTTAACTTCCATGACATCATTCAAAATGCGCGGGTTGAGTCCATTTTCCTTTGCCATGAAAGCCAGCGCTTCCACATCCTTCGGGAAGCACGACCCGCCCCAGCCGAGACCGGCATCCAAAAAGTGACGGCCGATGCGCGCGTCGTAGCCCATGCCGGCGGCAACTTCCTTCACATCCGCGCCGACCAGTTCGCACAGGTCAGCCAGTTCGTTCATAAAGGAAATTTTTGTGGCGAGGAACGCGTTGCTTGCATACTTGATCATCTCGGCGGTACGCAGGTCCGTGATGACGATCGGAGCCCGCAGCGGCAGGTGCAAATGCGCCACCTTATTGGCGGCATCCTTATCCAACGAACCGATCACAGTGCGGTGCGGGTTGGTGAAGTCACCGATTGCAGAACCTTCACGCAGGAATTCAGGACAGGATACGACCGAGAAGCCGATCGGCTTGGGCTGGGCGCCCTTCACAATGTCGGCCACCCAGTCACCGGTCCCGATCGGAACCGTGGATTTGTTGATGATGATCAGCGGAGCATTCATATTCTCGGCAATCGACTTGGCGGCGGCGGCCACATACTGTAAGTCCGCCGCGCCTTTTGCATCTGAGGGAGTCCCGACGGCGATGAAGGCATACTCAGCATCCTTCAACGCTTCTTTATAGGAAGTCGTGAACGTGATGCGCCCGCTGTTGACATTGCGTTTTACAAGTTCGTCGAGACCGGGTTCGTAAATGGGCATGATGCCTTTTTTAAGGTTTTCAACGCGCTGCTCATTGACATCCAATGCTGTGACGCGGTTGCCAAGATCGGCAAAACATGCCGCTGTTACAAGACCGACGTATCCCACGCCGACGACGCAAATTTGTTTCATAAATTTTCCTCTTTGTTTATTATTTTTTATTGACTTGTTTTTAAGTCCAGAGTTGTGAAATATATCACATCACTTTCCCTTTATTCACCCACAGATTTACCGTCTCCACCAGGTCAAGCAAGTCCATGGGTTTGGTGACGTACTCATCGCAGCCCACATTCAGCGCGCGCATGCGGTCACCTGGCATGGCGTACGCGGTTACCGCGATCACAGGAATATTGGAAATGTGTTCATCTTTTTTGATCAGGCTGGTCGCTGTCCATCCATCCATGATCGGCATGGATAGATCCATAATAATAAGGTCCGGAACTTGCTTTTGAGCGGCGCTGACCCCGTCCAGCCCGTTCACTGCCAAAAACGTTTCATATCCGTTTCTCTCGAGAACGAAACGCATTAATTCATAAGAATCCATATTATCTTCAACGACAAGGACACGTTTTTTGCTCATTACGCAACTATACTACGCCTCACGAATACGGACAATATGTATATAATCACTCAGTAAACATCCTCACGTCTAAAGGCGGAGGCTTTTATCCCTAGCCCGTCAGGGCTGAGATCAACGGCAGGTCTACAACTGCCCTGTCCCGAATATTTCGAGACGCGTTCGTGTCCGCTGGCGCAGAGAATCCACATTGGACACACAGGAAAATACTTTGAGTTTTTCGATTCGCCTTATCAACACAACCACATTCGGGGCAGGTGCGCGAAGTGTTCCTTGGATCAACAAAGATCACTGGAACACCCATTCGCTCCGCCTTGTAGCTAATGTATTGTCTCAGTTGGAAAAACGACCAGTTGGCATGTCTCGCTCTCTGCTTGCGTCTTACCGTTACCCGTTCACGGATACCCCCCAATTCTTCGAGGGCAATGGCGCGATGGGTGTCATACGCAATTTGTACGATCGCCTTGCTGATCGTGTGGTTGGTTATTTTTTGGAAACGTGCCTGCTTGCCGGAAATCTTTTTGAGTTTTCGTCTGGCAGACTTCGAACCGTTACGCTGCAGGTTGCGGCGGCGATGCTCAAACTTTCGGCGAGTATCCTCAATCGCTGCTCCGCTAAACCCGCCACCGTCACTATCCGAGGCGATGTTCACTATGCCGAGATCAATTCCAAGAACCCCTTCAACGTCAATTGGTTTGGGTGTCTCCACATCGCAAGCTACCATCAGGTAGAACCTGCCTTTGACCATGCAAAGATCGCTTTCCCCATGCTGGCCTTTGAGCAATTCAAGCTGGCGCTTGCCGCAGGCAAAAGACATCTTTTGTCTGCCTGCCACTGTCCAGATATTCAACTCCAGCGTGTCCAGTTTATAGGTCAGGATGCGATTATCATAAGCGATCGCGCCATGCGGTTTGAAAGTCCGTTTGGCTTTTCTGTCCAGCTTGTAGGCGTCAGCGACCTTGGAAATTGCGCGGACAACCATCTGCGCGGTCAGGTCAAAGATTTCCTTGACGGAATAATAGGTAAGTTTGTGAAGTGGAAATTGCCGAAAGGTCTGACTCTCCCAGGCCTGATCGCTGATGTAGTTACACGCGGCGTTTGCCACTTCCAAAGTTTTGCGAAGTGCCTGTGCCTGTTCGGGCGTAGGCAGGAGTTTTATTTGAGCGATCAGTTTCATAACTGGAATGTATCGTTTCTACAATATATTGAAAATGCTATGGCGAAAGAGCTCGCCATCAGCTATCCCTCCCCACGCCCAAGGGCGGGGGTTTCTCCCTGAGGTCTCGATGAAAATTACAGTCATAGGCGGCGGTTCCACGTACACGCCCGAATTGGTAAATGGCTTTCTGGAGCGAGTATCCTCCCTGCCCATCACGGAACTCTGGCTTATGGATATTGATAAGGAACGGCTTGACGTTGTTGGCGGGTTTGCCCAGCGCATGGTCAAAGCAAAGGGGAATCCGTTCAAAGTGGTGCTGAGCATGAATCAGCGTGAGGCAATTGCAGGCGCTTCATATGTGACCACCCAGCTGCGTGTGGGGATGATGCCCGCCCGCCGCGGTGACGAGTATCTCGGTCTGCGCCACGGGTTGATCGGTCAGGAGACAACTGGCGTTGGCGGCATGGCAAAGGCCCTGCGCACCATTCCCGTCATCCTTGGCATCGCGAAGGATATCCGCGAAGTGGCGCCGAATGCGCTGCTGGCAAACTTTACAAATCCCGCGGGGCTTGTCACGGAAGCGCTCAATCGGTACGCGCCAGATGTTCCCGCGGTGGGGGTGTGCAATGTGGGCATCACAACCAAGATGGAGATCATCGAAGGGCTTGAAAAATTCACAGGTGCGAAAATTGATTCGGATCATGCTGCGTTGAAAACGCTTGGATTAAATCATCTCACATGGCATTACGGTTTTACGGTGGAAGGTGAAGAGATGTGGCCCTACATTTTCCCCGCGTTCGTTGAAGAATTGAAGAAAGAGGAAGTGCCTGAGTGGGATATTCGCACGATCGAAACGCTGGGAATGATCCCCAACTATTATCTGCAATATTTCTATTACACCGACAAAAAAATTGCCGAGCAGAAAGAATGGCCCCCATCCCGCGCCGAGGCTGTAATGGAGATTGAGAAGGATCTGCTGCGTGAATATGCCGATCCTGCTCTCACAGAACCACCCGCGGATTTAATGAAACGCGGCGGCGCGTATTATTCCACGCTGGCTACACAGCTTATCAACTCGCATTTCAACGATCTCGGACAAATTCATGTGGTCAACGTCCGCAATAATGGGGCGGTGAAGGAATGGCCTGCAGATTGGGTGTTGGAGTTGCCCGCTCAAGTGGATGGCGACGGAATTCATCCGCTTCCTGCCGACCCGTTGCCGGCTTCCTGCTTCGGATTGATTTCCCAGATCAAGATGTACGAGCTGCTGACCGTCGAAACCGCTGTGCATGGCGACAGGAATGCCATGTATCAGGCGCTGCTCACCAATCCGCTTGGCCCGAGTGCAGACAAGATACAGGCTGTGATGGATGACATGCTTGAAACCAACAAGCAATGGCTGCCGCAATTCAAGTAGACGATAGACTGTGGACGATGGACAACGGTTCATCGTCCTAAAAGGATGATCAATGACACCCAACCCCTTACTAAAAAAATTAGGTTATTCCGATACGGATCGACTCGTCATCATCCACACCGATGACATTGGGATGTGCCAGGCGTCTGTGCAGGCATTCAAGGATCTGTGGGCATTCGGCACGATCACATCAGGCGCGGTGATGGTTCCGTGTCCGTGGTTCCCTGCGACGGCGCAGATGTGCCGCGAGAATCCCGAGATGGACTTGGGAGTCCACGCGACGCTGAACTCGGAATGGGAAAGCTATCGCTGGGGGCCAGTCTCCACACGGGATCAAGCGTCAGGGCTGATGGATGCGCAGGGATACTTTCATCAATGGAACGAGGCAGTCTATCAAAATGCAAAACCAGAGGCGGTGGAAATAGAGGTCAATGCTCAAATTGAAAAGGCGCTGGCGGCAGGGATTGACGTGACGCATGTTGATTCGCACATGGGCACGATCATCAATCCGATATTCGTTCAATCGTATATTCAAGCCGCTTCGAGCAGGCTTCTGCCCAACATGCTGCCGCGCATCAGTGCGCGCGGCGTTGAGATGATGGGCATCGAGGCAGACGGATTGCAGGCGTACGCGCCAATCATGGAGCAGTTGGAGCAGCAGGGTATTCCCATGCTGGATGGTTTGTTCTCCATGCCGCTTGAACACGCGAATGATCATATTGGCGTTGCGAAAAAATTATTAGGCGAACTTCCATCTGGTATCACGCATTTTATTTTTCATCCGTCTGTCGATACTCCCGAACTCCGCGCCGTGTGCCCTGACTGGCCTGCCCGTGTTGCAAATTACAACGCGTTCATGAGCGACGAGTTGAAGAAATTTATTGAGTCTGAAAATATTAAACCGATTGGGTATCGCCAAATTAAATACGCCATGAGGAGTTGACATGAAAAAAGAATTTGCCACCAGTACGAAAACGCGTATGATGTATTCACTCTCCAGCCTGGGAGTTACCATCCCAGCCGAAGCGGTTGCAGGCGTGATCGCATTTTATATCGTGGATGTGATGAATTTGCCCGTCGCTTTATATTCGGCCTTCTGGTTTTTTTACACCATCTACAATGCGTTGAATAATCCCTTGCTGGGATTTCTCTCCGACCGCACCCGTTCACGTTGGGGCAGGCGTATTCCCTATGTTTTGTTTGGCGGGCTTCCTTACGCGCTGGCGTTTGCCCTGCTCTTTACCGCGCCATTTGATGGAAAAACCAATCCAACAGGATTGTTGATCTACTTTGGCGCTGCCATCATTATTTGGGAAGGTTTGTACACCGCACTTGCCACAGGCTATTACGGATTGCTGCCTGAAATGTTTGGGACCTACGAAGAGCGGACAGACGTCGCCGCGAAGATGAATATCTTCCAGATCATAGGCTTGTTCATCGGGGCAGCGCTCCCACCGATGTTGGCAAACATCATGGGCTGGAGCAACATGGCGATACTATTCGCTTGTGTTTCGGTGATCGCTATTTACGCGGGCTATCCTGCGATGTTCGAACGCAAGGAATTGCATATCGACACAGGCTTCCCGTTTTTGCAGGCGCTCAAATATACCTTTGCCAATCGTAGTTATCTCACTGCCGCAGGTGCGCAGACCATGCGCTTCTTCGCGACCGGCTCGCTTCAAACCGGAATACTCTTTTATCTAAAATACAGCCTCAAAGTAGATGAAAGCCTTGCGACTGTCATCCTTGGCATGGCGTTTGTCATTGCCATGTTTTCGCTGTATCCGTGGCGTAACTGGGTGGCGAACAAACTTGATTCACGCCGCACACTCATGATTGCGAACGCAATCATGATCCTCGGCATTGTGCCGATGGGATTTTCTCCGAATATCAATTTCACCTATGCGGCCGCGGTGATCGTTGGTATTGGCCTTGGCGGACTGGTGCTGATCGGCGACGTGATCATGACTGAAGTGATCGATGAGGATGAAGTGAAGACGGGGCACCAACGGGCTGGCATGTATTTTGGCATGAGCGGCTTCCTCATCACCTTGAGCGGACTGCTGGTCTCCAGCGCGTTTGGCCTGATTATGCCCGCGTTTGGATACGACACCCTGCTTGATGTCCAGCCTGCAAGCGTGGACCTTGGTTTCCGTATTTTCCTCACAGTGCCAACATCCATTGGGTTTTTACTGGCGATATTTTTGCTGTGGCTGTATCCGCTGCATGGGAAATACCTGGCTGAGATCAAGCAGACCTTGGAGAAGAAGCGGGATGGCAATTAAGAAAAACCACCAGGCGCAACTGGGAGATCTATGAAATATTTTCTTGGCGTTGACGTTGGCTCATCCAAAACTCATACTCTGATCGCAGATGAGACAGGCGTCTGTATTGGGTTTGGCAAGGCGTGGGGCGGCAATCATCAAGGCGTTGGCTATGATGGTTTGGAGAAGGTCTTAAAGGAGTCGTTTGGGGCGGCAAGTGAAATGGCAGGCGTGGATTCTGCTCAAATCGCTGGAGCAGGCTTCGGCGTGGCAGGATACGATTTTCCATCTGACAGAGAATCTCATTTGCGGGCGATCTCAGCGCTGGGGTTATCCTGCCCGGTGGAAGTTGTCAACGACGGGGTCAATGGCTTGCTGGCGGGCGCGACTTGCGGCATTGGCGTGAATGTCACATCAGGGTCGTCCAACAATTGCAGAGGCCGAAATAAAGAAGGAAAAGAAGGGCGCATTGTTGGTAACGGAGCGACCTTTGGTGAATACGGCGGCGCGATCGAAATCGTCCAGCGCGGATTGCAAATGGTCAATTATGCCTGGATCAAGCGCATCCCGCCCACGGCGCTTACGAAAGTTTTCATTGAAGCCGTGGGTGCAAAAAATGAAATGGATTTGATGGACGGGTTGTCCAGCGAACAATATCATTTGTTTCCATACCTTGCGCTTGAGGTCATCAAAGCCGCGCGTGCAGGCGATGATGCCGCGTGCGAAATTTTGCGTTGGTCTGGCGAGGAGCTGGGCTGGCTGGCGGTTTCCGTGGCGCGTCAGATCGAAATGGAAAACGATGAGATTGAAATTATTCAATCAGGCAGCGTTTTTGATGCAGGCGAAATTATTACGAATCCCATGTGCGAAATTGTGATGAAGCATTTACCCAAAGCAAAATTGATCCGCTTGGACGGTCCGCCCGTTGTGGGCGCGGTCATCCTCGGTATGGAGCAGGTGCACTTCGACGGCTATGCGGTCCGTGAGAACATCATCCGGACTGCAAAGGAGATTGTCAAATGAAAATTGGATACGCACAGGATGTGATCACGCCTTCGCTTGATAAGCCTGTTTTTCTTGCGGGTTTTGGCAACAACCGCCGCGCTGAAACCATTCATGATGATCTGTATGTCCGTGCGCTCACAATGCAAACTGAACAGACCACACTTGTGCTGGTTGCGCTTGACTTGATCGGATTTTTTCACCCCGATGTTCAGGATGTTATCAACACCCTAATGGTTTCTGAACCCTTTAGGGTGTTGAATCCTCAAGTTGTCATCGCTTCCACTCATACTCATCACGGTCCTGACACAATGGGCTTGTGGGGACCAGATGATAAAACGCGCGGTGTGGATGAAGAATATCTAGCCGCCATTAAAAATAAAATAGCGGATGCAATTCTCGGTTCTTTATCTGACCTCAAACATGCCTCCGTTAAATGGACATCTGTCCACGCTGCGGGTTTGGCGAAGAACGCCCGCAATCCAGATATCATCGATGATGAATTAACTTTGGCACAGTTCACTGCTGATGACGGCAGGCCGCTTATTTCTATATTCGATTTTCCCTGTCATCCAGAGGTCTTGTTCGAGCACAATCCACATATCACCTCAGATTATGTCGGTTACCTGCGCGATGAAGTGGAAAAGCAGACAGGCGTACCGTGCATCTTTTTTGCTGGGGCATTGGGCGGCATGATGACACCCGATGTGAAAGATCATTCCTTTGCAGAAGCGGAGTTGATGGGTAAGAAATTGGCGGAAGTGGGGTTGAAAGCGCTTGGAGCAGTCGAAAGCGGACAGTGTGAAGTGGTTAGTATCAAGAGGAAAGAACTTGCCGCCAAGTTGACCAATCCGCTTTATAAGATGGCTTTCTGGCGCAATCTGCTGCCTGATATTCGTAACAAAAAGGGACAAATCAAAACCGAGGTCAACCTGATCAAGATCGGCGATTTGTGGCTGGCGACTGTGCCAGGGGAGCTATTGCCAAAGCTCGGGCTGAGAGTCAAAGCCCAATTGTTGGAAGCAGGCGCAAGCGTGGCGGGAGTCGTCGGTCTCGCGAATGATGAGGTGGGCTATATCCTGCCCGAAGAAGATTTCAAATATCCATGGAATCCATTCAAGCCAGGTAAACATTACGAGGAGACAAATTCCATCGGCAAGGAAATCGCACCGAAGGTGATGAACGCGTTGAAGGAACTGATGAAATGAAAACTGCCATGATGATCGCCCCGCACGCCGATGACGCCGCGGCATTTTGCGGCGGCACGCTAGCGAAACTGGCGGCGGATGGCTGGCATGTGATTCTCGTCCGCGTGACGGATGACCAAAAAGATTCGATTGGCTTTTCGGTGGAAGAGACGATCAAGATCAACACCAAAGAAATGCATGATGCTGCTCAGATATTAGGCATTCAAGAGATCGTCGAACTTGGATTCATGACCGACAGCCTGGCGGATGTTCCGTTGGGAAGTCTGCGTGAACGCTTTGTGTATTTGTTCCGCAAACATAAACCGTACGCCGTGTTTACATTTGACCCGTTCGGTTTGTATGAAGGTAATCAGG
>Ga0268298_10005250_pt1 | contig 12237 bp, 12 predicted proteins | sample WWTPWeurt_MetaG_FD_194462 | JGI IMG/M metagenome (GOLD analysis project Ga0268298, IMG submission 194462) | Activated sludge microbial communities from WWTP in Nijmegen, Gelderland, Netherland - WWTP Weurt | ecosystem: Engineered > WWTP > Aerobic digester > Activated sludge | place...
CGGACCTGGCGGCGATGACCGAGGAGCTCGAACAGCTCTCCGGCAAACCGCCTGCCGCCAAGGGTCAGGCCAAACGCAAGCCGCTGCCGCCTGAACTGCCCCGCACCGAGATCCATCACGAGCCGGACTCCACCACCTGCGCCTGTGGCTGCCAGATGAAGCGCATCGGCGAGGATGTGGCCGAGAAGCTCGACTACACCCCCGGCACCTTCAGCGTCGAACGTCACATCCGCGGCAAGTGGGCGTGCGCCCAGTGCGAAACCTTGGTGCAAGCCCCAGTACCCGCCCACGTGATCGACAAGGGTATCCCCACCACCGGGCTCCTCGCCCAGGTGCTGGTGGCCAAGTATCAGGATCATCTGCCGCTGTACCGCCAGGAAGGCATCTTCGGCCGGGCGGGGCTCGCGATTCCCCAATCCACGCTCGCCCAATGGGTCGGCCAGATGGGCGTTCGGCTCCAGCCGCTGGTCGATGCGCTGAAGGCAGAACTCCTCACCTTCCCGGTATTGCATGCCGACGAGACGCCGGTGGCCATGCTCGACCCCGGGGCCGGCAAGACTCACCGGGCCTACCTGTGGTCCTACAGCATCGGCGCCCACGATCCGGTGCGGGCGGTGATCTACGACTTTGCCGATAGCCGCGCCGGCAAGCACGCCCAGGACTTCCTCGGCGACTGGCGCGGCACCCTCGTCTGCGACGATTACTCCGGCTACAAGGCCTTGATCGCCCAAGGCGTGACGGAAGCGGGCTGCATGGCCCACGCCCGACGCAAGTTCTTCGAGCTTCAGGAACACGGGCAGAGCCAGATCGCCGGGGAGACGCTGGAGCGGATCGCTGCCTTCTACGCCATCGAGCAGCAGGCAAGGGAGCTGGACGCCGAAGCCCGCCAGGCGTTACGGCAGACCAAGGCTAAGCCGCTGCTGGAGGACTTCAAGGCTTGGTTGCTGGCGTGTCGGGGCAAGATTCCCAACGGGTCATCCAGCGCCAAGGCCATTGACTACACCCTCAAGCGCTGGGCGGCGCTGACCCATTACCTGAAGGATGGAAACGTCCCTATCGATAACAACTGGATCGAGAACCAGATCCGGCCGATTGCCATCGGCCGCAAGAACTGGCTCTTTGCGGGTTCGCTGCGCGCCGGCAAGCGGGCGGCGGCGATCATGAGCCTGATCCAGTCGGCGCGCCTCAACGGGCACGAGCCCTTCGCCTATCTGAAGGACGTACTCACCCGCTTGCCGACTCAGCCGCAGAGCCGGATTGCGGAGTTGTTGCCACATCGGTGGAGGCGGGCTGACGCAACGACGCCCTGAGGTTCTCGGTCAAGATGGGTTGGCCGGGTGCTTACACTCGCCGAGCAATTCAGCGGCCAATCCATCGCGCTGAACGTGACGGGCGGCACCAAACTCATGGCCCTGGCTGCCCAGTCCGTTGCACAGGCCTACGACTGGCCGGTTTTCTACGTTGATCTGGATACCGACGAAGTGATCTGGCTCGGCAAGGAGAGCCGCCGCAAACCCCTTCAGGCAACTTTGCGCTTGCGTCACTACCTCCTCAGCTATGGGTTCCAGATCGAAGGAGGGATCGAACGCCCGCAGCTTGACCGGGCCAGGCAGCAACTGACCCAGACCCTCATCAAGGATATCGGCAGTCTTGAAGAGCCCATCGGGCAACTGAACTGGCTTGCCCAACAAGCCGAAGACAAACACCGCCTTGACACATTTCTTACCGAAACCCAGCAGGACAGCCGCAAGCTCGAAGCCCTGCTACGTCACTTTGAGGAAGCCGGGGTTCTTCGCAGCAACGGAAGCACGATTCAGTTCCCGACCGAACAGGATCGTGACTTCACCAAGGGAGGCTGGCTTGAGCACCACGTCTATGGCGTCCTGGGCAGCCTCGGGCACGGCATCCGCGACAAGGCGGCAAACCTGGTCGTTATCGACAACAAAGGGGTACGCAACGAACTCGACGTGGCCTTCATGGCGCGCAACCGCCTCTTCGTCATCGAATGCAAGACTGCTCACATGGACGGAGAGCGCGCGCTCAAAGCCAACGACACCTTGTTCAAACTCTCCGAAATCTGCCGCCGGGTGGGCGGTCTAGGCACCCGCGGCGTGCTGGCCAGCTATCGCAAGATGGGCGATTCCGAACGCAAACTGGCCACCGCGCTGGGCCTCAAGGTGATCTGCGGCCCCGAACTCATGCGCCTGGAAGAACAACTCCGGAACTGGCTCAAATAGGAACCCCATGCTCCCCCACGCCCGCCTCCGCTTTCAAGCCGTCGTCGACACTCCACTGCGCCTGCCGGACTACGCTGGCTCCACCTTGCGCGGCGCATTTGGCGGCGCACTCCGGCGCATTGCCTGCATGACCCACATCCCCACCTGCACGGGCTGTCCACTTCTGCGCACATGTCCCTACGCAGTGGTGTTCGAGAGCGCACCACCCGCCGAAGGACACAGCCTGCAGAAGTTCTCCGAAGTACCACGCCCCTACGTAATCGAGCCCCCCGCGTGGGGCGCCCGAGAATGGCAGCCTGGCGAAACGCTTGAATTCAACATGGTGCTTCTGGGCCGCACCATTGAGCAGGCACCACTGATCGTTCTCGCCTGGCAGCGCGCGCTCGCACAGGGTATCGGTCCAAGTGACGGGCGCGCCCAACTGCTGCGCGTGACTCAAGGATGTGCAACCTGCGAGCATCGCGTCTTCGATGCCTCTGACCGCACCATTCAAGCACCACAACTTGAATCCGTCCCTCCTTGCAACCCGCCGACGACTACCACCCTCCACTTCCACACCCCGCTGCGTCTTCAGGCTAACGGCCATGCACTTGGCGCGGAGCGTGTGAACGCACGCAGGCTGATCCTTGCGCTGGCCCGGCGCATCAGCCTGCTCGCTGAATTCCACGGCCACGGGGCACCGGGTTTCGATTTCGCCGCACTGGCCAAGGACGCCGAAGCGCTTACGGAAACGCGCAACCTGTCTTGGCGGGACTGGTCACGACGCTCCAGTCGCCAGCAACAGACCATGTCCCTCGGCGGCCTCGTCGGCGAATGGACACTCAACGGGGATTTGTCGCGCATCTGGCCTTTTCTGCAGTTTGGCCAGACCACCCACGTCGGCAAGGAGGCCGTCTTTGGCCTGGGCGGTTATCGCGTTTCCGTGCCGGTCTCGAACTGACCGGCACTTGGTCTGACGTGTCAGGGCCTAGGCGAAAGGGGCGTTACCCGCAGAGTTCCTATCACCGATACAACGTTGTTGGCTTGGAACTACGACGCCTGAACGACCTGAGGAATACGCCTCGGCGCCCTCACCACGTTGAGCACATCGGTGCGTGCATCAATTTCGTAGGAAAGAAGAAATCCCACCTTGATCAACAGTTCCAAGGCCTCCCGAAGCTTGTACCTGTACTTCGCCAGCACCGCTATCCGCGAGCCGCAAAGATTCTTTATGGTTTCCACCTTGTAGCCAATAGGGTTTGCATGCGTGAAGTAAAACTGATGCAGCCACTTGGCAAGAGGCGGCAGTTGTAGACGCTGTGCCCAATCAATTTTTGTGTACGCATCACGCCCAAACAAAGCCACGATCTCCGGCTCAAGCCAGATTCGCCAGCGCTGGGACGTGCCTCTGTTTGCATTGTGATCCCACTCGAACTTGCGAATCAGCGACCCCCCGAACCCCTTTTCACCGGGCCCGTTAGGACCATCTACGGTGATGAGGATGGTCGTCGATGAAAGCCTGTTGATACTGTCCCGAAGGCGCTCGTAGCTCCCTTTCGACGTCGTCCAGCCCAGTTCTTTGAGCAAACCGTAACCTGAAAATTCGACGATTTCACCTAAAGGCAGCTGCCGGGCCAGGTGAGTGATCTGAAGAAAAACATCGCCATCATCCACACGAAGCTCTTCACCGGTGTACAAGATCTCAACCCCACGAAGGGATGCGATCTTTTCACGCTTGAAGTTCTCTCGCTCCATGCTTCGGTTGGCGGAAGTGAACAGCGCGGAACGAGCCAGCGTGTTGGGCAGGCCACGAACCCTCTCCTCCCACAAGGGCAGTTGGACCACGTCTGCTATCACCCTTGAGACGTTGTCGACCTCAGACCTGCTTCGGGCAAATGTGCGAAGCTTTTCGACACGGAGGAGCATCTCCGAAACCGGCAGAAGCTCCCTGTCCAGGGCAACCACTGCATCAGCAGCTGATTCTGGGCTTAGGCTCTTTTTAGACTGCGCCATGGAGGGGGCCTCGTTGAAAACACAGGCGATTTTAACTCTCACGCAAGCACGTTAAGTTCGTCTTTTGAGAGGCAAACAACGTTGTATGAGTGACACACTTGCTTTCAACCCACGAGTTCCGTAGAGCCCAGTCACCCAAAGAACGTGCCAAAGGACGTTGTTTGGGTGACTGGAACAACGTCCTTTGAGTGATCAAGGTCGTCGATTCGGTGACTAGGCTCGTCCGTAGAGTGAACAAACCTAGTTCTTTGGGTGAAGAAACATCGTTGATTCAGTGAACGCCCATCTTGCCAAAACCCGCGCCGAACAAGGGATCCGAGAGTTATCCACAAGCAGCTAATCATTCTTAATACTTTATAAAAAAGAAAGAGCATCACCCTTAAGACGACCCACCTCTCCTGCTCGAAACCGTCCTTCAACCAAAGAATTTCGACAAAAAGGACCCGCGGTTGATCTCAAAGGACGGATCCAGATGCCAGTTATCACTGCTAAGACGTGCTTTGAACACGCCAAGGCCACCAAAAAGCTCGTCGTTTCGGTGATTACACGTCACAAAAGTGTTTGGCAAAAATGGCTCGCGAAGTTCTTTCGAAGACCACCCCTTGTTCACCCGATAAACGACGTTTTTCTCCTGAATCAAAGCTAGCAGCCTGTTCTCTGCATGGTCAGAAACTCCAAGGTCAAATTTCTGCCTGAAAGAACTGGGAGTGAATAAAACCATGTTTTTCAAACAGTTATACAAGAAAGTATCACCGTTAAGACGAACATTTCGTAAAGAAAACGCAGATACTGTCACCCAAAAACCGAGCTTTAAAAGTCCAGATTTGTCATCTTACAACCATCAAAAACCTCGTTTTTAGAGTGATCCTTGGCTGGAAAAACCACACAAAATGCCCTCGACCATCCCTTCAAAAAAGCAGCGTCCTATCACTGATAGGACGACCATCGAGCTTCCGCTTTCAAGCGCCTCCGATTTTTGTGACGGGTCTACCTCTTGAGTAGAATGAGACAACCGGTAGAGGATGGGAAAAGCTCAGCATTTCGGTGATACCCGCGCAGGCGAATCTGTTCGGGCAAGTTGTTCAAGAGCGGGATGTATATGTCAGCCGCTTCAGTGAGCGCAGAGGGTTGGATCTCGATGCGCCGCCAGCCTGACGCCCCACCTAGCAGGCGGCTGATCTCGGGCGCGTTCGATCAGCAGAAGATGGGCCGCATGGTTGCGCACGATGACGCAGGCTTGGCGCTCCCTGAACCTAGGCAATCGCTCTGCTATCCACACCTGCTGTGCAAGTGCCGACTCGATCACCGTACAGCTCCCACGCAGCCACCTTGATGCACGTCCTAACTTCCCACTATGTCGCACACCAACTCACTGTTTTAGACCACCAGCGCGTGGCCCGGCCGCTCTCACCGTAGAGCAACACGCAAATCCTTTATCAAAAAACACTCTGCTAGGATTTTTTATAACAAAGCTGATAAATCCATGCAGTTAGGAAAATCGTGCTGTAAGCTATTACGTATCAAATTTCTGATAAGAATCTAAAAAACGATGATTCAGACTATTTACAAAGTCCAAGCAGCTGCAAAACTGTTGGAAACCACAGTAGATTCTGTTCGCCGGTATGTGGACGAATCAGGAATCGATGTCGCACGGCAAGCAAATGGTCCCAAAACACGCCAGTTTACAATCGACAACATCTTTGACATCGCAGCATGGAGACACACCAACAAGTCAAAGCTGAAGGTCAAGCAGCGCGGCATCGCCACCGTGTATGCGCCCAAGGGGGGAGTGGGCAAGACCACCTTGACGGCCAACATGGCCTGCGTGTTTGCCCTGATGGGCTTGCGAACCTTGGTCATAGACCTCGATTTCCAGGCAAATCTGACACTCTCCTTTGGCTATGACTCGGAAGTCACCGACGAAGAAGCAACAGAACTGGATATCCCAGAAGATCGCGTCATCAAATACCATTTTGGACATCTTGTGCCAGGCTGGCCTGGGGGGAGAATGCCCTTGCGAGACGTGATCAAGATGCCGTTCGGGCCTTCTGGCCCTCATCTGATTCCTTCCGATCTAACACTTGACAGACTCGACACCATCCTCACCTATGACGCCCTGGAAGGGAAAAAGAGCGATCTCAAAATTGCTGCGCTGATCGCAGAGGGCTTGTCGGGTAAAAATCCCGATTTCGATCTCTCTTCCTACGACGTCATTCTTTTCGATGCAGCTCCAGCCAAAAATCGGATGACTCGCGGAGCCTTGCTGGCATCGGACTATGTCGTGGCGCCTGTTTCCCTCGAGCGATATTCGACCAAGGCAGTCTCGTACCTAGCTTCCGTTCTGCAGGACATGCGGGACGATGTCGGGCGCAGCCCAGAGATGGTAATGATCGGCAACTTCCATTTACCGAATCGACTGCGTGTCTATGGTCAGGTAAGCAAGTTGTCCACCGAGTACCCCGGGGCGCTGTTGAACATCATGGTTCATCGAAGCGAAGAGTTTCCGAAAACCTTGTCAGAGGATGAGGAGCAGCCGCCACTCGTACTGGCACGTCCGTCAGGAAGCGCCGCCGAACAGCTGCACAAGGTGTCCTCTGAGTTGCTGCAAAAGATGGGAGTGGTCTAATGGCCAAGACAAGCAAGGGAATGTCGGACGAAGAATTTAATGCGCAGTTGCGTGCAGAACGCATGAGATCGAATCCTGGCATGGTGATGACCAAGCCACCCAGCGGACCAGGAAAATCTTTAGAAGAAATGCTTAACGATCAGGGGCAAGATGAAGTCCTCGTCGCTGCGCCAGTTCTCACCGAAGAAAGGCAACCGTCTCTCCAGGCAAGTTACGTTCAGGGGAAAAAGCTGCTGATGATCGATGTCGCCTTGATCGATGCGAATCCACTGGCTCCCAGAGAGGTCTACACCGCTGAGATGATCCTCTCCAGGTCAGAAGCCTTGAGAACACAAGGACAGCACGACCCAATTCATGTGATTCCTAACCCCGATCAAAGTGGTCGCTACATCATCTGTGACGGATGGACTCGGGTACAAGCGTGCAGGATGCACAAGGTCCTGCAACAACTCTTGGCGGAGATCCATGAAAACCTGAGTCTTGAGGAGTCCGCCTGGTTTGGTTACCAGCAAAACGAAGAACGTCAGCAGCACTGCGATTTCGATCGTGCCATGTTCTACGAAAAGCTCATCAGCGCAGGTGAAACAGCAACTTCGATAGCCAACAAAGCCCAAGTAAGCCCATCGCAGATGAGCTTCTATCGATCTTTTGCAAAACTTCCAGCCGATGTTCTCGAAATCGTAAAAGAATATCCCGGAAAATTTTCAGCAACAGTCGCATACCAGATCCAAAAGCTTGCAGCGAGATGCGGCGTACGAAAGGCCGTGAATCTGGCGCTGAAATTCGCCAACGAGGATCACACCCAAGGGTGGCTAATCAACCAGGTCCAACTACTCATAGGTCCTTCAAGCAGCAAAACTGTGACGCGTACCACCAAGCAGATTCGCTACAGTAATGGCATGTACAAGCAAAAAGGAGAGCTCTTCGAACTCAACATCTCGGTCCTTCCGGAACAAAAAGAAGAGTTCGCAGCAGCCCTTGAACGACTTCTTTCTACCGTAGCCATCGAGCCACCGCAGATAGACCTAGGGGAAAACAAAAAGCTGAAGTGATGCATGTAGTACCGAGTGGGGGGTAGTTTAGGCGCCTAAACTACCCCCCACTGAAATTCAAATGAGGCGGTTTTCGGCTTGCAAGCGATTTCATGCCTTCGTGCTCTTGGACGTCTCCGTCGTAGAGAATTTAGGCGCCTAAAGTTAAGTGTGAATCCGTGATCACTACTTTGGCGCCTGTCTGTCCGCAGAGCGTAGCGAAATGCCGGCGAATTGAAATTCGAGTCCGTATTTCACATGAGAAAGCACCGCCAGACAAAATGGAAGCGCATTTGCACAGCCGAATTCGCGCTTGCCTGTCTGGCGGCAACGTATAAACACACGTGGCAGGGTGCCTCAGCCGAAGTACTGGAGCAGAGTCTGGTTGTGACGCTCTAACACGTTGAAGATGGCACAGCACTGAACCGGGCCCAGGGAACGACGCCGGGCATGCGCGATGATCTCCTACATCACTGTACGCAGACGCCGCCGCTTGGCGGGATGAGGAACCGGGCTGTCAGGCTCGATCAGTTTCGCCTGGCCCATGATGCGAAGAATATTGACGGCTAGCACGGCCAAGGACAGCACCAGATCGTTGGTGGTGAATTTGCCCGAAGGCAGGCGCTCCAGGTCGAGATCGATCTTTAACTCGGATGAAACTGCTCATGGGTGCCGTGCACCTAGTACAGCGCGACAATCTGGGCGAGGGGCGCCTCGAGGCTGGTGAGCCAGCCTTCGACCACGAGCTCGGGCATCAGCAGGATCTGGCCGTCGCGCTAGGCGGGGTCCGCGTCGAGACGCTGGTGAAGCGCGTCCACCTTGAAACGGAGCGGGCTCCATTTGATCAGTCAATCCACAGGCTCCCCCGCGCAGGCCGCGGCCAAGGCCACGAAGAGAGGCGCAATCGAAACCAGAGTCGGTGCGCACAAAGAGCTGCAGCAGGCGGCATCTCGCAGGCCGAAGCTGAGTTCCAGCCCGAGGCAGTTGTTTTCTTCGGCCAGATAGCCGGCAATCGGCGCATAGCCGTCGAAGCCCATGTTGGACCCCCTTTCTTCTTCGTGTCGCTGTTGTCGAGAGTGAAGACATCTAAGTGCAGGGCTAGATGGCCGGTGGACACGTGCGTCAGGGTGGGCTTGGCGCGTGCCATGTAGCGCTCGTTAACGTCGTCCAGTGCCATGAGTGATCTGCGCAATGCGCTTGAGGTATTGCCCCACCAGCAACAATCCGGCATTCGCCGTCAGGTTGTAGGACAAGCACTTGATTCGAAAGTCGGGCATGGCGGCGGTGACATGGGCAAGGCCACCATTACCTCAAAGACCCGCCGACCTAACCCACCGGGTGAGGTAAGAGACGTCGAAAACCCGTGACAGTAATGGGATTGGACGGGGTGAATCACAGATTCAGGAAGGATTAACAGGTAAGAGGAAATTCCCGACAGAACTCATACTCGGAGATATCCCACTTCCCATAGGCAGTGCAATATCGTCTCCCGCCTTCGACCTCATAAACACTAGCCAACGGATCAGACGGCTTCATCCAGACCCGCACCAGTGGTTCCATCTTCCAACGCTTGGAGCGGTTCAAATATGGTGGACTTACGAGCTGGACACCTGCGACTGACACACCTTCACTCTCACCCTCAAGAACTGAGATTAGTTCGCCAGCGGGATGGGTGATGAGCGCTGTTTCAGTATGCTCCCCGCTTGGCGTTGTGACGGAATAGCTTATGTAAAACCATTCTTTTGGCATGGAAAGCGTCACCACTCTCCACGCATCCTTACCATTGCCGGCAAGTTTAGACATGAAGGGATGGTGAGCAGTTACGTCAGTGATAAACATGTGGTTCGAGACTTTCAGAAGTTACGGGGAGCCTGTCACCCAATAGTTTCGTGTTGGTGCGCAGCTTTAATCCTAGACATACAGCGAGAGCTGGAGTTAAGGAAAAGTCTGTATTGTGACTTAAACGCGGCTGACGTAAAAGCTCGGCTCCGAGAGACTGAGGGTATGTCTCTCAGCGAAGCGTCATTACGTTCAAGGCCCCCGTCAGCGCGAGAACTTCTTGCTACGAATATTGTTCGGCTGCGCAAGGAAAAAGGTTGGTCTCAGGAGGATCTAGCGCTGGAGGCAGGCCTCCACCGCACCTTCGTCGCACACGTTGAACGTCACGCGCGGAACATTTCCCTCGACAACATCGAGCGTCTCGCAAATGCCTTGCAGGTCAATGTTCACATTCTGTTGCTGCCTTAGTTCGTCAACAGTTCATTCAAAATTACCTTCTCGTACTACTCAGCGTGGCGCAGCCTCCGTCACAAACCCGCTTACATCGAAGCCCCGCAGTAGCGCTCTTGCTGTGTTCTCCGACTTGGTCCGTAGCCAGTCTCCCCACGCATCATCCGGCAGGATCACCACAGTGCGTTTCTCGTCCTCAGGCTTGTGAAAGCGCCGCATCAACGGATGGTAATCGGCGTTGATCGTGAGCATGGTCATCGACCAGGTTGGCTGGTCGGTGTCATCTAGCTTCCGTTCCCACAGCCCAGCGATTCCCATCGGCTTTCCGTCTGCGCGACGGATCGCCCAGCGCACGGCTTTCCCCGTCTCGTAGCAGGGCTCGTACAGCACCTCTGACGGGATGATGCAGAGTTGCCCACGCTGCCAGGCTGACCGAAACGAGGGTTTCTCCCCGACGGTCTCCGCCCGTGCGTTGTAGGTCGAACGCACGATCTTCGTATCCTTTGCCCAGCTCGGGATCAGGCCAAAGGCGGCGGGCACCCAGAGCCGGGGGGCAAAGTTGGTGACGATGGGCACCACCGACCCTGGGTAGGCTTCTTCATACGCGAAGTCGGGGGGTGGCAAGGGAAGCGCCGCAAGCGCTTCCCGAGATGAGGGACGATAGTTGGCACACATGGTTGTGGACGGAGGGATCAACGTGTCGATTGTCTGCGAGGCTGAGTTGGCGTTCAGGTAGCGTATGGAAAAGGTTGGGGGGAAGCATTCAGCGCTGGCTAAATAAAAACTCTTGGGTGCCGTTAAAGTCGCAGGATGCACGCATAACGTGAAGGAAGATAGTGCTAAGCCATTACTTCAGGGCTGATGACGAATTGAACTCCGATGCACTGGTGAGTTCATCCTTCTTTGATATGAGGACACCAAGGTGGCTAATTCCCCTACATCATCTTCCAGTGAAATAGTAGCAGCGATATTGCCAGAAATATTAACAACTGCTCTTCAGTCGTGGAGTCAATACCAGCAGGCTCGCGAGCAGCGTTTTGCATTAGAAGCGCAACTGGAGGCAGAAATTAGGAAGTCGGAGATACAGCTTGAGGCATTGCAGGCGAGATTGAAGGCTGCTACAGAGTTCTTGATCCAAAACCAAAAAGAAAATTCGGAAAAGAGAGTTGCCCTTTCTAGACTCTTTGATGCTGCACATTCAACGGCGGCGATTTATATAGAGATACACACTAAGCTTATTCTTAGTGCAAAAAGTGAAAGTGATAAAGCGTATGTGCAGCAAGTCTGGTTCTATGTAGAACCGTTTATCGCACAGATGAATGATGCAACAACTCAAATTTCAAGGCAGACCCTCGGGTGGCTTGAGGTATGAGTTTATTTTCAGATTTTATAGATTTTCTTTTTGATGGCGATGCTCAGAGTGAGGAGTCTCGAATTGAAGAAATAGAGCTTGAGAGAATGCAGGTGCGAAAGCAATCTCGATTGGACAAGGCAAAGATTGTGTCTGCCAAATTAGATTTGCTTTCTATGAAAATAAAGGAGGATATGGTTGCTGCAAAAGATAACTCTATTAGAATAAAAAGTCATGTGTCGCTTTTGCGTAAAGTAATACGAAAAGGTGATCACCCGTTAGGATTTGTTGTGTCAATTACAGAGAATATAGAATTTCAAGAGCGCGCTTTGTTTAACGAGCGTAAAGGGATTGAGTCTCTAAAAAATTACTATAGATTTGCATCTGCGCATTGTAACTGCCGTGACGGGAAGGTTAAATGCATCCCATTACACACATCTCACGCCTCCCCGAACTGCCGCGCATAGCGGGCGCCTTCTACAAAGACAGCGATCTCCTGAAGGCCCAGCCAGATGGTTTTGGCTCCGGGCTCGCCGTCGTGTCGGCGCGCGAGGAAGCCGCCGCGCTGAGCAATCAAGCGCAGCACGGTGTTCAAGGGCGGCACCGCTTTCGGGACGGGCTTCTTGTTCAGGATGAAGGCGGCGCGCCACTCGTCGGGTTCGAACACCAGGTCGGCGGGTAAATCCGGCAGGGTGCGCCCCAGACGCATCAGTCGGTTGATCCGCCAGGCGATGACCATGTAGAGGGCCAGCGCCGTTTGCAGCCGATCCA
>Ga0268298_10005251_pt1 | contig 12235 bp, 10 predicted proteins | sample WWTPWeurt_MetaG_FD_194462 | JGI IMG/M metagenome (GOLD analysis project Ga0268298, IMG submission 194462) | Activated sludge microbial communities from WWTP in Nijmegen, Gelderland, Netherland - WWTP Weurt | ecosystem: Engineered > WWTP > Aerobic digester > Activated sludge | place...
AAGGGCTCCACAAGAAGCAGAAACCACGTGCTCTTCGTGGGGGCCGCCGCTGGCTTGGCCACGGCGCGGGGGCAGCGCGCTCGGGCCGCGCCCATGAGGGCGTCCTGCGCGCTCAGCTCCAGCTCCGGGGACTGAAAGCTCAGCACGTGGGTCGCGGTCGAGAAGTACAGCATGCCGCGCGAGCCGCGCCGCTGGAGCAGCAGGAGGCCGACGCCGAGCAGTGCGCCGACGCCCGCGTAGATGGGCCACACCGAGTAGATCAAAGCGCTGGCGAAGATCAGCACGAGCCCCCACACCAGGAGCGGCCCGGAGACCCGCGCGGTTTGGATCGACTCGAGCTCGGTCCAAGCGACGTTCAGCTCCAGCGCCGGTTGGATGAGGCGTGCCTCGGCGAACCAGTGCAGACCGGCGTCGTCGACGGCCAGGCGGACTGGCCGGGAGCCATCGGTCCCCACGAAGGACAGCGCGATCGGCGCCGGGTTCTCCTCGGGCTTGGGCTCCTCGGCCTTGGGCGCCTCGATCTCCCGCAGCTCGCCGGTGCGATACTTGCTCGGGAGCCGGCGGCGGATCAGCACCATCAAGAGGAGGAGCGCCCCATAGGTGAACACCGGGACCAGGTAGCCGAGCGTGGAGCCGACCTCGGGAGCGGAGGCCCGGGGAGCGGAGGCTCGGGGCGGGGCGGTGCCGAGGATGTTGTAGATCGCGACGAACAGCACGATCAGCAACGCCCACACCGCAAGCGTTCTCCGCAGGGACTGCGGGCGGGCTCGGTTCGGCGGCACGACGCGGGTGCTGTCGGTCGGCGGCGTGAAGGGGCCCGTCACGAGGAGCCTATAGCACAAGGGAGCTGCTACAATCCCCCGATGGGGCGCGCATCATGGGTGCTGCCGGCCGTGGCGCTCGCCGCCGCTGCCTGCGCCCCGAAGTCCGAGCACCTGATCCCGCCGCTGCCGCCCGCTGGCACTCAGACCAGGATCCTCACGATCGTGCACGATGCCGTGACCGACGTGCGCGTCGAGGACGCCAGCCAGGAGCTGGTGCTCGAGATCTCGGTCGTCGGCGCGGGCGATCCGGCGGTCGATCAAGGCGTGCACCTACCGGCCTCGGTCGAGATCGCGTACTTCGCCGAGTCACCGGCCGATCTGCGGCTGACCCTGGGCCCTCAGACGCTCCCCGGCGAGGGCAAGGGCCGGCTCGTCAACGCCGCGCCGCTCGGGAGTTGGCGATCCCAGCTCAGCGATCGCCTCGGTAATTCCTGGGCCGAGCTGCCTTGGAGCCAGCTCGCCTCGAGCCGGATTCGGCTTGAGCAGTCCACGCCCTGCCTGCGCTTCGATGCTCGCGTCTTCCCCCTCGCGGACAACATGGACCTGCCTTGGGGCGTACCGATGGGCGACGGCCGCGTGCTCGCGGGAGCCCCCTCCGGCGGAGAGCTCCTCTCGCTCGGCGTCGATGGCTCGGTCATCGAGCTCGATCGCGCGGGCCTCCCTCCGGAGTTTCACGTGGAGACCGCCTTCGCCGACCAGCGCGGTGAGGTGTGGCTCGGGGCGCGCAACGGTGAGCTGTGGCGGAGCCCCTTGCAGCGCGCGCTGTCGCCGATCCGCACCGCCACCATCGATGCCTCGCGCGCCATCCTCCGTATCGCCGGCGATCCCACCCAGCCCGACGACGATCTCTACGTCCTCAGCTCGAGCGGCAGCTTCGCCCGCGTCAGCCGCGGTCACGTTCAGCTCCTCCATCGCTTCGAAGGCCGCGACGCCGGCGCCAGCCTGATCTGGCTCGAGCCTCAGCACGCGATCGCGGCCTGGGCGGACTCCAATACGATCATCGAGGTGCGAGGGGCTGAGGTCCGCGCGCTCCCTCCGAGCGGCGCCAACGGGATCATCGCCCTCGGCGTGCTCCGCGACGGCAGCTGGCTGTCGGCGCGGCCCGGCGGGGTGATCGAGCACCACCACGATGGCCGAATCGACGTCCTCGAGCAGGGGGGGCTCAACGTCTCCGCCTTTCATGATCGGCCCGACGGCTTCGTCTTCGCGCGCGAGCACGGCTTTCTGCGCCAGTGGGTCGCGGGCTTTGGGCTGTGCCCGAGCGAAGTGCCGCTGGTCGGAGGCAACGTGCTGGCCTTGGTCGAAGTGGGCGCGGAGCTCTTCGTGCTCCAGAAGCACACGTCGGCGGGCGGGGCCTTCGCGATCCTACGGCTGCACTAGAGCGGGGCGCCCCGAGCCTCAGCGGCTCAGGCGACGCCCCTGGGACGCGCCGGCCCATCGCTTTCGGCTCATGAATTCCCGATGTTTTCGACGTGTGCGCCGTCGCTCCCTTGCTCGCCGCACCGGTGCGCCAGCAGGGTGGCAGCACCATGGGCCAACAACACAAACAACTCCTCACCTGCTCGATCGCGATCTGCGCTGCGCTGTCGGCCACTGCGGCGAGCGCACAAGAGACCTCTGCCCCCAAAGATGGAGGTCGCTTTCGCTTCGGCATCAACGCCGCGGGCGGCTTCGAGAGCGTCAGCCCCTTGTCCGGCCCGATGTTCGGCTTCGACCTGCGGCTCGGCTACCAGATCAACGACCTCCTGGCGATCTACGCGCAGCCGCATCTGTCCTTCGGCTCGATCAGCAGCGGGGGCATCGGCGGCCTGACTGGCACCTTCGTGGGCACCGTGATGGCGGAGGCCACGCTCTCGGACCGGTTCTTCGTCGGAGCAGGCGCGGGCTTTGGGGTGCTCAACAACCCCTCCGGCTTCACGGTCGAAGGGCGCGCCGGCGCCTACCCCCTCATGTCCCATTCGGACGCCAGCCGGAGCGGCCTCATGGTCGGGGTGGATGTGAAGACGGTCTTTGCCAGTGCGGCGACGGGCATCGTCGTCATGGGCTGCATCGGCTACGAGTCCTTCTGAGGCGGGCTCACCGCCTAGGAACGCCCCATGCGCGCGGGCCCCGCATGATCGCCCGCACGGCAGCGGCGGGAGTTGCCTCTCGAGGGAGGAAGCTGGCTGATGGCGGCCATGAAGCTCGCATCCTTCTTTCTGCTCCTCCCTTTGATGGCCTGTGGTGGGGGCAGCACGGCTCCTACGCTCTCGTCGTTGATGGTCTCGACCTCCTCGGTGACGCGCGGCATGACCTACCCCGGGTCTGCGAACATCGAGGATCCTGACGGTCTCTCGGGTCTCAAGCTGGAGCTGGCCTTCACGGGGCCTACGCCGGTGACCGGCACGGTCGACGTCGCCGGGGCCAGCAGCGACGTGACCGGCGCGGTGCTGCCCTTCGTCTTTGGGCTCACGGCCGCGGCCAATCCTGGGAGCTACACGCTGGGGGTCACCGCGATCGATCGGGATGGGTTGCGCAGCAACACGCTGTCTACGGCGCTCGAGCTGCACTAGCGAGACAGCCCCTAGCCCACGAAGATCGTGCGGCTCCGGGCGTAGGGCTTGTAGCCGAGCGACTCGTAGAGCGTGCGGGCGCTGTCGTTGTCGTCGTTGACCAGCAAGGTCGCGCGCGGTCCACGCTCGAGGACCCAGGCGGTCACCGCCGCGGTTCCCCGGCGACCGAAGCCTCTACGGCGCTCGTCGCGCACGGTGTAGATGCCTTCGATCTGGCCGCCGAGCTCGGAGACCGCCGAGACGTTGGACTTGAAGACGAGCTTCCCGGAGCGTTGGTGGATCAGGTCCCGTCCCCGGGTGAGCCGGGCCCGGATGCGCTCCTTGAACAGGAGCGGGTTACGGCCTTGGGGATCGTCGTTGGCCTCCTCGCGGGCCATCTCCGCCGAGGCCTCCACGACTTGGTCCAAATGCCGGAAGCTGGCCATCTCGAGCTCCAGCGGGTCAGCGACGTTCTTGAAGTCCTCGCGCTCCAGCGCGTACACCATCTGATCGCGTGATAAGCGCGCGGTGAGACCAAAGGTCCCGAGGCGCTCCCATAGCGCGGCGACCAAGGCCCGATCGCCCACGATCACCCGGATCAGCGAGGGATTTTGCCGCGCGAGCCCGTGCAGGTGCTCGAGGCTCGACACTCCGCCGGCCATGACGGGCATCAGGATCCCGGTCGCGGACAGGAAGCAGAGGCCGATGATCTTCTGGCTCCGGTCGCGCTCGGCCAAGATCCAGCCGCGCGGGACGACGGGGTTGCTCTTGAGCCCTCCGTCGACGATCCAGCCAGAGATGTACATGGAGAGCGTCGGCGATTCGGCGCAGAACTCCAGGGCTTCGGCGGCCCTCTCGGGCCCGATCGACTCGAAGCGGGTCACCCGGCCCAACAATGCCATGAAAACGCCGCGGCTGTAGAGGCGTTGAGCGAAGCGAGCGCGCCCGCCGGCGGGTTCATCCCGCCCGGACGCCTCCTCAGGCGGTTGCTCACGGCCGGTCGACCCCTGTACCTTGGCTCAGTGCGCTTCCTCCCCCTCCTCGCGCTCCTCGCCTTCCTGGGGCCCGCCGAGGCCGGGGATATCGGGGAGGCCGTCAGCTTCGGCAAAGAATTCGTGGGGGACGAGATCTCCCACGGCCTGGAGCAGTTCATCGACGAGAACCCCGACGAGGCGCTCTCGATCCTCCTCGGCCGGGACCCCAGCGGTGAAATTTCGAGCTCAGGCCAGCACGACCTGACCCAGCTCGGGGGACCCCGCTCGAGCTATCGAGAGCTGCGCCCCTACATCATGGCGGCGGCGGAGGAGACGGGCTTGCCCGGCGCCCTGATCGACGCGGTCATCCGGACCGAGTCGGGGTACCGGATCAAGGCGGTCTCCAGGGTCGGGGCCAAGGGGTTGATGCAGCTCATGCCGGGGACTGCGGCCGAGGTGGGGGTGCGGGACGCCTTCGATCCGCGGCAGAACATCCTGGGCGGGGCGCGGTATCTCCGGAAGCTGTACGAGCGCTTCGGGAACTTGCGGCTGGCGGTGGCGGCCTACAACGCGGGGCCGGGCGCGGTGGACAAGCACAACGGTTTGCCGCCCTTTGCGGAGACGCGGGCGTACGTGCGGGTGGTGATGGCGCGGTATAGCAAGTCGAAGCTGAACGGGACCTCGGTCGACGACGACGACTGAAGTACCTTCAGCGACGCGAAAGGATCTCGTCGATCTTCAGGCCGAAGGCATCGATCGCGAAAGGCTTGGCGATGAAGTCAAGCCCAACGTCCAGCTCCCCGTGGTGAACGATGGCGTTGGCCGTGTAGCCGGACATGAAAAGCACCCGTAGTGCGGGATGCCTCTTCCTGAGCAGGTCCGCGAGTTCCCGACCGCCCATCCCCGGCATCACCACGTCGGTGATGAGGAGGTCGAAATTCCGGTTCAGCGCGATCGCTTCAGCGGGGGCCGCGCAGGTGAACACCCGATGTCCGCGCTTCTCTAGGAAGCGGCGGACGAGTTCGCGGACGCCCTCACAGTCCTCGACAACGACGATGGTGGCTTTGGCGGTGCTGCGGAGCACCGGCGGGCCAGGCCCCGGGTCCTCGCTCGGGGAGCGCTGGTCGCGCGGGATGTAGACCTTGAAGGACGTGCCACGACCGGGCTCGCTGTACACCTGTAAGTGGCCTCCGCTCTGGCGAACAATCCCGTACACAGTGGCCAGCCCGAGGCCCGTGCCACGGTCGCCTTTGGTGCTGAAGAAGGGCTCGAAGATGCGCTGCAGAACTTCGGGCGTCATGCCTTGGCCGTTGTCGCTGACCGCGAGCATCACGTGCTCACCCGGCATCGAGTCGGCGTGCCGCCTCACGTACTCGTCGTCGAGCACGAGTGTTGCCGGTCTCGAGGGTGAGCTTTCCACCATCCGGCATCGCATCTCGGGCGTTGACGGCGAGGTTCACCAATACCTGTTCGATCTGGCCGCGGTCGGCGCGTACGGTCCACAGGTCAGTGGCCTGGTGCGTAAGCAGCTCGATGTCCTCTCCGATGACCCGCCGCAGTAACTTCTCGACGCTGCCGACGAGCTCGTTGAGGTTGAGGGCGGTGGGCTGTAGCACCTGCTTGCGGCTAAACGCGAGGAGCTGTTGCGTAAGCGAACCCGCGCTGATTCCCGTCTGGAGGATCATCTCGACGTCGGCGCGTGCTGACTTGGACAGATCCTCGTCACTCAGCAGTATCTCGCAGGTGGTGTTGATGACAGTGAGCAAGTTGTTGAAGTCATGTGCCACGCCGCCCGCCAGGCGGCCCACTGCCTCCATCTTCTGCGACTGCCGGAGCTGTGCTTCGAGCTTGCGCTGAGGGCTAATGTCACGGCTGATGACCGACACCGTGCGGTCGATGCCACTGCCCTGCACCTGTAGGACGACCGACAGCTCCTTCACTTCGCCGCCAGCGCTCAGCACCTTGCTCTCGCCGCACCACGTGCCGTGCTGCGCAGCGTATTCGATGCCTGCTTCGAGGTTGGCCAGCTCTGCGGGCGACAACGTGTCCCCGAGCTTGCGCCCGGCGAGGCTCTCCGTCTCTCCGAAGCCGCGCATCCGCCGCCCTGCCTTGTTGACATAGAGAAAATCCCGATTCATTCGCGTAACCGAAACGATGTCGGGGGTTGCGTCGAGTACATTGGCCAAGCGCCGCCGCTCTGCCTCGGCGCGCACGCGCTCGCTGATGTCCACGAAGGACGCGATGAGGCTCACCGGTCTGCCGCCAGGGTCGGTCACGGTCGACAGCGAGGCGAGCGTTGGAACGTGGTCACCGTCCGTGCGCCAGCACTCCAGCTCACCGTTCCAGCGGCCGGTGGCGGCGAGCGTGGCGAGCGCAGCCTTGCACGTGGCAGGGTCCGCGCGGTGTTCGAGGAGGTTGGTGCCGAGCAACTGAACTTCGCTTGCGAGCCCCCACAAATCGAGCAGCGCTCGGTTGGCGTAGGTGACGTGGCCCGAAAGCTCGGCGACGGCGAGGCCGGTGGTGGACGAGGCGATGGCGTGGGCCCAGGCGCGCAGCGCGCTCTCGTCTCGTCGGCGGTTGGTGACATCGAGCTCGGCGCCCACGGTGCGAATTGGTCTCCGCGTGGCGCCGATCCCCTCGAAGGTCGTCACCGATCGCACCGACACCCAGCGGACAACGCCGTCCTTGCGCACAACGCGATACTCGATGTCGAAGGTCCCGTCGCCTGCAGGGTCATGCGCTCTCGTGACCGCGCCAATGACGCGCTCGCGGTCATCGGGGTGCACCTGTTCGACGATGTCCCGCAGCGTCACCGGGGCGTCCGAAGGCACGCCGAAGATCTCCCGGTGTTCAGGGGAGACGTACAGCACGTCGGTCAGGTGGTCATGGTCGAAGACGCCCATGTTCCCGACCAGCCGCAGGGCCTGGCGCACCCGCTCCTCGTCATCGAGCGGGGTGAGTAGTGCGAGGACCAACTCCACGCCTTCGAGCGTCATCCTCGAGGTCCGCACCGCCAGGCTCTCGATGCCTCCGTCGAAGCGTCGGAGCATGCGCACCTGCGCGCCGGCATCACCCAGCTCGAGCTTGAGGCCCTCGATCACGTCGGGCGCACCCAAGAGCTCGCGCGCGCGCGCGTTCATCATCAAGACCCGGCTATTGGCGTCGACCACTGCTGCGCCACCCGGGAGGGTCTCGATGAAGGCAGCGTACATGGTGGTGTCCATGGCGGTCTCCTCATCGGGCGGCCGCCAAAGCCGACCCAGGGAAGCCGTGTGTCAGCGTCAGAGCGGCGCGCTCTGTTGACTTACTGTGAGCCGCTTCACACGAGGAGGGCCTGCGGCGCCGTGTCGCAGCGCGGCAGGAGCAGCGTAAGTGCGGGCTTCTGCTAGCGATGATGCCGCAGTCGAAGACGACTGAACCTCAAGGCCAACTTCAGAACCGCATCCCGAAACCAACTCCGTAGCCCGGCTTGCCTTCACCAGCGTCGAGGAGCGTCGGCGCGAAGGCGAGACTTCGTTCGTCGTTGGCGCTCGAGGTCTGCACGACCGCAGCGATGGTCTGCGGGATGCGCGCGAGCGCCATGAGGAAGCCCGCGACGACAATGGGCTCGAACGTCACCGCCCGTGAGTTGTGCTTGAGCTCATAGTCCAGGATGACCGCGTTCACGACGATGACGGCCGCAGCTCCCCCATCGATCACCGTGAAGACCGCCCCGGCGGGCAAGTAGACCTCCCCGTAGGCATGGCCTAGCCCAAAACCGATGAACCACGCGAGCAGACCGGCGACCACCGCGCTCTGCTCCGGCCCCACCCTTCTCGCCGGGTCGACGCTCGGGACGATAATGGGAGCAGCGGCCGGTAGGCTGAGCTTTGGCGCGTCGTCCGCGGTGGTCGTGGTCATGGGAGCCAGGCGCGCCCGCGCCGGTGTCGCGGCTGGAGCCAGCACCATCAACTCTTCCAGGGCGGCGGCGACCTGGGTCACGTCGCCAGCCGGGCGATGCCCGATCACCCGCGATTGACAGCGGAGCGTCACGAGCAAGCCGCCGTCCGGCTCTGCATCCAGCTCGAAGTCGCAGCCTTCTTTCTCTAGCTCGATCCCGCGAGACGTCAGCGACGATCGGACCTGGGCTTCGATCGCCGGCGCCACCGGAGCAGCGCAGAGGATCGTCCACAGCGGGAAGTACACCAGAGGCTAGCCGGCGATGATGCCGCGCCGCAGGAGATCTTCCGCCACCAGCACCGCGCCCATCGCCGCCCCCATCTTCGTATTATGCGAGACCAGCACGAACTTCACCGCGTGCTCGCCGAGGACCTTGTCCTCGCGGAGCCGCCCCACGCTGGTCGTCATCCCGCGATCAGCGTCGCGATCGCGCCGAGGCTGCGGGCGATACGGATCGTCGTGCACCGTGATCCACTGCCGCGGCGCCGAGGGATGGGTCGAGGGATTGATGTCCGCTCCAAAGCGCTCCATCGCCGCTCGCACCTCGGCCAGGCTAGCCTTGTGCTTCAGCGCGACCGTCGCCGTCTCGAAGTGCCCATCGAGCACCGCTACGCGGGTACAAGTCGCGGACACCTGCACCGCGTCGGGGACGATCTCCTCACCGATCAAGGCGCCGAGGATCTTCTTCACCTCGCGCTCGACCTTCTCTTCTTCCTTGGCGATGTAGGGGATGACGTTGTCGACGATGTCGAGCGCGATGACGCCTGGGCTGCGGCCCGCGCCGCTCACCGCCTGCATCGAGGTCATCACGACCTTCTCGAGCCCGAAGGATCGCGCCAGCGGGGCCAGGGCGATGACCAGGCCCGTGGTGGTGCAGTTGGGGATCGGGGTGATGAAGCCCTTCGTCCCGCGCTTCTTCTGCTGCACCTTGATCAACGAGGCTTGGTCCCCGTTCACCGCGGGGATGAGGATCGGCACGTCCGTCTCGTAGCGATAAGCGCTGGCGGTGGAGATCACCGGCACCCGCTCGGCGTAGCGCGGCTCGAGCTCCTTGGCTGCGTCCGACTCCACCGCCGTGAAGACGATGTCGACGCCGTCCAGCGAGAGCTTGCTCCCGTCCACCACGTCCATCTCGCGGAACTTGGTGGGCATCGGCTCAGCGACGTTCCAGCCGACTGCTTGGTGGTAGCGCTTGCCGGCCGAGCGCTCGGAGCCCGCCAGCTGTACGACCTCGAACAAAGGGTGATCTTGGAGCGCGACCAGAAACTGCTGACCCGCGATCCCGGTGGCCCCGACCACCGCCGCTCGAAGCTTCATCACTCGCCCTCTTTCGACGCCTCGTTGTACATGGCCTCGGCGATCCGGTGGGCCGAGCCCTCCAGGCGCTGCACTGCGCCCCGGAGCTTATCGACGTCGGTCGTCTCGTAGTTGCGCTTGAGCGCGGCCAGGTCGTCCTTGATCTCTTTGATGTCCTCGCTCTTGAGGTACGAGGCGTACTCCTCGAGCGAGCGCTCCGTCGTGTAGATCAGGGCGTCGGCCATGTTCCGCACGTCGGCCAGATCTTTCTTGCCCTTGTCTTCGTCGGCCTTCTCTTCGGCCTCTTTGACCATGCGCTCGATCTCCACCTCGGAGAGGCCGGAGGAGGCGATGATCTTGATCTGCTGAACCTTGCCCGTGCCGAGGTCCTTGGCGGACACGTGCACGATGCCGTTGGCGTCGATGTCGAAGGTCACTTCGATCTGAGGAACACCGCGGGGCGCCGGCGGAATGCCCACCAGCTGGAAGCGGCCGAGCGTCTTATTGTCACCGGCCATCGGGCGCTCGCCTTGGAGGACGTGCACGTCCACGATCGGCTGGTTGTCCTGCGCCGTGGAGAAGACCATCGACTTCTTGGCCGGGATCGTCGTGTTCTTCTGGATGATCTTGGTGAACACGCCGCCGGCCGTCTCGACGCCGAGCGACAGCGGGGTCACGTCGAGGAGGAGGACGTCCTTGACCTCGCCCTTGAGCACGCCGCCTTGCACCGCCGCGCCCACCGCGACCACTTCGTCCGGGTTCACCTTCTTATTCGACTCGCGCCCAAAGAAGTCCTTCACCACGGTCTGGATGCGCGGCATGCGCGTCTGACCACCGACCAGGATGACCTCGTCGACCTCTTTGGTCGTCATCCGCGCGTCCTTGAGGGCGGTGCGGCAGGGCTCGAGGGTCTTCTGCACCAGCGGCTCGACCAGCTTCTCGAGCTCACCGCGCGAGACCGTGAGGTTCAAGTGCTTGGGGCCCGTGGCGTCGGCCATGATGAAGGGCAGGTTGACGTCGGTCTCGGTGGAGGAGGACAGCTCGTGCTTGGCCTTCTCCGCCGCTTCCTTGAGCCGCTGCAGCGCCATCTTGTCCTTGCGGAGATCGGCGCCGGCGTTGTCCTGACCGAAGCGATCGGCCAGGTAGTTCATCAGCATCAGGTCGAAGTCGTCGCCGCCGAGGTGGGTGTCGCCGTTGGTGGCCTTCACCTCGAAGACGCCGTCGCCCAGCTCGAGGATCGAGATATCGAAGGTGCCGCCGCCGAGGTCGTACACCGCGACGCGGCAGTGGTTCTTGTTGTTGAGGCCGTAGGCCAGCGCCGCCGCCGTGGGCTCGTTGATGATACGGGGGACGTTGAGGCCGGCGATGCGCCCGGCGTCTTTGGTCGCTTGCCGCTGGGCGTCGTTGAAGTACGCGGGGACCGTGATCACCGCCTCGGTGACCTCTTCACCGAGATAGTCCTCGGCGGTCTCTTTCATCTTCATCAGGATCATCGCCGAGATCTCCTGCGGCGAATAAGCCTTGTCGCGGATCTTCACCCAGGCCTCGCCGTTGTCGGCGCGGACGACCTCATAGGAGGCCTTGGACATGTCCTGCTTCACTTCGTCGGAGTCGAAGATCCGGCCGATGAACCGCTTGATCGAGAAGACGGTGTTCTCGGCGTTGGTGATCGCTTGGCGCTTGGCGATGTGGCCCACGAGGCGCTCGCCGCCGTCCGTAAACGCGACCATGGAAGGCGTCGTGCGGCTGCCTTCGGAGTTCGGGATCACGACCGGCTCACCACCGTCCATGACGGCGACGCACGAGTTGGTCGTCCCCAGATCGATTCCGACGATTTTTCCCATCCCTACCTCTAGCTCTTCGGTCCCAGCGACACCGCGACGAGGGCTGGTCGCAGGAGGCGGCCGTTTAGGTAAAAGCCGCGGCGAATCTCCTGGGAGACCGCCCCGGCTGGCACCGAGTCGTGGTTCACTTGCTGGACCGCTTCATGCTGCGTCGGGTCGAAGGGCTGACCCAGCACCGTGAAGCCTTCCACGCCGTTCTTCTCGAGCTGCGTGAGGAACTTCTTCTGGACGAGCTTGGCGCCGTCCACGAAGTTCATCAGCGCCTGGTTGTCGGGCGAGACCTCCGCAGCGCCGATGGTGCGGTCGAGGTCGTCGAGGATCGGGAGCAGGTCCTTCAAGATCCGCTCGTTGCCGAACTTCACCACCTCTTCGCGCTCGCGCGCCGCGCGCTTCTTGTAGTTCTCGAGATCGGCGGCGGTCCGAACCCACTTGTCCTTGAGGTCGGCCGCGTCCTTTTTGACTTTCTCCATCGCCTCTTCCAGCTCGCGCTTGGCGGCGGTGTAGACATCCGCGCCGGCGGCGGCGGTTTGGGGTGGAGGGGCGGGAGGGGGGGGCATCGAGTTTGGCCGGTCCCCCATCACGGTCCCTTCGTCGGGATCTTCCGCCTCCACCTGGGGGCGGCGCGCGTCGACGGAGGCCGCAGCCTCTTTGATCGCCTTTTCCAGCTCCGGATCTGCCACGGCGGGTACGCTCGCACGTCGCGAACGGGCGTTCAAGTGTGTACGTGCGCGAGACCGCTCAGCGTTTCGGGCGACCCTCGCCCTCTGAGCCACCGGTCAGGGACTCGCTAGGACGGTCGCCGCCGAGGGAGCGGGAGAGGGTCTCGG
>Ga0268298_10005252_pt1 | contig 12232 bp, 10 predicted proteins | sample WWTPWeurt_MetaG_FD_194462 | JGI IMG/M metagenome (GOLD analysis project Ga0268298, IMG submission 194462) | Activated sludge microbial communities from WWTP in Nijmegen, Gelderland, Netherland - WWTP Weurt | ecosystem: Engineered > WWTP > Aerobic digester > Activated sludge | place...
CCGCGCCGAGGATCATCTCGCCGAACTTGGTGCCGAGCGCCACAGGGTCGCTCTCGCCGGGGGGGGTCATCTGCTGCGCCGGATCCCACGCGAGGAAGCCGAGGTTTTGGTAGGTGTCGACCATCTCCGCCGTGGTGGGGTCCTTGCGGCTCAAGAGGTGGCCTTTGTCGTTGTTCGATTGCTTGCCGGCGCCGGTGCCGCACGCGTCGGAGCCGTGACCGCCGAGGCTCGAGGAGACGACGCCGATGTGAATGTCGGTGATCGGATTGAACTGGCGAGAAGAGCCCGCAGGACAGGCGTCGTTGGGGCCGCCGACAGGGACGAGCTGCCCATTCGCATCGAGGCAAGGGGGGTTCGCGAGGCCGGAGAGGAGATCGGCCAAAGCGAGGGTCAAGACTTGCTGTTTGTCGGCCATGGACCGGGAGTTGTCGATCGCGAAGAGGATATCGACCTTGTCCGCTTTGCCGCCGGGCGTGCTCGTGGTGGTGGTCTGTGTGCTGCCGCCTGTGCCGCCCGTGGCCGTGCCGCCGCCGTCGCCGCCGCTCCCGCCGCCGCCGTTGGTGCAGGCCGCGAGCGAGAGGGCCAGACCGGAGAGGAGGGCGATCCCGCCAAATCGAGGAGCGTTGTGGATCCGGAGGTGAACGGCAGACTTTGCCGCGCTTTCATGACGAGAACCGCTGAGAGAGGCCTTGCTGATTCGCTTGCTGTTCATGCCTGTACGTGGCGAGCAGGCGAAAGGGACATCACAAGAAATGCGAGGGGGGTGATTTTATTTCAGGCGGGTCTTCATTCGATCGATGAGCGAGGAGATCGCCGGGCGATAGGCGTAGTCGGGCTGGGTGGGGTCGGCGATCTGGAAGGCGCAGATGGAGCCGATGACGGCGCGCTCGCCGATGCCTTGAAGGACCTGGAGCTCGCGGAGGCCGGGATAGGCCTTGGCGCGCACTTGATCGGTGTTGCCCTCCGCCGCCATGACGCAGAGGGGGTTGTCGTTGTTCACGTCCTCGCAGTCGCACCCGGGGTACGAGCCGGGGACCGAGCAGTCGCGCTGCTTCGCGATCGGCATGATGCAGGCATATTGAAGGTCGTCCCGCTTGGGGATGGTCCACTCGTGACCGTTGATGGCGTTGACCGTGCCCGGCAGGGTGATCGAGGCTCCGGTGACGGGGTTCGTGCCGGAGCGCGGGTCCACGGACTCGCGCATGAAGGGGTCGAGGGGCTGGCCGTAATTCGCCGTATTCCCGAGGATGATGTCCCAGGTGGTGTGTCCGTTCGCGTCCGGCTGCGTGAGCTCGCCCGCTGTCTTGAAGCCCTGCTTGAGATCCATGGGGTTCTTCGCGACGTCCTGCCACGGGACGCCCACGATCCCGAGGTAAAGGACGAGGCCGGGATCGCGCACGAGCGTGACGTCGTCCGAGGGGTCGAGATCGGAGAAGATGGGGTTGGCGACGAGGTTCGCGTTGCGATCCGGGACCGTGGCGGCGCTCAGGGCGTTGACGTAGCGATCGATGGGGTAGAGGAAATCGATGCCGAAGCGGCGCTTTTGATCGAAGCAGCGGAGGTTGATGTTGTCGGTCGTGTCGTCGAGGTAGCGGGTCTTTCCCTGGCCGTCCTTGCACGTGGGGTCCGCCGCGCAGATGGGGTTCCCGTTCCCGTCGACGGGGCCAGTCTGTCCGCAGGAGACACAGCACTCGTTGGCCGGGTCGGTCTCGCAGATGGCGCGGGCGGCGGGCAAGTGAAAGGGCGCCCCGGAGCCCGTCTTTTGCTGGGCGGCGAAGTAATACTGGCCCTCTTCCTTGATGGAACAGTCGTTCTCGTCGGTGAGGGAGACGACGACGAGCATCGAGTCCGGGCGGAGGAAGTCCTTTCGCTGCTGGAGGAGCACATTGTCCGTGCCTTGGAGGACGATCTCGGCGCTGGCGTTGAGCGTGATCGCCTCCGGAGGGTTGGGGTCGGCGAGGAATCGATACCAGGACTCGAGCTGGGCCTCGTAGCCACAGCCGATCTGCCCGACGCCGAGGACAATGTCGGTGAAGTCGTTGAGGAGCTTCTCGGAGTCGCCCTCTCCCGGGGGGGAGAGCGCCTGTGTGGGGTCCCACGCGAGGAAGCCGAGGTTCTGGTAGGTGGCGATCGTCTCGGCGGTCGAGGGGTCCTTGCGGTTGAGGAGATGACCCTTGTCGTTGTTCGACTCCTTGCCCGCGCCGGTGCCGCACGCGTCGGAGCCGTGGCCGCCGAGGCTCGAAGAGATGACGCCGATGTGGATGTCGGTGACAGGCTGGTAGAGGCGCGCGCTGCCTTGGGGGCAGTCGGCGAGGGGGCCGGGGGCGACGACGAAATTGCCACTCTCGTCGAGGCAAGGAGGGTTGGTGAGGCCGGTGATCAGGTCGCCCAGGGCATACGTGAGGATCTCCTGTTTGTCGGCCATCGATCGGGAGTTGTCGATGCCAAAGAGGAGGTCAATCTTGCCGACCTTGCCGATGTCGCCCGTGCCTCCGGTGCTCCCGCCGGTGCCCCCGGTGGCGCCGGTGCCGGAGGTGCCGCCGGTGGACGTGCTGCCCGCGTCGCCGCCGACGGAGTTGACCGTCCTGCACGCCGCGAGCGATGTCGCGCCGAGGAGCATCGGCAGAGCGCTGCGGAGAACGGCGGACAGGATCGGAGCGGGCCGGCGACGAACGAACGCACGACGCATGGGGGGTGAGTGGACGGTCCTGGGGCTGGGCATTTGTGAAAATGTCCTCCCGAGCCCCGTTCGCAGACAGCGTTATTTCTGGACGAAGACCTGGAGTCGGGCCGCGTGCGGGCTGTTCGGGTGCGCCTGGATGAACGCGGCGGCTCGAGAAGAAGCCTCGGCGCGGGCGCCGCTCTTCGCGAGGGCTTCGATCGCGAGGGCTTCGCGCTCCTGACCGAGGACGCCGCCGGGGAATTTCTGGCGAGCCTGCTCGAGCAAGCGCATGGTGCCCGCGGTGTCGCCCCCTCGGAGGGCCGCGCGCGCCTGGTTGAGCATGTCGCTCTCTTCGCGCAGGCGGCTCGCGCGCTCCTCGGGGCTCCCGGGCGCGGGCGCGGCTGCGCCAGAGGCATCAGTGGAGGCAGGCGGAGCGTCGATCGGCGCGGCGCTCGAGGTGGAAGCGGCCGTGGAAGAAGGCGGCGCACCGGACGAAGGGGGAGCGTCGGCGGCGCTCGGCGGGACGACGGAGGGCTCGTCCTTGCGAGGCGCGAGCACCTCGTCGCCGGATCGCGAAACACCTTTGGATCCCGGGGAAACAGGAAGATCCTTGACCGCGGGAGGGGCGACGACGGCGGCCGCGCGCGCGGGCTCGGGGGCGCTGGACGGCGCGATCGCTGTGTAGCCGGTGACGGCGATCACGCCTCCGAACGCGCCGATGAGGATCGACTTGAGCAGCCCTCCGCTCGCGACGGCGGTGGCCGTGGTGCCCGTCGCTGCGGTGGAGGTAGCGACCGTCGTCGTCGCAGCGGCGGCCGTCTTCGCTGTGCCGACGCTCGCCGCGGTGACGGCGGCCCCGGCGGCGATCTTCGCGGCGAGCCCGAGCCACACGGCGTCCTCGGCCCCGTCGGGGGGATCCATGCTGCGATCCGAGCGCAAGACGTCGCGCACAGCGCTGCTCGCGCCGTCGTCGTCCAGCCATCTTCTCGGGAGCGTCATGTCTCTCCTCCTGCGGAGGCCAAGCGGAATCGATCACGCGCGTGGAAGCGCTTCAGGTTGCGCTCGAACGCCTCGCGCGCGAGCCGCAGCCGGGAGTGTACCGTACCTATGGGGATCTCGAGCATCTCCGCGATCGCCTCGCCGCCGAGCCCGTCCAGCTCGTAGAGGGTGAAGACAGCGCGCTGCTCCTCGGACAAGGCGTCCAGCAGCGACTCCAGGAGGTGCATCCCCTGGCGGCGCTCGGCCTCGGCCGCGATGTCGACGCGCTCGTCCGCGGCGTCGTCGATGGGGGCGTCGTCGTCCGAACGGCGTCGGTTGTGCGCGAGCTTTTTGCGGTCCCGCGCGACGTTGAAGCAGATGCCGTAGAGCCAGGTGGTCACCTTGGACCTCCCCTCGAACTCGTCCAGGCGGCGGTGGACGACCATGAAGACGTCCTGCGCCGCGTCCGCGACGTCGCTCTCCGGGACCCCGAGCCGCCGCAACGAGCGCCACACGAAGCGAAAATGCTCGCGGTAGACGGCTTCGAAGGCGTCGAGCTCAGGCATCGGGGGACCATGTGTACCAAAGGTGAGTGGAGGGATCGGGCCCGCGCCATCAGAAGAATCGCACGCCCACGCCGGTGCCGACCAAAATCCCCACGGGCGGGGGATCGAAGGCCACGCCGATGCCGCGGATCTGAAAGGCCTCCTGCGTGGGGACAGCGAGCGCGGAGACGCGGGTGGACCAGTAGAGGGGATCGAGGATCGGGATGTCGAGGAGGCCCGTGAGGCCCAGCGCGAGCCAGGGGCGGGTGATCTCGCTGTTCGTGGGGTAGTCGACGCCCTTTCCTCGGATGCCGCCAAAATCGGCTTGAAAACAGCCGCCAATGCGCGAGCGACCGAAGACGCGCCACGAGCTGAGGCACGCCGCGAGCTGGCCGTAGAGGAGCTGGACCTCGATGTGACCTTGCTGGAGGGGGAAGTCCTGGCTTGGCATCCACGTGAACCCGGCGAGCAACGAAAAAGGGCCGATGACACGGAGATCGTTGACGAGGACCACCGCCGGCACCGCGTCGCCCGAGAGCCCGCTGGTGATCGCGACGACAGGCGAAAGAAGGAGCCGCGGGCCATACGGCGGAGGGGCAGGCGCTCGTTGCAGCGGCGGCGGGACGACGGGCGTGACGGTGGGCGTGGGCGCGGGCGGCGGCGGTGGTGGAGGGGCCGCGGGCTTCTCGTCGGCGTCGACGAGGACGGCGAGGGTGACGGCGAGCGCGTCGGAGAGGCCCGCGCACGTGGGGCCGGGATCATCGAGCTTTCGGCTGCCGCCCGCGGCGAGGACGATCGCTGTGTAGCCGTCGTCGGAGCGGAGGATCTGCACCTCGAAGGCGAAGCTCTCGCCCGCTGTCTCCGAAGCGACGAGCGCGCTCCGGCCCACGAGGAGGTTCACGCGGGAGGCGAGCGTCGCCGAGTCGACGCAGTCGGACGCCGCCGGAGCGCGCTGCACCACCAGGGGGACATCGTGAAGCGCGGCGGGCTGCGCGAGAGATCGGCGCGAGAGCAGGAGGCCCATGGCGCCGAGCGCGCTGGCCGCGAGCCGACGAAGCCAGGCGCGACGTCCCATGGCGGCGGGATACGGCATCTCGGAGAGGCCGAAAAGGGGGATGGGGATCGACGCACCAAGAACGGAGCTGGACAGTGGGCCGCGTGAGGCCCAACGAGCCACGTCGTTCGCGTGCGTTGGCTTGGCGCGATCGAGCCCGCGGGTCCAGATTCAGACGCACCGTTCTTCGGCCTCGGAGCGACCCCACGTCGCATCTCCGCTCGTTCGCCCGAGCCTTCGCCAGAAGAGAACAATGCCTCTGTCCTGGGAGGGATCGATGCAAGAGACCCTGAACCAAGCCCTTTCGTTCACGCCCGAACGCATCTGGGAGTCCGTCCGTCCGCGCCTGTTCTCGGAGGAGATCCTCCGCGACATCCCACGATCGCCCACGTCCGCGCGAGAGGCGTTCGAGATCCTCACCACCGTCAGCGCGAGGCTCCGCGCGCACGGCGATCTGCGCGCGGTGTTCCCTGACATCTACGCGGTGGTCACGCGGCGCGTCCGCGACGCGCTCCACGGGCCCGCGAGGGCCATGTTCCAGGAGCCGCAGTTCATCTCGCGGCTCGCGGGGAGGTTCTGCGAGCTCTACCTCGCCGCGCTCCGGCGCTCGCTCGAAGGGCGATCGGAGCCCGTCGAGGCGTGGGCCGTCGCCGATCGCGCGGCGACGACGGCGGACATCCCGGCGCTGCAGCACGCGGTGCTCGGGCTCAACGCGCACATCAACTTCGACCTCGCGCTCGGCCTCTTCGCGAACGTGCTCGCGCTGGGCGGGGGCGACGAGGAGATGCGGCGCTACAGACACGACCACGACGCGGTCAACCAGATCCTCCGCGAGGCGCTCCCGGAGGTGATCGCGCTGCTCGCGGAGAGGTACCGATGCCCAGCGTCGAGGCTCCTCTCCGATCTGGACTGGCTCTCGACGCCGCTCTGTGAGGCCGCGCTGGGCGTGCTCACGATGTGGCGGACGCGCGTGTGGGAGGATCTGGAGGCGCTGCTCGACGCGCCCGACGCGAGGGCGCGATCGCGGATCGAGGCGCGCATGCACCTGCGGTCCACCTTGCTCTCGAAGGTGTTCGCGGTGCGCACCCCGTTCCGGGCGACGTCGGTCGATCGCGCGAGGGCTCGCCTATGTTAACCTGCGCCGCCATGAAGGTTACGAGGCGACTCTGGTCGCTCGCCTGCGCGAGCGCCCTCATCCTCACGATCCCGGTGATCGGCTGCGGCCCCTCCACCCCCGAGGCGAAGACCGCGAACGTCCAGGCGGGCGACATGCCCGCGGGCGGCGACTGGACCGGCGTCTGGTACAGCGAGCTCTACGGCAACCTGCACCTCGTTCAGGACGGCAACGCGATCAGCGGCAGGTGGCTCCGCACCCACAAGGACCGCTGGGGCGAGATCCACGGGCAGGCGACCGGCGACGTCGTTCGCTTCGAGTGGAAGGAGTACACGGTCGGGCTCATCACGCCGAACTCGACCAAGACGGGCCGCGGGTACTTCAAATACAAGAAGGCCGAAGAGGGGCTCGACGACTCGATCGTGGGCGAGATCGGCCGCGGTCAGGACGAGGTCGGCGATCCGTGGGAGGCCATCAAGCAGCGCAACGTGAAGCCGGATCTGGCCTCCATCGGGGGCACCGGATCGGGCGACGTGGGCGGCGGGGACTTCGACACCGACAACAAGGAAGAAGGCAAGCCCGAGGCTCCGCAGCCTCCGCCGGCGCCGTGATGTCATGAGCGTCCAACCGCAAGGCATCAAGTTCCGCGAGCCGCCGATCTTCGAGCGCGGGGCCGCCGGTCGATCCGGCGCTTCGCTCCCCGCGCTCGACGTGCCCGAGGTCGATCCGAGGGCGCTGCTCGGAGGGCTCGCGCGCGCGTCGGAGGCGGCGCTGCCCGAGGTCAGCGAGCCGGAGGCGTTCCGTCATTTCCTGCGGCTCTCGCAGTGGAATTTCTGCATCGACTCCCAGTTCTATCCGCTGGGGTCGTGCACGATGAAATACAACCCGAAGATCAACGAGTGGGCCGCGCGCCTGCCGGGCTTCTTGCGGCTCCACCCGCAGACGCCCGACGATCTCGCGCAGGGCACGCTCGAGGTCATGTGGCACCTCGAGCGCGCGCTCTGCGAGGTGAGCGGCATGGACGACTGCTCGCTGCAGCCTTCCGCCGGAGCGCAGGGCGAGCTCGTCGGCCTGATGATGATGCGCGGGTACCACGCCTCGAAGGGGCGCAACCCGAAGAAGGTCTTCATCCCCGAGAGCGCGCACGGCACCAACCCTGCGAGCTGCGCGCTGAACGGCCTCACCGCCGTGAAGCTCGAGAAGACGCCCGACGGCGTCACGCACCCGGAGCAGCTCCTCGCGGCGATCGAGCGCGAGGGCGGCGACGACGTGTGCGGCCTCATGATGACGAACCCGAACACGCTCGGCGTGTACGAGTCGTACCTGCCCCAGATCGTGAAGGTCATCCACGACAAGGGCGGGCTCGTCTACGGCGACGGCGCGAACACGAACGCGATCATGGGCTACGCGCGGCCCGGCGACGTCGGCATCGACGTGATCCACATCAACCTGCACAAGACCTTCACGACGCCTCACGGCGGCGGCGGTCCGGGCTCGGGGCCGGTGTGCTTCAAGAAGCACCTCTCACCCTTCCAGCCCTCGCCCGTGGTCGTGCAGCGCGACGGCGGCTACTCCCTCGATCGCGACAGGCCGCAGTCGATCGGTCGCGTGCGCGCGTTCCAGGGCAACTTCGGGATGTTCATCCGCGCGTACACGTACATCCGCGAGATGGGCGGCGACGGCCTCAAGCTGGCGAGCGCGCTCGCGGTGCTCAACGCGCGCTACCTGTGGGCCAAGCTCAAGGATCACTACCTCGCGCCGGTGACCCAGCCGTGCATGCACGAGGTCATCTTGAGCGACGTCGAGATCGAGAAGCAGACGGGCGTGAAGACGCTCGACATCGCGAAGCGGCTGCTCGACTACGGCTTCCACGCGCCGACCGTGTACTTCCCGCTCGTCGTCCCCGGCGCGCTCATGATCGAGCCGACGGAGACCGAGACGAAGGAGACGCTCGACGAGTTCGCCGACGCGATGGTGGCGATCCTCCGCGAGGCGAAGGAGCAGCCGGAGCTCGTGAAGGGCGCGCCGCACCGCACGGTGGTCGGCCGCATGGACGAGGCGCGCGCGGCGCGGCAGCCGCGGCTCCGATGGACCGACGAACGAAGCCCGAAGCCGGGCGCCGCGAAGTAGCCACCCTCCGATGAAGGCCGCGAGGCACGCGGGGATCATCGCTTGCGCGCTCGGGATCGGGCTCGCGAGCGGTGAGGCCCGCGCGTACCCGACGTCCGTGGTGTACGCGCCGAGCGGCGAGGCCCTCCCGTTCGGGAGCTTCTCGGTGGGCACGTTCGCGAGCCTCGGGCTCTCGCCGGAGCCTGTGCACTTCGGCGTCGCGTGGGGCGGCTTCGACGTGGGGGTGATCCCGTCGATCGACATCGCGCGCACGACGGTGGGCACGATCGCCTTCGCGGGCGCGGAGATCGGGTTCGACGGCTTCGGACCCGACGCCGACGGCGCCCCCACCGGCGTGTTCAACGTGAAGCTCCAGCTCCTCAAGGACGCGAAGTACTGGCCCGCGATCGCGATCGGGATGTTCCAGATCTCGCCGAACGCGAAGCGCAGCCCGCTCCTCGGCTACTTCGCGCTGTCCAAGAGCTTCTCTGTCGGGGACATCGATCTCGGGCAGCTCACGTTCGGCATGATGAAGAGCTTCGCCGACGAGACGCGCATCGCGCCGCAGTGCTTCGTGTCGGGCGCGCCGTCGTGCTTGTTCCGCGGATCCGAGCCTTTCCTCGACGGCAACGGCGCCTTCCTCGCGGGCTACCTCTCGCCCTGGATCGGGCCTGTCGGGTTCGGGATCGACTACGTCGGGGGCACCTCGGCCGTCTCCAGCGCCAACGTCGCGGTGAACTTCCGGCTCTGGCAGGACGGCTCCGGAGGCTTCCTCGCCGCGGGGATCGGCGGCTACCTGAGCAACGATCGGCGCAAGGTGCCCGCGGGCCCCGGGGCCGACGACGGCCTCTTCGTGCAGATCACCCTCGTCACGAGCCTCACCGGGCTCTTCGGGTGGGATCCGACGAAGGAGTGGTCCGGCACGAACAAGAAGAAGCGCGGTCGGGGCGTGCGCGCCGAGCCCGAAGATCTCCTGGAAGCCCCGCCGATCACGGCGCCGGTGCCGACCACCACGCCGCGCGAGCCTGACCCTCCGGCGTCTCCTGCGACGCCCACGTCGCCGTCACCATAGCCGGGCACACGAACGTGGTTCGTGGTGGTAGGGTGACGATCGCAAGTGCTGACGTCGCTCCGAATCCAGGGGTTCAAGGCGGTGTTCGACGCGTCGCTGCCGGTCGGCCCGTTCACGCTCATCATCGGGCGCAACGGCTCGGGGAAGAGCTCCGCGATCGAGGCGATCCAGTGGTTGCGCGACGCGACTTTCTTGGGGATCGATGCGGCGACCTCGGCCGAGATCACCTTCAAGGAGCTGCTCAATCGGCGCAGCGACGAGCTCTTCCTGGATCTTCAGTTCCAGCGCGACGAGCCAACGCCCAAGGTCCACTACATGCTCGGCGTGGGCCTCTCGAAAAAACCTTCGCGACCCATCGTGCTGCACGAGCGGTGCGTCGTCGGGAGGACGAGCGGCGCTCGAACGGTCGTCCATTCCCGCAAGGGCGAGCGGGGCCCCGCGTACCGCTGGATCACGGGTCGCGGCGGGAGGCTCGCCGTGCGCGACGGGAACGAGCTCGGCCTGAAATACACGCGCACGCGGGGATCCACGGGTGCGCAAGACCTCGTCGATTTCCTGGAGCGCGCGGTGTTCTTGCGCCTCAGCCCCACGGCGATCGCCACCCCGAGCCGGAGCGAGCAGCGAGCGTGGCGTCCGCTGCTGGCGGAGGACGGGCACGACCTCGCGTCCATGTTGTTGCGCATGCGCGCCTCGCAGCGAAGCCGAGTCGCCAAGCGCCTCCAGACGATCTTTTCGGACGTCGAAGCGCTCGAAGTCCACGCCGCCGACAAGGAGATCCGCTTCGCCGTTCGAGAGCGGATGCGGTCTCGTGGCGGCACCCGCCCGTTCGATATCCCCTCGCCGCTCCTCTCCGAAGGCATGCGTCGGCTGGTGGCGATCTTCGCGCTCCTCGAGCTCGACCCCCGTCCTTCTCTGCTCGTGATCGAAGAGATCGAAAACGGCCTCGATCCCTGGACGTTGCAGCATGTCCTGGACGCGCTCCGCGCCGTCTCCGGCGACATCCAGATCCTCCTCACCACGCACTCCCCGTTCTTGCTCGATCATGTGGAGCCCGATGAGGTGACGCACGTTCGCCGCGAAAAAGGGCAAACGACGTACGAGCGCGTCTCCAGCATCGCCGAGGTAGCGAAGTACCAAGGCGTGCTCGCGCCGGGGGCCATGTACCTCTCGGACGTCTTCAAGAGCGGAGCCAAGCGCAGGAATGGCGGCACGACGTAGGCCCGCGAAGCAGAAGATGCCGAATCCGAAAGCGGCATCGCAACGCGCCGCACGCCGCATCGCGCTGTTCGTGGAGGGGACCGTCCACCTCACCCCAAGCCACAGGAACGATCTGCAGGAGCTCTGGCGCTACCAGTGTCAAAAGCTCAGCGCCTTCCCTCCGGAGCAGCTGGACGTCTACGGGTTCAACAAACAGCAAATCCTCCTCATGGATCCTGCGCACAGGCAGATGGCCGCGGCTGGCAAGATCCCCTTGGACGTGGCGATCGAGCGGGAGCACAAGGCTCTTCCTTTTCAGACGCTCATCGTCGCCTTCGACGCACACCCCGCAAACCAGGCCATCCAGCTCATCCAAGGTCAGCTGAGCCCATGCTTTCGGCTCGAAAAGGACTTCGTGCTCCGGTCGTTTGCGGAGAGCGCCATGCTACCGGAGGAGTTCCGAACCGAAGCGGCGAGGTTGCTTGCGCACTACCATGCGAACCGGGCGACCCCTCGCCCCGCCGCGCGGCCGCCGCTCGGCGACGTCGAGCTCGTCTACATGGATCCGATGTTCGAATCGCTGGTGCTGCAGGACGCCCACGCCTTGCGGGCGGTGTTCGGCTTGAAGCGCACGCCCCACACATGGCCCGCGCTGCCACACACAGGGGATCGCCCAGACTGGGACCTGGGTGAGATCGTGGGGCTCCATTGGAAGAAGGCCGGCCCCAAACACCTGCGGCTCCCCTATCGAGCCGCGAAGCACGCCTGGGCGCAGGAGGTCCTCAAGAAGGCCTCCGCGAATTCAGCGATCTGGGCACACCCGATCGCGGCACGCTTGAAGAAGGTATTGTCGTAGCTGGGTACCCGGGAGAGCTTGGATGTCCCCAACTCGCCCACGGCCGCCGCGAAACGCTCCTCGCAAACCCCAACTCCCCTCACGGCCGCCGCGAACGCCCCTCGCAAACCCCAACTCCCCTCACGGCCGCCGCGAACGCCCCTCGCAAACCCCGACTCCCCCTCACGGCCGCCGCGACCGCCCCTTTTGGGCCCCCACTCCACTTCACGACCGCCGCGAACGCTCCTCCCAAACCCCCACTGCCCCTCTCGGCCGCCGCGAGCGCGAATGGCGAATCCCAACTCCCGCTCACGACCGCCGAGATCGCTTTTGGCGATCCGCCAAAACCACCCACGGCGGACAGGACCCTTCCCCAAGCGTGCCGGACTTGCTTGTTTCCTTGGATGCCCACCCCGGCCGGCGCGGGACCGCGCCGGCCCCCCTCCCAAATCGCTCTCTTCGTTCGCGATGGGAGGGGCCTGCCCCGGTGTCGTCTTGAGACCAACCGCCGATTCGCGCCGAGCTGCAAGCGACGACGAGCACCCCACGCGGGCCGTTGACGTCCGACTTCAAAGGAGCGAGCAACCCTCGCCATGGAGATCGCCACGAGCGCGCAGATCCGCGCCGTCTACCAGCGCACCGTCGAGATCCTGGACGCCGTCTACG
>Ga0268298_10005253_pt1 | contig 12227 bp, 12 predicted proteins | sample WWTPWeurt_MetaG_FD_194462 | JGI IMG/M metagenome (GOLD analysis project Ga0268298, IMG submission 194462) | Activated sludge microbial communities from WWTP in Nijmegen, Gelderland, Netherland - WWTP Weurt | ecosystem: Engineered > WWTP > Aerobic digester > Activated sludge | place...
CAACAGCAGGGACTGGTCCATGGAGCGGACGATCAGCGACAGCACCCAGGCGGTGATCGCCAGCGGGACCCAGATCAGCAGCCCGGTGATGAAATACTTTTTCAAGGGGATTCAGGTGTTTGCGGCGCAGCTGCCCGTGCCACCCTGGCAGGGTGGTGGGTTGTCGCTCTTGCTGCCGGCCGCGCAGCCGCCGCCCTTGAAGTCGGTGGCATACCAGCCGCTGCCCTTGAGCTGGAAACCGGGGGCAGTCAGCTGTTTCGTGAAGTTTTCGGTCTTGCACTCGGGGCAGGTGGTCAACAGCGGGTCGCTGACCTTCCGCATGACATCTTTCTCAAAGCCGCAATCGGTGCAGCGATAAGCGTAGATCGGCATGGCATTCTCCGGAAATCGGGCAAAGGCGGCGATTATAGCCGAAGCCCTTGGCGCGTCAGGTTTCAGGGTCTGTTCCCGGTCATCCGGCGGATGACCGGGAACAGACCCTAAGCTCCAAGATAGGCGCGGGTCAGGGGCTTGCCCCAGGCCAAAGCGATGAGGCCTGCCGCCGCAAGATAAGGGCCGAAGGGAATGGGCACATTGCGGCCGTGGCGCGCAATAACCATCATGGAAATGCCGACCACGGCGCCAACCAGGGAGGAAAGCAGGATGGTCAGCGGCAGCATCTGCCAGCCCAGCCAGGCGCCGAGGGCGGCCAGCAGCTTGAAGTCGCCGTAGCCCATGCCTTCCTTGCCGGTGAACAGCTTGAACAGCCAGTAGACGCTCCACAGAGACAGGTAACCGGCCATGGCGCCGATCACCGCGCTCTTCAAATCCGTGTAGACGTTGAAAGCGTTCAAGGCCAGACCAATCCAGAGCAAAGGCAGGGTGATGTCGTCGGGCAACAACTGGGTGTCGAAATCGATAACGGTAAGTGCAAATAGCGCAGCGATCAGCACCAGGGCACCCAGGCCGGCGGCAGTGAAACCGAAATGCCAGGCGGCGAGCCCGAACAGCAGTCCGGTCAAAGCCTCGATCAGCGGATAGCGCAGGGAAATCGGGGCGGCGCAGCCCTTGCAGCGTCCGCGCAGAACGAGCCAGCTGATGATCGGAATGTTCTCCAGCGCGGTGATCGGATGGCCGCAGTGCGGGCAGCGCGAACGCGGCCGGGCCAGCGAAAGCGGTTCGAGGACCGGTACCGCCTCACCCTTGAATTCGGCGCACTGCGCCGCCCAGTCGCGCTCCATCATGATCGGCAGGCGGTGGATGACTACATTGAGGAAGCTGCCGACCATGAGGCCGAGCAAGCCGGCGGCGAGGGGGAACACCGCCGGATCGGCGAACTGCGCAATCATTCCGGCGAATCAGCCGACCACCGAACCGAGCTTGAAGATCGGCAGGTACATGGCGACCACCAGGCCGCCGATGAGGCCGCCGAGGAAGACCATGATCATCGGCTCCATCAGGCTGGACAGCGCTTCGACGGCCTCATCGACTTCGGCTTCGTAGAAATCCGCGGTCTTGCCCAGCATCGAATCCAGCTGACCGGATTCTTCGCCGATGGCGACCATCTGGGTAACCATCGGCGGGAACAGCCCGGAATTTTCCATCGACACCGTCAAGCTGGAACCGGTGGACACTTCCGACTGGATCTTCTTGGTCCCCATTTCGTAAACATAGTTTCCGGCCGCTCCGCCGACCGAATCGAGCGCATCGACCAGCGGCACGCCGGCGGCAAACATGGTGGACAGGGTGCGCGTCCAGCGTGCGATCGAGGATTTGGTGAGCATGTCGCCGAAAACCGGCAGTTTCAGCGCATATTTGTCCTTGGCGATCTGCAAGGCCCGTGATCGCTTGAATGCCTGGGAAATTCCGACGAAGACCAGATAAATGCCGCCAAAAATCAGGTACCAGTTGGCCGTGAAATAGTCGGAAATCGCGATCACGATCAGCGTCGGGGCGGGCAGTTCGCCGCCGAAACTGGCAAACACGCCCTTGAAGGCCGGAACCACGAAAATCATGATCACCGCGGTGATGATGAAGGCGATGATGAGGATGGCGATCGGATAGGTCAGGGCGCTCTTGATCTTCGACTTGATCGCCTGGATTTTTTCTTTGTACGTCGCCAGGCGATCGAGCAGCGTGTCAAGAATACCCGCCTGTTCGCCGGCCTCGACCAGGTTGCAGAAGAGGGCGTCGAAATGCATCGGGTATTTGCGAAAGGCAGTCGCCAGGCTGGCACCGGTTTCGACCTCGGATTTGATCGAAAACAGCAGTTTAGCCAGGGCTGGGTTGCTGGTGCCCTTGCCGACGATGTCGAAGGACTGCAGCAGGGGCACGCCGGACTTGACCATGGTGGCGAGTTGGCGTGAAAACAGCGTGATGTCCTTGTCCGTGACCGAACCGCCGCCACCGGTTTTCTGTTTCTTGAGCTTGGTGACGCTGATGCCCTGCCGCCGCAGGGCGGCCCCGGCAGCCGCTTCGCTGGCTGCCTTCATTTCGCCGCGAACGACCTTGCCCTGCTTGTTTTTGCCTTCCCAGGAAAAATTGAGTTCCTTCGGGCCTTCTTTTTTCGCTTTCTCGTCTTTGCCTGCTGTGGCCATCGGCTTCTCCTGCATCAATTTTCGTTTCGGCCGCTGCGTTTGACGCCGGAAAGCCCGGCGACAGCCTCCACTCAATCCTGTGGGCGCACATTCTACGCCCTGACTATGCCGAGAGTATCATTCTCCGGCAGGTCGGTGAAGCCGTACCATCTTGATCTTTCTGTCCTGTGTTTGCACGATCTCCATCGCCACGTTGCCCACCCGCACGCCGACCCCCGCCTCCGGAATGTCCTGCAGGTGCTCGACAATCAGCCCGTTGAGCGTGCGCGGACCGTCGAGCGGCAATTCAAGGCCCAGCATGCGATTCAGTTCGCGCAAACTGGCCGCTCCATCGACCAGCACGATGCCGTCCCCGCGCCAGGAAAGCGAGCCTGCCACATCCGACTGGCGCGTGGTGAACTTGCCGACCAGTTCCTCGATGATGTCTTCGAGCGTTACCAGTCCTTCGATCTCGCCGTATTCATCCACCACCAGGCCCATGCGCTGCCGGTTTTCGCGAAAGAACCGGAGCTGCGTGTAGATCGGTGTCGCGGCGGGAATGAAATAAGGTTCGGCCATGCGTTCGCGCAGGGCGGCGTGGGTGATCTCGCCGGCAAAGGCCTCGGCCAGCAGCCGTTTTTGGTGCAGGACTCCGATGATGTTGGCCGGATCGTTTTCGAACACCATGACACGGGTGTGAAAACTGGTGGCCAGCTGTGCCTTGATATCCTCGATCGGCGCGGCAATGTCGATGGCTTCGATTTCGCCGCGCGGGGTCATGATGTCGGCGACCGTCAGTTGTTCGAGTTCGAACAGGTTGAGCAGGATCGAGCGATGCTGCTGCGGGATGAAATTGCTGGACTCCAGCACCAGGGAGCGCAGTTCCTCGGCGCTGAGCCGCGAGTTCTCGTCGCCGGCAACGGGCTTGAGGCGAAGCAGCCAGAGCAGGGCATCGACGAACAGGTTGACGAACCAGACAACCGGATAGGCGGCTCGCAGGAGGGGCCAGATCAGGAAGGCCAGCACGCGAGCCAGCTGGTCGGCGTGCGCGGCGCCGAGAATCTTCGGGGTAATTTCCGCGAACACCAGGATGGCGAAGGTGACGAGCAAGGTGCCGATGCTGAGGGCCCACTTTTCCTCGCCGAAAAGCTCTATCGTGATCACCGATACCAGGGTTGCGGTAGCGGCGTTCAGCAGGTTGTTGCCGAGCAGGATCACACCCAGCATCTTGTCGGTGCGGCCCAACAGGTCGAGGGCGAGTTTCGCGCCGCGATCCCCCTCGCTTGCCATGTGGCGAAGTCGGTGGCGGTTCGACGCCATCATCGCGGTTTCGGCCACGGAAAAGAAGGCGGAACAGCCCAGCAGCAGCGCCAGCGCGATGAACTGCGCCGATAGCGGAATCTCGTCCATCAGCGACCGAGGATTACCTCAAGCACGAAACGGCTGCCGACATAAGCCAGCAGCAGGGCGGCGAACCCTGCCAGGGTCCAGCGCAGCGCGATGCGTCCGCGCCAGCCGCGCAAGTGACGGCCGGCCAGCAGCGCCGCGAAAATCAGCCAGGACAGGATCGCGAATATCGTTTTGTGGTTGAAGGTCAGGGCCTTGCCGAACAGGGTTTCGGAAAAGAACACGCCGGAGACCAGCGTCAGCGTCAGCAGCACGAAGGCGACATGGATCAGGCGGAACAACAGGGATTCCATGGTCAGCAGTGGTGGCAGCCCGGCCAGCAGCGGCGAAATGCGGCCGCGGTGCAGCCCCTTTTCGGCGGTCGCCATGAGCAGGGCATGCAGCGCGGCGAGGGTGAACAGGCTGTAGGCCAGCATCGCCATCAGGAAGTGCAGGCGGAACGCCATCGAGCCGGCATTGGTCAGCACGTGGGCCTCGGAAAACAGCGCCGGAAGGATCGCGGCAACGGCAGCGGCCGGCAGGCCGATGACCTGCAAACCCTCCATGCGAGCGTAGAAACTCTCGATCCAGTAAAGCGCAATGGCCAGCCAGAGCATCACGGAAAGGGCAATCGCAAAGCTGAAGCGCATGCTGCCGCCATCGAAAATCTCCATGCGCAGGCTGACGCCATGTGCCGCCAGCGCCACCAGAAGGAGGCCGCGTTCGCCGAGCCTGAGTCCGCCCGTCGGTTGGTCCAGCAAGGGTCCGCGCCAGCGCGTGCGCCAAAGATGTACCGCGAGGCCGGCATACAGGGCTGCGGCCAGCAGATGCATTAAGATTGCAGGCATTGGCGGAGTCTACACCAAGCCTTCCATCCCTTATTGCTTCCATCCATCCATGCTAGACAACCTTACCCAGCGGCTCGGTCGCGTCGTAAAAAACCTGCGCGGCCAGGCTCGACTGACCGAAGACAACATTTCCGACATGCTGCGCGAAGTGCGCATGGCCCTGCTCGAAGCCGACGTCGCGCTGCCGGTGGTCAAGGAGTTCACCGCCCGCGTCAGGGAAAAGGCCCTCGGCCAGGAAGTCATCGGCTCGCTGACGCCCGGCCAGGCACTGGTCGGCGTCGTCCATCGCGAACTCACCGAACTGATGGGCGGCGCCAGTTCCGGGCTCAACCTCGCCACCCAGCCGCCGGCGGTGATCCTGATGTCCGGCCTGCAGGGCGCCGGCAAGACCACCACCACGGCCAAGCTCGGCAAGTGGCTCAAGGAGCGGCAGAAGAAGAAGGTGCTGACCGTCAGTTGCGACGTCTATCGCCCCGCCGCCATCGAACAGTTGAAAGCCGTTTCGGCCCAGGCCGGGATAGACTTTTTCCCGTCTACGGGCCAGCAAAAGCCGGCCGACATTGCCGCCGCCGCGCTGGACCACGCCAAGCGGCATTACTACGACGTGATCTTCGTCGACACCGCCGGCCGCCTCGCTGTCGACTCCGCGATGATGGCCGAGATCAAGGACCTCCACGCGCTGCTGAAGCCGATCGAGACCCTGTTCGTGGTCGACGCCATGCTCGGCCAGGATGCGGTGAATACGGCGAAAGCCTTCAACGAAGCGCTGCCGCTGACCGGCGTGATCCTGACCAAGCTCGACGGCGATTCGCGCGGTGGTGCCGCGCTCTCGGTGCGCCACGTAACCGGCAAGCCGATCAAGTTCGCCGGCGTCGGCGAAAAGCTGACCGGCCTTGAAGAGTTCCACCCCGAGCGCATGGCCTCGCGCATCCTCGGCATGGGCGACATCCTCGGCCTGGTCGAAGAGGCGCAACGTGGCGTCGACCAGGAAAAGGCGCAGGAATTCGTCAAGAAGATGAAGTCGGGCAAGGGCTTCGACCTGCACGACTTCAAGGAACAGATCGGCCAGATGAAGAACATGGGCGGCATGGCGGCGATGCTCGACAAGCTGCCGGCGCAGTTCGGCGCCCTGGCGCAGAAAGCCGGTGGCGGCATGGAAGACAAGGCGGTGCGCCGCCTCGAAGGCATCATCAACTCGATGACCCCGGCCGAGCGCAGCAAACCCGAAATCATCAAGGCCAATCGCAAGCGCCGCATCGCCACCGGGGCGGGCGTGTCGGTGCAGGAGGTCAACCGCCTGCTGAATCAGTTCGAGCAGACGCAGAAGATGATGAAGCAGTTTTCGAAAGGCGGGATGGCGAAGATGATGCGGGGGATGAAGGGGATGCTGCCCGGCATGCGGTAGCGCTTCGTCATTCCCGCGAAGGCGGGGATCCAGCGGCAGGTTCGTGCGTACCGCCGTATCGCCAGCGCCGACTTTTGCTTCAGTGCCTTCCCCGAGGCCGAGCCGGGGCGAGCCCCGGCGAACTTGCTCTGCTTCTGGATTCCGGCTTTTTTCCGGAATGACGGAGCTCGAAAAGTCGGCGCCGGCGCTACGGCGAATTGAAGCCTACTTCCGCCACGCCCACTGTTTCTCCCACGCCCCGCGTACCATGTTCGGATACTCCGGCTTGCCCAGGCTGCCGTTGTAGCGGCCGAGTGCGCGGTAGAGGTCGCCGTTTTCGATGTCGAGGTAGTGGCGCAGGATGGTGCAACCGAAGCGCAGGTTGGTGCGCATGTGGAACAGGTTGCTGTCCGGGTTGCCGATCAGGCGCACCCAGAAGGGCATCACCTGCATGTAGCCACGGGCGCCGGCGGAGGACACCGCGTACTTCTTGAAGCCGCTTTCCACCTGGATCAGGCCAAGCACCATCTGCGGGTCGAGGCCGGCGCGTTTGGCTTCGTAATAAACGGTCTTGAGGAAGTCGAGCCGCGCTTCCCGGTCGGGCATGCGGCGGGCGAGGCGCCCCGACATCTCTGTCAGCCAGTCGACCTTTTCGTGGACGGAGGGAAACTGGGATTCGGGCGCGGCGCGATCGGCGATTGCGGCGTGCAGTGCCGCCTGCACGCTGGCCGCCAGGGGTTCGTATTGCTGCGCTCCGGCAAAGGCTGCCGTCGGCAGCAGCGCCGCGGCAAGGATCAGCGCGAAGCGGCGGATCAGCCGCACAATAACTTGAGTTGCAGGAAGCCGGTCATCTCGCTGGCGGCGATCAGGGTGGCCTCGGCATCGCTGCGGCCCTTGTATTCGAGCTTGCCATCCTTCAGGCCGCGCTCGCCGACCACCACCCGGTGTGGAATACCGATCAGTTCCCAGTCGGCGAACATCGAGCCGGGACGTTCGTCGCGGTCGTCGAGGATGGCGTCGATGCCGGCCGCGAGCAGTTCGTCGAGCAGGGCGGCGGCGGCATTGCGCACCGCTTCCGACTTGGCGTAATTCATCGGCACGATCACCACCGCGAAGGGCGCGATGCCGGCGGGGAAGATGATGCCGCGTTCGTCGTGGCCCTGCTCGATGGCGGCGCCGACGATGCGCGAGACGCCGATGCCGTAACAGCCCATTTCCATGACCTGGTCCTTGCCCTGCTCATCCAGGAACGTGCATTTCAGCGCCTCGGCGTACTTGGTGCGCAACTGGAAGATGTGGCCGACCTCGATGCCGCGGCAGAGTTCGAGCGACCCCTTGCCGTCGGGCGACGGATCGCCCTCGACCACGTTGCGGATGTCGGCGACGGTGGCCGGTGGCGGCAGGTCGCGGCCGAAATTGACGCCGGTGAGGTGGAAGCCCTCCTCGTTGGCGCCGCAGACCATGTCGCCCATCACGGCGACGCTGCGGTCGGCCACCACGGGGCCGGCGAAGCCGACCGCGCCGATGTAGCCGGCCTTGCAACCGAGCGCCGCGACGATTTCCTCGTCGCGGGCGAAGCGGAATGCACCGACCACTTTCTGTGCCTTGATTTCGTTCAGGTCATGGTCGCCGCGCAGCAGCAGCAGGACGAATTCGCTGCCGCCTTCCTTCTCGGCCATCACGGCGATGGCCTTGACGGTCTGCGTCAGCGGCAGGCCGAGCAGGTCCGCCACGTCCTCGCACCTGGTCGTGTTGGGCGTGGCTTTTTTTTCCATCGCCGCTGCGGGTTTTGCCGTCTCGCCGGCGCCGACTCTTGCGGGAGCTACCGCTTCGGCCAGCTCCACATTAGCCGCGTAATCGGAGGCGGGGCAGAAGGCGATCGCGTCCTCTCCGGAATCCGCCAGCACGTGGAATTCGTGCGAGCCGGTGCCGCCGATGGCGCCGGTGTCGGCGGCCACCGCGCGGAATTTCAGGCCGAGACGGGCGAAAATGCGGCTGTAGGTCTCGTACATGTTGCGGTATTCGCGTTCCAGGTCGGCATACGAGGTGTGGAAGGAGTAGCCGTCCTTCATCAGGAACTCGCGTCCGCGCATGACGCCGAAGCGCGGCCGGATCTCGTCGCGGAACTTGGTCTGGACCTGGTAGAAGTGACGCGGCAACTGGCGGTAGCTCTTGACCTCGCGCCGCACCACGTCGGTGATGACTTCCTCGTGGGTCGGTCCGATCACGAAATCGCGCTGGTGACGGTCCTTGAAGCGCAGCAGTTCAGGGCCGTATTTCGGGCCGCGCCCGGATTCTTCCCACAATTCAAACGGTTGTACGGCCGGCATGAGCAGCTCGATGGCCCCGGCGCGGTCCATTTCCTGGCGCACGATGTTTTCGACCTTGCGCAAGACGCGCAGCCCCATCGGCATCCAGGTATAGATGCCGCCGGCGAGGCGGCGGATCAGTCCGGCGCGCAGCATCAGCTGGTGGCTGATGATTTCGGCGTCGGAGGGAGCTTCCTTGAGGGTGGCGATGAAAAACTGGCTGGCGCGCATGGCTATGGGCTGGAATCCGGAAAGCGCGCATTTTACCCGTCACCGGGAATTTGCAGAGGGGACGGAAGCGGCTTTCCAGCGGCGCGCGATTGTGAAAGAATGCGTCCCAGTCAATCATTGGAACATGCATCATGCTCGATCGTGAAGGCTTTCGCCCGAACGTCGGCATCATCCTGGTCAACAGTCGCAACGAGGTGTTTTGGGGCAAAAGGATCCGCGAACATTCCTGGCAGTTCCCGCAAGGGGGCATCAAGAAGGGCGAAACGCCCGAGCAGGCGATGCTCCGCGAGCTGGAGGAGGAAACCGGTCTCAAGCCCGAACATGTGCGGATCATCGGCCGCACGCGCGACTGGTTGCGCTATGAGGTGCCGAAGCAATGGATTCGCCGCGAATGGCGAAGCTCCTACCGTGGGCAGAAACAGATCTGGTTCCTGTTGCGCCTGATCGGCCGCGACAGCGATGTCAGTCTGCGCGCCAGCGCACATCCGGAATTCGATGCCTGGCGCTGGAACAGCTACTGGATACCCCTGGCCAACGTGATCGAGTTCAAGCGCGGTGTGTATGAGTCGGCGCTGCTGGAGCTGGCCCGCCTCTTGTTTACTCACCCCGAGGAGCGGTTGCCGCGCTGGGAAACGGGCACGGAGGAGGAAAAGGAATGAGGCGCCTGACGGCCTTTGTGATCGCGGCGATAGCGGCGGGTGCGCAGGCACAGGCGCAGACGCGCCAGCCGTGGGACATGCATCTTCCCGGAAGCAACCCCAACTACGAGGCGTCGGAAGTACAGAAGGAGTTGGCGGAAGTCGAGCCTCCCGCCTTCCCAAAACCGGAAAACCTGATCGAGTTTTATGTGGGACCGGTGACCACGAACAAATATTTCATCGATGCCAGCACGCTGAGCGTCGGCAGCGACCGCATCGTCCGCTACGTGCTGGTGGTGCAGACCTCGGGGGGCGCCTCCAACGTGAGCTTCGAGGGCATCAACTGCGAGGAACTGGCCTGGAAGCATTACGCCACCGGGCGCAGCGATGGCACCTGGGTGAAATCGCGCGCGCCCCGCATCGAGTGGCGGCCCATCGAGAACAAGCCCGTGAATCGTCACCATGCAGCATTGAGCCGCGACTATTTTTGTCCGGTCCGCACCGCCATCAGCACCGCCGAGGAAGGGCGCAGGGCCTTGCGTTTGGGCATGCATCCAGATTCAAATTCACGGATTTCGCAGTAGGCGGACGCTGATGATCGATGCCCTGATCCCGGAGTTCGACAAGGCGCTGCGCGCCTTGTTTGCACCAGCGCCTACGCGTCGTCCGATGCCCGGGGCGGATCTGCCGGAGGCCGAGATGAACGAGGCCGAGAAGCGCCATGTCGCCGCGCTGATGCGCGTCAATCACTGCGGCGAAATTTGCGCCCAGGCGTTGTATCAGGGCCAGGCGCTGGGTTCGAGCGATCCGGCGGTCAGGCAGGAACTCGAACAGGCTGCCTGGGAGGAAACCGAGCATCTGAACTGGACCGAAACGCGGATTGCCGAACTGGGCGGGCGCAAGAGCATTTTCAATCCGCTGTGGTATGCCGGATCACTGGCTATCGGGGTTGTCGCCGGGAAGTGCGGCGATAACTGGAGCCTGGGTTTCCTGGCCGAAACCGAACGCCAGGTGGAAGGCCACCTCGCGGGCCACATAGCCCGGCTCCCGGCCCAGGACCGCAAGTCGTCGGAGGTGCTGGAGCAGATGAAGGCCGACGAGATGCGCCACGCGGAGGCGGCGATCCGCTACGGGGCTCGCGAACTGCCCGCGCCGGTCAGGGTGGCGATGAAACTTTCGTCGAAGGTAATGACCAGGCTGTCCTACGTCGCCTGAAGGGTTTCTGCCACCTCGAACGTGTGGCTGATCGCGGCAGTTTTGCCGAGCATGATCGATGCGGAGCAGTATTTCTCGGCGGAGAGGCTGACCGCGCGCTCGACGACTTCAGGCTTCAGGTTCTTCCCTGTCACCACGAAGTGCATGTTGATCCTGGTGAACACCTTGGGATCCTTTTCAGCGCGCTCTGCCTGAAGCTTCACTTCGCAACCGCTGACTTCGTGGCGGCCGCGCTGCAGGATCAGAACAATGTCGAAGGCCGTGCAACCCCCGGTCCCGGCCAGTACCAGTTCCATGGGTCGCGGCGCCAGATTGTGTCCGCCCGCGTCGGGCGCGCCGTCCATGCAGACCAGATGCCCGCTGCCGGTTTCGGCAACAAAACTCATTCCTTCATGCCAGCGCACCGTGCAGTCCATAGCGTTTACTCCCTGAGTTCGACGCCGACATTCTAGCGGCGGCGCCGAAGGTCGGATACGGCGTTGCACAAACCTTTCCCAACCGTTCACCTTTTGTCGATCAACTGCGTGAAAAAATCGAGAAAACTTATTCCCATATATCTCGCATCTATAATTTGATTTTCAATAAAATCATGCGGTTGTATGTTTCAGGGGGTTGATGTTGCGATCTTGATTGCGCAATGCACAAAAAAGTCTTGCATTGCAGCAATCCTCATGCAAGAATTGCTTCAACTTTAAACGGTTTGATCCGACTCGGAATGCAGGTCAATCCGTTGTTTGCCGATGTCTCCTCCACCCTCCTCCATTGGAGTGGTTTTAAGCGCAACCTCAAACGGGTTGCGCTTTTTTTATTCCGGTACCTGGCGGCCGCACCGGTCCATGCATTGCACATGAGCCGCATCGAAGCGCTGCCGCATGCCGCAGGCACATGTGCGGGGAGACGCGAAGCCGGAACGCCAGCGATGGTTCCACGCAGCCCGGCGGCCCCGGCGCGATCCGGCATGGACCCCAATCCCGGGTCGCCGGCAGCTTCCGCGCCAACCATGCCGGGTGACCGGTACCCGTAATAGCCACTGCCACGACAAGCGCCGCTCGCAAGGTATCGTGGCGGCGTGGCTGAAGTCTGGATGGGCTCGGTCGGCAAGGACTTCAGGGCCACGTAACGGAAAGATCCCTCATGTCAGAACGCTCGGAAGCAACCAGCAAAGACACTGACGTTCCGGGAAAGGATTTTTCAAATACTGCCGTCCATTGCGAGCCAAGCCCCGTGTATCGACCGTATCGCCCTCAGCCCAACAAGGCGCGGGATGGATGGCGACTGGTGCACCCGGCGCGTGGCCGGATGCGCAATCGCCACGGGTCGTCCAGGGGCCTTGCAAGAGGGGCGGTTGCAGTTTGACAGGGGGAGGGGTAGTCGCTAACATTCGCCCCTCTTCAAAAGGGGGTCGGTAGCTCAGTCGGTAGAGCAGCGGACTTTTAATCCGTTGGTCGCGAGTTCGAATCTCGCCCGACCCACCAAAGCCTTCCAATCGGTGTCCCGGGAGGCGTCGGCGGCCGCTGAATGAGGCAGTCGCAGCCAGGCAACGCTTTCCCCGTCGGGATTTTCACAAACTTCCCCTGGAGCGACTTCCGCCTTGTGGCGCATGCGCCGCAAGGGACGAAAAGCGCGGCGGTTCGAACATGCCGCTTGCTTCGGATACCTAG
>Ga0268298_10005255_pt1 | contig 12226 bp, 12 predicted proteins | sample WWTPWeurt_MetaG_FD_194462 | JGI IMG/M metagenome (GOLD analysis project Ga0268298, IMG submission 194462) | Activated sludge microbial communities from WWTP in Nijmegen, Gelderland, Netherland - WWTP Weurt | ecosystem: Engineered > WWTP > Aerobic digester > Activated sludge | place...
AAGCCGCGGATCTTGCCGTCCTTCTCGTTGAGCATCGAGAACAGGTTCGAGGTCTGCGTGGCGCCCAGGCGCAGCGTGTCGGCCTGCTTGATCTTGCTGGCCCATTTGTTCGAGGCAATCGTCGCGGCGTCGGCAACAGGACCCTGGGCGACCAGCGCATCGAACGCAGCCGCATTGATGGGGGTGCCTTGCGCATGGACTGACGCACCGGCAGCGACGGTGAATGCAAGCACGGTGGCCTTCAGGACGGATGAAGTGGACATGATTCCTCTCAGTGGGTGTGTAGCGCCAAGAATGTATAGCAGTCTTGCGGGGGCTGCAGCCGGAAGGTCTGCCTGTATTTTGGGGCTCCCCCTACCCCACCACCAGCCGGATCCCCGGCAGCACCTGTTCCGACTCGGCGCGGCGCTCCAGGGCCAGGCGCATGTTCATCTGGGCGACTTCGGTGTGTTCCACCGCCAGGTTCTGGGCACGGGTGCCTTCGCCGCGCTTGAGGGCATCGAACAGCATGTGGTGCTGGCGGTGGGCGTAGAGCATCCAGTCGCGGTCCAGCGCCACGGTGCCCTGCATCGGCAGCATGGCCGACGCGGGTGCGAAGGGCAGTTTGTCGTTCAGCGCCACGGCGCGCTGCAGGGCGCGGTTGCCGCAGGCGTCCAGGATCAGCGCGTGAAAGCGGTCGTTCATGCTGGCGTAGGCGGCGTAGCTCTCCAGCGTGAGCGGGTTGTCGGCCAGCAGGCGGTCGCCCGCCTCCAGGCAGGCCTGCAGGTCGCCCTGCAGCTGGCGCGACACGCCGTGCTCGGCCACCAGTCGCGCGGCCATGCCCTCCAGGTGGCCGCGCACGGCAATCGCATCGGCCACTTCGCGCGGGGTGAACTGGCGCACCAGGTATTTGCCGGTGTCGCTGGCTTCGATCAGGCCCTCTTGCTCCAGCGTGACGAGCGCGCTGCGCACCGGCGTGCGCGAGGCGCCCAGGCGCTCGGCCAGTTGCTGCTCGGCCAGGCGCTGGCCGGGTTCGAAGGTGCCGCGCAGGATCAGGTCGCGCAGCTGCATCAAAACAGTCTCTTGCAGGTTCATGGCGGCAACTGTACACTGATTGTGAAATTTGGGATACCGTTTTGACAACGCCGGTCAAACGGTGCACGATCCATCCACCGAACCTCCCGCCAACCGCCACCTTCGAAAGACCGCCATGAAAGCCGAACTCAACGAAATGATCACCCGCATTGGCCCGGGCACGCCCTGCGGCGACCTGATGCGCCGCTACTGGCAGCCGGTGGCGCTGGTGGACGAATTCAACCCCACGCTGGACCCGGCCATGGGCGTGCGCCCGGTGAAGGCGGTGCGCCTGCTGGGGCAGGACTTCGTGCTGTTCAAGAACGCCGACGGCAGCTACGGCCTGCTGGATCGCGACTGCCCGCACCGCGGGGCCAACCTGGCCTTCGGCCGCAACGAGGGCGACGGCCTGCGTTGCCCCTTCCACGGCTGGAAGTTCGATGCCGCCGGCCGGTGCACCGACACCCCGGGCGAGCCCACCGGCAGCACCCTGTGCCAGCGCATCAAACAGCGCAGCTACCCGCTGCTGGAAAAAGCCGGCGTGCTGTTCGGCTGGTTCGGGCCCGAAGACGTGTCGCCGCCGCCCTTCCCCGCCTTCGACTGCTTTGCCGCGCCGGCCACGCACAGCTTTGCCTTCAAGGGCCTGTGGAACTGCAACTGGCTGCAGGCCTTTGAGGTGGGCATCGACCCGGCGCATGCGTCGTTTTTGCACCGTTTTTTCTTCGACGAGTCGCTCGAAGAAAGCTACGGCCGCCAGTTCCGCGGCGCCAGCCTGGGCGAGCTTGATGGCCAGCGCCTGCCCATGACCAAGGTGATGCGCGAGTTCGACCAGCCCGACATCTCGTTCGCCCCCATGCCTTATGGCTTGCAGCTCACCTCGCTGCGGCCCATCAACGACCAGATCACGCACACCCGCGTGACCAACGCGATCTTCCCCAGCACCTTTGTGATTCCGTTGTCCGAGACGATGACGATCACCCAGATCCATGTGCCGGTGGACGACACGAAGAACTACTGGTACGCGATCTTCACCAGCTTCGACGCGCCGGTGGACAAGGAGGTCATGCGCAACCAGCGGCTGGAGGCCGTGACCCTGCCCGACTACATCCCGAAGTCCGGCCAGCACAACAACTGGGGCTTCAGCGCCGATGAGCAGCAGAGCCGCACCTACCTGGGCATGGGCGAGAGCGACATCAACGTGCACGACCAATGGGCCTGCGAGAGCATGGGTGCCATCCAGGACCGCACCCGCGAGCACCTGGGCACGACCGACAAGGTGATCATGGCCAACCGCCGCAACCTGATCAAGGCGATCGAGACGGTGCAGGCCGGCGGCACGCCGCCGGGCGTGGCCGATTCGGAAATCGCCGCGCACCGCATGGGCCCCGACACGGTGGACGGCCTGGCCCCCACCGGCGGCGTGGAAGCCTGGTGGCGCCACGCCGTGCAGGCCAAACGCGACAACGCGCCCTGGGATGCGGCGCTGAAGCCCGTGGCCGAGCCACTGGCGGCCGAGTACTCGCCGCACGAGGAAGCGTCTTGAAGTCATTCGCGGAACAGTGCGGCATCCACGACGACGCGCGTGAAGCCGCCGCCCACCACACCGCCCGGCTGATCGAAGCCAGCGGCCTGGAGCTGGTGCGCTTCGGCTGGTGCGACCTGCACGGCGTGGTGCGCGGCAAGACGCTGACGGCCAAGGCCGCCGTGAAGGCCTTGCGCGCGGGGGTCGGCATGGTCAGCACGCTGTTGCTGAAAGACACCTCGGACCGCACCACGTTCAAGGTGTTCGAACCCGGCGGCACGGCCGAGCTGCCGGGCTTTGCGTTCGCCAGCAACCTGATCCTGCTGCCCGACCCGGCCAGCTTCAAGCAGCTGCCCTGGGCGCAGGGCACGGGCTGGCTGCGCTGCCAGCCGTGGTTCCAGGACGGCACGCCGGTGCCGCTGGACACGCGGCGCATCCTACAGCTGGCGCTGGGCAAGCTGGCGCAGCGGGGTTTCGGCATGGTCTGCGGGCTGGAGGTGGAGTTCCACATCTACCGCATCAAGGACCCGCACAACGGCCCCGATCTGGACCCCGTTCAGGCCGCCTGGCCCGGCCAGCCGCCCACTGTCAGCATGATCCACCCCGGCTACAACTTGCTGGCCGAGAGCTGGATCGACATGGCCGAGGAGCCGCTGCGCATCGTGCAGCACACAGCGCAGGCGCTGGGCCTGCCGCTGCAGTCGATGGAGATCGAACTGGGCCCGAGCCAGGTGGAGGCGGTGTTCGACGCCACCGACGCACTGACGGCTGCCGACAACATGGTGCTGTTTCGCAACGGGGTGCGCCAGGCGCTGCGCCGCGCGGGCTACCACGCCAGCTTCATGTGCCGCCCGCCCTTCCCGAACATCATGTCGAGCGGCTGGCACCTGCACCAGTCGCTGGTGGACGGTGCCACGGGCGCAAACGTCTTCATGCGCGACGCGCCCGCGCCCGGCACCACGCCGGTTGATGCGCTGCACACGCTGACGGACACGGGCGCGGCCTGGCTCGCAGGACTGCTGGCCCACGCCCGGGGCATGGCTTCGCTGTGCACACCCACGGTCAACGGCTTCGGGCGTTTCCGGCCCAACGCGCTGGCGCCCCAAGCCGTGCTGTGGGGCCGCGACAACCGGGGCGCGATGCTGCGCGTGGTGGGCGGCGCCGGCGACGGCGCCACGCGCATCGAGAACCGGATCGGCGAGCCCTCGGCCAACCCTTACCTGTACATGGCGGCACAGATCCACGCCGGGCTCGACGGACTGGCGCGCGGGCTGATGCCGCCGCGCGCCACCGAGTCGCCGTATGCCAGCGACGCCGAGATGATTCCCACCAACCTGCCCGACGCCCTGACCGCGCTGCAGGACGATGGCGCGCTGGTGGAAGGTTTTGGCGCCGATTTCGTGCGCTACTACCGGCGCGTGAAACTGTCCGAAGCCCAGCGTCATGCGCTCGCCGAAGACGCCACCGATTTCGAGCGGCGCGAATATTTCAGCCGCTTCTGACCGGCCCTCTGACCCACCCCATGATCACTCTTCATTTCATAGCAAACAATGACCCAAAGGCGCTGGGGTCTGCCACTATTTCTTCAGAAACCGGGCGCAGCCTGATGCAGGCGGCCCAATCGGGCGGTGTGGACGGCATCGCGGCCGACTGCGGCGGCAGCCTGACCTGCGCGACCTGCCATGTCATGGTGCGCGAGCCGTGGGCCAGCCAATTGCCCCCGCCCGGCGCGGACGAGCTGGCGATGCTGGAATTCACCTCCGAATTGCGCCAGCCGAACAGCCGCCTGTCGTGCCAGATCCAGCTCACCGAGGCGCTGGACGGGCTGACGGTAGACTTGCCAGCATCCCAATACTGAACGCCCACGAGCCCCCATGATTCTCGAAATCGCCGACATTCGCATCCAGCCCGGCCAGCAGGCCGCCTTTGAAGAAGCCATCCAGCGCGGGCTCGACACCGTGGCCAGCAAGGCCAAAGGCTTCGAGGGCGCCAAGGTGAACCGGGGCATCGAGTCGCCCGAGCGCTACGTGCTGCAGATCTTCTGGACCACGCTGGAAGACCACACGGTGGGCTTTCGCCAGTCGCCGCTGTTTGCCGAATGGCGCGCCATCGTCGGGCCCTTCTTCGCCGCCCCGCCGGTGGTGGAGCATTTCGAGCTGGTCACCAAGTCGGCCTGAGCCCGCCAGCCACCGCGAGCGACGCGCGCCGGCTCAGCGCAAGGTGAGCCAGATTTCGTTGCGCCGCATGAAGGGCAGCGAGAAGGGGCTGTTGTAGCGCGAGAGGATGGGTTCACCCACCGTGGCCAGGCCTGCTTTGCCGACCGACTGCCGCAGTTTTTCAAGGTTTTCCTCGTAGGTGGCTTGCGACCACCCGCCCGCATAGCGCAGCACCGCCACGCTGGTCGCCGGGACCTCCCGCAGCTTCACACGCTTGTCCACGGGTTCCGGCAATGTCGCCAAGGTGTAGCCGGCCGGCATGGTGAACTGCACCACGAAACCGCCTGGCACCGGCGCCTGGGAGACCGGTGCCGTCATGGCCAGCTTGACCGGCACGGGCGTCTGCGAAACCGGCGCGGTCATTGCGATTTTCTTCTCGCCCCGGTTGTTGCCGAAGATGTAGTCGGCCAGGATCTTGAAGCCCTGGTTGCCGGCCTCTTCGGCCGGGCCGGGCACCACGGTTTCCGCCACGAGATAGGGGTTGTACTGGCGGACCTCGAAGGCGTCGTAGCTCTTCACCACGGCGTAGGCGGGCTCTTCAATGGCCTGCGCCAGGCTGGTCACGCCCAGCAGCGCCGCTGAAATCAGTTTGACGGGGTTCATGGTGTTCATTCAGTACGGATGACAAGGCATGGCATCACTGTAGGCATTGGCGACAACCATGGTGGTGCGCTGCCGAACATGGCCTGCAAAGGGCGGCGACCTCAGGGGAAGACTAACAGCGCAGCGCCGCCGCTCAGTCGCGCCGTGATGTCGGCGCCGCCGCGTCGTGCCCGGCGACCAGCCGGGCCAGCAGATCCACCAGCTGCGCCTGCTCCGGCTCGCTCAAGGGCGCCATCAGGCGCTGCTGCACCCGCGCCACGCCGGACTTCATGCGCGCCACGGCCCGCTCCCCTTCGGCAGTGACCCACAGCAGCTTGCGCCGCTTGTCCTTCGGGTCCACTTCCCGGCGGATCCAGCCCCGCGCCTCAAGCCGCCCGATCACCGAGCCCGAGGTTGCCGCATCAAAAGCCACCCGCGCGGCCAGCGTCACCTGATCTTCGCCCGGTATGTCGATCAGGGCGTTCAGGATGGCGAACTGGACCGGCGTCACTTCGAAGGCGGCCGTTTCCTCCATGAACAAGGCCACGGCCAGCTGGTGCGCCCGCCGGACCAGGTGGCCGGGCGCGTGTTCGAAGTCAAACGGGGTGCTCATGCGAATCAGTGTAGCGACGCAGCAGATGAACTATATTGCGTGCTGAAATTATTATACGTATACTTATCATCGACTGAAACGGGGAATCCGCGGGGTGTCCAGCCGGGCAAGGCCATGGCACACTGCCATCCCTCTCCCGCAAAGTCCGGGGGCCGGCTGGCCGACGTTGGGGCCGGGACGGCAAAGGGTCGGTCACTCACCACGCAATCAGGAAGAAAGGCTGTCATGAACTTCGTTTTCAATCCGCCGGCAACGGTTTCGGTCCCGGTCCTTGGCAGCAGCGCCCGTTTCCCGGTGCATCGCATCTACTGCGTCGGGCGCAACTATGAAGAGCACGCGAAGGAAATGGGCTTCACCGGGCGCGAGCCCCCCTTCTTCTTCCTGAAGCCAGCCGACGCACTGGTGGTCGTCAACGCCGGCGAGACCGGCGCCATGCCCTACCCCAGCCTGACGCAGAACCTGCACCACGAGATCGAACTGGTGGTGGCCATCGGCACCGGCGGGCGCAACATCAAGGCCGCCGACGCCTACCAGCACATCTTCGGCTTTGCCGTCGGCCTGGACATGACGCGGCGCGACCTGCAGAACGACATGAAGAAACAGGGCCGGCCCTGGTGCATCGGCAAGGCGTTCGACCAGTCCGCGCCGATCGGCCCGATCACCCCGGCGGCGCTGGCCGGCGACGTGCACCACGCCGAGATCGCCCTGCAGGTCAATGGCGCGGACCGCCAGCGCAGCAACGTCTCCAAGCTGATCTGGAGCGTGGCCGAGACCATCGAGCACCTTTCCGCCGCCTGGGAGTTGCAACCCGGCGACCTGATCTATACCGGCACGCCCGAAGGCGTGGCAGCCGTCGTGCGGGGTGACCTGCTGGAAGGCGCCATCGCCGGCCTGGGCGACCTGAAGATCCGGATATCCTGAACGGCGATAGCAGGTGTGGAGATATTGCTCTTGCGCATGCCTGCGGGGTCGGCATCATCCACCTGCCGCAGCCAAGTGGCCGGCATTCGCCTTTAGAATTTCGGATTGGTAAATGAATTTCGATTAGCGAAACAGGAGACGGACTTGCGAATACTCGAAAAACTGGCCCAGGCGTCCGCCATTCTGGCCGGGCTTCTCATGACGTTCATCACCGTCATGACCTGCGTGAGCCTGATCGGTCGCAACACCACGGGCACCACGCTGGCCGGCGACTTCGAGCTGACCGGGGTGGCCGCCGGAGCCGCCATTGCCCTGTTCATGCCCTGGTGCCAGCTGCGCCGCGGCAACATCATCGTTGACTTCTTCACCGCCAAGGTCAGCGACCGGATCAATGCCATGCTCGACCGCTTTGGCGCTCTGCTGCTCGGCCTGGTGTTTGCCGTGCTGGCCTGGCGCACCGCCGTGGGCGGCCTGAATGCCTGGAGCAGCCAATCGGGCACGATGATGCTGGGCTTTCCGGAATGGGTGGTCTACGTGGCCATGGTGCCGCCGTTCATCCTGACCACGATCATCGCGCTGTACCAGGCCGCGACAGGCGCCGAGTATTCCGACGAAAGCCACGCATGAGTGCTATTTCCCTCTCGCTGACCATTTTCGGGATCATGCTGGTCGTGATGGCCTTGCGGGTGCCGATTGCCATCGCCATGTTTGTCGCCGGAACCATCGGCTACATCATGCAGGCCGGCCTGGATCCGTACTTCAGCTTTCTGAACAGTCAAGCGTTCGCCCGCTTTGCCAGTTATGACCTGTCGGTCATCCCGCTGTTCATCCTGATGGGGCATTTCGCCACGCAGGGCGGCATCAGCCGGGCGTTGTTCCAGTTCGCGGCGGCCGTCATGGGCGGCTTTCGCGGCGGGCTGGCCATGGCAGCGGTGCTGGCCTGCGCGGCGTTTGGCGCCATCTGCGGCTCCTCGGTGGCCACGGCTGCCACCATCACCGGTGTGGCCCTGCCCGAGATGAAGCGCCACGGCTATTCGGGCCGCCTCTCCACGGGCACGCTGGCGGCCGGTGGCACGCTGGGCATCCTGATTCCGCCGTCGGTGCCACTGGTGATCTATGCGATCCTGACCGAGCAGAACATCGCCAAGCTGTTCGCAGCAGCCATGGTGCCCGGCATCATTGCCATGGTGGGCTACATGATCGCCATCGCGATCTATGTGCGCGTGGTGCCCGGCCAGGCCCCCGAGGTGGACGACGATCGCCCGGCGATCACGATGGCCTCGCTGGCCGGCATCGTGCCCATTGCCCTGATCTTCATCCTGGTGTTCGGCGGCATCTACGGCGGCCTGTTCACGCCCACCGAAGGCGCAGCCGTTGGCGCGGCATCGACCTTCGTGGCGGCACTGCTCAAACGCGAAATCACCTGGAAGAAATTCAAGGTCTGCTTCTATGCCACGGCCGAGAGCTCGGCGATGATCTTCCTGATCTTCATCGGCGCTGACGTGATGAACTCGGCGCTGACGCTGACCCAGGTGCCCGCCCAGCTGGCCGCGGTCATCAACAGCTGGGGGCTCGCCCCGCTGGTGGTGGTCACGGCGATCATGCTGTTCTATGTGGTGCTGGGCGCGGTCATGGACGAGTTGTCGATGATCCTGCTGACCATTCCGATCTTCTTCCCGATGATCATGGGCATGGATTTCGGCATGTCCAAGGAATACACGGCGATCTGGTTCGGCATCATGGTGCTGATGACGGTGGGCTTCGGCATGCTGGCGCCGCCGGTGGGCCTGAACGTCTACGTGGTCAATGGCATGGCCAAGGATGTGCCGATGTCGGAGAGCTACAAGGGCGTGATGCCCTTCCTGATCAGCGACACCATCCGCACGACGGTTCTGCTGCTGTTTCCCGGCATTTCCCTCTTCCTCGTGAAGTACGTGTCCTAGGGGTTCCACGTAGGGCATTGCCCGTAGTCGCCGCCTTGGCCAAATGCGTTAAGTTACCACCATCGTTTTTTTACGGAGACAACCATGATTCAACGTCGCACCCTGCTGAAATCCGGCGCCGCAGCCGCCGCGCTCGGCGCACCTGGCCTGTCCGCGCTCGCGCAGCAGACGGTGACCCTCAAGTTCCATACCTTCATGGCGCCGCAGTCCAATGTGTGGATCAACATGCACAAGGCCTGGATGTCGAAGGTGGAGGCCGAGTCGGGCGGGCGCATCAAGTTCGAGGCCTATCCCGCCATGCAGCTCGGCGGCACGCCGGTGCAGCTGTATGACCAGGCCAAGGACGGCGTGGTGGATATCGTCTGGACCCTGCCCGGCAACACCGCCGGCCGTTTCCCGCGTATCGAGGTGTTCGAGCTGCCGTTCATGATGAGCAATGCGGAAGCCACCTCCAAGGCGTACTGGGAGTACGTGCAGACGATGGCACCGGACGAGTTCAAGGATGTGCAGGTCATTGCCCTGCATGTGCATGGCCCCGGCGTGATCCACACCACCGAAAAGCCGGTCAAGACCACGGGCGACATGAAGGGCCTCAAGATGCGCGCACCCACGCGCCAGGTCACCAAGCTGATGGGTATCCTGGGCGCAACGCCGGTCGGCATGCCGCTGCCCGGCATCCCCGATGCGCTGAGCAAGGGCACCATCAACGGCTGTGTCATCCCCTGGGAAGTCGTGCCGTCCGTCAAGGTTCAGGAGCTGACCAAGTACCACGCCGAATTCGATCCGGCCGGCGGCGCGCTCTACACCACCACGTTTGTGATGGCCATGAACAAGGCCAAATACAACTCGCTGCCGCCCGACCTGAAGAAAGTCATCGACAACAACTCTGGCCTGGCCACCTCCGCCTGGCTGGGCAAAGTGCAGCAGGCCGGTGATGCAGCGGGCCGCCAGGCCGCCGTCGGCCATGGCAACGTCATTTTCACGGTTGGCCCGGCCGAAGCGCAGGAGTTCCGCCGCAAGGCCCGCCCGATCGAAGCCGAATGGGTCGAGGACATGAACAAGCGAGGCTTCGACGGCCGCAAACTGCTGGACACGGCACGTGCCCTGATCGAGAAGAACACCAAGACCACCAAGTCCTGAACGCGCCGCCGGGCAGCGCATCAAGGGGCTCCGCAAGGGGCCCTTTTTGTTTTTCAACTTAAACTTGCGCGGATGCACCGCAGCCCCATCAAGCACTGCCGCAACTGCGGAACGTCCGTCGTCTACCGCCTGCCCGACGACGGCGACACGAAGGAACGGGCGATTTGCACCGCCTGCCAGACTGTTCACTATGAAAACCCGCTGAACGTGGTGGGCACGGTGCCGCACCTGGACGACCGCGTGCTGCTGTGCAAGCGCAACATCGAGCCGCGCAAGGGCAAGTGGACCCTGCCCGCCGGCTTCATGGAACTCGGCGAGACCACCCTGCAGGGTGCTGCGCGCGAGACCGATGAGGAAGCGGGCGCCCGGTTCGAGATGGAGTCGCTGTTCAGCGTGCTGAGCGTGCCCAGGGTCGGACAGGTGCACCTGTTCTACCGCGCCCGGCTGCTGAGCGACCGGTTCGATCCCGGCTTTGAAACCATCGAGGCCCGGCTGTTTGCCGAGTCCGAGATTCCCTGGGATGAGATTGCCTTCAGGACCGTTCGCGAGACCTTGATGTGCTACTTCGCCGACCGGCGCGCAGGCCGCTTCCAGGTGCACACCATCGATATCGATTGACGGCCGCGGCGGCCGCGGCTGCTGGCGCTTGGCGTACCCCCCGTGGTAACCCGGACAGCCGGGGTCGCGAACGTGACGAAAAGCAGGGTTGCCCGCTCTAAAACAGGCCCTGTTGGCCTTGAGTGCCGTTGAAAAGCTGCTACCGTCACCAGTTGGATTCACACCCGGAAAGCAGCGCTCACGTGACCCGTTCCGACGCCCTCCCGACGCCCTCTTCCTCGCCCGAGCCTCACGCGCACCACGAAGGTCCGCCGCCCAGCCCCTGGCTGATCGCCATGGAGTTCCGTGCGTTCTGGGAATTCGGGGCGATCGTCCCGTTCTGGCCCCTGCTGCAGCGCGCCCCCGTGGGCGACGGCCACCCAGTCATCGTGTTCCCGGGACTCTCGGCCAGCGACGGCTCCACCGTGCCTTTGCGCAGCTACCTGACCAACCGCAACTACGATGTGAGCGGCTGGAACCAGGGCCACAACTTCGGACCTCGCGCCGGCGTGCTGGAAGCCGGCTCGCACCAGATCCGCGAAACCTTCCTGGCCGCCGGCAAGCGCAAGGTGAGCCTGATCGGCTGGAGCCTGGGCGGCATCTATGCGCGCGAACTCGCCAAACTTCACCCCGAGCTGGTGCGAACCGTCATCACGCTGGGCACCCCGTTCTCAGGAGCGCCCGAAAGCACCAATGCCTGGCGCCTGTTCCGCCTGACCAGCGGGCGCGACATCAAGGCAGAAACCCGGCGCTTTGAACTCCCGGTTGCGCCGCCCGTGCCCACCACCAGCATCTATTCGCGAACCGACGGCATCGTGGCCTGGCAGGGCAGCCTGCAAAAGCGCAGCAGGGCCAACCCGAATACCGAGAACATCGAGGTCATTGCCAGTCACCTGGGCATCGGCATGAATCCCAGTGCCATGTGGGCCGTGGCCGACCGGCTGGCGCAACCCGAAGGGGCCTGGCGGCCTTTCGAGCGCCAGGGCCTGCTGCGCGGCTTGCTGTACCCGAACCCTGCACGCTGAAGCCGCAACGATCGCCCGCTCCAGGAAAAAGCGCCTGCCGGTTCAAGACCCGCAGGCGCTTCTTTATTGATAGCTTCCAAGCGCCAGAAGGCGCTGGGGAATAGCCATTTTCAGCGAAAAATCAGGCGTGGGCCTTGTTGTAGTTGGCAATGCCGTCCATGATTTCCCGGGTGGCCGACTCGGGGCCTTCCCAGCCCAGAATCTTGACCCACTTGCCTTCTTCGAGGTCCTTGTAGTGCTCGAAGAAATGGGCAATCGTCTTCAGGCGGATCGGGCTCAGATCCTCCGGCTTCAGCCAGCGGGTGTAGAGCGAGAGGATCTTGTTGGTCGGCACGGCCAGCACCTTGCCGTCCTGCCCGGCTTCGTCTTCCATCTTCAGGATGCCGATGGCGCGGCAGGGCACGACCACGCCGGGGATCAGCGGCACCGGCGTGACCACCAGCACGTCCACCGGATCGCCGTCGCCGGAGATCGTCTTGGGCACATAGCCGTAGTTGGTGGGGTAGTGCATGGCCGTGCTCATGAAGCGGTCGACGAAGATCGCGCCGGTGGCCTTGTCCACCTCGTACTTGACGGGATCGGCGTTCATCGGGATTTCGATGATCACGTTGAAT
>Ga0268298_10005256_pt1 | contig 12224 bp, 12 predicted proteins | sample WWTPWeurt_MetaG_FD_194462 | JGI IMG/M metagenome (GOLD analysis project Ga0268298, IMG submission 194462) | Activated sludge microbial communities from WWTP in Nijmegen, Gelderland, Netherland - WWTP Weurt | ecosystem: Engineered > WWTP > Aerobic digester > Activated sludge | place...
CGTACTTCCGTCCCACGATCCGGTGCGCCTCGGCCGCCTGCGCCACCGACCGGTCGGCGATCGCCAGCCGCGCCAGCGCCACCGCCTGCCGGTCCCGCGCGGCGGCGATCTCGAGCGCGGCCTGGGCCCCCGCCGCCTGGGCCATGGCTCGCGCCCCGTCGCGACGTCCCGCGGCGCTCCGCCGTTCCGCCAGCTCCTGCGCCCCCGCGAACGGCGACCAGGAGAGCATCACCCCGAGGGTCCACGCGCTCTTGCCACTGAACGGGGCGTCCGCGGAGTTCCAGTCCAGCCGTCCAAAGCCGTTGAGCCGCGGCAGGTAGAGCGCCGCCGCCCGGCGCGCGTCCGCCTCCGCGGCGGCCCGGCCCAGCTCCGCCGCCTGCACGTCGGCCCGGGCGGCGGCGCCGCCGCTGTCGGTCCCGGCCAGCCCGGCCACCGCCCGGACCGCGTCCAGGGACGGCAGGGAATCGGGGAGGGTCCAGCCGCTGTCCGCCGGCGCGCCCAGCAGCGTGGCCAGCCCCCGCCGCGCCTGACGCGCCCGGCGCTCGGCCTCGAGCAGCTGCGCGTCGACCTCCCCCGCCTTCACCGAGGCCAGCAGGGCGTCGGAGCGGGTGGCCATGCCCTGCCGCACCATCGCCTCCGCCTGCCGCACGTGGGCCGCGCCCGCCGCGCTGGCCGCGCGCAGCGTGGTCACCTGCTCGGCGGCCAGCACCGCGCCGAAGTACGCCTGCACCACCTGCACCGCCGTGCCGCCCCGGGTCCACGTCTCGGAGGCGGCCGTCGCGTCGCGCGCCGCGCGCGCCGCGCGCCGGCCCAGCCAGGCGTCGGCGTTGAACAGCGGCTGCTCCAGCACCACCCCGGTCATCAGGTTGCCGATGGCGGCGGGGTCGTTGAGCGTGGCCGGGTTGAACGCGGCCGGGGTGACGGCCCGCTGCCGGAGCAGGAAGCCGAAGCTGTTGAGCGGATCGGTGGTGCGGAGGTAGGCCGCCTCGAGCCGCACCGAGGGCAGGATCCCCCGGTAGGGTGCCAGCGCCTCGCCGGCCCGCTCCCGGGTGGCGCCGGCGGCGATGCGGTTGGCGTACCCGGCGGTGTCGGCGCGGGCGAGGGCCTCCCCGAGGGTGAGCGGCTGCTGCGCCGCGAGGGGCGCGGCGGCCAGCGCGGCCCCGAGGACCAGGCGGACCAGCGGACGGCGGAACGGTAGCGGCATGGCGGTGACCCGGGGCGTCGGCCCCTTGCGAAAGACCATATAACCATATAGTCATATATACCAATGGTCAACCCCCGCCCACGGCCGCGGACGGGGGCCGGTTGCCGGGCGGCCCGCTTTCACTACATCATTATATGGTCACCAATCGCGGGGACTGCCCCGATCCCATGGCCGGCAAGGCACTCACCCAGGACCAGCTGCTCCACATCGCCGATCGCTTCAAGGCGCTCGCCGAACCCTCGCGGCTGGAGATCCTCCAGGCCCTCAAGGGCGGCGAACGCAACGTGTCGGAGATCCTCACCCTCACCGGCTTCGGCCAGGCCAACGTCTCCAAGCACCTGCAGCTGCTGCACGCCGCCGGCTTCGTGGAGCGCCGCAAGGACGGCGTCAGCACCTACTACCGCCTGGCCGACAACGACGTGCTCAAGCTGTGCGAGCTGATGTGCGGGCGGCTCGAGAAGGAGGCGCACAGCCGGAAGAAGCTCTTCACCGGCTGAGCGCCCCCCGGCGCGCCTACCGCAGCGCCGTCATCGCGGCCCGGATCCGGGCGTGCTGCCCCGCCGGCGCCAGGTCCAGCGCCTTCTGGTAGTTGGCCAGCGCGTCCCGCTTGTCCCCCTTCACGGCCAGCGCCTCCCCCAGGCTGTCGTAGACGTTCCACGACTTCGGGTAGTCCCGCACGTTCTGCCGGAACAGCGCGATCGCCTCGTCCAGCTTTCGCTCCCCCAGGTACTGGTAGCCGAGCACGTTCACGTCGGCCTCGGTGGCCAGCGTCAGCGCGCGGGCGCGCAGCGAATCGGCCTGCGCCTTCCGGCCCTGGCGCTCCAGTACCGCCGCCTTGGTCCGCAGCGACGCGAAGCTCGGCTGCAGGGCAACGGCGCGGTCCGCCCACGCCTCGGCGCGGTCGAGCCCCGTGTTGTGCGCCAGCGCCCAGCGCGCCGCTTCCAGCCATCCCGTGGGCCAGAACTGCTGGATCCCCGCCAGCTGGTGGCTCAGGCTGTCGAGCACCACCGCGTTGGTGGACACGCCGAGCGGGAACGCCACCGCCAGCTTCTCCCAGCGCAGCGTCACCGTCACCGTGGAATCACCGGGCGCCTCCAGCGTGTACTGCAGGAACTCCACGTGATCGGCGGCGCGCGGCGTCACCGTGAACCGCAGTGCGTCCTTGGCCTGGTCGTAGCTGAAGCTCCCCCAGTTCTCCGCCTCACGGTTGAGGATGATCGTCCACTGCTGCGCGCCCGGGATGGTGTGCAGGCCGTACCGCCCCGCCGGCAGGCGCGTGCCCCCCACCGTGAACGGCGAGGTCACCGCCAGCACCGTGTTCATGTTGGCCCCGGCGCGCCACACCGAGTCGAATGGCACCAGCTCGCCCCAGACCTTACGGCCCTTCACCGCCGGACGGCTGTAATCAATGGAGATGTCGGTGAGGCCGATGGTCTGCCGCACCCCGGCCCGCTGGCTCGCCCAGGGGAGGACCATCGTGGGAGCGCCCTGCTGGGCGGCGGCGGGAAGGGTGGGGACGAGCAGGAGCGCGAACAGCAGCAACGGCCGACGGCGAGCCAGCATGGAACCTCCGGAAGGTGGCGTGGATGGGACCCGCGTTCCTACGAGTCCCATCCCCTCCCGGTTTGGATGTTCCGCCTCGAATCCTCGACCACCCCCCTCAGGGCGTGACGCCCGCGGGCGTGGCCGGCGCGGGGCGGATGGCGGGCGCCGGGGGGATGACCGGCGCCGGCGGAATCGCCGCCGACCGCCGCGGCGTACGCGCCGCCAGCGTGGTGCGCGCCGGAGCCGCGGCGGAGGCAGAGGCGGTCCGCAGCGTCTGCAGCGAATCTTCCAGCGTCTTCACCCGACCCGAGACGGAATCCAGCGCGGCCCGCACCGCGGCGACCTCCTGGGCGGCATCCGGCCCCTCCGGGGCCGCCGGCCGGCTGGTGAAGCCGAGCAGCAGAGCCACGACAGTGCAGGCGCCGCCCGCCAACAGCGGCAGCGTCCACGGATGCTCGCCCAGGCCAGCCATCGCGGAGGGCCGGGCCTCGTACAGACCGCCGAACGTCGGCGCGCTCGGCCGTCCCGGGCGCCCCGGCGGCGGTGGCGGCGGGGCGGGGCGCTGCGACTCCTTGTACTCCTCGAGCTCACTCCGCAGCTTCGCGAGTGACTTGGCCACCATCAGCGTGGCCCATCCAACCGTACCCACCGCGCCCGCCGCGGCCAGCAGCAGCAACGGACTCAGCGTCGGGCCGGGGGTTCCGGCCAGGGCAATCAGGAGCATGGCGGACTCCCATCTCAGTTCAGCAAGGCCGGTCGGGCCAGGGCGGAGCGCCCGGGCCCTCGGCACGAGCGAATCACGCCGCGAGTCGTCACGGCCCCATCACGATCGCTGATCGAGCGGGTCAGAACCGGAGCCCGGCCGCGGCTCGAGGCGCCAGCGGTCTCCTGCGCGTCGTTATCCTATCTCTTTAATCGTCATGTGCTTACCGGATGCGGCTCCGGGTGATCCGGGGGTGACCGGAGGGTGATGGGGTTGAGTAGCTTTCTCCCGTCACCCATACCTCGGAGCCGCACCATGTCCGGCCGTTCGCTCGCCCTGACCAGCCTGCTGGTCGCCCTGTCCCTCGTGGCCCAGCCCGCGGAGGCCCAGCTCGGCGGCCTCACCCGGAAGGCCAAGGAAAAGGCCACCCAGGCCGCGGGCATCCCGTCCACCGACCAGCCGGCGCGGATGGCCGGCCCGGAAGCCACCCCGGAGTCCATCGATCACCTGCTCGCGGGGCTCAAGGCCGAGGCCACGGTGCGGCAGCAGCAGGCGGAGCAGGAGCGGCTGCGGCAGGAGCGGGAGGAGGCCGCGCGCAACGCCTCCGCGCGGCAGGGGCAGTGCTACGAGGACAAGAAGGCGAGCGACCCCGCCTGGCCCGAGCTGCAGCGGCTCGAGGCGCAGGCCAAGGAAGCCGTCGACAAGGGCGACTACAACAAGGCCAGCCAGATCGGGCAGCGGATGACCACCCTGGCCACCGAGATGCAGGCCCGCATCCAGGCCGCCTGTGCCGCGCCCGCCCAGCCCACGCCCGAGCAGCAGGCCATCCAGCGCCAGCCCGCCGCCAACCCGGAGCAGGCCGGCGCGGAGGCGGCGGGGATGTCGCTCACCGACTACGCGCAGTTCAAGGAGCTGGTCTACACCTACCTCTCCGCGGGCAACCGCGCCGGCCTGGCCGACAAGGAGAAGCAGGCCGTCGACGCGAAGAAGCGCGAGCTGCGCGAGCGGCTCAAGGCCGTGGGGCTCGGGTGATCACCGGACGCACCCTGCTGCTCGCCGCGCTGGGGGGAGCGATGCTGCTCATCACCGGCGCGGGGAGCCGCGCGCCCGCGGCCGCGGGCGTCACCACCTGGCGGGCGGTGCGCCCCGGCGTCGAGCTGGGGGAGCGCGCCGTTGCGGCCGCGGGTGAGGGGCGCTGGACCGAGCTGCACCTGCTCCGGATCGATCCGGCGCGGGTGCGGCTCCGGTTGCAGACCCGGCTGGGCGCCGGGTTCGACCAGGGCGTGTGGACCGTGGACAGCGCCCCCGCCACCGCGCTCGCCGCCTTCAACGCCGGCCAGTTCAGCGGCATCGCGCCGTGGGGCTGGACCGTCATGGACGGCGTGGAACTCCGCCCGCCGGGGAGCGGCCCGCTGTCGCAGGCGGTGGTGGTGGACCGCGCGGGCAGCGTGCGCTTCCTGCCGCCGGACAGCATCGCCGCCGCGCGCGCGGCCGGCGGCGTGGAGCTCGCCCTCCAGTCCTATCCCGCCCTGCTGGTGGGCGAGGGCGAGATCCCCGCCGCGCTCACCACGCCGGGCAGCGGGGTGGGCATCACCCATCGCGATGCGCGGCTCGCCCTCTGCCACCTGGCCGACGGCCGCCTGCTGGTGCTGCTCACCCGCTTCGACGGCCTGGGCGAGGCCGGCGGCGCCATCCCCTTCGGGCTCACCCTGGCCGAGACCGCGGGGCTGCTGCGCGAGGAAGGATGCCGCCGCGCGGTGGCGCTCGATGGCGGCATCTCCGCCCAGCTGGCGGTGCGCGAGAGTGGCGGCCGCTGGCAGGCCTGGCGCGGCTGGCGCAAGGTCCCCCTGGGCGTGGTGGTGGTGGAGCGCTAGCCCGGTCATCGTGGGTTCATCTCCCGGGGCTACCATTGCGCCACGTCCCGGGAGGTCCGTCGATGCATCGCTCGCTCGTGGTCCGGCAGCTGTTGCCCAACGCCGCGCTGTTCCTGGGGCTGATCGTCGCCGGGATCGCGTTCGATTACGCGCTCCACCTGGCCGGCCTCGCCGCCATCGGCTGGTACCTCGGGCCCGTCGGCACCCTCCTCGTCCTCGCGTCGTTCCTCTACTCGCTCCGCAAGCGGAAGCTGCTCCGCGCCGGCTCGCCCAAGCGGCTGCTCGAGCTGCACGAGACCCTGGGCTGGCTCGGCACCCTCTGCATCATCCTGCACAGCGGCATCCACTTCAACGCGATCCTCCCGTGGCTCGCGCTCGTGGCCATGCTGATCGTCGTGGCGAGCGGGATCACCGGCGCGGTGCTGCTGCGCCGCGCGGTTGATACCCTGAAAGCGCAGGAGACCCGGCCCGAGCCGGAGGACAACCGCCTGCTCGACGCCACCACCGTGGACCTGATGCGCCAGTGGCGCCTGATCCACATGCCGCTCAACGCGGTCTTCGTGGCGCTCGCGCTGGTGCACATCGCGAGCGTCATCCTCCTGCGGGACTGGTAGCCGATGCGCGCCCGCACCGTCTTCCTGCTCACGCTGCTCCTCGGCACCGCCCTCGCCGTCTTCACCCCGGCCTCCGCGCTGAATCCCGGCCCGCTGGTGGCCGGCCACGCCACGCTCGCCGCCGACTGCCTCGGCTGCCACGTGCCCTTCCAGGGCACCCCGGCCGCGCGCTGCACCGCGTGCCACGCCCCCGACAGCATCGGGCTCACCCGGGAGGTGCGGCCGGCGGGCTGGGAACCGCGGCCGGGCCTGGTGGGGCTGCATCGGTCGCCCGGCGCCGCCGACTGCCTGGCCTGCCACACCGACCACGCCGGCGCCGATCCGGCCCACGCCACCCGGCCCTTTGCCCACGACGGCCTCGCCGCCGCCGACCGGGAGCGCTGCGGCAGCTGCCACGAGGCCAGCCGCCCCGCCGACGCCACCCACGAGCGGCTGACCGACGAGTGCGCCGCCTGCCACACCACCGAGGCCTGGACCCCGGCGCAGTTCGATCACCAGCGCTTTGCGGGCAGCCGTCGCTGCGCCGCCTGCCACGACGCCGACCGCCCCGACGACGGCCTGCACGCCGATGCCGCCGCCAACTGCGCCGACTGCCACACCACCCGCGCCTGGTCCCCGGCCGACTTCGCCCACGAGCGGTACTTCGTGCTCGACCGCGACCACAACACCCGTTGCGCCACCTGCCACGACCAGCCCGGCACCTATCGCACCTACACCTGCTACGGCTGCCACGAGCACACCCCCCAGAACATCCTGGGCGAGCACCGCGAGGAGGGCATCCGCAACCTCGCCGACTGCGTCCGCTGCCACCGCTCCGCCAGCGAGCACGAGGGCCGCGGCGGCGACTGACCGGCCCGCCATGCCTCCGACACCGGGAACGCGGCTTACCGGACTCGAACAGCACCCCCCGGGGGCGGCGGCGTAACTTGCCGCATGCCCCTCGCGCTGCTCACGCTCTGCCTCACCCTGCTCGGCTGCCAGGCCCCCGCCGACGGCGCGCCCGCCGAGCCGGCCCGCATCCTGTTCCTCGGGAACTCGTTCACCTACGTCAACGACCTCCCCGCGATGGTCGCCGCCGTCACGGAGCAGGCGGGCGGGCCCCGGCCCGTCACCGGCATGGTGGCGCTGCCCAACGCCTCGCTTGAGGACCTGATGGGGGAGGGCACGGCGCGGGCACGGCTGGACGGGGCGCGGTGGGATTTCGTGGTGCTGCAGCAGGGCCCCTCGACCCAGCCCGACAGCCGCGTGCACCTGATCGAGTGGACCCGGCAGTGGGCCCCGCTCATCCGGCGGGCCGGGGCGGAGCCGGTGCTCTACATGGTGTGGCCGGGGGTGGACCGGGTGGCGGCGACGGACGATGCGCGGGTCAACTACCGCGACGCGGCGCGCGCGGTGGCGGGGCGGTTTGCGCCGGCGGGCGCCGCATGGCGGCTGGCGCTCACCGCCGCGCCCACCCCCTCGGTGGCCTCAGGCGATGGCTTCCACCCCTCGGTGGCGGGCACCTACCTGGCCGCGGTGGTGCTGGTGGCGGTGCTCACCGGCGCCGATCCCGCGATGCTCCCGGCCGCGGTGCCGGGCCACCCGGAGATCGGGGCCGCGGCGGCGCGCCAGCTGCAGCAGGTGGCCCGGCAGGTCCTGGCGGAGGAACGCTAGACCGCGTCGAACCAGAGCTCGACGTCGTAGTGGATGGTGATCTCCTCGCCGGCCGCGATGGGCCGCAGCGCCTCGAGCACCACCAGCTCCCGCTCGTACTCCTGCCACACGCCGGCGTTGGCGTCCTCGGCGTGGTTCACCAGGCTCACCACTCCGTACGCGATCGCCCCCCGCCACCCCGCCTCGTCGTCCTCGTCGCCATCCCAGTGGAAGTAGTGGTGCGCCAGCGGGGTCCCCTCCAGCAGCTCCGCCTCCGCCGCGGTGATGATCGAGACCGGGGCGAGGTCCAGGATCTCCCCCTCCTCGATGGCGCGGGCGGCGTACACCCCACGGCCCTTGAGCGGGTCGCGGCGCACCACGATGGACGGGGTTTCGAGCAGGATCGGCGAGGGCGCGGAGGCGGTCATGGGGTGCGTCGGGCGCTGAAGTGGACGTCGGGCCGGTCTGGCGGCGCGGGAATCTCGCCCGCGGTGCGGCGGGGGGGAAGGGGGGCACCGGGGCTGCTATGTTTCCCCCCGGTCGCGGGCGGGTACGCGGTCTTCCTCATCCGTCGTGGAGTCTCCCATGGACGTCGTCGAAGCGGTGGCGGGCGTGCTCTCGAGTGCGTGGTGGCTGGTGCTGCTCGCGGTGGTGGTGGTCTTCTACAAGGTGGTGCTGCGGCTCTTCGGCGCCGTGATCATCCCCGGCACCGCCATCGGCGTGGTCCGCAAGCGCTGGGTCCTCCTCGGCAGCAGCCGCACCCTCCCCGACGGCAAGATCATCGCGCTGCACGGCGAGGCCGGCTTCCAGGCCGACACCCTCGCGCCGGGCCTGCACTGGGGCTACTGGCCCTGGCAGTACGAGATCAGCGTCGTCCCCTTCATCGACATCCCCGAGGGCAAGCTCGGCGTGGTCGACGCCAAGGACGGCGCCCCCCTCACCAAGCGGGTCTTCGGCCGCGAGGTGGACTGCGACGCCTTCCAGAACGCCCGCGGCTTCCTGCTCAAGGGCGGCCAGCGCGGGCCCCAGATCGCCATCATCCCGCCCGGCACCTACCGGGTGAACACCGCCCTCTTCTCGGTGAAGCTGGTGCCGGTGCTCGAGATTCCCGAGGGCAAGCTGGGCATGGTCACTACGCAGGATGGCTCCCCGCTCAAGACCGGCGAGATCGCCGGCCGCGAGGTGCCGGGCCACAACACCTTCCAGGACGGCGAGGCGTTCGTCACCAGCGGCGGTACCAAGGGCCTGCAGGCGCAGGTGATGATGCCGGGCAGCTACTACCTGAACCCCAACTTCGCCACGGTCGAGCTGGCCAACATGACCGAGGTCACCATCGGGCACGCCGGCGTGGTCATCGCCTTCGTGGGCGAACCCGGGGCCGACGTCACCGGCGAGGGCTTCAAGCACGGCAACCTGGTGAAGCCGGGCCAGCGCGGCGTGTGGGTCGAGCCGCTCGACCCCGGCATGTACCCGATCAATCCCAAGACCAATCACGTCGTCTCGGTCCCCACCACCAACGTGGTGCTCAACTGGGCCACCGGAAAGACCGAGGCCCACAAGCTCGACGCCAAGCTCTCCACCATCACGGTGCGCTCCTCCGACGGCTTCACCTTCAACCTCGACGTCTCGCAGATCATCCACATCCCGCGCTCCTCGGCGCCCAAGGTGATCGCGCGGTTCGGCAGCATGGACAACCTGGTCACCCAGGTGCTCGAGCCGACCATCGGCAACTACTTCCGCAACGCGGCGCAGAAGTCGGACGCGATCTCGTTCCTCAAGGAGCGCACCCAGCGCCAGGGCGAGGCGCGGGAGCACATCCAGCACGCGCTGGAGCAGTACGACGTCCAGGCGGTGGACACGCTCATCGGCGACATCACCCCGCCGGAGAGCCTGATGAAGACCCTCACCGACCGGAAGCTGGCGGAGCAGGAGCGGATCACCTACGAGACCCAGCGCGAGGCCGAGGCCACCCGCCAGGCGCTGGAGCAGTCGCGCGCGCTGGCCAACACCCAGGCGCAGGTGGTGGACGCGGAGCGGAGCGTGCAGATCGCCGAGTTCCACGCGCAGTCGGCGGTGAAGAAGGCCAAGGGCGAGGCGGAGGCCAAGACCACCAACGCCGCCGCCGACGCCGAGGTGACCACCGTGACCGGCACCGCGGAGGCGGGGCGGATCAAGGCCGTCGGCGCCGCCGAGGCGGAGGTGCTCAAGCGGAAGGTGGAGTCGGTCGATCCGCAGTACTACGCGGCGATGGACATCTTCCGGAACCTGGCCACCAGCCAGCTCAAGCTGGTGCCGGACATCGCGGTGGCGGGTGGCAGCGGCTCCGGCGGCCCGCTCGACGTGCTGCTGGCCATGGCGCTGCGGGATGCGACGAAGAAGGAAGCGGTGGGCAAGTAAGCCGAACGCCGCCCCGACCGGGGCGGCGTTGGTGTGGCCATGGCTGGAGAGGGAATCGAACCCCCGACACGCGGATTTTCAGTCCGCTGCTCTACCAACTGAGCTACCCAGCCGCGAGGGGCGGGAATATAAGGATCGGAGGGGGGCGGTGAAAGGGGCCCGTCCGGAACCGGAAACCCCGCGCCCGCAAACCCTTACGGGGTCACGCCTCCCGGCCGGCGCCCCGGCGGGCTATCCTCCCCGCCATGCTCCGCCCCCTGCTCCTTGCGGCCCTCCTGGCCGGCTGTGCCCCCGCGCCCAATCCCTACCTGGCCGTGGAACGGGCGCCGGTGCCGGAGGGCACCCGGCTCCGGCTGGTCCCGGCGGCCGGGGCCCGCATCAATGCCCAGCAGCGGCCCGCCCTCCAGCGCGCGGACAGCAGCGTGGTGCTCTTCGACGCCCCGTCCCTCACCACCGATTCCGCCTACTTCACCGAGCCCCCCGAGGCCCTGGTCACGGGCCCCACCGCCGGCCGCATCGTGGCCTCCGTCTGCCCCAGCGGCGAGTACGTCTGCCGGCCGGTGATCTTCGACATCCCCTGACCGGGGCCGTCACAAGCCAGGGGCCGGGCCGCAGCTTCTCCCCCGACGTTTCCCGCTTCCCATTTCCCGTTTCCCGCTTCCCGTTTTCTGCCCCCCGCCCCATCTTGAGGCATGCCCCACCCCAGCCACCCGAACCTCACGGTCCTCGAGCACCCGCTCATCCAGCACAAGCTGACCCTGCTGCGCGACCGGGCCACCAGCACCCGCGACTTCAAGCAGCTGGTGAGCGAGATCGCGATGCTCATGGCCTACGAGGCCACCAAGGACCTCCCCACCGAGACCCACGAGATCGACACCCCGCTCGAGCACATGACCGGGCGGATGGTCTCCGACAAGAAGCTCACCCTGGTGCCGATCCTCCGCGCCGGGCTCGGCATGGTCGACGGCGTCTCGCAGCTGCTCCCCACCGCGCGGGTGGGGCACATCGGCGTGGCGCGCGACGAGCAGAGCCTCGAGCCGCATCACTACTACGCCAAGATCCCGGGCGATGAGCGCGAGGGCCCCGCGGCGCTGGCCGGCATGGCGCACGAGCGCGAGTTCTTCATCCTCGACCCGATGCTCGCCACCGGCGGCTCCGCCACCGCGGCGGTGACCACCCTCAAGACGGCCGGCGCCCGCCGCATCCGCCTGCTGTGCATCGTGGCCGCCCCGGAGGGCGTGCGCCGGATGCTCGACGGCCACCCCGACGTGCGGGTCTTCGCCGCGGCGCTCGACCGCGGCCTCAACGCCCAGGGCTACATCGTCCCCGGCCTGGGCGACGCCGGCGACCGGCTCTTCGGCACCCGTTGATGCTCGCCGCCACGCTCCTGGCGGCCACGCTCATGACCCAGGGGGACACCGGCCGCCGCATCGCGGTCACCTTCGACGACCTCCCGCTCAGCCGCACCGCCACCCCCGTGGCGGCGCAGGAGTCGCTCACCGTCGCGCTGGTCGCGGCGCTCACCGCCGCGCGGGTCCCCGCCGTGGGCTTCGTCAACGAGGGGAAGCTCCGCGGCGACGACCGCTCGGTGGATCCCCGCCGCGTGGCGCTGCTCACCCGCTGGCTCGACGCCGGCCTCGAACTCGGCAACCACACCGCGAGCCACATCGACCTGCACCAGGCCCCCCTCGCCGACGTCGAGGCCGACCTCCTCGCCGGCGAGGCGATCCTGCGGCCGCTGCTCGCCGCCCGCGGCGCCACGCCCCGCTACTTCCGTCACCCCTACCTGCACACCGGGCGCTCCCTCGCGGTGCGCGATGGCCTGCTCGCCTTCCTCGAGGCGCACGGCTACCAGGTGGCGCCGGTGACCATGGACAACAGCGACTGGCGCTACGCCCACGCCTACGACCTGGCGCGCAACCGCGGCGATGCCGCCACCGCGGAGCGCCTGGTCGCCGACTACCTGTCCTACCTCGAACGGATGATCATCTTCTGGGAGCAGCAGTCGGTGGCGATCGCGGGGCGGGAGATCCCCCAGGTGCTGCTGCTGCACGCCAACGCCCTCAACGCCGCCACCTTCCCCCGGATCGCGGCGCTGCTCGCCGGGCGCGGCTACACCGCCATCACCCTGGCGCAGGCGCTGGCCGACCCGGTGTATCGTTCGGACGACCGCTACACCGGCCCCGCGGGCATGAGCTGGCTGCACCGCTGGGCCATCACCCGCGGCCTCCCCGGGAGTACCTTCCGCGGGGAGC
>Ga0268298_10005257_pt1 | contig 12221 bp, 10 predicted proteins | sample WWTPWeurt_MetaG_FD_194462 | JGI IMG/M metagenome (GOLD analysis project Ga0268298, IMG submission 194462) | Activated sludge microbial communities from WWTP in Nijmegen, Gelderland, Netherland - WWTP Weurt | ecosystem: Engineered > WWTP > Aerobic digester > Activated sludge | place...
CACTACGCCCAACCAGGAGGCCGGATATACGTGAGCAATCGATCCCTTGTTATCCAACATTCGCGCTGGCAAAACGGGAGGAGTCCATATACGGATTAGCGCAGCGTAATCCGACATCGAACGACCCGCCTATTCACGGCCAACTCCTTCAAAGCACCTGCTTTCACATAGCGCCCAAAACTGGAATAAGGCTAATCCATTGGTGCTCGGGCCGGGCCGTGCTTCAGCGGCTTATGCGGCGCTAGCCCGAGCTGCTGGACTGTCTGGATTCAGTGCCCAAGGGCGCGCAGGGCGAGGAGGGCGATGACTGCGAGGCCTAGCAGGGCGGTGGTGGCTTGCCAGAAGCGCACGGGGTTGCGTTCGATGAGCGGGGTGCTGCGTTGTTGCTGGTACTGTGGGCCGGGTGCCTTGAGGTCGTGGATGAATTCCGAGATGACTTCCTGGCGTTTGGCGGGATGGGGATGGAGCGCCCTGGCCAGCACGGCATCCAGCCAGGCGGGGAGGTCGGGGCGGTGGTGGCGGAGGGGGATGTAGCGCAGACGGGTGAGATCGGCGGGGCTGCGCACCCGGGCGGCGTCGAGGCCATAGGGGAGCTGGCCGCTGAGGAGCTGGTAGGTGATGGCGGCGAGGGCGAAGAGTTCGCTGCGCTGGCTGCCGCCTTCGCCGAGAAGGTATTCCGGGGCGGTGTATTGAAGGGTGCCGGGCACGGCAAGGATGTGAGCGTCCGGGTGGTATTCGGCCAGACCGGCCACGTGGGCGTTGGCCAGGTCGATGAGTTTGACCATGCCGTGATGGTCGATCATCACGTTTTCGGGGCGCAGATCCTGGTGCAGCATTTCGCGCCGGTGCAGGGCCTGGAGGCCCTGGGCAAGCTGTTCGATGAGGGCCCGCACGCTGTCCAGTGCGGGCTGGGGGTTGTCTACCCGCCACTGGGCCAGGGTCTGGCCGTCGATGTATTCCATGGCCACGAACAGGTGGCTGCGCGGGCGTTCGCCGGCCCAGGCCTTGATGACGTGGGGGCTGTCGATGCGGCGGGCGACCCATTCTTCCAGCACGAAGCGGTCGAGGTAGTCCGGATCCTGGGCCAGATCCACCGAGGGGGTCTTGATGACCACCTGCTGCCCGCTGCTGTCATCCACGGCCAGGTGCAGGTGGCTGCGGGCGCTGACCTGCATTTCCCGCAGGATGGTGAAGCCTTCGAAGGCCATGCGCGGCGCGAGGGCGGGCGGCAGGCTCAGCCCTTCGCGGCGCAATTGGGGATGGGGGGCGTCGCTGGCGGGCAGGGCGTCGATGCGCAGGAGCTGCAGGGTGGCGTCGTCGTTACCACCACGGCTGCGGGAGAGCTTCACCAGGCGGGTTGCCGCTGCGTCGAGGTCGTGGGCGTGTTGTTGCAGGGCCTGGTGGACGTCGTCGGCGTCAAGCCCGGCATAGGTGCCGTCGGTGGCGAGCAGGTAGATCTCGCCGGCTTCCGCTTCCCAGCTGCGGTAGTCGATCTCCAGGCGGGGGCCGGTGCCCAGGGCGCGGCCCAGGTAGGACTCGGCGGCGGACAGCCGTACCCGGTGGTCCTCGGTCAATTGTTCCAGGGCCTGGGGGTGGAGCCGGTAGATGCGTGAATCGCCCACGTGGAGCAGGTGCAGGTCGCGGCCCTTGAGGATCAGCGCGCTGAAGGTGCACACATAGCCCCGGTCTTTCTCGAAGCGCCCTTCACAGCTCATGGTCTGGGAATACAGCCAGCCGTTGGTAGCGCTCAGTACCCGTTCGGCGGCACGGCGGACCGACCAGGCTTCGGAGGTGGCGTAGTAGTCCTCGAGAAAGCTGTGCACGGCGGTCTGGCTGGCCACCTGGCTCACCGCGCTGGAGCTGATGCCGTCGGCGATGGCCAGGGCGATGCCCTTGCTGGCCAGCTGGTGCCCGCGGGGAAGGACGGCACCGTGAAAGTCCTGGTTGGTGTCGTGCTCACCTGCCAGGGACGCCTGGCCGAGGGAAACCCGCAGCTTGGTTGACATGGATGCGGGCTCCCGGCTGGCGTTCAGGATCAGGCGGCGCGGCGCTTGGGGGCCGTCTTGTAGTGGGTGGAGTACAGCGTGGCGCCGACGAAGGTCAGGCCGCCCACCAGGTTGCCCAGCACGGTGGGGATCTCGTTCCAGATGAGATAGTCCATGAACGTGAAGTTGCCACCCAACATCAGGCCCGACGGGAACAGGTACATGTTGACGATGCTGTGCTCGAAGCCCATGTAGAAGAACACCAGGATGGGCATCCACATGGCGATGACCTTGCCGGAGACGCTGGTGGACATCATCGCGGCAACCACGCCGGTGGACACCATCCAGTTGCACATCACGGCCCGCACGAAGAGGGTCAGCATGCCGCCGGCGCCGTGGGCGGCGTAACCCACAGTGCGGCCTTCGCCGATGTGGCCGATCTTCTGGCCGATGGCGTTGGGGGCTTCGGTGAAGCCGCTGGTGAAGATGATGGCCATGAACACGGCCACGGTGAGCGCGCCGGCAAAGTTGCCGGTGAATACCAGGCTCCAGTTGCGCATCACGCCGTTCCAGGTGGCGCCAGGGCGCTTGTCGAATACCGCTAGCGGGGCCAGGGTGAACACGCCGGTCAGGAGATCGAAGCCCAGCAGGTAGAGCATGCAGAAGCCCACCGGGAAGAGCAGCGCGCCGATCAGCGGGTTGCCGGTATTGACGTTGACGCTGACCGCGAAGGCCGCAGCCAGGGCCAGGATGGCGCCGGCCATGTAAGAGCGGATCAGGGTGTCGCGAGTGGACATCAGCAGCTTGGATTCGCCGGCGTCCACCATTTTGGTGACGAACTCGGCGGGGGCAAGATAGGCCATGGGATTACCTTTTCAAAATCAGATGTGAGGGGCTGCAGGGGCAGTTGCAGGGGCGACTGAAGTCGGCCCTGCAGCCTCAGCCCAGGGCGACCAGCACGCGGTGGTCCTCGATGCGCACCGTATGAGCGCGTACCGAGTGTTCCGGTGCCTCCAGACATTCGCCGGTGGCCAGGTCAAAGTGGTTCTTGTAGAGCGGCGAGGCGACGACGGTATGCGCGCCCAGGTTGCCTACCAGGCCCCGCGAGAGGACGCTGGCGCCGGACTTGGGGTCCACGTTGTCGATGGCGTAGAACTGCGTTTCGCCGACGCGGAAGACGGCCACGTGGCGGTTTTCCACCAGGGCGCAGACGCCGGTGTCGGGCAGGATGTCGTCCACCGCGCAGATGGCGTTCCATTGAAGGGGGGCGATGCTCATGCTGGGGCTCCTCAGGCAGGCGTGGCCAGGATTTCGGGGATGGCGGCGGCACGTTCGTCGGGGCGGGCCGGACGGATCTGGCCGCGCTCCTCGACGAAGATGATGTGCTCGTCGGGGCGCTCGCTATTCACGAAGGACCGGAAGCGTTTGCGTACCTCCGGGTTGGTGACGGCGGTCTTCCATTCGCACTGGTAGGTGTCCACCACGTGCTGCATCTGCGCTTCCAGCTCGGCGGCGAGGCCCAGGCGGTCGTTCACCACCACATCCTTCAGGTAGTCGAGGCCGCCTTCCAGGTTGTCGCGCCAGGTGCTGGTGCGCTGCAGGCGGTCGGCGGTGCGCACGTAGAACATCAGGAAGCGGTCCACCAGCCGGACGAGTTCTGCCTGGGTCAGGTCGGACGCCAGCAGTTCGGCGTGGCGCGGCTTCATGCCGCCGTTGCCGCACACGTAGAGGTTCCAGCCTTTTTCGGTGGCGATGATGCCTACGTCCTTGCCCTGGGCCTCGGCGCACTCGCGGGTGCAGCCCGATACCCCGAACTTGATCTTGTGCGGTGCGCGCAGGCCCTTGTAGCGGTTCTCCAGCTCTACCGCGAAGCCGACGCTGTCGCCTACCCCGTAGCGGCACCAGGTGGAGCCGACGCAGCTCTTCACGGTGCGCAGGGATTTGCCGTAGGCGTGGCCCGATTCGAAGCCGGCGGCGATTAGCTCTTCCCAGATGAAGGGCAGTTGCTCGACGCGTGCGCCGAACAGGTCGACCCGCTGGCCACCGGTGACCTTGGTGTAAAGGCCGTACTTCTTGGCCACCTGGCCCACGGCGATGAGGCCGTCGGGGGTGACTTCGCCGCCGGCCATGCGCGGAACCACCGAATAGGTGCCGTCCTTCTGGATGTTGCCGAGAAAGTAGTCGTTGCTGTCCTGCAGGCCGGCCAGCTCCTTCTTCAGCACGAACTCATTCCAGCACGAGGCGAAGATGCTGGCCGCGGTGGGCTTGCAGATGTCGCAGCCGAGGCCCTTGCCGTGCTTCTCCAGCAGCTCGTCGAAGCTCTTGATCTCGCCCACCTTGATGAGGTGGAAGAGTTCCTGGCGGGAGTAGGGGAAGTGCTCGCACAGGTGGTTGTTCACCGCCATGCCGAGGCGGGCCATCTCGGCCTTCATCACCTGGGTGACCAGGGGCACGCAGCCGCCGCAGGTGGCGCCGGCCTTGGTACAGGCCTTGAGGGCGCCGATGTCGGTAGCGCCGTCGGCCACGGCCGCGCAGATCTGGCCTTTGCTGACGTTGTTGCACGAGCAGATCTGGGCGCTGTCGGGCAGGGCATCGACGCCCAGGCCGGGCTTGGCCTTGCCGTCGCTGGAGGGGAGGATCAGGAATTCCGGATCGGCCGGCAGGGCGATGCCGTTGAGGGCCATCTGCAGCAGGGTGCCGTATTCGTCGGCGTTGCCCACCAGCACGGCGCCGATCAGCTGCTTGCCGTCGGGGCTGGTGACGATCTTCTTGTAGATCTGTTTGACTTCGTCCATGTAGCGGAAGCTGCGGCTGCCGGTGCTGCGGCCCTGGGCGTCGCCGATGCTGGCCACGTCCACACCCATCAGCTTGAGCTTGGTGCTCATGTCGGCACCGCCGAAGGTGGCCTCAGTTCCGTTGATTCGCTGGCCGGCGATCTGGCGGGCAACGGTGCGGGCCATCTCGTAGCCGGGGGCGACGAGGCCGAAGACCTGGTCTTTCCAGGCGGCGCATTCGCCGATGGCGAAAATGTCCGGGTCGCTGGTGCGGCAGTGGTCATCCACCGCGACGCCGCCCCGGGCGCCCACCGCCAGCGCGTTCTGGCGGGCCAGCTCGTCCCGCGGCCGGATGCCGGCGGAGAACACGATCATGTCGGTCTCCAGGTGGCTGCCGTCGTCGAAGACCATGCGGTGACGGGCGCGGGCGCCGTTGGTGATTTCCTTGGTGTTGCGGCTGGTGTGCACGCGCACGCCCATTTCCTCGATCCTGCTGCGCAGGATGCGGCCGCCGTCTTCGTCCACCTGAACGGCCATCAGGCGTGGGGCAAATTCGACGACATGAGTCTCCAGGCCGAGGTCGCGCAGGGCCTTGGCGCATTCGAGACCGAGCAGGCCGCCGCCCACCACCACGCCCGTCTTCGAGCGGGCGCCGCATTCGGTCATGGCTTCCAGGTCTTCGATGGTGCGATAGACGAAGCAGTCGGCCCGGTCATTGCCACGCACCGGCGGCACGAAGGGGAAGGATCCGGTGGCGAGCACCAGCTTGTCGTAGGCCAGCACCTCGCCATCGGCGGTGGTGACGGTCTTCTTGCGGCGGTCGATGGCCGCTGCGCGGGTCTTGAGACGCAGGGCAAAGCCGCTCTGGTCGAAGAAGCCCGGCTCCACCAGGGAGAGGTCGTCGGCAGTCTTGCCAGCGAAGAATTCGGACAGATGAACCCGGTCGTAGGCGGCGCGAGGCTCCTCGCACAGCACGGTGACTTCGGTAGGGCCAAGGGCCAGTTGGTGAAGTTCTTCGAGGAACTTGTGGCCCACCATGCCGTGGCCGACAACAATGATTTTCATGATGAATCCTGCACGTCCTGGCTCCTCCGGGAACCGTGCTGGATCTCTTTGCCGGGCTCAGGAAATGAGCGGCGCAGACATCACGGCCCCCGCGAAACGCGGATCGAAGTCGGGTTGGAACAACGAGGTGGCGGGTGCTTGCGCACTCGACTCGCTCGGGTTCCGCCGTCGTTGGCGGAGGCAATAAGACCCGTGGCGGCTCTGCCAGCGGGCAAGAAGTAATAAGCAGAAAGCGTGCCGGGTCGGCAAAGCGCGGAAACCGGGTGTTTCCCGGCGCAGGAGGGGGCGTTCAGGCCGCGGCAGGCGCCAGAATGGTGCGCTGCAGTGTCCAGATTGGCGCATGAGGCGAGTGCATTCGCACGGTGGGCATGTCAGGGCTCGCGCTGCGATGCGAAGCCAGTCTGGGCGAATCAGGGCGAGCGGCTTGTCGGTATCAAGAGCGTGTCCGGGCTGATGATCGAAGCCGTGCCTGGGTCAGCTGGATCTTTTCTTCCAGTTGGCCCGGCAGGTGTCCTGGAGATAGTTTTCGATCAGCGCGGTGTCGTTGCCTTCGAATTGCACGCGGGCTTCGGGGCCGAGGTCGTCGTCCCACATGCGTTTTACGTCGGCCTGGTATTCGAAGGGCACGACGTTTTCGATGAAATGGGCAATGGCTTTGTCGTCGAAGCCGGATTCCTGAAAGTTTTTGCGGATCAGGGTGGCGTCTTTCTTGCGCAGGATCTTTGCCGGTTCAAGCCCGCTTGCCACCATCAGCAGCACGCCGCACTGCACGTCGGTGTGGTCGCCCTGGCCGCCGGTGATGCGCTGCCATTCTTCGGCCCTGGCCTTGTCGTGGTGGGTGATCTCGCTCACCGAGCTGGTGTCGAAGAAGAACAGGCCGGAAAAGCGGTCCTGGTTGCGATAGATTTCGGTGGCGGAGATGTCCCGGATGACGGGCAGCACTTCAGCCATGAAACGTTCGCATTCGCTGTTCATCAGCTTGCGCATCGGCAGCGGGGCTTCTTCGAGCCATTCGTCGAGTTTGGGAAAGCCGGCGCTGCGCTTCTTGCGGGCGGCTTCGTGCAGCTTCATGAAGCGTTCGACGCTGAACAGCCCGTCCGGCTTGCGCTCGGTGTAGAGGACGAGCAGCGCGCTGTTGATGACCGATTCGCAGAACACGTGCCATTCGAGCACGTCATCCCGGTCGGCGCCAAACTTGCCGGCGAGCCAGCAGGTCGTGTCGATGTAGAGCTGGTTTTTTTCGCGGGCCGCGCGTTCGACGAGATAGTGCGCGTAGCTGATCGGCTTGTCGGACGTGCAGGTGTCGAGAAACTCCTTTTCGCTTTCCCGGAAGATTTCGGGATTGGCGAGCAGCCTTTCGGTGGGCAGGGTGTGCAGCTTGCGCAGACGATCGGCGCCGGCCTTGGAGAGGGCGAGGAGGGTCTTGTCGCGCAGCAGCCGGGCCGCCGCGTCGAGGCTGCCGCCGGATTCCGCTTCGAGGGCCAGGCCGGCCAGTGTCACCAGCCGGGTGCGGGCGGCTTCGAGGGCAGGGCGCAGGTTGGGCGTGCCGAAATAGGTGGCCAGCTGCACGATGCCCTTGGCGCCTTCGCGCCGGATGGCGTCGAGCCGTGCGGCGTCGACGAGGCCTTCTTTCAGAGCGTGGCGCAGCACCCGTTCGAAATAAGGGCGGGTATCGACTGTTGCAAGAACGGTTTCACTGGACATCGTGTGCACTGCGCGAAGCCAGGTTGGCTTCGCGCTTCTCCCGTTATCAGATTGCGGATTCCTCGTCCTCGTCTTCGAGCCTGGGCACGCCCGGTTCGGAAGATTCGGCGACAGGCATTCGGGCTGCTTCGGCGGCGCGGTGCAGGCGATCCTGAATTTCGATGATCAGCAGCTCGAAGGTGTCGGAAAACTCGTGGCGCAGCACCCAGGCGGTTTCCATCCAGTCGGAATCGGCCACTTCGGAGCGCGACATGCGGACCCGCACCATTTCGATGGCGTCGCCGATTTCGAGGCCCTGGTCGAGTTCATCGACGCGCTCGGAATCCCAGGTGATGGCCGACTTGGGCGCAAAGGCCTTTTCGAGATCGACTTCGGCTTCGAACACGCCGTGGTAGGCCAGGGCCTGCAGCGAGTCGTAGTGGTCGATGAAGTAATCGGCCAGGAGGCGCACGCCTTCGTCGTGTTCGGCGAGGCAGTCGAGCACCTCGGAGCAGGCGCCGGGCGTGCGGTGCATCACGGCGTTCATGGTGTTGCGCAGGCGCGGCACGTATTTTTCGATGGGCTCGCCGTACTGGCGTTCGAGCATGATGGCCTGCACGAACTGTTCCGGGCTCACCAGCATGTTGACGATGGATTCCTTGCTCGCGTCGAACTCGCGCATCACGGCCAGCACGTCCTTGGGGGCCATTTCGTCGAGCACTTCAACCAGGGCGTGGTCGCCTTCCTTTTCGGCGAGGACGACCAGGTTGGCTTCGGCTTCCGAGATTTCGCCGGCAAGGATCAGGGCCTGGGTTTGCTTGATGACAAGCTGGGTCATGAGAAATCTTTCTTAACGGTCAATGGCGTCGAAGCCCTGCTCGGACATCCAGTCTTCTCCGGATTCGCCGAGATCGTCAGCGCCTTCGTCCTCTTCTTCGTCCGCGCTTGCTTCGGGTGCGGAGCGGGCCGACAGGCCGCTGCCCAGCAGGTATTCGAGCACGGCGGTGGTGACAAGAAAACTCTCGCCGCCCGCCTTGGCGAGGCAGAGCTCGATCAGCGGGCGGGCCCAGGAGGCGATCTCGATGGATTCCTCGAGTTCGGCCCAGGCCGGAAAGCCGTCGTCCCCGGGTTCGCTTTGCGAGGCTTCGTAGAGTGCCCGGCCCGTGTTGAATCCGAAGGCGCCGTGGAAGGCCGGCGCAACCATTTCCGGCGCGGCGTCGATCATCGACAGGAGGAAGGAGAATTCCTTGTGCTTGTCCCGCACCCGGCGCTGGAGCACGTCCTTGCCTTCGGAGTCGGAACGCAGGTCGTCGATTTCGGCAACGTAGCGCTCGAAAATGTCTTCAAAATAAAACGAGGTCAAGAAATTACCTTTTCAATATACGAGGCCCACAGGGAGCTGGCCTCTTGCAGGGGGTCGTCGATCAGATTGCGCTGGCGCAAGAGATCGTAGTCGCGCCGGCGGGCGTCGTCGGCGAGCAGCTCGTAGGCGGTCTGGATGCTCCGGAAGCGGTCGGCGGCGGCGGGGTCGGGGTTTTTGTCCGGGTGGTAAAGGCGGGCGGCCTTGCGGTAGGCCACCTTGATGTCTTCGGCCGGCGCACTGGGCGAAACGCCCAGAATCTCGTAGGGATCACGCATTGTTTCGGGTTCCTGTCGCCATCAGGCCGTGCGCCGCGCCGGGGGGCGTCAGGCGCCGATGCCGAGGCGCTCGCACACGGCGATCGTCGGGGCGGCCTGGTTCATGCTGTAAAAATGCAGGCCGGGGGCGCCGGCCGCAATCAGTTTTGCGCACAGCTCGCTCACCACGTCGAGGCCGAAGGCCTTGATGGAGTCGCTGTCGTCGCCGAAGGCTTCGAACTTGCGGCGCATCCAGCGCGGGATTTCGGCGCCGCAGGCGTCGGAGAAGCGGGCCAGCTTGGAGAAGGACACGATGGGCATGATGCCCGGCACGATGGGCACGTTCACGCCGATGGCGGCGCATTCGTCGCAAAAATGCAGGTAGGCGTCGAGGTTGTAGAAATACTGGGTGATGGCCGAATCGGCGCCGGCATCCACCTTGCGCTTGAAGGCCAGCAGGTCGTCCCGCGGGCTTCTGGCCTGGGGGTGGTATTCGGGGTAGGCGGCGACTTCGATGTGGAAGTGATCGCCGGTCTCAAAGCGGATGAACTCGACCAGTTCGTTGGCATAGCGCAGTTCACCGGCAAAGCCGACGCCGGAGGGCAGATCGCCGCGCAGCGCGACGATGCGGCGGATGCCGGCATCTTTGTAGCGCTGCAGGATTTCACGGATGTGCTCACGGGTCGAGCCGATGCACGACAGGTGCGGTGCGGCCTGATGGCCTTCGCTCTGGATCTCGAAGACGCTCTCGAAGGTGCGTTCCTGGGTCGAGCCGCCGGCACCGAAGGTGACCGAGAAGAATTCGGGCTTGAGGCTGGCCAGCTTGGCCCGGGTGCTGCGCAGCTTGACTACGCCTTCGGAGGTCTGCGGCGGGAAGAATTCGATGGAGAAGGGGGTCTTGTTCGGCACGGGATTTCCTCACTGGCCCGCCGACGCGTAGGCGTCGGCGGGCTGTGGCAAAGCGGCGGAACGAGCCCGCCGGAGGGGCTTAGTAGCGGTACTGGTCGGCCTTGTACGGGCCTTCCTTGGGTACGCCGATGTAGGCGGCCTGCTCGTCGGTCAGCACGGAGAGCTGGGCGTTGAGCTTCTTGAGCTGCAGGCGGGCAACCTTCTCGTCCAGATGCTTGGGCAGGGTATAGACGCCCACCGGGTAGTCGGCGGTGCGGGTGAACAGCTCGATCTGGGCGATGGTCTGGTTGGCGAAGGAGCTGGACATCACGTAGGACGGATGGCCGGTGCCGCAGCCGAGGTTAACCAGGCGGCCCTTGGCCAGCAGGATGATGCGCTTGCCGTCCGGGAAGATCACGTGGTCGACCTGCGGCTTGATCTCTTCCCACTGGTACTGCTCGATCGAGGCGACGTCGATTTCGTTGTCGAAGTGGCCGATGTTGCAGACGATGGCCTGGTCTTTCATGGCGGCCATGTGGTCGTGGGTGATGACGTGGAAGTTGCCGGTGGTGGTGACGAAGATGTCGGCCTTGTCGGCGGCGTATTCCATCGTGACCACGCGGTAGCCTTCCATGGCGGCCTGCAGCGCGCAGATCGGGTCGATTTCGGTGACCCACACCTGGGCCGACAGGGCGCGCAGGGCCTGGGCGGAGCCCTTGCCCACGTCGCCGTAGCCGGCCACAACGGCAACCTTGCCGGCGATCATCACGTCGGTGGCGCGCTTGATGCCATCGACCAGCGATTCGCGGCAGCCGTACAGGTTGTCGAACTTGGACTTGGTGACCGAGTCGTTGACGTTGATGGCCGGGAACTTGAGTTCGCCGCGCTGGTGCATCTGGTACAGGCGATGCACGCCGGTGGTGGTTTCCTCGGTGACGCCCTTGACCTGCGCCAGACGCACGGAATACCAGGTCGGGTCGATGGCCAGCTTGGCCTTGATGGCGGCGAAGAGGATGGTCTCTTCTTCGGAGCCGGGCTTGGCGATGACCGAGATGTCCTTCTCGGCGCGGGCGCCCAGGTGCAGCAGCAGGGTTGCGTCGCCGCCGTCGTCGAGGATCATGTTGGTGTAAGCACCGTCGGTCCATTCGAAGATGCGGTGGGTGTAGTCCCAGTAGTCGGCCAGGGATTCACCCTTGACGGCGAACACCGGGATGCCCTGGGCCGCGATGGCGGCGGCGGCGTGGTCCTGCGTGGAGAAGATGTTGCACGAAGCCCAGCGCACTTCGGCGCCGAGCGCGGTCAGCGTCTCGATCAGCACGGCGGTCTGGATGGTCATGTGCAGCGAGCCGGTGATGCGTGCGCCCTTGAGGGGCTGGGCCGCGGCGAACTCGTCGCGGATGGCCATCAGGCCCGGCATTTCGGTTTCGGCGATGCGAATCTCCTTGCGGCCCCAATCGGCCAGGGAGATATCGGCAATAACGTAATCGATGAATTTTTCAGCCACAGCGTTCATGAGAACTCCTCGAACATGTGGCCGGGAGGGACTACGCGTGGCTTGGACAATACCGGCTCACCGCGTCTCCCCGTGCCCGGCACGGGTTTGCAAAACAAAGCATGGACGGGTGAGCGCGGTTGCTGGTGCCGCAAAAACTGCTTGTGCGGCACTGACATCGAGCCTGGGACGGCGGGCCTTGCACCCGGCGGTCTTGCAGCGCTCCTCGAATCAGGTCGAAGATTATATCGGGTTTCAGGGCGAATTATTCAGGCTTGGTTGACAATCGCGTCAGTCCTGTTTTTTCAGTGTGGCGAGAATCTCGCTCACGACCTCGTCCCACTGCGCGCAGCGCCAGACGCTGGCGTAGCGCTCGAACTGGCGAATCGTGGATTCCAGCGGAAAGCGGTTGTCGCCGATGAGGCGCAGCATTTCTTCGGCCAGGCTCTTGGCCTTCTGCCGGTTTTCCTCGCCGTTCCAGTCGCCCGGGACGAATACGTAGCCGAGGGTCAGCAGTTCGAGCAGGGTGCCGATGGCCCAGATCCGCTCGAGTGGCTGAGTGCTGTCGCTGGCTTCGTAGCTCCACCGGGAAATCTGGCAGGCGGCCTGCCACCAGGGCTGCAGGGGGGCTTGCCAGGCATTGCCGGGCGCTGCACTGCGGTTGTTGCGCACGGCCTCGAGGGCGAGGTACTGGGTGATCACCCAGTGGTTGGTGGG
>Ga0268298_10005258_pt1 | contig 12218 bp, 7 predicted proteins | sample WWTPWeurt_MetaG_FD_194462 | JGI IMG/M metagenome (GOLD analysis project Ga0268298, IMG submission 194462) | Activated sludge microbial communities from WWTP in Nijmegen, Gelderland, Netherland - WWTP Weurt | ecosystem: Engineered > WWTP > Aerobic digester > Activated sludge | place: Netherlands...
ACGATCGAGGTCGGCACCGTCAGCCGGTTGACCAGCGTGATCGCGAGCGTCGTGTCGCCGGTGGGCACCGTGATCACCGGCGCATGCGCATCGGCGGCGGCGGGGCTGCCGCAGGCCGACTCGCCGCTGGCACCGGACATCAGCCGGTAGCCCCACATCGGCGTGCCGGCCGCGCCGGGCAGATCTTGCGTATAGCGTTCCGCGCACAGCGTCACCGAGTACGCCATCGCCGGTGCGGCCGCGAGGGCCAGCAGGCTGCCGGCCACGGCGTGCAGCATCACCGCGAGGTGGCTGCCAGACTTGCTAGGGCTGCTCATGATCTCTCCCTCGGTCCGCTCAGTCGATCGTGATCCCGGGCGGCTCGATCACCATCATGGTCATCATGCCGCCGGGGAAGATGCCGCCGTTGACCACTTCGCGCTCGTTGTGCGAGTGGAACATGTGGAAGTACGCACCGCTGGTGTTGGCCACGCCGGCACCGACGGGGCGGATGCCGGAGTCGCCGAGGTACGGGCTGCCGCTGTAGAACTCGCCGTACGCGAGCTCGAACTCCGACGGCAGCTGCACCGGGAAAGCCTTGCCCCGGTCCGCTGGAAGCTGGTGCAGGAAGCGGGCGTCCGTGCTCGGATAGACCGACGCACAGGTCGGCTGGCCCGTACCGCCGCAACGCCGGCCGTAGACATCCCAGCCGAGGCCGGCACCGGTCCAGCCCCAGATCGCGTCGTAGGTCTGGCCGGGCACGACGCGGATGGTGTAGTCCGACATCGCCAGGTTCGGGCCCTTGGTGACGTCGTTCGACAGCATGCGGCCGTCGCGCGCGATCGCCCACGAGTTGTTGCCGTGGTGGTGCATCGGGTGCAGGTCGCTGCCCGCGCCGACCATGCGCAGCAGGATGCGTTCGCCCGGGTGCAGCCGCGGCAGCGTGTTGTAGGGCTGGTGCGGCAGCTCGCCGGCATAGTTGCGCGCGAATACGTCGGGCGCGGTGCGGCCGTTGAGCGTCCAGTACTTCGGGAAACGGTGCGCCAGGTCGGCGGTGAAGGTGCAGCCGCCGCTCGTGGCGCAGCCGGTGGTGCCGGTGCGGTGGGCCTTGGCCTGGTCGTCGACCGCGGCGTGGATGTCGGGGTCGATGTCGCCGACCACCAGCAGCGTCTCGCGCTCGTAACCGGTGCCGGCGTGGCCGTAGGCGGTGCGCGCCGCACCGGTGCCCGCACCGAGCGGATTGCCCGCCGGGTAGACGATCAGCGCGCCGACCAGGCCCATCTCGACCTGCAGGCCGCTCTGCGTGCCGCTCTGGTACAGGTAGGTGCCGGGCTGCGCGGCGGTGAACGTGTAGCTCACCGACTCGTTGGGGCCGACCTCGGCGGTGAGCGCGCCGGCCGATCCGCCGCTGGTGCTCACGCCGCTCTGGCCGGGGAAGACGATCGAGCTGCGCGCGGGCAGCCGGTTGGTGAAATTCACCGTCACCGTCTCGCCCTGGTTGACCAGCAGCGTGGGGCCGCTGACCTGCATCCTGCCGGTGCCGTTGGTGGTGGTCTCCGGCGCGCCGTAGCCCCAGCTGTAGACCTGCACGCCGTCGGCCATGCTGAGGTAGCCCTCTTCGGCGAACAGATCGAAGCTGCGCGTGGTGCCGGCCTGGCTGCCCGAGATGCCCGTGACGCCGGCGTGCGCGCCGGCCATCGAGCATGCGGCGCCCGCGGCCAGCAGCCAGCGGGCGGCGCAGCGCAGAAGGTGGTTCGGCCTCATGATGATGGTCCTCCCGAAGGCTCGGTTCACTGCAGCACGAAGGTGGTCATGAGACCGCCGCGGTCTTCGCTGGCCCCGTTGCTCAACAGGTTCAGATTCGTGGTGTAGAGGTAGTAGGTGCCGGCCGCGAGGCCCTGCGTGTCGATCAACACGTCGATGCCGTCGCCGCCGCCCAGCGTGATCGAGGCGGTCTCGTGCGCCCAGCTGTCGGCCGCGGCGCCCGACGGCCCGCGCGCGATCTGCGCACCGCGGCCCACCACCTTCATCGGCAGGCCCAGGCCGGTGAGCGTGAAGTACGAATCGACGCTGCCGTTGGTGACGCGCAGCAGCACGCGCTCGCCGACGCTAGCACGCACCACCGAATGCAGCTGCTGCGACAGCGACGGCGAGTTGTCGGCCTTGCTCATGTCGGCCTGGTTCTCGAACGTCGTCATCGGGTAGCCGCGCCCGTTGATCTGCGCGAAGTCGCCCTTCAGCTCGAGGAAGGGCAGCGGCTGCACCAGCTCGTGCAGTTCGTGGAAGTTGGAGTCCACCGCGCCGAGCTGCAGCGAGAACGCCTTGTCGTAGCCGGTGCTGCCGTCGCCGTCGTTGTAGGCGAACTTGGTGAATGCCTTGCCGACGCTCGCGTCGGTGTAGGCGGTGTTGTCCTGCCGCGGCAGCACGTTGAGCATGCCGATCATGCCCATCTCCATGTGCTCGGTGGCCTCGACATGGCAGTGCCAGAGGTAGGTGCCGGGGTCGTTGACCTTGTAGTAGTAGGTGAAGGTCGAACCCATCTGCACCGTCGCCGACGCCTGCGGCACGCCGTCGAAGATGGCCGAGGCCTGCGGGAAGCCGTGCCAGTGCACCGAGTGCTGGTCGAACAGGTCGGGCCGGTGGATCATGCCGACGTTGGTGAGCGACAGCCACACCTCGTCGTCCTGGCGCAGCGTGATCGACGGCGCCGGGAACTTGGCGTTCGAGGTGCCGTTGATCATCACCTGCTCGTCGCTGCCTTCGGCCGGCGCGAAGCCGAAGCCGTAGGTCTGTGCGCCGTTGCCCAGCACCATCCAGCCGTCGCCGCCCACCACGTGCAGGCACACCTGCCGGTGCGGCCCGGCCGCGTTCGCCGACGAGGCCACCTGGCGCGAATGCAGCGTCAGCCCGGTGGCCGCGTCGGTCTCGTGCGTGACGCTCGCGGCGGTGATGTCGAACGGGCACTGCGGGTAGACGCCCGCGAACGCCGCCTGCGCGGTCAGCGCCGACGCCGCGGCGATGAGGAGCTTGTTCAGCTTCATGCTCGTTTCTCCCTGCCAGTCACGGCGCCGTGGTGGCGATCGCGCCACGGATCCAGTTGAGCGTGCGATTGCGGCCGAAGCGATCGGTCGCCAGCTTCGGCCACTGCAGCCCCACGAGCGGGTTGCCGGTCGCAAGGTTGCCGCCGAGACTCACCGGCCTGTAGCTGCCGAAGTCGCACCAGCGCCCGGCCGGCACAGCGACACCGTCGCAGTTGCCGGCGGCCGTGACGTTGGCGCCGCGGGTCAGCGGACCGAAGCGCACGTCGATGAAGTTGCCGCCTTCGTCGAACGCGGCGGCGGTGGTCGCCACCGTCGGCTCCTGCACTTCCAGCACCGGTGCACCGAGCACCACCGTCTGCTCCAGCGCGTAGATCAGCTGCGCCAGCGAACCGTTGCTGCCCAGCGCATAGGGGCTGCGGAAGTCGCCGCTGGCACCGGCGCGGTTGTTGGAGCCGGTGGTGCCGTCGGCAGCGTTCTGCGCCGTGAACACCGAGTAGCTCGGGCTCAGCCGCGGCGTCGCGCCGGCCGGCGGGAAGAGCACCGCGATGTCGTTGCCCGCGCGGGTCTGCGGCTCCGGCCCGATCAGGCTGAAGCACGGCGCGCTGGTGCTGTACGAGCAGGTGGTCTGGTCCGCGCTGTAGTCGATGCGCCAGTGGTAGCTGCGGTTACCGAACACCACGTCGTTGACGAGCGTCGCGTCGGAGATCCAGCGCGAGTTGCCCGCCAGCAACTGGCTCGCAGCGCCCAGGTCGACGAATCGCTGCAGCAGCCCGGGCGAGTTGCCGTAGGCGGTGATGCCCGCGCCGTTCTGCGTCACCGATTGCGCGATGCGCAGGCACGCCGGGTCGGTATTCGTGCCGTTGGCGCAATTGGCCGCGTCGGTCAGCGTCGGGCCGCCCTGGAACGCGCGTGCCGCGGTGGCATAGCTGTCGTTGAACGCCACCGTGTTGTTGACGATGTTGACGTTGATCGCATCCTGCAGCGAGATGCCGCCGCCCGCGACGCCGGCGCCGTTGTCGACGATCACGTTGTTCAGGATGTCGACGCGGTTCCAGAACAGCAGCTTGTTGCCGAGCGCCACCACGTCGTTCGTCCCGTTGACGCCGACCAGCGCGATGCCGCCGCCGTCGCCCGCACCGGCCAGGTTGCCCTCGAAGGTGTTGGACAGGATCGTCACCGAGCCGGTGCCCAGCGTGATGCCGTTGTTGGGGCCCGGGTCGACCACGCCCACCACCGCCAGGCCGCCGCCCTGCACCGACTTGGCCTGGTTGAACGACTGGTTGTGGCGGAACTCGTTGTTGTTGATCTGGCTGGCGTAGCTGACCTGGTTCGGGTTGAGCAGCGCACCCACCGTGCGGTTGTCCTGGTTGATCAGCAAGTTGCGCGCCGTCGCGTTGGCGCTGAACCGGTATTCGCCGTTGTTGCCGACGTGCGCCATGCCGCCGCCGTCGCCGGTGGAGTAGTTGCCGGCGATGTAGTTGTAGGCAACGCGGTAGCCGCGGGCACCGGTGTAGATCGAGATGCCGCCACCGCCGCCGCTCTCGTCGCCGGCCGTATTGCCGTTCTTCAGGATCTCGTTGTGGTGGATGTTGACGAGCAGGTTGTTGGCGTTGGTCGGCTGCCCGTCGGCGCCCAGCAGGCCGGCATGGCCGATGCGGATGCCGCCGTTGTAGAGGCCCTGGTTGCCGGTGATGCGGTTGTTCGAGATCTGCAGCTGGATCGCGTTGCCGTTGGCGACGATGCCGCCGCCGGTGTCCGCGCCGCTGATGGTGAAGCCGTCGATCTGCAGCGCCAGCACCGGTGCGGCGTTGCCTGATCCCGTGACGAACGGACCGTTGGCCAGGCGCGCCGCGCTGCCGCTGAGCGGCTTCTGCAGCACGAAGAAGCCGGAGGCCTCCTCGGTGGCGAAGATCGGCGGCGCGTTGTCCATCGTGTCGCCGGTCAGGCAGGCGCTCATGTTGGCCGGCACCGTCTGGCCGGGCAGCAGGGCCGCCGCCATGCCCTTGTTGAGCACGAGGTCGCAGGCGTTCTTGCGCCATTCGGCCTGGCGCACCGGTTCCGCACCCATCGATGCGTTGATGATCGTCGCCGGCGCGCCGTAGCCTTGGACGCGCACGCGCTTCCACACGATGGGCGCCTCTTCGTACAGGCCCGGGTCGACCAGGATCAGGTCGCCGTCACGGGTGTCGTTGTCGTCGATGGCCGACTGGATGCTCTTGAAGCCGCGGGTGGCGCCCACCAGGATGGGCGCGCCCGAGGGCATGTTGGTGTTGCCCGAGTGCAGCGTCACGCCTCGCAACGAGCGCCGCGCGTTGTCGCCGCGAACCACTTCCACGGTGCCGGACACGTTGGCCGGCACGTTGACGCTGATGAAGCCGTTGCTCCAGTTCGCCGGCGTGACCGTGACCGCTGTGCCGCCGATGAAGACCTGACCGGGCGTGGTCCCGAAACCGTAGTCGCGCTCGATCGTCTTCGGTGCGGCGCCGGCATTCGGATTGCCGAGCTTCGTCTGCTCGTACAGCGGGTTGCTGACGCGCGTCAGCCCCATCGCGTGGATGCGAATGGTGCGGTTGCCCGAGGCCGGGATCCACGGCCCGCCCACATCGGCCGTGCCGTTGAACTGCGTCACCATCTTGATGCCCGGCGTGCCGTCGGGCTGATCGGTGTCGAGCGCGTACTGCGACGGGCCGGCAAAGGCCGCGAGCGGCAGCACCGGCGTGTCGAGGTAGGTGGTCTTGCCCGGCAGGTACTGGAACACGTAGCAGAACTGCGTGTACTGCGGGTTGTAGTGCGGGTCGAGCACGGTCTGGCCGGTCGCCGGATCCTTCATGGTCGGCGAGTTCAGGCACACGTTGACCATGTTCGGCGCCACGCCCGAGGGCAGCGGCACGTTGTAGGCGAAGGTCGACGGCACCAGCGCGTTGTAGGTGCCGTAGCGGTCGCTGTAGACGCGGTTGATCTCGTTGCCGGCGTAGTCGCGGATCGAGATCGGCATGAACGGCGGCGCGTACTTCTCGCCGAAGCTGGGCGCGTACGGGTCGAATTCGTTGGCCAGGTCGTCGAGGATCATGCCGACGATGTGGCCGGCCACCGGCGCCTTGGCGAACATGTGGAAGTCGCTGAACGGGTTCATGCCCGGCGCCACCACCACCAGCTTCTTGTTGCAGTAGGGCCGCGGCGCGTTGGGTGCATCGCGGAAGCGGGCCGGAATCTCGACGCCGGGGAAGCTATCGAGCTCGGCGGGCACCAGCAGCGGCGCCGCGACCGGGTTGCCGGCGTCGTCGTAGGTGATGGCCTCGCTGCGCGAACCCATGCACTCGGCCGGGTTGGCCAGGGTGCCGGGCGAGAGCAGATCGCCGAAGTCGACGTTCTTGTCCTCTTCCTTCTGGTGCTCGTAGCCGTAGGGCGCCACGCCTTCGGTCATGTAGCGGCCCGGCGGCAGGGCTACCGGGTTACCGCCGACGCAGGTGGTGTCCACGAATTCGCCGTTGGCGTCGCGGTTGACGGTCACGCCGTTCGGGCAGTAGTCGACGAAGGCCCACCCGCCGTCGAACACGCCGTCACGCACCTGGTTCCAGATGCGCATGCCGTCGTAGCACTTGCTCTGGCCTGGACCGGTCGTGAAGTCGATGCCGGTTCCGTCCTCCGGGGTCTTGTAGGGCTGCGGGTCGACGCAGTTCTGGGGTTGGGCCTTGTTCCAGTTGTCGGACACGACCACCTGCACCGCGTCCTGCTCCTTGGCGGCCGAAGGCTCGATCACCGCACCCGAAGGCGTGACGACCTTGTTCTGGTTGTTGAGCTTGTAGAGGCGGATCTCGACGCTCGGGATGCCGGGCTCGTTGTTCTCGGGCGTCGCGAATTTCGGGTCGAACTCGGCGCGCGTCGATGCGTAGTGCACGACGCCGGTGATGCCGCCATGGTCGTTGGGGTCGGCGGGGTTGTACTCGCTCTTGCCCCAGTGGATGACGTTGGTCTGGCCCAGGAAGCCCTGGAAGGCCTGCAGCAGGTTGGCCGAGCTCGGCGCGACCGGAGCACCGGTGTTGTCGACCCCGCCGAAGATGCGATAAGGCCGGTTGTTGTTCTCGGGCTGCAGCTGCGGGGTCAGCGTGCCGGCCGGCCACAGGCCCGCAAGAGCCGCCGGCGGGTCGACCACCGCGCCGCCGTTGTCGGCAATGATGGTCGCGCCGGTGGCCTTGAAGCGGGTGAAGTCGGTTTCGGCCACCAGCCAGTTGAAGAACGGGAAGACTTCGGCGAACTCGTAGTTGCCCTCGCCGTCGGTGACGGTCGAGTTGTAGATCGAGCCGTCGCGGAAGCGCATGTTCACGATCGACTGCGGAATGCCGGGCTTGGCGTTGCCGGCTGCGTCGAACGGGAAGCCGGTGCCTTCCTTGTCGTAGAAGACCTTGCCCTGCAGGTTGCTGAACCAGCTGAACACCGGCACGTCGCTCAGATTCAGCGTGCCGCTGGCCGGCGCCGTGAACTCGTAGTTGGCGATGATGTTGTCGAGCGGCTCGTCCCAGACATTGAGCTGGTAGCGCTGGTTGGCGCGCAGGTTGGTGATCGTGAACTTGCCTTCTTCTCCCGGCTGGTCGCTGCAGGAGTTGGCGTACACGGTGCGGCCCAGGCCCACGCCGGCGGTCACCTCGGTCAGCCCGACCCAGCAGGCGCTCATCGGCGCACCCGAGTAGAAACGGATGCCGGGCGGCCGAGACATGTGGGTGTTGACCACCTTGCCGGTGATGCCGACGCTGCCATTCAGCGCGGCCGGATCCTTGAAGCGGCGCACGAAGCCGTGCCACACGTGGTGCCCCGGAGGCCCGAATTCCTTGAAGAACGCCGGCTCACCCGACTTGACCCACGCATCGACGCCCCAGGTGCCTTCGATGGTGGTGGTCTGGTGCCACTTCGACTGGTCCTGTCCGTGGACCGACGGCGCGATCTCGCCGGCGACGTTCCACACCATCTGGCCGGGCTGCAGGTTGGCGATCTGCGCCGCGGTCAGCGGGCCGCGCACCCAGATCGGCGTCGTGGTCGGATTGCCGTTCGCATCGGCCAGGTTGCAGCGCGACACGCTGGGCATGTCCATCGGCGCGATCGAGTAGATCGTGTACTTGGCCGGCGACAGGTTCTTGATGCGGACGACGCCGTTGCGGTCGGTCCACAGCTGGTTGGCGGCGCGCTGCGGGTTCGAGACTTTCAGCGAGCCGTCGGTGTTGTACTGCGGCGAACCGTCGGGGTTGAGTGCGTACTCGGTGCCCAGCGGATTGCCGAACGTGTCGGTGGACACGCGGCCACCGGAGGCGCCATAGGTGCCGCCGGCCTCGTACAGCTGGACTTCCCAGCCGCACAGCGGCATCTCCTGCACGCCCGGCGCATCGGCCGCGCCATTGGTCGGCGCGTTGTCCTCGAACACGAACACCGAGATCTGCGCGGTCTTGAAGGGCACCTTGTTCACCGGCACGGTCACGTCGGGGAAGCTGCCGTTGACCTCGCGGATCGGCACGCCGTTCATCGTGTAGCCGGTCGGCGTGGCATCGCTGAAGCCGGCGTTGTCGGGCATCACCGAGACGAAGTAGCGCTTGCCCGCCACCGTGTCGCTCCAGGTCACCGACGCAGTGGCGCTGTGGCCGACCTTGACGATCCTGGTGTGGCTGGTGTGGAAGGCGAGCGACAGCGTCGGGGGATCGGCGGGGTTGCCCGACAGGCCGGTCACGTCGGGCACGACGTCCAGCGTCGTGTCCTCTTCGATCGTGTAGCGGAAGCCGCCCGAGATGGCCACGCCGTCGGGTGTCTTCACGTTGATCGTCAAGGCCTGCGCGGCCGACGCGATCCCGAGGCATGCCGCTGCCGCCAGCATCCGGCGGGCGAAACGCGCCCCGGCTCCGCCCCACAGTGAACGTTCGGTTGACGATTCCATGGTTCCCCCTACTGGCCGGGAACTCCGGCTCGCCGCGAGCCCGGGTTCCTTGCCTCGAGGTCACTCTATGAATGCAGCCGAACGCCGCAGCGGGTGGCGCTCCCGCTTGTCGCGGTAGGGTCCCTCCCCAGCCCCCCGTGCCCAGGGGGGGAGAGCCGCGGCCGGCCGGGCGCCCGCCTTAGGGCGGCTTAATCGCGCGGGCCCGGCACCGCGGCGCGGGGTTCTCAACACAGTCCGGCGCGCGCAGAATTGCTCCAACGCAAAGAACCCGGCAATAGAGCCACGTCGACATGCGCATCCTGGTGGTGGAAGACGACATGCTCTTCGGCAACGCGCTGCAGAAGGCCCTGCAGCGCGCCGGCTACGCCGTCGACTGGATCGAGAACGGGCTCGAGTTCGCCGGCTCGATGCGCGCAGCCGAGTATGACTGCGTGCTGCTCGACCTGGGCCTGCCCGGCGTGGACGGCGAGGCCTGCCTGAAAACGCTGCGCGAGCGCAGCCCGGGCCTGTCGGCGCTGGTGATCACCGCGCGCGGCGGGCTGATGGATCGCCTGCGCCTGCTCGAACTCGGCGCCGACGACTACCTCGTCAAGCCGGTCGACCTCGAGGAGGTCACCGCGCGCGTGCGCGCGATCACGCGTCGCGCGCAGCAGGCCCGCCTCGGCGACGGCAGCGTGCTCAGCCACGGCGAGCTCAGGCTGCAGCCGGCGCGCCGCGCGGCGGTGTGGAAAGGCACGCTCGTGCCGCTGACCAACCGCGAGTTCTGGCTGCTCGAGACGCTGGTGCGCAAGAAGGGCCAGATCGTCTCGCGCGAGCGCCTCGAGGAGGCGCTGTACGGCTGGGGAGACGAGATCGACAGCAACACGGTGGAGGTGTACATCCACCATCTGCGGCGCAAGCTCGGCCCGGGGCTGATCCGCACGGTGCGGGGCCTGGGCTACCACCTGGCGGAGGCGGACAGTGAAGTTTCCGGCGTTCACGGCGCGTGACTGGTCGCTGCGCACGCGGTTGCTGCTGATCGCGGCGCTGGCCAGCCTGGCCACGCTGCTGGCCGGCAGCGCGGCCATGTTCTGGGCCGCCGAGAAGGAAGACCAGCGCCTGCTCGACTCGCGCCTGGAAGACCTGGCGCGCACCGTGCTCTCGTTCTCCGAGCACGAGATCACCGAGATCCTCGGCGAGGGCCGCACGGAGATGATGCACACCGAGACGGCGGCGACGCTGGGCTCGCGCTACCGCTACCAGATCTGGACGCGCCACGGCACCCTGTTGCTGCACAGCTACCTGGGTTCCAAGATCGCGCCGATGCAGCCGCTGGGGCAGACGGGCTTCTCGACGCAGCGCATCGAGGGCGAGGAGTTCCGCGTCTTCGCGATGGAGGGCAACGGCGGCGAGATGGTGATCCAGGTGGCCGAATGCCTGGACGAGCGCGAGTCGGCGATCGGCGCGGTGAGCCTGTATTTCATCGCCTTCCTGGTGCTGCCGATCACGCTGATCTTCGTGGCCACGTGGTGGATGCTGCGCCGCTCGCTGCGCGCGATCGACGCATCGGCCGCGCAGCTCAGCACGCGCAGCCCGATCGACCTCACGCCCGTCGTCACCGAGAACCCGCCGCGCGAGCTGCAGCCGATGATCCACTCGATCAACTCGCTGCTCGGGCGCGTCGAGCGCACGCTCTCGCTGGAGCGCGGCTTCACTGCGGTGGCCGCGCACGAGCTGCGCACGCCGCTGGCCGGGCTGCGCGCCCAGGCCCAGATCGCGGTGAGCGCGACCTCGCCGGCAGAGCTGGCCGAGGCGCTGGCGCTGGTGATGAGCGGGGTCGACCGCGCCTCGCACCTGCTCGACCAGCTGCTCGACCTGGCGCGCATGGAGACCACCGCCAGCGAGGCCGAGCGGCTGCGCAAGTCGGTCGACGTGACGCATCTGTACGAGACCGTGGTCGGCGACCTCGGCAACCTGGCCAGCCGCCGCGGCCTCAGGCTGGAGGCCGACTTCATGGAGCCGCGCATCGTGGCGATGGAGCTCGGCATGCTGCTGCTGCTGCGCAACCTGCTGGGCAACGCGATCCGCTACACGCCGGTGGGCGGGCGGGTGGTGATCAGCACGCGCCGCGAGGGCGGCGAGATCGCCCTGACCGTCGACGACTCCGGCCCCGGCATCCCGGTCGAATCACGCGCGCGCGTGTTCGAGCGCTTCGAGCGGCTCGATGCGCGCGGCGGCGACGGCGTCGGCCTGGGCATGGCGATCGTGCAGTCGGTGGTGGTGGCGCACCGCGCGATCATCCGGCTGCTCGAGTCGCCGCTGGGCGGCCTGCGCGTGCAGGTGCGCTTCCCCTCTGCAGAAGCCTGATCCCTCGCTGCCCGTCTTCTTCATGGGCGCTTAAGCCAGCGCCGCGAGACTCCGCCCATCATGGACGGAGCCCTGCAGGTGGACTTCGAGAACCAGCGAGTGACAGTCGATGGCAGGCCGGTGGATCTGACACCGCTCGAATGGCGCGTGGTCGAGCGCCTGGCCAACGAGGCCGGCCGCGCCGTGGCGCGCGCCGAGATCGCCCAGCTGATCGGCGGCGACGCTGGCGTGGCCAGCGACAACGCCGTCGCCGTGCACCTCTACAACCTGCGCCGCAAGCTCGGCCGCCACGCGATCGAGACGATCCGCGGCCGCGGCTTCCGTTTGAAGCTCTGAAGCTGGCTCAGCGCGCCGTGTAGCCGTGCGCGTCCATGCAGGCGAGCGTGGCGCGGTGGAATACGCTCGCGTCGGCCATCGCGGCCGGCTGCGTGGTCGCCCAGCGGTTGCATTCCTGACGGTCGGCCTCGACCTGGGCCGCGCTCTGGCCCTGGCGCGGATAGAAGATCGGCTCGGGCGCCGGCTTCGCGGGAACCGGCTGTGCGGCCGGCTCGGCATAAGCCACCGGAGGTGCCACCACCACCGGCGCCGGATAGGCCGGCCACGCACCGTAGTAGCCGGGGCCGTAGTAGCCCGGGCCGACGACCAGCGGCACGCCGATGCCGATGCTCACCCCGCCCCACCAGCGGCCGCCGCGGCCGTGGGCCTGCGCCGGCTCGGTGGCCAGCGCCGCGAGGGCGATCAGGGTCAGGCAGGTGGCTGCGCGGCGCATGGTGTTCTCCGTTCGGGGCCGGTCGGCGGCCCGCAGGTACTGATTCTGAACCTGCAGGCGGCGCTCAGGTTCCGCGCAAGGGCCGGCGTCGTGACGTGGCGTGACCGAACCACGACGCCACACGCGCCAGCCAGCCGCCGCGCTCGCGCGGCCCCTCGAGCACGTC
>Ga0268298_10005259_pt1 | contig 12218 bp, 4 predicted proteins | sample WWTPWeurt_MetaG_FD_194462 | JGI IMG/M metagenome (GOLD analysis project Ga0268298, IMG submission 194462) | Activated sludge microbial communities from WWTP in Nijmegen, Gelderland, Netherland - WWTP Weurt | ecosystem: Engineered > WWTP > Aerobic digester > Activated sludge | place: Netherlands...
CCCGTGAACGGAAATCAGTGACTGCTTCGTCACTGTTGAGGCGCCGCGGCCGGCGCATGTCGCGGAATGTGGGCGAACAACTCCCCTGACACCTCGAGTTCACACCCCTACACTTCGAGTTCCTCCACTGCTCCGTCGGGGTGCTCCGTGAAATCGTTTCGTGTCGCTTCGCTCGCGCTCGTGCTCGCTGCGCCGTTCGCGCTTGGACAAGACGAGCTCGATCTCACCGCGCCCGCCGCGCCGGAGAAGAAGCCCGAGCCCAAACCCGCGCCCAAGCCCGCGCCGGCGCCAGCGAAAGCCGCAGCACCAGCGAAGGCTGCGGGAGAACCCGAGCTCGATCTCTCCTCCGCCGCCGACGTGAAGAACACCCTCCTGCTCCCCATCATCGTTCGCGTCACCCAGTCGCAGGGCGGCTTCAGCGGCTTCGACACCAAGAAGACCTTCGACAAGTTCGACTACGCCTCGCACAAGAAGTTCGTCGCCAGCCTCGGCAAGAACCTCGACGGCAAGGTGGTGAGCGCCGAGCAGACCCAAGCGCTCATCACGAAGGAAGGGCTCACCGTCGCGCTGGCGCACACTCCGGCCGGCATCGCGAAGATCGCCGCCGCGGCCTCGGCGCCCACCGTGGTGCTGCTGGAGTTCAGCAAGACCGGTGCGCTGGTCGCCACGATTCATGACGCCGAAGGCACTCCCAAGGGAGAGCCGGTCACCGTCTCCAACGGCTCGCTCGCGCAGAAGACCGCCGACGAGCTCGGCCAAGCGCTCGGCGCCGCCCTCATCGCGCTGTCGAAGGAGAAGCCGCCCGAGCCCGCCACGCCCGCCGTCGCCGCAGCGACGCAGCCGCTCCCTGCGCCGGAGCCGCAGACCGCGCAGGTCGAGGAGGACCTCGACGATCCACCGCCGACCGAGGTGAGCAAGCGTGCCCAAGGCTGGTCACCCGACCCTGACAAGACGCGCGTCGTCGCCGCGGTGGGCGCCGGTGGCGTCACTCGCGATCTCACCATCAGCGGGGCCACAGCGAACCAGTTCGCCCAGCTCAAGAACGGCACCGTCGTGGGGCTCGGCGTCTACGTGCAGGTGCAGCCGCTCCAGTTCGTGCCCTCGATGGCCGGCAAGCGCTGGTCGGACCTCGAGGTGGAGTTCAACTTTCGGCGGGCGTTGGTGAAGGCGACCGGCGTCGAAGGCTCGTCGACGGGCACCAACTGCGCGATGAGCGACGACGACTTCCAGGTGCGCGGCACCTACCGCTTCAAGGTGGTGGACTCGACCTACGGGCCGCAGGTGGGCGTGGGCGCCGGCTGGTCGCAGGAGCGCACCATCTTCGAGAACTGCTCGCTTCCTCTCGTCTCGCCGACCTACTCGGGCGTCGACACCCAGCTGCGGGTGCGCCAGCCGCTGTTCCGCAACGTGCTCGCCCTCGACGCTGCCTTCGGGCCGCGGTTCCTCTTCGGAGCGGGCGCGACCAACCTCTCGTTCGCCGGAGAGGCCTGGCTCGAGCTCAAGCCCATCTCCGTCTTCTACGTTCGCGGCGGCGCCCGTGGCTCGCGCCAGTCCGTCGCGCTCACCGACCTCGCCTTGGCCGAGACGAGGTTCTTCTTCGCCGTCGAGGCGGGGGCGTTCTTCTGATGAGACTCCGACAACTCCTCTTCACCTCGCTCGGCGTCGCGGTCGCGCTCGTCGCTCAACGCGCTCACGCCCAGGCCTGCAACCCGCTGCCGCCCCTGCCGCGCGGCATGTGCTCCTTTCCCGACCCGACTGGTGAGAACGACTGCGACGGCGACGGCTGCAAGGTGCGCGAGGGCGACTGCAACGACTGTGACGCGGTGATTCGCGGCGCGCTCTGCCCGGGAGGAACGGTCGGAACGCGAGTCACGCCCCCTGGAGCGGGCCCGGAGATCTGCGACGGCAAGGACAACAACTGCAACACCACCGTCGACGACGGCCCGGGCGGGACCGGAGGCACGGTCGACGCCGGCATCGCGTGCACGGTGCCCGGCCAGCAAGGCGTCTGCGCCGCCGGCCAGACCTCGTGCATGGGGACGATGGGCGTCGTCTGCAGTCAGACCGTCACCTCGACGATGGAGACCTGCGACGGCCGCGACAACGACTGCGACGGCGACACCGACGAGACCGGCGGCGTCGGAACACCCAAGCTGACCCAGAGCTGCTTCCCCACGCCGGTGGCGACCTTCGGCACGCCGAACCAGGGCATCTGCCGGTTCGGCCAGCAGGCCTGCAACGCCACTCCCGGCTCGGGCACGGCGAGCTACACCACCTGCGGCGTCTGCGGCGCGCTGGCGACCTGCTCGATGCCCATCGTCGCCGCGAACCCACCGGCCGGCGCCGAGGCAGTCTGCAACGGCCAGGACGACGACTGCGACGGCACCAACGACGACGGCGTGGCAGGGGTCGGCCAGTCGTGCACGGTGCCTGGCCAGCAGGGCCGCTGCGCTCAAGGCACTCGCCAGTGCAACGGCGTGGGCGGCCTCCTCTGCACCCAGACGTACTTGCCGATGGGTGAGCTCTGCAACGGGCTCGACGACGACTGCGACGGCTTCGTCGACGAAGTCGGCACCACCGATTTCCCGAAGCTGAAGCAGTCTTGCTTCCCTGGACCTGGAACCGCGGGCCGCGGCATCTGCACCAACGGCGAGCAGGCCTGCAACGCGACGGCTGGCAGCGGCACCGCCTCGTGGACGACCTGCGGCAGCTGCGGCGCGCTCGCGACCTGCACGGCGCCGGTGACTGCGGTGGCCGAGCTCTGCGACACCCTCGACAACGACTGCGACGGCACGGTGAACAACGGCAACCCCGGGGGTGGCGCGGTCTGCACCAACACCTCGGCCTTCGGCGTCTGCCGCGCGGGCACCCAGGTCTGTCAGCCGAGCGGGGCGCTCCAGTGTGTCTCCACCATCACCCCGGGCAGCCAGACCGAAATCTGCGACGGGCTCGACAACGACTGCGACAACGCCGTCGACGAAGTGGCCGCGGCTGGGAGCGCGACGCTCTCGCGGGTCTGCTACGCGGGCCCGAGCGGGACGTTCACCGGCACCTGCGGCGCCAACCCGGCGGCGAACTGCGCACCTCGCGGCCAATGCCGGGGCGTGCTCCAGATCTGCCCGGGGGTGGGTGGCTTCCCGGCGTGCACCAGCGCGACGACTGGCGCCGACGCCGGCACCCAGCGGTACAACGTCGCGGAGCTCTGCAACGGCCTCGACGACGACTGCAACGGCACCAACGACAACGCCCCGCAGGGCACCGGCGGCGCGTGCGTGAACGACGGCGGCGTCGGCGCGTGCACCAGCGGCACGGTTCAATGCGTGGGCGGCGCGCTCGTCTGTCAGGGCGCGGGCGGCACGACCGAGGTCTGCAACGGCGTCGACGACGACTGCGACGGTGACGTCGACGAGACGGGCGCTCCCGGGAGCCTGAAGCTCAACCGCACCTGCTACACCGGCCCCGCCACCAGCTACACCGGCCAGTGCAGCACGATGCCGCCCGGCACCAACTGCGCACCTCGGGGGATCTGCCGCGGCGTTCCCATCTTCTGTCTCGGAGGTGCCTTCCCCGCCTGCACCGCCGCCACGACCGCGCCCGACGGCGGCGTGCAGGTCTTCCCCGGCACCGAGGTCTGCGACACCTTGGACAACGACTGCGACGGCGTCTTGAACAACGGGCTGTCGGGCGCAGCGTGCTCGACCGGCCTGCCTGGCGTCTGCAGCGCGGGCACCGAGCAATGCACCACCTCGGGCACCATCGTCTGCCGACAGAACCGCGACGCTGGGCCTGAGCTCTGCAACACCCTCGATGACAACTGCAACGGCATTCCCGACGACAACGTGCCGCCGCGCACGTGCTTCGACGGCCCGGCCGGCACCTTCACCGGGCTCTGCGGCCTCTCCGATGGTGGCACCCAGGGCAGCGGAGCCCAGTGCCTCACCCGTGGGCTCTGCCGCGCGTCGACCCAGCAGTGCAACGGCGCGGGCAGCTGGCTCGCCTGTGGCGCCGGGCTGCCCGGCAACCAACAGCAGGTGCTGCCGGCGCCGGAGATCTGCAACAGCCAGGACGAGAACTGCAACGGTCAGGCAGACGACGGGCTCATCATCGACGCCGACACCGACGGCGTGCGCGCGTGCGGCACCTGCGGCGCCAACCCCGATGGCGGCTGCGACTGCGCCGACACCAACCCGAACGTTCGCCCCGGCCGCATCGAGGCCTGCAACGGGCTCGACGACAACTGCGACGGCCGCCTCGACGAGGCCTCCACCGGCACCGGGAAGATCGCGCAGAGCTGCTACTCCGGCCCGCCCAACACGGCAGGGCGCGGCGTCTGCGTGCAGGGAACGCAAGAGTGCAACGCCGACGCGGGCAGCAACACGCCCAGCTTCGGCGCCTGCATGGGCGAGCGAACTCCGATGACCGAGACCTGCAACATGCAGGACGACGACTGCAACGGCACCATCGACGACGGCTTCGACGTCGACAACGACGGCTTCCGCGCCTGCATGGCGTGCGGCCTGACGATGAACTGCGACTGCGACGACACCAACCCGATGATTCGGCCCGGGGCGGTCGAGCTCTGCGACACCGTCGATCAGAACTGCAACGGCCGCCTCGACGACGTCACCCCGCGGTCCTGCTTCTCCGACCCGCAGGGCATGATCCCCCCGCCCACCACGTACACCGGCACCTGCCCGGGAGCGACCTGCATGCCGAAGGGCGTCTGCGCGACCGGCACTCAGAGCTGCACGATGGCCGGCGACTGGGGCCAGTGCACCGGCGTCACCTTGCCGCGCGCCGAGCAGTGCGACGGGCGCGACGACGACTGCGACGGCACGGTGGACAACGGCTCCTTCGACGTCGACATGGATCGCTACGTGTCCTGCGCGCTGTGCGGAAACCGAATGGCGCCCGACGGTGGCGTGGGCTGCGACTGCAACGACATGAACGCGATGATCAACCCGGCCGCTCCGGAGATCTGCGACGGCATCGACAACAACTGCGACACGATCATCGATGGCACCGACACCGCCTGCTACTCCGGCCCGCCGGTGACCCGAGGGCAGGGCACCTGCGCCGACGGCCTGCAGACCTGCGTGAACGGCATGGGGCAGGGCGCGTGCCGCAACGAGCGGCTGCCGACTCCGCTGGCCGACGGCGGCGCCCCCACCTTCGTGCCCGACGGTGGCGCCAACGACCCCGAGGCCCTCTGTGACGGGCGCGACGAAGACTGCGACGGCATCGTCGACGATGGCTTCGATCTCGACGGCGACGGGGTGACGGTCTGCCAGAACGACTGCGACGACGCCGACCCGTTCAACAGGCCTGGTGGCCGCGAGCTGTGCGACTGCAAGGACAACAACTGCAACTCGACCATCGACGACTCGAACGCCTGCCGCGGCGCTCCGTGTTTCGACTTCGACGGCGACGGCTTCACCAACTGCCAAGGCGACTGCAACGACGACCCGAACGCCGGCGGCCGGCTGGTGGGCCCGACGCGGAGCGAGCAGGTCGGTGACTCCCTCGACAACGACTGTGACGGACAGATCGACGAGAACACCGATGAAGACGGCGACGGCTTCGCGACCGGCGGGCCGGCGAACATGCGCGACTGCAACGACAAGATCGCCGACGTGAACCCGGGCGCGGTCGAGCGCTGCGACGGCTTCGACAACAACTGCGACGGCACCGTCGACGAAGGCTTCGACCAGGACAGGGACTTCGTCGCGGTCTGCGCCGGTGACTGCAACGACTTGGACCCGACGGTGAACCCGACCCGCCGCGAGGTGTGCGGCAACACCAAGGACGACAACTGCGACGGCCGCATCGACGAGGACAACGACGGCGACCAAGACGGGGTCAGCACCTGCGCCGGCGACTGCAACGACTTCAACGCCACCGTGCACCCCGCCTCGGGCCCGACGGCCGCCGCGATGGAGGTCTGTGACGGGCAGGACAACAACTGCGACGGTCAGTACGACGAGGGCTTCGACACCGACTCCGACGGCGTGGCGGTCTGCTTCGGCGACTGCGACGACACGAACCAGAACGTGAGCCCGCAGGCCTTCGAGGTGCCGAACAACATGCTCGACGACGACTGCGACGGGCAGACCGACGAGGGCCAGATGGATCGCGACGGCGACGGCTTCCCGCCGGTCTGCGGCGACTGCAACGACTTCGACGCGCGCATCAACCCGCACGCGGCCGAGGTCTGCAACCGGGTCGACGACAACTGTGATTCGTACGTCGACGCCGCGCCGGGCCGCTTCAACATCTGCTCGGTGTGCTTCGACGCCGACGGTGACGGGCAGACGAACTGCGACGGTGACTGCAACGACGCCGATCGCAGCATCTTCCGTGGCGCCGCCGAGGTCTGCGACTTGAAGGACAACGACTGCGACCTCCAAGTCGACATCGATCCCGGCACTGGGCGGCGGGTCTGCACGATGAGCGACGACGGCGGCGCTGACGCGGGCGCCAGCCCCGACGCCGGAGACGATGGCGGCTCACTCGATGGCGGAGGCACGGTCATTCCCGAGGAAGACGCCGGCATGGCGGGGCCGAGCGGGCCGGGCGTGGTGGCGACTGGCTGCGGGTGCTCGACGACCGATGCCTCGTCGATCGGGGCGGTGGTGGTCGCGCTCCTGCTCGCCGCCCGTCGGCGTCGGCGACTCCTGGCGCCACAAAGTGGAAGGTCGCGAATCGGTTCCGCGGCGCTCCTCGTCACGGTGCTGCTCTCGACGACGGGCTGCCCCACCCAGGTGAACGTCGTGCCCTATGACGCGGGCGCTGGCGGCGGCGGGGGGCTCGATGGTGGAGAGGCCGACGGTGGCCTCGATGGCGGAATGGACGCGGGCTTCATCGAGCCGGAGAACTGGCCGTGCCCCGGCCTCGCGCCGTTGACCCAGAACGTGAGCAACGTGCCGGGCACGATGAACCTCTTCGCCACCTCGTCGCGCTTCCCGACGACGGCGAACATGACCGCGCAGGCGCTGCTCTTCGACGACGGCGCAGACCTCGCGGGCTTCGTGCTCCAACGCGAGATTCCGAGCGCCGTCGACCCGCTCAACCCGATGAGCCTCGAGACGGTGGCCAACGGAGAGATCGACGCGCTCATTCAGCTGGCCGGCACGCCGCTGGTGCGCGATCGGCTCGAGCGCTCGCGGCGCATCTTCGTCAACGGCGATCGCCCGATGCGGCCCCTGCGAACCCTGGCGACCTCCCAGCTCCTCACCACCGGCTCGCCCACCACCGCCTTCGCGATTCGCAATCGGCTCCTGAGCGCGCTGTCGGGCAAAGCCCCCTCGGCGCTGGGCACCTTGTCTCAGGGCTCTGGGCTCACCTCGCAAGACGCCGAGCAGGTGGTGAGCCTCTTCTTCCGCTTCAGCGCGGGCCGGCTCTTCATCGGAGGCGTGGTGACGCCGAACTCCAAGGTGAAGGACAACCTCGCGCCGCTCGACGACCTCTCGAACGGCTCGCACCTGGCCGACGAGGCCGCGAGCCTCGCGACGCGCTGCGAGAAGCACCCGACCCCTGCGCTCAAGACCGACTTCCTCTTCGTCGTCGACAACACGGTCTCGATGGTCGAGGAACAGCAGGCGCTCCAGGACGCGGCCCAGGGCCTCTTCGACGCCTTCCAACGCGCGGGCCTCGACTTCCGAGTCGGCGTGGTGACGACGGACAGCGACATTCTTCGCGGCAACGGCTTCGCCACCACCTTGAACGACTTCAAGAGCGCGGCGCGGGTGGGCCTCGACGGGAACACCACCGAGCTGGGCATCGAGTTCGGGCTGCGCGCGATTCGACGAGCACGAATGGCGACGGCGCCGTCGTCGAGCCTCCGCGACCCGATGAACACCGGGCTGGTCGTCATCTTCTTGTCCGACGAGGACAACAAGTCGATCCGCCCGGGCATGTTCGGCAGCTACGTCATGGACTACCGCATGGAAGGCGCGGTCACCTTCGCCATCGTCGGCCCCAAGCCGAACGGCTGCATTCGGGTCGGGCGCGGCGAGGCGGCACCGGGTGATCAGTACATCGATCTGGCGAACGCCACCGGTGGCAGCTCGGGCAGCATCTGCAACCCGAACCTCACCGAGGTGATCGAAGAGGTCGTCATCGGCGCGCTGGGAGCCTCGAGCCGCTCGGCGCTCGAGCGACGGCCCATCTCCGGGTCGCTCACGGCCCGCACGATGATGGAGCTCGCACGGAACCGGCAGAACGGCTTCGACTACGAGCCCGCGGCGAACTCGGTGCTCTTCTTCGGAGCCTCGGCCCCGCAGGTCGGCTCGCCCTACGAGGTCGCCTACCAGTTCTTCAACTACATCGACTGACGGGGCTCGGTGCTCCGCGTCTTGCGCGCGCGCCCTCGCCCAGCCAACCTCTCGGCTTCGCCTGTCCCACCTGAACCTCCATCTGCGTCATGGACGGGGCCTCGGGGATTGCAGGGCGGCTGGCGAGCAGGCTAGAGCGCGGCCCAAAGGGGATGACATGACCACTCATTCACGCTTCTTCGGGGCGTTGTTCGTGCTCGCTGGCTGTGCGCCAGAGCCGTCGTTTCAGGTGCGCGAGACCGTCGAGCAGCTCTACGTGACGCACGCGACGCCGGGCGCGACCCTCGAGGTCTGGAAGGACGGGAAGGTCGTCACCACCGGCACCATCGACGAGCTCGGGAGCTTGGTCGTTCGTTTTCTTCCGGCGGGCACGGGGTATGTCGCGAAGGAGAAGGGCTCGAAGTCGCAGACGAGGCCGCTCACCGTGAAGTCGATCGACTCGAGCACGCCGGCGGCCGACTTCTACGGCAAGCAGACGCTCCAGGCCGGCTTCAACTACCTGACGATGCGCGACGGCACGACGCTCTCGGCCTGGGTGACGCTGCCCAAGGGAAAGGGCCCGTTCCCGACGGTGGTGAACTACTCAGGCTATTCCGCCTCGCGCCCTGGAGAGTCGATCAAGGACTTCGAGTTTCTGTGTGACGAGTTCCCCGTCGTCTGCGCCACCCCGTCGGATCCCTCGGCGCTCTTCGCCGGCATGATGGGCTACGCGACGGTGAGCGTGAACATGCGCGGCACCGGCTGCTCGGGCGGCGCCTACGACTACTTCGAGCCGCTGCAGCTGCTCGACGGCTACGACGTCATCGAGATCGTCGGCGCCCAGAGCTGGGTGCAGCACCACCAGGTGGGCATGGTGGGCCTCTCGTACCCGGGCATCTCGCAGCTCTTCGTCGCGGCCCAGCGGCCCCCGAGCCTCGCCGCGATCGCCCCCATGTCGGTCATCGGCTCGACCACCACCACCTTGCTCCCGGGCGGCATCTTGAACGACGGCTTTGCGCTCAGCTGGGTGACGGCGGTGCTGAGCAAGGCGGTGCCGTACGGCCAGGGCTGGGAGCAGAAGCGGGTCGATGGAGGCGACGAGACCTGCCGGGAAAACCAGCTCCTCCACGGGCAGCTCGTCGACAACGTCGCCCAGGCCAAGCAGATCCAGTTCCACGTGCCCGCGCTGCACGATCGATACGATCCGGTCACCTTCGTCGAGCGCATCGAGGTGCCGACCTTCCTCACCGGCGCTTGGCATGACGAGCAGACCGGCCCGTACTTCTTCCTCCTGTTCGATCGGTTCACCGGTTCGAACGCGGTGCGCTTCACCGCCTTGAACGGGGTGCACATCGACGGCTTCGCGCCCGAGGTGCTCGCCGAGTGGCACGCCTTCCTCGAGCTCTTCGTCGCCAAGCGGGTGCCCCGCGACCCCCAGACGTTCCGCAACTTCAGCCCCTTCATCTTCGACGAGGTCTTCAAGTCGAAGCAGATGATGCCGGCGACCAAGTGGACCCAGTTCGCGACGCGCGACGAAGCGGTGACCGCGTGGAAGGCCGAGCCGAGGCTCAAGGTGATCTTCGAGAGCGGCGCGGGTGATCAGAACGATCTCGGTGCGCCCAAGGGCACCTTCTCCACCGGCTTCCGGCAGTGGCCGCCCGAGGGCCAGAAGGCGACGCCGTTCTACTTCCAGCCGAACGGCGCGCTCGCGGCCTCCCTCCCTCCGCCCGGCGCGATGCCCGCGCGGTTCAGCTACGACATGAGCGCTGGCAGCCGCGGCATCTTGAGCGAGAACGCCAGCGTCTGGGACAAGCTCCCGCGCTACGACTGGCGGCCCGACACCCAGGAGCACGCGGTGGTGTTCGAGGGCGGCGCGGTGAGCGCCGACACCGTCCTCCTCGGGACGGCGAGCGTCGATCTCTGGCTCAAGGCGCCGGTCGACGACGCCGATCTCCAGGTCACCCTCACCGAGGTGCGCGCGGACGGGAAGGAGATGTACCTCCAGTCGGGCTGGCTGCGCGCAGGCCATCGCAAACCCGGGCCCACCGCCACCGAGCTCTGGCCGGCGCAGGACTACAGCGAAGGCGCCTGGGCGCCGTTGCCGGTCGGAGCCTGGGCGCAGGTTCGGGTCGGCACCGCGGGGTTCGCGCACATCCTCCGCGCTGGCTCGAAGGTCCGCGTCACCGTCGATACGCCGGGAGGCACGCGCGCCGACTGGCGGTTCGCCGTTCAGCAGCGCATGGGAGAGGTCAGCTATCTCGTCGGCACCGATCTCGACCACCCTTCTCGGGTCGTCTTGCCCGTCGTCGAGAGCGTCGCGGTTCCATCGATGACGCCTCCCTGTCCTTCGCTCCGCGGGCAGCCGTGTCGCGAGGCGATCACCCACGTCAACCTCAGCGGGCCCTGACGCGCACTCAGCCTCGGAGTGGCACCCGCTCGGTCGGCGTGGGCTGGGCGCGCGCCGATGCCGAGCCGCGCTCGTGGCGTGTCGTTCGTCACGCGATGACCTGTCTCAAGTGAGTGGCTTGTCGCTCCCATCACCCTGACTGAGCGTGGTCGGTTTGGCCAACGGGTGTCGCGCCGTCGACGTCTTAGCTTCCGCGCATGAAACGGCGCCTCCTGTTCGCAGTCGTCATGGGTCTCGGGCTGGTCACCTGCAGTGGAGCGAGCGATCGCGACGGAGGAACGGGTGGTGGCAGCGCGAGCGGCGGCGGTGCAGCAGGCGGAAGCGCGGGGGTCTGGTCGCTGAGCCTGACCGGCGTCGTGAGCTACGGCTCGAGCGTCACCATCGGCACCGACCAGGTCACCGACCCCGGCGGCGCCTCGAGCCAGACGGTGCTCCCGTCGAGCGTGACGTGGGAGGCCTCGAAGTCGGCGGGCGGCGCCACCGGTCACGCGAAGCTGGTCCTCACGAAGGACGCGCACCAACTCACGCTCGCAGGCGACGTGTCGGGCACCAGCCCCGGTGCACCTCCGTTCTCGGCGCTCGCCGAGGTGCGCGACCTCACGCTGTGCGTGACGGCCCCGGGCGCGACCCGCGTTCGGGTGACCTACACCTGCACCGCGACCCCGCAGTTCACGGGCCACGGCCTCGCAGGCCTCACCGTCGCGTCGGGCTCGACGACCTACTGCGACCTGACGCTCGGGGAGAGCGTGACGCGGACGACCCGCTCGAACCTCGTGCGAGAGGTCGACGTCATCGAGGGGGAGAACTGCTGGTCCGAGGGGACCACCTTCCAGTTCATCGCCGGTGCCGGCCAGAGCCCCGGCGGCACCGCGAGCGTGAGCGGGACGGTGACCTTCCGCCTCGACCCGTTGTAGCGGGCTGGCCCCGACTGCGTGCTCGCTTCCCGGCGACCGGTGCGGCGATCGTCCTCGTCGAGGTGAAGACGCCCACCTCATCAGATCCGCGTCGACGCCGCGCCGCTGGTGACGAACCTGTGATTTCGCTCCGACTGGATGAGCGAGCCACTCACGCGAGTTCGTGGCAGGTTCATTCCACCGTGGCCGCTCGGAAGCCGAAGAAGAAGCGCGAACCGCTCAACCCCGAGCGCATCGCCGTCGCCGCGCTCGCCTACATCGATCAACACGGCCTCGAAGAGATGAGCGTTCGAAACCTCGGCGCCTCGCTCGGAGTCGAGGGCATGGCGCTCTACAAGCACTACCCGTCGAAGGACGCGATCCTCGACGCGGTGGTGGAGCAGCTCATCCTCGAGCTGGTGGTGCCTCCGCCGACGCGAGAAGGGTGGAAGGTTCGCGCGCTCAAGGTCGCCGCCGACTACCGAGACATCAGCCGCCGTCACCCACGCGCGTTCCCGCTCCTGGCGATGCGCCGCTTCACCACGCCCCGCGCGCTCGCCGTGCTCGATCGGGTCTTCTTCCTCCTGATGGGAGACGGGCTGTCGG
>Ga0268298_10005261_pt1 | contig 12216 bp, 6 predicted proteins | sample WWTPWeurt_MetaG_FD_194462 | JGI IMG/M metagenome (GOLD analysis project Ga0268298, IMG submission 194462) | Activated sludge microbial communities from WWTP in Nijmegen, Gelderland, Netherland - WWTP Weurt | ecosystem: Engineered > WWTP > Aerobic digester > Activated sludge | place: Netherlands...
GGCCATCACCTACGAATATTCCAACGGCGGCACATCGATGTCGGGCATGCGCGTGCGGGCCTTCGGCACGGGGACGCACAAAGAAAAAACGGTTCAAGCGGCGGGCATTCGGCTGGACCATTACCAAAAGAACATGCGCTACGACGACGTGGGGCGCGTGACGGGGTACAAGCTGATCTCCACGCAGGTGGAGCGGTACCAATATTACAAGCAGGGCCAATCCGGCTTGAAGAGAAAAGTGAAATCGGCCTGGACCACCGGCGCTGTGACCACCGTGAGCGATGTGGAGGTCAAAGAGTACGACGGCTTTGGCCGGCAGGTGCACACGGTGGTCACCAGCCAACGCAACGACATCAACAGAACCTGGACGCGGACGGAGACCATCGTCAAATCCTTCGACGACCAGGGCCGCGCCAAAGACGTCAAACGCACCACCGATTCCAAGATGACCCTCCCCAAATCCAGCGGGGGGATGTTCGGCGGGCTAGCCGGCTTAGCCCTGGGGGCTTTGGTGGCCCTGACGGGTGTGGGGCTTTTGGTGGCGGTTGTGGTGGGCGCGGCGGTGGGATTGGGCGGCGTGGCGGCGAACTGGCTGGGCGGACAGAAGATGTATTCGCACAACGTCGTCGACCAGACCATGGCCTACAAGGCCGACGGCACAGTGGACGAGGCCAAGACCAAGGCCCAAACCCGCACGCTGGAAGAGAAGTCCTACATGATGGGACAAAACTTTGGTGACAAGATGATGTTGGCTACCGATATTGTTGTGGCTGTGGCGGCGGTAGTAACAACGGTGATGACGGCCGGGGCCGCCACTGGTTTTTGGGCCGCTGTTGGGGCTTCCCTTATAAGTTTGGCCCCGACCGTAGCTTACCAAGCAGCTCGTCAGGGTATCTCCATCAATGATTTCGAAGCACACCCGGATCGGGAGAATGCCCGAAACAGCCGAATGATGGTGGTCAATTATGTGGGCCAGTCACTAATCGCCGGCTTTGGTTCTTCGCTCCGGTTGGCCCAGGGGGCGCCCTACGCTCAGTATTCTCAACAATGGATGATGGCAACTGGGAGTCTCCAAGGGATAAGTAAAGTCTACTTTGGAATTGCTTCAGTCGGTTTTAGTATGGCCAGCGCCGCGGCGGGTGGAGCGACAGGGAAAACCCTCCTCACCGTCGGGGCGATTTCTGCGGCCAATGGGCTGTTGGGTGGCTACAGCGTCTCGAATGGTGGTGGGAACGCTTGGTCGGCCGGGGCCGGGGAATTCATCCGCCAGGCCGGGATGACTTATGGCAAATCTTCCCAACGCACCACGTGGATGTTGGTTGGTACCGGGGTGAGCTCCGCTTCAGGCGGCACAGCCCAGGTGATTGGAACGGTCGGCAAATCGTTCGCGCTCAATCTCTATTCCAAACACAACAGCGGCGGGACGGATCAGGTCCGATATCAACGTGGTTTTGTCCTTCAATCTATTGGAGAATTGGCGGGAACTTTAACGGGCATCGGCATCGACAGTTTCAAGTCTTTCGATAAAAATACGACTCAAGGAAAATTCAAGAATTTCCTCGGCGCACTCAGGGCCGGATTCACTGCGCCCTTCGTGTCCATCGGCAAAATCCCTGGGAATATCGGCGCTGTGTTCAAGGCTTTTTACTCATTTAGTGAAACGCTCCGCTCACAAGGGCAAGTTTCCGAAAGTGAATCCGCTGGGCCGGCTCCCGCTCTGAGTTTATATTCTTTTGTTCGAAACCCGCTAGGCATCGGGGCAAAGGAAGCTGGTGGGGAAGAGGCCGCTCCGAAGGCTGAAACGAGTCGATCGGAGAAAGAAAAAGCCGCCTTGGCCGCGTTTAAAGGCGATATCGATTTGGAATATTCTCGGGCGGTGAAGCAGAAGACGGTTCTACAATTCCGTCTGGCGGTTTTTGGAAAAAATGAATTGCTGGGCCTTTCAAATCCCTTAGCCAAATATGAACGTCTGTCCATTGAAGCCGAGCTCGCCGGGGCTACCGTTAAAGAAAAGAGCCTGATTCAATCGCGGCAGTATTTCGCCGATGGCAATTATGACAAGGCCAAACAACTCTATATTGAGGGCGTTAAGGGGAATTTGCAGGGCCAAAAACAATCCGGCATCCACAAGCTCGAGTCGATCAAAATGGTGGCTGAAACTGAGCTTGCCAAAGTGCGCGCCAATAGCCGCGAGGCGGAAGCCCTGCATGGCTTAATTAAGCGCCTCGACGTGGTAAAAGGAGCCTTGGAGCTCAAAGATGGTTCCAACACCGGGGCCGATGTGGTCCAGGCGTTGACATCTCTATTCGGCGGGGATGTCAAAAATGCCGCGGGCCAAGTTTCCCGCTGGCTGGCTCCCGATGTGAGGCCCGGCCAAACGGCCGCTGAAAAGAGTGTTGGCTTCGTTAAGTCTTTCTACAACAAGATTTCGGTCAGTCCAATGAGCCTTTTCCTCGGTTTGGATAAGGTATTAAGCAAAGCCGGTAAGAGTTATGGCGAACAAGCGGTGGACCTTCGATCCAAAATCAACGAATTGGCCGGGGCGATTAAATTTGTTGATGAAGGGATGGCGGCCCTTTCCGTTAAAGAGAAGACCCTGGAGGTGCTTTTCCGCGGCCAAGCGGCGATGATAGGGGCGGGGAACCTGATTCAAGGGCATGGCCTGAACAAAACGTATCGCCAGCTTTCAACCCTAAAGGCCGAGGGCGTGCCTCTGGCCAAGGCCGGGTCCGAGCAAATCGGATTTGTCTTAAGAGATCGGGGAAGCGAATTGGAGACCCTACTCCGAGTGGTCCGAGGCGAAGCGCCCGCGACTCCCGAGGTGCTCCAAACATCATCGGCTAAATTGGCCTCCCTATCCGAGGAAGGATCAATGCTCGGTGTCGCCACGGACCTCCTATTGGCAAAGCGGTCAAGCGATGTGAGCATCGGCGGCCAAGTGGGCCGAGCCCTGTGGGTTCTAGGCGGCATTAGCAAAACTGTGGATGGTGCGACGACGTCGCTGGCAAGAGATGCTTTCATTAGGCGTGATTATTCAAACCTTCGGCTAGCTGCGGCCTTGACGGAGGGCTATCACGCCCGAACCGAAATGGGATGGTTGACGGTTCAATGCGCCGCCGACGTGGTTCTTCTGGGATACAGCGCCGGGGCTCGGGCGGGACTATTCGGCGGCGCGAAGACATTGCAGGCGCTTAAAGCCGCGGAAGAAACGAAGGCCTTGTCGTTCGGCGCGCGTTGGGGAAAAAATATATTGCAGTCGTCTCTCGATATTTTCGCAGACAAGAAGACAATGATTGCCTCCGGAGCCAAGTGGATGTTGGGCGGTGCGGTTATGGGAGGCATCGACGCGGTACAGAAGAAAGTCGTGTTTGGGGAGGACATCTTTGGCCGGGATGGTCAGGGCAATGTGGACTGGGGAAAATCCTTCAAAAAACACTGGAATGCTTTTGGCGATGGCGTCCTGTTAACTCCAGTTTTTGATGTATTAAGCGCGCCATTTCAGTTGACGAAAGGGCTCGGCGGCCTGTTGGCTCAAGACGCCTGGAAAAAAGGCGTGATTTCAAAGGCCGCGCTCGAAAGCGGTGGGTTCGGTGCTATTGGTATAGGCACCATCCGACAGGCTCGATCCATCCTGAATTTGAGTGTTGCCGGCAGCGTTGCTTTAACCGAAAATCTCGCCGGCATGACGGTAATTCAAACCGCGTCCAAACCTATCGCGAAGGGCGCGATCGACTTGTTTTACGGTGATCTTGCCACCGATTCGCTCCGTGACGAGACCGCCGGCATGGTTTCAACCGTGGCCGGGTTTTCATCGATATTCCACGGGGCCAACGGGCAAAAGGGTTTTGACAGCCGCGTCGAGAGCGTCATGAAAAGGAGCGACCCCTACCGAGTGGAGTCCTGGGAAGCCCGCTACGCGAAGAACCTGATTGCGCGGGCCGAGGCCAGCGGCCAAAAAGTGGAATTGTTCACCACCCGAGACAGCGCGTGGCTCTTTGTTGATAAAATGGAATCCCAATCGCTGGCGAAATTTGAGGCCTATCAGCGTGGGTTGGCTTCCGAGCGCGTCACCGAGCGAGTGAAATGGGATTCACACTTGGCCCTCAACAGACGTGAGGTTTTTAGACGCGAAGAGGGGATCAAGGTCCTTGACCGAATGATCCCGCAGCAGGAAGCCAAGTTGGTTGTCGAAAAGTCTGAGCTTGCGAAAATAAACGCTCAAGGAGCGCAACATGGGATTTTGGAAGGAACTATTCAAGGGAAAGTCTCCGGACGGAGCGGAAAAAATGCGAATTTCCAAGGACAGCCGACCCCCAACGCCGGAGGAATTGAAAAAGGCGCGGGAGGGATTCGAACAAACGAGGGATCTCTTGGAGCGGGAAGGAGTCGAACATCAACGCCAGTTGAGGGAAGTCCGCGACCAGCAGAAAAAGTTGGACGAGATGGACAAACACCTGGATTGGCAGGGGAAAAAACTGGACCAAATCCACGAGGAAACAAAGGATTTGCTGAAACAATTGAAATCGCGCGATCAGGAATTGGAGAAGCGCGATCAGGAATTGGAGAAGCGCGATCAGGAATTGGAGAAGCTGCTTACAGAGTACAACTTCGCGAAAACAGCATTTCTCGAGCTAAAGAGCAACGATCCGGACTACAACAAGAGATTGTTGATTTTGAAACAGAGAGTGGAAAATTTGAGAGCGCGATTCAAGCGAGCGACAGGGGAAGATTACGACATCTGGAGCGAGCTGACCGAGCCGCCGGACTCATCAAACAAAGAGAGATAGAACCGGCCCTTGAGCCGCAGGGGAACATAAAAGTCTCCTTTGGGGATCGCCACGACGCCGATATTATTCCCGAATTGGAAGTGAACAAAGCGTTGGCGGCTCGATTTATTGAGTGGATCTCTGGAAAAAGCCTGGGCACGGGTGGCCGAAAGGTCGTCGCCGAAATCACGAAGGGCGGTTTGACCGTCGAAGTCATGGTGACGCCGCGTGACGCGAAAGGCCGGGATATCCGCGGTGGTTTCTTAACGGGTGTGGATCCCCGATCGAACTACCGCTTGGAATTGGATTCGCGTAAGAAATCCGTTGTCGTTTGGGATTTAAGTGTTTCTCCCCCCCAAGGCAAACACACTCTTGCGGAGATGGGGATAGGCGAGGACATTGGATCGCGTCGGGTAAGGGTCGAGTCCCTTGATCAGGCAAAAGAGTTGATCAATCTGCACGCCAACCATAACAGCAGTCGTGTCTTCGATCTGGTGGACACCGACCGGCTGTTTATCGCAAAAGATGCCTCTCTTAGGAACGCTGTCAGCAAAGAGATTGAGCCATATTTCGCCGCCGCCAGGGAATTGCTTGGAAACGGCATTAAAGAAATGCCCCGCGGTTTATTCAAAGATTCCATCCGCAGGGTCGCGAACGCCGTGGTCGCAAGTGTTTCAAGTGGGCGTGGAGGTGTTCCCGCAGAAAACGTCTCTGCAATTCCATCCGAAACTCGATTGATGTTCGAAACGGGAAAAGACGATGGACCAATAAGTTTTTACCGCGAAGGTAAAAAGGCTTTGGCGGCACAGCGCGGGGCCATTTTGGTTCCCACGGCGGGGGAAGTTCAGCGGCCGATCCGATCTCTTTGGAGCCGCTTGTGGGGTCGGAAAGAAACGCTCGTGAACGCCCCGACCAACGGCCCGCCCGCTGTGCGGGCCAACGGGAAGAACATCGATATGCCAATGGCCGGGTTGCTGGTGCGACAAGAACCCCACGCGCCGTCCAAGCCCGCAGATTCGTGGAACGATTTGGGTTTCCAAAACGGCCGCCCTCTGTCGGCGGATAACCCCAACCTGCTCCGTGGTCCACCGAATCAGTTTAAGGATTTCTTGGAAAGCACAAGCCAATCAACAGCTGATGCAAGACTGAAGAATTCAAATTTAAAGATTCAAGGAAGCAAAAACTCAATTGTTGAGAGTGCCAAGCAATGGCAAGGAAAAGGGGATTATCCTGGTGTTGATCAATATAGGGAAATTATTTTGAAGAAGGGAACGCTTATTTATGGTGGAGAACCGGGGCAAAATAATTTTTATACCACCGCCAATACGGTAAAAAAATATGGGAATGACGCAGGAAGGATTTTTGGTGCTTTGCAAGTTAAGCCGAGAGATAATCTCTATCGTCCTGGATTAACGGAATATCGGGTTAAAGAAGATGTTGTGGCGGCTTTCGGTATTACCAGAGCCAACCCCCAATGGGGACCTGGCGGTGTCGGGCAAATTTATTTAGAAAACTTTAAACAGCACTTGGAGCCAACAAAAACGATTTTGTTGAATCGACGGGAGGCAAAGTGAGTAAGAAAGTTATCCTTGGGTCACCTTACGCTGATGCTGAGCTTAGTAATAATGTTTGCAGTCACTTGGAGGAGATACTGAGTTTTCTTGGTGAGAAAGGGCTGACTTATCCAAAAAATGGACCGATGTTTACCGATAAAGGTGGCGGTGCTAGGAGGTACGTTAAGGGCTCTATTCCTTTTAGTGAATTGAAAGAAATATTTGAAATTCCTCCTTTTATCAAGGTAAATGAAAAAGAGAAGACCATTTTCTGTACTAGATGCTGGTGTGATATTGCTGGGCAGTAATAATCTTAGTCCAGGCATACACACTAAAATGATTAGTTTGGCACAAGAAGGATGAGACGAAGATATTTGATTTTCGGGATGGGTTTTGTTGTCGGTTTTTTAAGCACCCCCCTTTCGGCGGTGAAGGCGAAAGTTATTCAGGGGGTTTTCACTGGGGTGGGATTTTTAGTGGTGTATGGAGCTTTCGTTTTGTTTAAGCAGCTCTTGAGAAAGTCCGACGGAAAATTGGATGGCCATTAAACCCGAATCAGAGGATAATAAAATGATGAACTCGCGAACGGTTTTGGTGGGATTGTTGGGGTTTTTGATGACGGCGTGTGCCAGCACGAAGCAGTATGTGGCGATTCCGGATCAGTCCATGGCGGTGGGCGCGGACAAAGCACGAATTTATGTTTTGAGGCCCGTTTCTCTGGGCGGGGCGGTGCCCATGAAAGTGAGCGATGGCGGTACCTCTATCGGCGTGACCGGGCCCAAGGGGGCGCTGTGCTGGGACCGCGAGCCCGGTCCGGTCGATATCGCAAGCCACGCGGAAAACGTCCACCATCTGAACATCAACACCGAGAAAGGGATGGTGTATTACTTGCTTCAGAGAGTGAAGATGGGGTTTATGATCGCTCGGACAAAGTTGGAGCAGTTGTCGAAAGAAGAAGGTGAAGCCACGCTTAAGAAATGCAATCTCCCCTCGGGCGTTTCGACTGCAAAAGATCCAAAAACGACTTCAACGGCAAAACCTTCCTCAGAGTACTGACGCCTCATCCCCCGGCGGGGAAAAACAAAGTCAAAGCCTTCTCGGTCGCCCAGAGCAGGATCGCGGCGAGGCCGATGCAGAAAATCCAGAAAGACAAGAACGATTTAAAAACTCCTTTGGCCACATCGTAGACCCCGTGGGCCGCGTTGATGTTCCAAACGGCGGGCGTCGCCCAGCGCGTGATTCCCTGCACGGCCAGTGCAAAGATCAGCGATTTCCACCACCAATCCGAACCCGCCCCCCAGCGGTGCGCGGCGTAGAAGGCCACCAGGGCCCCGCCCCAGTGGGTGATCACCGAGAGGGGAATGATCCTCCGAATGCGCACCGCTTCGCCCAGCCAGAGGGGAATGCCGAACAGCAGCCAGGGCAGGGCCATGGACACCATCGTTGGATTCTCGAAGAAAAGCCCCATCGTCAAAAGAAGGTTCGAGGCGTGGCACATCCAAAAGGCGTCGCCCCAGCGGCCCTTTTTGACGTGATACAGCACCATGGAAATGAAAAACAAGAGGGGCAAAAAACCGAGGACCCGCATGGAAAGGTCCGTCACGGGCGCCTCGCGGGGCGGCGCAGGGCCGCGAGGGCGGCGCGGGCTTGGTGGGCTCCGGCGGCCGACAGGGGCCGCCGGCCGTAGCGGGTTTCACAAAAGAGGTCGGTGATGGATTGGAGCGGAGCGCCGATCTCCGGGCGGTCGCTCAATCGGCGCTGGTATTCCCAGGGGGTTTCGGCGGGCGCGCGGTCCAGGCCCCGTCGGGACAGTAGGTTCAGCGCTTCCCGATAAAACCACACTTCCGTGGCCGGGTGGGCGGCTTTTTTTCGACGGATGAAAACCCAGAGCAAACTCGCGACCACAAGCACCGTCGGCACGGCCCACCAACCATTGCCGCCTCCCACAGGGAACGAGAGGGACGGCGCCCACCGTCCTTGGAGCCGTTCGCGCCATTGGTCGCGAAGGGTTTGGAATTTGCGGTCCCACCGCTGGGAGGTTTGAAAGGCCGACACCGCGATGTCTTTTTGCGTTTCCAGGTCGTAGCTCAAGACGCGGGCGTTCCACAAAAAGTTGAGGTATTCCCAGCGTTCTTTCCAACGGCGGAGGGCGCTTTGGGCGGGGGGCGCGAAGCGGGCGGAGGGCGTGGGGTCGAGCAAGACCCAGCGGCCGTCGATCCAGGCTTCGACCCAGGCGTGGGCGTCTTGGGCGCGGACGACGTAGTGGCCGCCGTCGAGGTTGCGCTCGTGGGCGCGAAAGCCCGTCACCAGGCGCGCGGGGATGTTGTCGAGCCGTAAAAGGACCGCGAGCGCCGTGGCGAAGAGCTCGCAATGCCCCCGTTTGACGTCGAAAAGAAAAGACTCCACCGGTTGGGTGGCGCGGCCGGCTTCGTCCTCCAAGCTGTACCCGTAATCGATTTTGAGTCGCGCCAGAATCGCTTGGGCGGTGCCGATTGGCGTGGCGCGGCGGGGGCGCCACTTCTCAAGGAGTTCGCGTGTCCGTTCGGCGCCGGGCCAGTTTGGCGGCAAGAGCGTGTCTTCGGGCGTGGGGGAATCAAGGCTCACGGGGCGCGGGTGGGAATAGGCCGTGTAGGCCAGTCGGCCCTTGTGTTCGGGGCTGCGCCGCACCGTGCCGTCGGGAGCCACGAGCAAGCGGGGCAACATCGCCTCGATCACGGCGGGCCAGGGGGACGCAAAAAGCGTGGGGGAGTCCACGGGTTCCAGGTAAATGCGTTGGCGGCGCAGTCCGCCCAATGGGCCGGTGCCGCCGCCGGGGATCACAAAGCGGTTCTCGATGAGCCGAAACCCCCGCAGGGTCGTTCGTTCCACGGGAGAGGCGGTCCAGCGGGCGCCGTCGAACCGGTTGAGCACGGCGCCCCGCAAATACCCGTCCCAGGGGGAGCCCGTTTCCACGCGCAGGACGATGCGCGGGTCGCGGTAAATGTCGCCCGCGCCTTCGAGGCGGATGGTGTCGCTGAAACCCGACCGGGCCAAGGGGCCCAGAAAGCGGCCCTGGAACACCGCCGCCGACCAGCGCGGGAAAAACACGAACATGAGAAACGCCAAGCTCGACGCGCAGAAAAGGGAAATGGCCGCGGTGCGCGCCAGGACGGGGGCCAATCGGCGCGGGCCGGGGGTGTCGCCCTGGTGGGCCAGGCCCTCGAGGGTAAAAAGCGTCAGCACCGCTGTGGCGCACAGGGTGTAGGCCACGAAGGCGGCTAGGAACCCGATGTTGAGGGAGAGCGACGCCGCAGCCAGCAGGATAAAGAACGACAACGCCGTCATTTGTTGGAGGTCTTTGACCGTTTTGACGAAGGCGCCCTTGGTGAACAAAAAGGCCACCAAGAAGTCCGCCACGACCATCAAAAAGGGTTCCCGTTGACCGACCCAGCGGGCGAGGCCCAGGAACAAAAATCCGAGGACCAAAATGGTTTGCAAGCGGGCCCCTTTGAGCAGGCGGCCCTTTTCATCGATGGCGAAGAGCGCTGCCCACAGCGCGGGGAAACCCGCGGCCCGCGCGGCGCCGATTTCGCCGCTGGTGGCCAAGGCCGTCACGGCGATGCCCGTGAGGAACCACACCGCGCGGCGAAGGGCGAGGGTCATGACGGCCTCCGCCAAAGATCGAGAACGGAGCGCGCGCCCGGGGCGGGGGCCGGCGGTTCGAGGGCCAGAGGGTCGAGCCGGGCCAGGCGCGTCAGGAACGATTGACGGTGGCGGGGCGAACGGCCGGGGGGAAGGACGAGGGTTCCTTCCACCAGGCCCACGTCGTAGCCTTCGGACCATTTCAAAAGGGCGAGGGAACCCGCGAAAGAAACGGCGTTTTCGCGTTCGATGGGGGAGAGGCGGCGCCAGTCCTCGGCCGAGCCGAGGTCCAACAGCAGACGTTTTTCAGTTTCCCGTTCGTTCTCCCGCACGATCAGCCGGCCGAGTCGGGCGGCGCTTTTCCAGGCGACGCGGCGGGGGCTGTCTCCCTCTTGGAAATCCCGCAGGCCCCAAAAGGCGTCTCCCGCGCCGCGGCGATCGGTGCTTTGGCGGGGGGAAGGGCTCTCGACGGCCAACGCCCGCCGTGGCACCGGGACCCGCGCCGGGTAAACCACCCGGAATTCGTCGAAAGCGACGCGGAGGGATTTCTCGAAAAAGCCGAAGGGGAAGAGAGTCCCCACGCGAATTTGAACCAGCCGCAAGTCGCCCCGGGCGGGAGACGCCAGGGGGATGTCCCGCCCGGCTTGGCTTTGGGCGGGGATGTAGAGAAAGGCGGCGGGGGGTGTTTCGGCGGGCGCGCCGCCCGGGATCGCCACCGTGGCCCAGGCCTGCAGGCCGATCAACGGCCGACGGGATGTGTTTTTGATGATCACGCGCAGGGGAAAGGGCGCCCCGGCAAAAATTTCTCCGGGCCACAGAGCCGAGACGCGGACCGGACGGAGCACGCCTTCGGAAACGAACCCCGAGGCCAGGATCAATCCCAGCAAAAGACCGAAGATGATGTAGAGGAGGTTGTTGCCGGTGTTCATGGCGGCGAAGCCGATGCCGAAGGCCAACAGCACGACGTTGCGGCCCGCCTTGGTGAAATGGATGGTGCGCGGCGGGTTCCACCAGCGACGGAACGCGGCCCGGAACCCGCCCCGGGGCCGGTCGGTCACAGGGGGACCGGCGTCCGGGCGAGGATGTCTTCGAGGACGCGGCGGCCGGGGTCGGCGTCGGCGCCCAGGTCGACGCCCTTGGGCAGGACGCGGTGGCCCAACACCGACACGGCCAGGGTTTTGATGTCGTCGGGGGCGACAAAATCGCGCCCGTCCAAATAGGCGTTGGCTTGGGCCGCGCGCCGGAGAGCCAAGGCCCCCCGGGGGCTCACGCCCAAATCGAGGAAGGGGGAAGACCGGGTTTCCCGCACGATGTGCAGGATGTATTCGTCCAAAGCGCCGTCCACCCGCACCGCCCGGACGGTCTCGATGCCCGCGCGGATGCCCGCGGCGTCGGTGACGGCCTCGAGCCGCTCGGCGGCGTGGGCGTCGATGGCGTTGCGGAGAATTTCCAGTTCGTCGGCTTCGTCCGGGTAACCCATGGTCAGGCGCATGAGAAAGCGGTCCCGCTGGGATTCGGCAGGGGGAAAGTGCCGTGGTGCTCGCTGGGGTTTTGGGTGGCGATCACGAAAAAGGGCCGCGGCAAGGGGCGCGTGGATTGGTCGGTGGTGACCTGTCGTTCGCTCATGGCTTCGAGCAGAGCGCTTTGGGTCTTGGGGGAAGACCGGTTGATCTCATCGGCCAAAATGATGTGGTGGAAAATGGGGCCGGGTTTGAACTCAAAAGTGTTGTCGCGGCTGTTGAACACGGACACCCCCAGGATGTCCGCGGGCAAAAGGTCCGCGGTGAATTGAACGCGCTGAAGGGACAGGCCGAGGGTTTTGGCCAGAGAGAGGGCCAACGTGGTTTTGCCCACGCCGGGGACGTCCTCGATCAACAGATGGCCCTCGGCGAACACGCAGGCCAGGGCCTGTCGTACGACGGCGTTTTTGCCTTTCACGACTTGGCGGATGCTGTTTTCCAATTGACGAGCGAGCGGGGCCATGGGGTCTCCTTCTTACCTATATATATGCATCGGCTTTGGCCCCTTGGCAAGGTTCTCGGGGGTGACGGCGGGGTTGGGAGGTGGTAAAATCATCGCTTCATGAACAAGGCCGATCTTATCAATAAACTCAAATCTTACGGCATCTACGATCGGGAAACCTTTTGGGCGGACGCCTTTTCCCGGGACATCGGTCTCCTGTCGCGGGCGGAGCAATTGCGCATGGCCGGGGCCCGGGTGGCCATAGCCGGGTTGGGCGGGGTGGGCGGCGTTCACCTGGTGACCCTGGCGCGGGC
>Ga0268298_10005262_pt1 | contig 12214 bp, 10 predicted proteins | sample WWTPWeurt_MetaG_FD_194462 | JGI IMG/M metagenome (GOLD analysis project Ga0268298, IMG submission 194462) | Activated sludge microbial communities from WWTP in Nijmegen, Gelderland, Netherland - WWTP Weurt | ecosystem: Engineered > WWTP > Aerobic digester > Activated sludge | place...
GAGCACTTCGAGCAGTTCGTCGATGATCGCCTTCGAGAGCACGAGCCGGTCGGCGCCCGCGAGAACGCGCATCAGGGCCGCTTCCCCCGCGCCGCCCGGAAAGACGACCGCGGCGACCAGAACATTGGTATCGAAGACGACGCGCATCCGCGGGCGAAGGCCGATGGCGATTCAGTTCCGAAGATAGCGGGCGAGGTCGGCTTCGGTCAGAATTCCCTTGTCGCGAGCCTTGCGACTCCAGAACGACTGGATGTCCCTGAGCTCCCCGGCGCGGCGCGCCAGGCTCGCCTGGCGAAGTGCGTCCTGGACGACGCCGCTCAGCGTCTTGCCTTCGGCATGCGCGAACGCCTGCGCTTCGAGGGCGAGGTCGGCGGGCAGCGAGATGGTCTTGCGAACGGCGTGGGTCATGTCGGGTTTCAGGGGCGGCACGGTCGTATGAATAAATCATACCCGTGGGGTCGGCCGCGAACAACCTGCCCCTGCCGACACTCCGGCGATCGTGTCGAAGGTTTCATCTGCCGCGATTCGCGGGGTGCCGGTACCGGAAAGCGGCTAGACTCTCCGACGCAGGGCGAGACGCCGCCGGCCCTCTTCGACCTGTCGCGGGCGGCAAGGCGACGGTGCGACGTCACAGCGCTCGCAACCGTGGGGAGTCACACGCCGTGGACCTGAACTACGGGCCGGAATACGAGGCCTTCCGCGAAGAAGTGCGCGCGTTCCTCGCCGCGCACGGCCACGAGGCGCCCGCGCGCGCCACGGTCAAGGACCCGAAGACCCTCGCGTGGCAGCGGCGGCTGATCGAGCACGGCTACGCGGCACGCTCGATTCCCGCGCAGTACGGCGGCGCGGGCCACCCCTACGACATCCTCAAGGCGCGCATCGTCGGCGAGGAGTTCGCGCGCGCCGGCGTGAACCCGGGGCTCGGCGGACAGGGCATCAACATGCTCGTGCCGACGCTGCTCGAGGTCGGCACCGAGGAGCAGAAGCGCCGCTTCATCGCGCCCACGCTCACCGGCGAGATGGTCTGGTGCCAGGGCTACTCGGAGCCGGGCGCGGGCAGCGACCTCGCCGCGCTGCGCACGTCGGCCGTGCTCGACGGCGACCACTGGGTGGTCAACGGCCAGAAGATCTGGACCAGCACCGCGCACCTCGCCGACTGGATCTTCTGCCTGGTGCGCACCGAGCCGGACGCGCCGAAGCACCGCGGCATCAGCTTCCTGCTGTTCCGCATGGACACGCCGGGCATCGAGGTGCGCCCGCTCGTCGACATGACGATGAATCGCAACTTCAACGAGGTGTTCTTCACCGACGTGCGCGTGCCGGCCGGCCAGATCGTCGGCGGGCGCGGCGAGGGCTGGCGCGTGGCCAACGTGATCCTGAAGAACGAGCGCGACTCGCTCGCCGACCCGGACCAGGCGCAAGCGCGGCTGAACGCGATCGCCCGGATCATGCAGGAGGAGACCGTCGACGGCCGGCGCGTCGCCGACGACCCGGTGTTCGTCGACCGCCTGATGCGCCTGCAGGGCCGGGCGATGTCGATGCAGTACAACGCGCTGCGCGTGCTCTCGGCGAGCCTGAACCGCGACGAGGACGCGCTGCTCGCGCGGCTCGTGGTCAAGCTGCAGGGCACCGAGCTGCGCCACGAGATCGAAGGGCTCGCGATCGACGTCATGGGCGAGCGCGGCCTCGCGTACGGATCGAACCCCTACGTGCAGGACGACGGCACGTGGCAGTTCTGGCACATGTTCTACCTCGGCCTGATCATCGGCGGCGGCACGAGCCAGATCCAGAAGAACATCATCAGCGAGCGCGGGCTGGGCATGCCGCGCGAACCCGGCGTGAGGTGAGCGCGATGCAATTCGGGCTTTCGTCGGAGCAGAAGCTCCTGCAGGACAGCATCGGGCAGTTTCTCGCGGATCGCGCGCCGCTCGAGCGCGTGCGCCGCTTCGCCGAGAGCGGCGAGGCGCGCGCGGCCGACGTCGCGGCCGGGCTCGCCGATCTCGGCGTCGCGGGGCTGCTGGTGCCCGAGTCGTACGGCGGGGTCGGGCTCTCGACGCTCGACGCGTGCCTCGTCGCCGAAGTGCTCGGTCGTCACGTCGCGCCGGTCGCGTTCGTCGCGAATTCGGTGATGGTGCCGGTCGCGCTGCTGCTCGCCGGCAGCGACGCGCAGCGGCGCGAGTGGCTGCCCAGGATCGCGTCGGGCGCGTTCGTCGTCGGCGCCGCGCTCGCCGAGTGGAACGGCGCGCGCGCCGGCGCGGGGGTGGTCGCTGCGGAGGGCCGGCTCGGCGGGCGCACGCTGCACGTGCTCGACTTCGAGGCCGACGCCTGGCTGGTCGCGGACGCGTCGGGCCGCCTGCACCTGGTCGCGGCCGATGCGCCCGGGCTCGAGCGCCGGCGGCTCGAGACGGTCGACCGCACCCGGCCCGTGGGCGAACTCGTGTTCGACCGGGTTCCCGCCGAGTTGCTCCCGGAGTCGGACGCCGCGGTCTGCCGGCGCGTGCTCGACGCCGGTCGCGCGGTGCTCGCCGCCGACGCACTGGGCGCGTCGCAGGCGATGATCGACCAGGCGGTTGCGTATGCGGGCCAGCGCGAGCAGTTCGGCCGGCTGATCGGCTCGTTCCAGGCCGTCAGGCACCTGTGCGCGGAGATGGCCGCGAACCTCGAGCCGATGCGCGCGTTCACGTGGTACGCAGGCCACGCGCTCGACGCACAGCCCGACGACGCGCACCGCGTCGTGTGCCACCTGAAGGCGCAGATGGGCGAAGTCGGGAAGTCGATCGCCAAGACCGCGACCGAGGTGCACGGCGGGATGGGCTTCACCGATCTCCTCGGCCTGCACTACTGGTTCAAGCGCATCGGGTTCGACCGGCAGATGCTGGGCACGCCGGAGCGGTTGAGGGTCGAGGCGGCGCGGGCGCAGGGGCTGGCACCGCTCGCGACTTGATCCCCCTGGACGCGAAAGGACTGCTGCGCTACCAGCGCCTCCAGGCCGAGGCGGTGGAGGCCGTGGCCGCGCGGTTCGAGGAGACGCTCGGCCGCGCGGACGAGCGGCTCGCCGCCTACGCGCGCGAGGCGCTGCGCGACGACCTGGTCTTCCACCTCGAGTTCCTTCGCGCGGCGCTGGAGTTCGGCCTGCTGCAGCCGATGGTCGACTATCTTCGCTGGCTCGGCAGCGTGCTGGTCGCGCGCCACGTGCCGGTCGATCACCTGGCGCAGACGCTCGACTGGATCGCCGAGTTCTTCGAACGGGCGATGGCGCCCGCCGAAGGCCCCGCCGTGGTCTCGACGATTCGCGCCGCGCGGGCCGAGTACCTCGCGTCGCGCGACGCGCCGCCGCACGCGCCGACGCCGCCGAAGGCCTGGCCGCAGGCGGCCGTCTTCGAGGCGGCGCTGCTCGACGGCCGCTCGCGCGAGGCGCTCGCCGTCGTGAATCGATGCCTCGACGAGGGCCACGGCCTGGTCGACGTGGAACTGCACGTCGTCGTGCCCGCGCTCTACGACATCGGCGAACGGTGGCGTGCCAACCGCGTCAGTGTCGCGCAGGAGCACATGGCCACCGCGATCGCGCAGTCGGTGATGACGGCCGCGCTGCTGCGATCGGCGCCGCACGCGCCCGTCGACAGGCGCGTGCTGCTGGCCTGCGTCGAGGGCAATCTGCACGCGCTGGGCTTGCGCATGGTGGCGGACGCCTTCGTGCTCGGGGGCTGGGAGGTGCGGCAGCTCGGCGCCGACGTGCCGGCGAAGACGCTGGTGGAGCAGGCCGCGCAGTGGAAGCCCGATCTGGTCGGGCTGTCGGTATCGTTCCCGCATCACCTGCACGGGGTCCGGGTGGTGATCGCCACGCTGACCGAACGGCTCGGCGTCGACCGGCCGGCGGTCATCGTCGGCGGCCTCGCCGTCAACCGGCTCGAGCGGCTCGCGGACGTCCTGGGCGCGGACGCATCCAGCCCCGACGCGCGGGCCGCGGTCGAGCGCGCCGATCGAATCGTCGGCCCGCGCCAAGGCTCATGAGCGACGTCCCGATCCGGCCGGACGACCTCGCCAGCGTCGCCGTCGCGACGCTCGACGAGTGCGGCGTCCTGCTGCGGGCGAATGCCGCCTTTCTTCGACTGGCCGACCTGCCCGACGAGCCGAAGGCCGGCACGCGCGTGGATCGGCTCTTCCTGCAGCCCGACTTCGCCACGCTCGTGCGCGCGCGGCCCGACGCCGACGGGCGGATTCACGAGGGGCTGCTGACCCTCGGCGAATTCACCGGACGCACGCGAACGCTGAACGCGCGCGTCTCCCGCGAAGGCGCCCGCCTGCACCTGCTCGCGGAGCACGACGTCGACGGCCTCGAGCGGCTCGCCGACACGGTGCTCGAGCTGAACCGGGACTACGCGCACTCGCAAGCCGACCTGGCTCGGGCCAACCTCGAGCTGCAGGCCGCCAATGCGCGGCTGCTGCAGGCGCAGACGAAACTCGTCGAAGCGGAGAAGATGGCGTCGCTCGGCGTCCTGGTGGCCGGCGTGGCGCACGAGATCAGCACGCCGGTGGGCATCGGGCTGCTCGCCGCCACGACCCTGCACGACGATGCCGGCGAACTCGCGCGGCGCGTGGCCGCGCGCACGCTGACCGAGGGCGACCTCGTGAAGTTCGCCGACCGGGCCGCGACGGGCACGGACCTGATCCACCGCAACCTCGAGCGGATCGGTCGCCTCGTCGACGCGTTCCGCGGGGTCGCGGTGCAGGGCCGGTCGCTCGAGAAGCGAACGTTCGCGGTGCGCGAGTTCCTGGGCGACGTCGTTCGCAGCCTGGGCGAACGGCTGCCCGCGGACCGCGTCGACGTGCGGATCGATTGCCCGGCCGACCTGTCGTTCGACGGCGACACGGAGGACTGGACGGGCATCTTCACGCACCTGATCGTCAATGCCGTTCAGCACGGTTTCCGGCAGCGGCCGCACGGCGTCATCGACATCCGCATCGCACGCGACGGGAGCACGCTGAGGATCGTTTTTCGCGACGACGGCGAGGGAATGTCGGCCGACGCGCTGGCGCGCGTCTTCGATCCCTTCTTCACGACCGATCTCGCGCGCGGCATGGGGCTCGGCATGCACGTGGTCTACAACCTCGTCACGCACCGGCTCGGCGGCACGATCCGCTGCGAGAGCCGGCCCGGCGAAGGGGCGTGCTTCGTGATCGAACTGCCCGCGTGAGCGGCGCGCACCGCGTCGGGCGGCCGTCGCGCGCCGTCGCCGCGGCGCTCGCTTGCCCCTTCGCTCGGCCGCGCCGGCCAGCCGGCGGCTACCGCCCCCTGAACTGCGGCTTCCTCTTCTCCATGAACGCGCGCGCGCCTTCCTTGTAGTCTTCGCTCGTGCCGCACGCGGCGAGCGCCGCCTTCAGCGCAGCGTCGTCGCGCGCGTCGGCGTCCGACAGCAGGTGGTTCACGGTGAGCTTGGCCGCCTTCATCGTGAGCGGCGCGTTCTCCGCGACCAGCGACGTCCACTCGGCGACGGTGGCGTCGAGCGCGTCGGGCGCGGTCACCTTCGCGACGAAGCCCATGCGCAGCGCGTCCTCGGCGCCGAAAATGCGCGCCGAGAAGAAGATGTCGTAGGTGTTCTGCACGCCCAGGATGTCCATGAATCGGCGCACGCCGGGCACGTTGTACGCCAGGCCCAGGCGCGCGGCCGGCATCCGGAAGCGCGCGTCGGTCGAGCAGAAGCGCAGGTCGCACGCGGCCGCCAGGCCCAGGCCGCCGCCCATGCAGATGCCGCGGATCTTCGCGATCACGGGCTTGCTGCACGCGACCGGCGCGCCGTACGCGGCCTCGACCGCGGCGCCGTACGCGCGCTGCGCGTCGGGGTCGGTGCGCTGAGACTCGAACTGCGAGATGTCGGCCCCCGAGACGAACGCCTTGTCGCCCGCGCCCTCGAGCACGACGACGCGCACGTCGGGGTCGGCGTCGAACGCCTGGATCGCGGGCGGCACCGCGCGCCACATGTCGTGGCTCATCGCGTTGAACTTCGCGGGGTTCGAGAACTGGAGGATGCCGACGGCACCCTCGCGGCGGATCAGAAGTTCGGGCAAGACAAGGCTCCCTTGGGATGGAGGCGGGACGACGGATCAGAACACCGCCGACGCCCCGCCGTCGATGTTGACGCTCGACCCGGTGACGAAGCTCGCCGCGTCCGACACGAGGAACGCGACGACGTTCGCCGCTTCCTCGGCACGGCCCACGCGCCCGAGCGGGATCGACTTGCCCATGTTCGCGTACAGCGATTCCACGTCGACGCCGTCGCGCGCGGCGCGGCGCTCGTGCTGGCCGGCGCGAACCAGCCCGATGCACACGGTGTTGACGCGGATGTTGTCGGGCGCGAACTCCTTGGACAGCGCCTTCGTCATCGCCTGGCCGGCGGCGCGCGTGACGGTGGTGGGCATCGTGCGCGCGCCGGGCTGCTTGGCGCCGATGTTCGTGACGTTGACGATGCTGCCGCCGCCGCGCGACTTCATCAGCGGCAGCACGCCGCGGATCAGCCGCACCGCGCCGAACAGCTTGAGCTCGAAGTCCGCGGCCCATGCGGCGTCGGTCACCGTCTCGAAGGCGCCGGTCGCCGACGTTCCGGCGTTGTTGACGAGGATGTCGACGCCGCCGAACGCGCGCACCGCCTCGACGACGACGCGCTCGGCGTCCTCGGCGCGGCCGACGTCGGCCGCCACCGCGTGCGCGGCGCCGCCGCGCGCGCGCAGCGCCGCGACGGTCTCGTCGAGCCCCGCCTGCCCGCGTGCACAGACGACGACGCGCGCGCCCTCCGCGCACAGCCGCTCGACGGTGGCGCGCCCGATGCCCTGCGTGCCGCCGGTGACGATCGCGACCTTTCCGGTCAGTCCGAGATCCATGGTCGAGGTCTCCTCGTGGGCGCCGTTCAGTGGTAACGCGACGGGATGATCACCGGCAGCGACGTGAAGCCGTGGACGAAGTTCGACTTCGTGCGCACCGGCTCGCCGGCGACCTCCACGCGCGGGAAGCGCTTCAGGATCTCCTGCCACAGGATCGCGAGCTGCAGCTCGGCGAGCCGGTTGCCCACGCAGCGGTGGATGCCGAAGCCGAACGAGATGTGCTGGCGCGGGCGGGCGCGGTCGACGATGAAGCGGTCGGCGTGCTCGATCGCCTCCTCGTCGCGGTTGCCGGACAGGTACCACATCACGACCTTGTCGCCCTTGCGGATCGTCTTGCCGCCGAGCGTCGTGTCCTCGAGCGCCGTGCGACGCATGTGCGCGAGCGGCGTCTGCCAGCGGACGATCTCGGGCACGAGGCTCGTCACGAGCGCCGGGTTCGCGCGCAGCTTGTCGTACTCGTCCGGGAAGCGGTTCAGCGCGAGCAGGCCGCCGCTCATCGAGTTGCGGGTGGTGTCGTTGCCGCCGACGATCAGCAGCACCAGGTTGCCGAGGAACTCCTCCGGCCCCATGTTGCGGGTGGCCGGCGAGTGCGCGAGCATCGAGATCAGGTCGTTGCGCGGCGGCGCGTTCACGCGCTCGTTCCACAGGCGCGTGAAGTACGCCTGGCACTTGCCGAGCTCGCCGAGGCGCTGCTCCCACGAAGTGACCGGGCCGTTGCCGTCGGGGTCGCCGGTGGCCATGTCGGACCACCACGTGAGCAGGCGCCGCTCCTCGAACGGGAAGTCGAACAGCGTCGCGAGCATCATCGTCGTGAGCTCGACCGACACGCGCGGCACCCAGTCGAACACTTCGCCCACCGGCAGCCCGTCGAGCACGCGCGCCGTGCGCTCGCGGATCGTGGACTCGAGCATGGCGAGGTTCGCGGGCGCGACGATCGGCGTCACGGTCTTGCGTTGCTCGTCGTGGCGCGGCGGGTCCATCGCGATGAAGCTCGGGAACATCTCGGGCGCGGGCCGTTCGGCGAGCGCGATGCCGCCCAGTCCCGATTCCGACGAGAACACCGCGTGGTTGGTGTCCACCTCCATGATGTCGCGGTACTTCGTCACCGACCAGTAGGGGCCGTAGCGCTTGCTGACCGCGAGGTGGACCGGCGCCTCCTTGCGCAGGCGCTCGAAGTAGAACTCGACGAGGTCGTGCTCGAACAGGTAGCCCTTGCTGACGTCGATCTGGTCGAGCGGCATCGACCAGGCCTTGTCGCGTTCGGGGTGCGAAACGGTGCTCTGCATGCGGGTCTCCGATCGTTTCACCCAAGCGTACACCACTGCCCGGCCGGCACGCAGGCGCGGTTACCATCGGTGCGGCGCGGACGGTCCGGTTCGCGGCCCACGCAGCGGAGACACCATGCCCGACGCCCCGATTCCCGCCGGCCCGAACCCCGGTGCCGGCGACGCCCCCGAGCGCAAGCCGCTGCGCACCGCCGCGACCGTCGTCGTGATGCGCGACGGCCCCGCGGGCATCGAGGTGCTGCTGCTGCGCCGCGCCGAGCGCAACGACCACGCCAGCGGCGCGTGGGTGTTCCCCGGCGGCGTGCTCGACCCGGCGGACCGTCACGGCCACCCTCACTGCGCGGACCTCGACGACGCGCGCGCGAGCGCGGCGCTGGGCATCGCCGAGGGCGGGCTCGACTACTACGTCGCCGCGATCCGCGAGTGCTTCGAGGAGGCCGGCCTGCTGCTCGCGTACGGGTCCGACGGCCGGCTCGTCTCGCACGAGGGCGAGCGCGGCGCGGAGCTCGCGAACTGGCGCGGCCGGCTTCACCGCGGCGAGACGACGATGGACGCGTTCTGCGCGCACTTCGGCCTCACGCTCGCGACCGACCGGCTCGCGTACCAGGCGCGCTGGGTCACCCCCCCGGCGCGCGCCAAGCGCTGGGACACGCGCTTCTTCTTCGCGCTGGCGCCGGCGGCGCAGGAGTCTTCGCACGACGAGGTCGAACTCGTCGAGCAGCTGTGGCTGTCGCCGGCCGACGCCGTCAAGCGCAGCGACTCGCTCAAGCTGCTCAACCCCACGCGCATCACGCTCGAGCTGCTGTCGGGATTCGCGAGCGTCGCCGACGCGATGGCGTTCGCGCGCACGCCGCGCACCGCCGCGCTCGCGGTGCCGCGCATCGCCGACGGCCCCGACGGCATGCTGCCGGTGGGCCCCGACCACGGCGCCTACGCCGAGGTCGGCAAGCTCGACCCGCAGTCGCTGGGCAACCAGCGCTACGTGATCGACCACGGCCGGCCCGTGCGGCTGTCGCCGCGCGTGATCCGCGTCACCGCCGCGAATCCGGGCGTGATGACCGGGCCGGGCACCAACACCTACCTGGTCGGCGGCGGATCGCGCAACGAGTGGGCGGTGATCGACCCCGGCCCCGAGATGCCCGGGCACCTGGACGCGGTCCTCGCCGCCGCGCCCGGGCCGGTGCGCTGGATCCTCGCGACGCACTCGCACCCCGACCACTCGCCGGGCGCCGTCGAGCTCGCGCGGCGCACCGGTGCGGTCGTGATGGGGCGTGTCGCCGACCACCCGCGCGCGTCCGACCCGGTCTTCGCGCCGCAGCGCGTGCTCGCGCACGGCGAGCGCCTCGCGGTCGGCGACGACGCGACGCTGCGCGTGTTCCACACGCCGGGCCACGCGTCGAACCACCTGTGCTACCTGCTCGAGCAGGAGCGGCTGCTCTTCACCGGCGACCACCTCATGCAGGCGTCGACCGTCGTGATCAACCCGCCGGACGGCGACATGGCGGCGTACCTCGCGTCGCTGCGCGCGCTGCTCGGCGAGGACCTCGAGTGGCTCGCGCCCGGCCACGGCTTCCTGATGGCGAACCCGCGCAAGGTCATCGAGGGGATCGTCGCGCATCGCCTGAAGCGCGAGGCGAAGGTCGCGGACGCGCTCGCGGCGATCGGGCCCGCGAGCGCCGAGGACCTGCTGCCGCGCGTCTACGACGACGTCGCGCCCGGCCTGCACCCGGTCGCGATGCGCTCGCTGGCCGCGCACCTGCTCAAGCTCGAGCACGACGGCCGCGCGCGGCGCGACGGCGAGCGCTGGTCGACGACGAACGCGGCCGGCTGATCGCGGCCGGCTGACCGCGGCCGGCGCGTCGCTGCCGACCCCTCGAGCCGGCGGGTCGCCGCCGGCCAATCGCGGCCGGCGCGGCGCGACGCCGGTCAGCGCCGCGGCGTCACTCCCGGTGCGCCCGCCGCCCGATCAGGGCCGACGCCGGTGAGCCGAGCCAGCACGATCGCGGAAACGAACGAGACGACGCCGATGCTCGCGAACGCGAAGCCCCACGCGGGCGCGGACTGCCGCCCGCCGGTCGCGTCGAGCACCACGCCGAAGAGCACCGGGCCGACGAACGAGCCGACCGACGTCGCCATCGTGTAGAACGCGACGGTCGAGCCGCGCCGGCTCGGGTCGGCGCGCGACATCACGCCCGCGGACAGCGTGCCCGCGTCGCCCATCACCATGATGTTCTGGAGCAGCAGCGGGCCGAAGAAGAAGAGCCAGTACGGCCAGCTCGCGGCGAAGCCCACGACCGCCTCGATCGCCGCCGACGTCAGCATCACGATGAACGACACGCGCGCCAGGCCGAAGCGGGTGCCGAGCGCGCCGCCCGCGATGCCCGACGGCACGCCGGTGAGGATCAGCATCGTCGCCACCAGCGGCAGGTTCCACGCCGGCGCACTGCCGGGATGCAGCGTCGCGACGAAGGTGAGGAACGCGACGGTCCAGCCGCGCATCGCGAGCAGTTCCGCGGTGTGCGCGAAGCCGCCGGCCACGAAGCCCATCGCCGCGCGGTTGCCGGCGATCGCGCCGAAGTCGAACAGCTTCGGCGCGGGCGGGCGCGTGCCGCCGCCGGCGTCGGCCGGCGCCGTCCGGCGGGGCGCGGACGGAAGCGCGAAGACCAGCATCAGGCCGGCGACGAGATTCGTGACCGCGGGCACCGCGTACGCCCAGCGCCAGTCGAACGCGCCGGCCACCGTGCCCGCGATCACCACCGACAGGCTCGAGCAGATCGAGAAGCTGGACACGTACGTCGAGGTCACGCGCGCCTGGCGGTCGGCCGGCACCCGGTCGCCGATCGCCTTGATCCCGGTCGTGTACGACAGCGCGAATCCGATCCCCATCAGCCCGCGGAACACGAGCGCCGACGGCAGGCCGTCGGCGAGCAGCCCGAAGCCGCCGTAGCCCGCGACGTTGAACGCGGTGCCCGCGGCCATGACCCAGCGCGCGTCGACGCGGTCGGTGAGCGCGATCGCGGGCGACGCGAGCAGCGCGACCAGCGACATCGTGCCGAGCAGCCAGCCGGCCTCGGTCGCGCTCAGGTGCCAGGCGTCGATGAAGCGCGGCAGCAGCGCCGCCGAGCCGTGGAAACCCAGCACCGTCAGGCCGAGGTAGGTGCACAGGAACAGCGTGAGGTTGCGCGGGCTCAGGGGGTCACTCGGCGGGCGGCGCGGGGGAGGGCGGGGCCATGATAGTGCCCGCTCGTGCGCGGAGCGCGGCGTCGCGCGCCGCTTTCCGAGACGCGCTCCGCCTCGCGGCCGGCGTGCCCGAAGCGGGGGATTGGGTGGGGGAAATGCCCCCAATGATGTGGGTCAATCAGCCATTCCTGCGGGTCCGCGGGCCGCGCAGGCCGATAACCGAAAAAAATAGTCAGGTAATTCAACCACCTGCGGAATTCCTTCGAACCGGCACGCCCTTTGCACCGTTCCTCCGCGGATATCCCTTTCCAGGAGGCCGACATGGCAGGCGGTAAGACGACAACCAACAAGACGACAACCAGCAAATCGACGATCACCTTCACCCAGCTCCAGACGACCGGGTCGGTGAAGGAGGACGACGTCCTCTCCGTGCTCGGCACGATGACCGCGGTCGACAGCGACCCCGCGGCCAAGCTCACCTGGTCGATCAAGAGCAGCGCGACCGGCAACTACGGCACCCTCTCGCTGGCGGCCGACGGCACGTGGAAATACGTGCTCGCCAACGCCGCCTCCGCGGTGCAGTCGCTCACGAGCGCGGACCTCAAGTCCGACAGCTTCACCGTGCAGGTGGTCGACTCGTTCGGCACCTCGGTGACGAAGAGCATCGTCGTGTCGGTCGCGGGCACCAACGAGAAGCCCGTGATCTCGGTCGCGGCCGGCGCCGACCACGGCGCGGTCGCCGAGGACGGCGTGTCCAAGGCGAGCGGCCAGTTCGGCGCGAGCTCGGTCGAGAAGAACGCGACGCTCGCGTGGTCCGCCGTCGACGGCGGCGCCGGCAAGTACGGAACGCTGTCGGTCGACAAGACCGGCGG
>Ga0268298_10005264_pt1 | contig 12209 bp, 10 predicted proteins | sample WWTPWeurt_MetaG_FD_194462 | JGI IMG/M metagenome (GOLD analysis project Ga0268298, IMG submission 194462) | Activated sludge microbial communities from WWTP in Nijmegen, Gelderland, Netherland - WWTP Weurt | ecosystem: Engineered > WWTP > Aerobic digester > Activated sludge | place...
TAACAAATATTTTCTCAAGGGGGCTGATTTTGTACAATTGAATATAGTATTACTATTTGGTGCTATTATTTAGGGTATGCTCAAAACTATGTTCGCTCTATAAATACTAAGTGCTTGGCAAAGAATTGCAAGAGCAATTTTAATATGCCACATACATTAATTTTCTTTAAAGCTGATTTATGGATAACACCGAATTCTACAACTGCTGATTCATATTTATGGTAGATTTCTATTCGGATTATTTTTTCACAATTTCTAAATTTCCTTTTTTGTCCATCTGCTTAACTGTCCAAGCCTTATTTAATTCGATAATATAATTTTCGCCAGTTATGATATTGCCCTCTATTTTTATGGGTTTAGGAAATGTGAGCTTTTCGAAATCGCTTGTAATTAAAATTCCTGTTTTTCCAATTTGCGTTTCTCCTGTTGTTTTAAAATTGCCAAAAACGAATTGATTTGTAGAGGAGCTTGATATTGCTGAATATACTATCCCTTCTTTGCCTAGCGTGAAGGTGCTATTCATATCATAGGACATATAATAGGTCTTGTCTGATGTGTCTCTATGCACAACCAATACAGGCTGCTGGACAAATATATTTTTATAGAATTGTCTTATACTGTCATTGGTAAGTTTTCTTTTGCTTTCTTCTTTTTCAATTTCATAAAATTTATTTCGCTGCTTTATAGCTTCGGCTTTATTGTTCTCAGATTGTTTAAATATTTTTTGTTGCTTATAGATATCACTGAAGGAGTATATATGTTTTAAATCCGTTCTCCATTTTACTTGAAAATGATCAAATAATAAGCCATAAGCTAAACCTGTGGCATAAGCAAAAGAACGATTTAAGCCAGTTGGATTTTCTCTTCCATTGAGTTCTAAAATTGCCATTCTATACAAATCTTTGTGCGCAGACAATTTGTAACCAGTGTAAGAAGCAAGTCCTTCCAAGGTCTCTAGTTTCAAGGCAAAATGGTTTTGACTTTTAAATTGTTTTTCTCTTTTAGTTCTAAAATAAATGGCATCACTTAAATATTGTTTTGTCGCTTTGTCATCGTTTCTTTGCAATGATTTGATGCTGTTCCTCAATGCTTCAAATTCTGAACGCAATAAAATTTTAGCTTTATATTCATCTAAATATTCAACAATATTTCCTGCTATATTTAGTTGTTTGGAATGAAATAAATGGAATAACTCATGAATAGGAGTTTGACAACTATCAGATGGTGTCATGTCATAATTCTGTACGATTGCCCATTTTTCTCCTTCAAATTCTTGATTGGTATTGGTATGTAAAAGTGTTTTTTCTGCGACTTGCTTATAATATAACAAACTGTCTCTCCATGCATTGCTGAGATCTTTGTTCAAGGTATACACCATTTCATTTTCATCTAAAACCAAAATATTTTCACTCCAAAGATTTCCATTCCACAGTTTCCCATTGTCAGCAAGTAAAAGATTTTTGGTTTCGAGTAGTTCTGTCTGAATTTTTGTTCGTCTTCGCCTTGGAAGGGTCTCCTTATTTTTAATTACGTTCTCTAGTAGTGATTTCCATTCTTCTAGCTGATGTAAATTTTCTAAATCTGCATCCGTACTTATATGGTCTTGATCTGAGTAAAAATATTTGTCTGCTAAGATGTTTAAATAATGTATTGCTACTTTTATTTCACCATTCAGGGAATATACACAGCTTGCATTGTACAATATATCTGGATCCTCACTGCTGCTTGATGATAGCAGTTTGTCAAAGAGTAGAGCAGATTGTTTATAATTTTTTTGCTCATAAAATTCCATAGCTTTGCTGTACAAACTGTCTATTGAATCTGTTTGTGTAAAACAATATGGCAGGAATTGAAAAAGGCTGATAATTGCAAAAAATATTTTCATTATATTTCTATTTATCTACTTGGATTCTCACTTTAATTCTACAGCAGCTCATCTTATAAATATATACCAAAAGTCCCTTCAACATTAACTAATTTATGAGAATGAAGAAGGGATTTATTGAAGTTTTTCAATTTGATTTTCTTGTGCATGGTTTATGGATGGAATCAATTATTTCTTTATTTCTTCTTTTATAATTTTGTCAAAGTTGTCTTTTGTTAGCCCAATAAGTTTGTGGAGAATAGCAAAGTAGTTGTCATCACTTTCACCAGAAGAAATTAACTCTAATACTTTTTCAAAACCAAATTCCTTTTCTACGCGTCTTATTAACAATGCTGAAAGTGGATACTTGATTGGAATCGGATATTTTAAGATTATGTTTTTTTGAAAAGCGTCATACAAAGAAGCAGTTGGATTTTTTATAATGTATTCATTCAAATACTTGAAAATAGTTTCAGTTGATTCCCCCCAATAATCTGTGGTATAAATATTATAGCCTTCTTCTGCAGTCCAATTTCGAAGACTGTCAGCAAATTTTAAACTAAAATATCCATGCGTTAGGTCGTGTTTATATTGGTCTGTATTTGTCCCTGCAATAAATAGTCTATTTGTTATATCAAAAGAACCAGAACGAACCTCGCCATTCCTCGAGATATCATAATCAACGCCCAGTACCTTGTAAACTTCTTGTATATCTTTGCAATTGTAAAAGTCAAACTGAATCGGTTGTAGTTTCAATTTATTCGCTATGGTTATATTGTATTTTTCAAAATCTTTGGCAACTGCTTCATTTAAGCTTCCTTGATAATGAAAAGTAATGTTGTCCAATTTTGTCGTTTTCCACTGTTTTGTATTTTGCTCAAAGGGGCAATAAAAGACAAAATTGTTCTTAGTCTCTTTTGCTAACAAAGAGATACTTAATCTATGGACGATTTCATTACTTTTGGTAATGCCAAAATAGGAGAGATCAACTTGAAAAGAATTGTCGGGCTGCAATACAATATTTTTCAAGTAACATCTAAAGAAATTGTCATCATTGTATCGCTTACTTTTTTCAACATTTTTAAAAAGCTCAAAAAAATCTGTATAGCGTTTATAATGGTTGCTATCCATTACAGACGATGACTTTAAGCTCTCATTTTTATCAGTTAGAAATTGATTCAGACTTTGTATAAGTTTCTTGCTAATTACACTATCATTTGGCAGTTTGATTTGAGGTAAAATTGTCAGCTGTGCGTTTTGAGAAAAGACCTGTGTCGCACATAAAAGACAAGTAAAAAATGTCAGTATTTGTTTTAATTTTAAAGTCATATTAGTCAAATTTGCATAGTTAAACCCATTCGCTTCAGCTTGCCACCAACTCAAAAGAATTTGCCGTCCAAAGAATTACTCCCAAACATAATTCTCCCTGAATCAACTTTTGACTTGCGCCTATTTTATTTTGTCTCGCCCAATCTTCTATTTTATTTGTACAAAATTGGAGTGTAGAGCGGAAATAAGCTGAAAGCCTTAGTGAGCCATAATTCATTAGATTGAATGTGTGATGCTTTTTTTCTGTAAAATTAAGGCCTTGGATTTAGATGTGCAAGAGTTTGATGTATTAAAATTTGATTTTTAGAAGCTAATAAAATTCATGCATAATTTCTTGGATGGATTTACAGCAAAAAGTCCTTTTAATTTTCGTATTTACCTTTACTGGTTTGTGAAGATTAGCTTTTCATTGTATCTTATTCTTTGGATTTTCTTCTATACGGCTAAATGTTTAAATATTATGCGTTCGGTTTTTATATTTTGCTTATAAGTTTCAATGTCTTTAAATCGTAAATTCCAATTTCGTTTTTGTCTGTCTTGTCGTGTTTACCATTGTTATTTGTGTCGTAATGTCCAGTTATCACAATTGTTCCTGTTTCCTTATTTACTATCCAAGTGCTTACAAATAATTTGCTATCTGTAAGTTGTGTTTTTTGCTTTCCGTCTGTTGTTAAAACTATAATTTGAGTTGGATCATTCCAGTCAATTCCTTTTTTTCCGTCTAAATCTAATGTCTGTGCTGAAACAAGTAAACAATTAATTTCTAAACTATCAATTTTAACTTGTTCTATTTTCTGAAAATATCCATCATTTGGAAAATCAACTTGGTTTGTATGTCCATTTTTTGTATCAATAAATAATAGGTATCTATTTTTTAAGCCTTCCATTTTACCCCAATTCTCAATACGTGCAAGTACAAATTCAGTTCCTTCAATTTCTGTCAATTTGTTAAAACTGACATAGTTGTATTTGTCTTGTCCATATGTTGTCAAAGACAAAGTTGTCAAAATAATTATAAGTACATTTTTCATTATCTCTAGTTTAATTTTTTCTATATAATAGTACTATAAGCTGACACACAACACAAAAAAAGTTGATACCCAAAGAAATCTTCCCAGACAGCCAATCTCTTCACATCAACTTTGCACATTGAACGAAGCTTGAGAGCAGAGATGATATAAGGGTAAGTCTTTATGGGTCATATTTCAGTAAGACGAGTGCACTGTCTCTTTTTTTTTGTAAAAATAAGGCTTTGGATTTAGTTGTGCAAGAACTTTGTGGTGAATAATTTAAATTTTGAACGCTATAAACAAAATTGATGAAAAATTTCAGAGGATGAGTTTTTAGTAATAGCCCTTTTAGTTTTTAAATTTAGCTTTACTGGTTTGTGAAGATTAAGCTTTCTTCTATACTGCTATATGTTAGCGGTTCGTTGTTTTTCTTTATTAGTCATTTATGAATGTTAAGATATATTCTTGAATTTCCCTTCGTTGCTCGTCATTAGCATTGTTGTCCATTTCATTGTGGGTCGTATTTGCCAATTTTACTATTTTCATTTTATACTTTTTAGTCTCCTTTACAGTCGGTAAAACACCTTCATCTGCTGGTTGGTCGCTTGAACGTAAGGAGTAAACTTTAACTTTTTTTGATTTAGGCAATGCCTTTCTTCTGTTGTCCAAAGTGATTATTTTTTCAACAATGTTCGGATATTTTTCTGGGAAAAGAGCAGTCATATCTCCACCATTAGAATGTCCTATAAGTGAAATGTGGTTGAAGTCTAAATCGGGATTTGATCTTTTGAGTTCGTTGATAACGAATAAAATATTGTCAGCTCCTCGTTCCCAAAATGGACGTCTTACAATTTGTGGATTTCCTTTCAATGGCAATAAACTGTCAGTTGCAAGTTCGTGTTGAATGCTTACAACGAAAAATCCTATTGCTGCTAAATATTCTGTCAAATATGTATACGCCAAATAATCTCCACCTTTATTTTGTCCATAGCCGTGACTGAAAATGATAACTTTTTGTTTCCCAGAAACTTTTGAGCTAGGCTTAAAAATTGCAATTGGAATTTCTCTTTGTCTGCTTTGGTCGTATAGTCTTAAAGTGTCCAAACTAAACTCATATTGAAATTTGTTTTCAACAGATTTTCCAAAAGTTGAATCAAAAATCTTCAGTCCACTAGAGCCAGGTAATAGAATAATCCATTTGTTATTGGATTTATCCAAGTCAGGTTTATAAAAGTAGTAGTTATCTGAAAATAACTGTCCTAGGATTATGTTTGTGAAAAAAAAGAGTAAAGTTGTAAAAACGAATCTAGTTCTTGACATTTCTTAATATTGACTTGACCGTGGTTCAATGATTGAGAACAATTTATTTTGCAATTGTTTAAATTTCTAGCAATACCTATTTGTTAAATAATGACATTAAATTCGTTTGCATTACTATGTGTTGCGCTTTGTTGAAGCATTGTTTTGTTATGTATTTTGGAATAGATGTTAAAAATCAAACAAAGCATAAAACGGTTATTGGTAGCCTTCAGCTTGTAGATTAAAAAGCTCAGCGTAGAGGCCATTTTTCGATAAGAGATCATCATGGCTGCCCTGTTCTAACAATGCACCATCTTTGAGCACTATGATGCGATCGGCCATTCTTACAGTACTAAATCTATGTGAGATGATCACTGCAGTTTTACCAACCGTCAAGGCTATAAATCGCTTGAATGCTTCAAACTCTGCTCTTGCATCCAAGGCTGAAGTCGGCTCATCTAGGATCAAGACTTCTGCATCTTTCATATAGGCTCGAGCCAGTGCAATTTTTTGCCATTGACCGCCAGACAATTCAACACCATTTCTAAATCGGCGTCCTAGCTGTTGCTCCATACCGTTGGGCACAATCTGGATCACTTGATCAGCCAAACTTTTTTCAGAAGCTTCTGCAATAACAATATCATCGGACAAGGCTTCTATCTTCCCAACCGCAATATTTTCTCGCAGTGTCAATTCAAATTTGACAAAGTCTTGAAAGATCACTCCAAAATATTGTTGGTAACTTGTGCGATCAAAACACTTGATGTCCACATCATCCAATAAAATAGTTCCTTCAGTAGGATCATAATACCGCAGTAGTAATTTGATGAGCGTTGTCTTGCCTGCACCATTTTCACCAACAAATGCCATCTTTTCTCCAGCTCCAATGTTGAAATTGAGATTGCGGACCACCCATCGCTCCGTATTTGGGTATTTGAAACCTACGTTTCTGAATTCAAATCCTTTCAAGATTTTTTTAGGCACTTGTACTAATTGGTCAGCTGGTGGATCGCTATTAGTCAATGCCAGAAATTCAAAATAATCCTGTAGATACATTGAGCTCTCTGTGATGTTTGTAAATCTAATAAAGAATCCTTGTAGCTTAGATCTTAAGCGATTAAAAGATCCAGATAAAAAGCTTAGGTCTCCAATGCTAAGTATGCCAGAGATGGTTCGAAAAATGATCAATAAATAAGCCACATAATAGGCTGATGTCCCCAATATATTAAAGCTAGATCCCCAGAAACTTCTTTGAATGGCCAACTTTTTACTTGCATTAAAATACTTGTCTGCAAGCTCTTCAAATCGCTTGGCTAAGTATCCTGAAAGTCCAAACAGCTTGACTTCTTTTGCTGTGACATCACTAGCCCCAGCATATCGAAGATAATCTAGCTCTCGCCTCTCTTGAGTCCAACTTCGAGATAAAGAATAGCTAGTCCCACTAAATTTTATTTCATTGATGATGGTTGGTAAGATCGAAAAAATGAGCAATAGCAATAACCATGGTTCGAAAAGCACAACCCCTACCAATAAACTAGAAATCACAATAATATCTTGAAACTGAGCTAAAATATTGGACAGTAAACTTACTCGATTACTGGTCTGTTGGCGAGCTCGTTCTAGCTTATCATAGAATGTGGGATCTTCCAATTGTTCCAGATTCAATTCCGCAGTCTTTTTTATTATTTCTACTGAAGAAGCATTGGAATATTTATCACCCAAAAGTCCATCGCATAAATTGATAATGCGATTCATGATGTCCGACAAAATAGCGAGGCCAAACTCTAAAGCAACCAATAGGAGCACTTTGTCTAAACTTTTATCACCACTTCCTATTTGTTCCACAATCTGATCAATAATCTGCTTGGCTACCCATAACTGTGCGACAGGAATAATGGCATCAATAATGCGCAATGCAATATTGAGATAGAATAAGCTTGGACTTACGTTTTTGACTTTCTTAAAAAATAGCGGTACAAACTGTAAGGCAGATAAATTTTCTTTGAAATTTATTTTTTTGGGGACTAAGGTTTGAATTGGCTTACTTCGCAAATGAATATCTATATATTGTGAAATAATAGAACACAGAAATCGATCCACAAGTTCTAGTGAAGAAATTTTTTATTGGCAAAGGCAATTTTCTTTAATATTGCCGTGGGCTTTGATTTTATTTTCTATTAAACTATTATATTTTGCGAAAATAAATATGTTAATTTTTTATTGTTTGAATTGGGATAGAAAATAGCTTTGAAATCGGTTATTAAAATGCTCACTGTGCTCTTTGTGCTATGGGTAGGCTATTAGTTTTTATGTTTATCTTTAGTGGTTTGTGAAGATTGCTTGTCACGGCATCTTTTTCTTTGGGCTTTCTTTTGTATGGCTAAAAATTAGTGGTTCGTTTTTCTTCTTTACGTTGCGATTAAAAAGTATCCTCCGTTTTCAATTCAGTATACTCAAGTTTGATATTCTCAATATCGTAAACACTAACTTCTAATCCTTTGAATTTATGCGGATTGAAAATTGCAAGATTTACCCCGTTTTGGTATAATGAACTTTTAAACTCAATTCCGTCAAATCCCATTGATTTTATTAACTCTGAAAGATATTGTGTTGGCAAATAATCTAATTCGCTGTCGCTTCTTCTTCGTGGTTTTGAAAGCTCTTGTTCTAATTTGTCTATGAAAGAACCATGTATCATTACTTCTTCTAAAGATTCCAATTCTGCAAGTCTAAAAACATCATAAGTAAAGCGACTTAGATTTACAACACTTATGTTTTCTTCAAGCCTAAATGTTCCAACTGTAACATAATCAAATAAACTCGCTCTTACTTCGTATAATGTTGTTGTTATATCGTTTGCCAAATATAGATACGAAATGCCGTTGGGGTTCGCTCTACCGCTTTTTGCTGATGTGTTTGGTGGATTACCCATTTGTGCAATCTCATAACCTTTGGAATTATCCGTAATTCTTGCACGGTAAAATTTCTTCCCTTTTGGTAAGTCTTTTTGAAAGTGTTTGAATAAGGATTTTAGTTTTTCCAAATCCAATGGATTTTTCAAATGAAATCTGTTTACCGTTTTTATTTCCTCCGAAAACTTGTCCCAAGAAAGGAAAAGTGTTTGGTTCAGATCTTCTTCAACGCCTGAATTATGAAATTTTAATTGTACAGGATTGTCTAAAAGGTTTTGATAATCGGCAATATCATCTGAAATGATTTCGGAAATGAGCTGTTTGACATTGTTTGTATCAATCAAATTTTGAGTAAATACCTTTTTATGAAAGTCGTTAATGATTTGAGTTTCCAATGGTTTGCCATTTTCGGCATCAACTTCATACAAATCAATAATACCCACAAAAAAGCGATTTAATTCGGAAGCCTCATAAATGGAAACATTTTTGGAATTACAGTAATCACAATTTCCTATCGTTTTGTTATTCAGAATGATAGAACTTATGTATTGACTTTCAAAGCAATTTATACAACAATTCATATCAATTTCAAAACTAAGTCAATGTGGTTCATTAAGGAAAGTTTCTTTAACGTTCCTAATCCCGGAAAGTGTCCATTATTATGATACTCTCTAAATATAGGGATAGCAACAGAATTATAGCCTGTTTGGTCGCACCAAGCAATCAGCTTATTTAATGCTTCTGCAAATTTTCCTGCAATATCCGATGTGTCGTCATTGGAATCGGAAACAAAGTGTTTAACTTTTATTTTTTTTGTTTGTTTCTCATCATAAGACAAGTGAATGGCCACTGCATAAGGCAAAAATCCTGTTTCTGAGTATTCCTCGCCTATGGAAAGATAATCGGAAAAGCCTGTAAATCCTTCTTCTTGATAGTAAATATGTTCTTCTGAAAAACTACTCTCATCTACCTGTAAGTAATCGGAATTTTTTGTTTGAGCGTTGAAATAATCATCAAGTTCAACACGGGTACTTTCTTCAAAATTTCTGTGATATCGTTTACTTGTAGCGGATAGATTGATTACATTGTATTTAATCGAAAAATGCTCCTCATATAATGCAAGAATGTCTGCAATGTTGTCAAAAGTTGCATTGTGTACAATGGTTAATGCAGGAACAATATCGGCGTATTTTTGTAAAACCTCTATCTCTTGGTTGTGGTTACTTCTGTTGTGAAAAATTATACCGACTTGGTAATTTTTACTTTGGCCAACTGAACTTTTAATTGCCTTGAAAACAGCATCAATATCAGTAAACGTACCAACTTGCGGATTTGCAATAATTGTAAAGTTAATATCGCTATCAACCAATGTTTTTATTGTAGTTTTAAGTGTTGATGAATCCTTTACAGGTTCAATAATAGGCGACACTTTTGCTTTGTTTGGAATAAGAACATCAGGCGTTAATTCCCTAATTCCAATCAATTCAAACTGCTTACCTCTTATATATGGTAGGTACATACTCTTTCAGTTGCTAAGAAATTATATAATTTATGATACTCCTGTTCGTTAAAGTCCAAAGAATTACAGATGTGTTTTAACTCTCTCGGTGTATTTGAAGATTTGAGTAGGTCGGGCTTTTGTAGTTTACGTTTTTTTAACTTATTCAAAACTTGTTTTTGAAAAAAAGTTATATCAATACATGCAAGTAATTCATAACAAGCCTTAAAGATTAACGTATTAGGAACATCCGGAATATACCCGAAATTATCAGCAACCAAATCAAGATATTCTTGTTTTCGTAGAATTTTGAAGATAGTATCAAATTCAAATAACGCTGTATTGCTGCTTGCTTCTTTTATCGTTTGCAATTTATTCTTTGTGTCAAGTACAATAATTCCAATGTTTGCATCTTCATACTCAACTTTTAATTTATCTGCATTTTTTTTATCTGTTACAATGTTAACTTCATCGGCAAATTTTTGATAATCGGCTAACTGTTTTGATAGCTTGGAAAAATCGTCAAGTTCTGTTTTAATTTCAAAAATTCGTACAGCACCATTCAACATAACCAAGTCGGCTTTTGAAGCACTAATTTTTAGCTCGTTTAAAATGAGCGTTGTTTTTAAACTATGTTCTTTGGTTAGATTTTGCACCAAGTTATTTTTATAGACATATTCACATCTGTATTGCTGTTGCAAAGTTTTGTACAAAGATTTGATGATATCCAAATTTGTTTCGTAAGATGAAGCATTGAAATACTTGGTTGTCTGTCTTTCAAAGAGTACAGTATCGTTTTCCCGCACTATCTTTTGAAACATAGTCGGTGAAAAAATTTGAGATAGAACTCTTAAATGCTGTACAGTCTCCATATTAATTTAGTCGTTACAAAGGTAAGGATTTATTAAAAACTTACCTACATATAACTACAAATAATCAACCTTATTATGTTAATAGCTTGTAAGCCAATAAAAACAATATTGTGGTGATTGTAAGTTGCATATTCTGCGTCTTTTTGTTGTTAAGTAGTTTGTTGAGTGGCGTGGCATCCTAAAATGACCGCTAACACAAAGGAAAGTTGATGCCCAAAGAAATCTTTCTTGTCAGTTATTCTCCTCGCATCAACTTTTGACTCGCGTCATTTTTATTTTTAATTTGCCTCGCCCAATCTTTGATTTCATTTGAACGAAGCCAGAGTGCTGAGAGATTATAAAGGTAAAGTTTTTGTGAGCCATATTCATATGGGTTTTGAACATGATGCTTTTTTTTTTGTAAAAATAAGGATTTAATTTCAGTCGTGCAAGAGGAATGTAAAAAGGACTGCTGACGAATTTATTTCAATATTCAGATTTACCATATTTTTTTTATAAAAATGTAACAATCAATCAAAAAATAAAAAACATCAATCAAATAGCTCAACTAAGTGTCAAAAATTGGAACGACAATTCCATATCCTTCTTTGGTCTTCTTCATTTCCTTTTTTGATAAAACCAGAGCCTGCAAATCCGTCAAAATATAAAAGCTTCCAATTGTATTTTGTTGCATATGTGTTCATAATATTTAAATAGGCTTTCGCATATTCAACTAAAATTTCTATTTTGTTTTCAGTCCAATTTCCTCCAAAATTATTCATCTGTTAATGCTTATTAGGGACGTTTATATGCTTATAGTCAACGTCGAAGTATTAACGCCGTTGCTACCTTTGGGGCTGCTTTTAAAGTGGAGTACAAAATACTAGATTTTAATTTGCGTCTAAAACTGAAAGCAGCTATGATTGGGAATACAATGTTATAAGAATTTTTAATTAGCATTTATGTATATTTTTAAAGTATCCAATTAAATTCAAGAGTATAGAGAGCCGAAATGATCATTGTATTAATATTTTTAATGATGGTTTTTTGAAACTAATATTGATAGTTCAAAGTCAATGCAAATTAAAGATGCTGTCAAATCTTTCAATTCAGAGGTTGAGTTTATTGAGCATCTCCGTAACCTTTAAATATTTGTTCATCAAACTCTGGTAAAGTTTTGTTTATAAATTCGTCATAATCTTGTTGAGTTTTAAATGAAACTTCATAAACTCTTTCAAATTTAAAATCATAATATGTATCATTAATCTTTCTTATACCAGAACTGTAAAAAGTAATGGTTTTATCATCGTTGGGGCGAGCATAAGCACGATAAGATGTTTTTAAATAATCCCAAATTGTACCAGTTTCTTGGGAAACTAATGAAGTTAGTTTAATAATTGACGATATTAGTTTCATATATTAAATATTTTTTTAATTTCTTATAAC
>Ga0268298_10005265_pt1 | contig 12207 bp, 8 predicted proteins | sample WWTPWeurt_MetaG_FD_194462 | JGI IMG/M metagenome (GOLD analysis project Ga0268298, IMG submission 194462) | Activated sludge microbial communities from WWTP in Nijmegen, Gelderland, Netherland - WWTP Weurt | ecosystem: Engineered > WWTP > Aerobic digester > Activated sludge | place: Netherlands...
GGGACTCGCCCGGGGTGAACCAGTCGAGGTTCTTGTTGTGCACCGTGTTGATGAAGAACTGACAGCTCCCGCTGCCCGGCTCACCGGTATTGGCCATGGAGAGCGTGCCGGGCTCGTTAGAGATCTTGGCGTTCGCCGGGTGCTCATCGGGGATGTTGCCGTCCGGGCCGTCGCCGGTGCCGGCGCGCTGGCTCTTCGGATCCTTGCTGTAGGGGCAGCCAAATTGGGCCATGAAGCCGTTGATCACCCGGTGAAAGTGCAGTCCGTCGTAGAAACCGCGCTGAGCGAGCTTGATGAAGTTGCCGGCGGTGATCGGCATCTTGTCGGTGTAGAGCTCGACCTTGATCGTGCCCAGGGAAGTATCGAGGGTGGCGGTGGGATTTGGCATCGGCGGCATCATGGAGAAAGCCGACGATGGTCGCAAGCTCAGGTCGCCCTACCACCCCACGGCGACCGGCGTTCCGCGTGAGCTCCAACGCGGCGCGCTCACCAGCACGGAGGTCGTCAGCGAGAGCTTGCGGGCGCCCGCGCGGTGCACCATCATGCCCGTCGGGCTCAGCGAGTACAGCTGGTCGTCGATGGCGATGACGCGGTCGATCGCGATCGCCGGCCGACTCACGAAGTTGTACCAATAGTTGGATCTCTGGCACTCCGCGGCGAAGGTCTGGGCGCACTGCTGCTGAAAGTAGCGCTTATACATCAAGGCGTGGTTCACCCGGCCCAGGTCCACGAAGCCCGCCGCCGGGTCCACTCGGTAAGCGAGCAGCCCGAAGTACTGCTCGCTCTTCCACGGCAGCGACAAGGTCAGCGTCTGGGGCTCGAACATGAAGGCGTGGTGGTCGGTCTGCGTATCACTGGTCGAGCCCGCCTCGAGCTTCTGGTGGAACTTACGCACCGGCTTTCTTGGATCCGAAACATCGAAGATCTGCAGGTGAAAGCCGGTGGCGCGGCCCCAGGCGTCGGCGTCCTGCCCCACGGCGAGGAGGTGGTTCTTGCCGAGGGGGTGCAGATAGTTCGACCAGCCCTCGACCTTGAGCTCCCCGACGACCGCCGGGCGCGTCGGATCCGAGAGATCGAGCGTAAACAGGGGGTCGGTCCGGCGAAACGTCACGACATAACCGCGCTCGCCCAGCATCCGCACCGCGTAGATGCGCTCATTGGCGGCGAGGTTCTCCAGCCTCCCGATCGATGAGAGCAGTCCGTCCTTGGCGCGGAGCACGGTGAGGTTGTTGCTCGCCCAGCCGTCGGAGCTGGCGACGCGCAGATCACCCTGGTGCTCACTCATCGCGAACTGGTTGAGCACGGTCCCGCGCACCAATCCGGAGGCCGCAAAGCGCGGGCGCCCCCCCGCCTCGAGCGCGAACTTCCGGATCAGGCTGGCGCTCTGCCAACCGGGCTCGGGCGCCAGGGCGCCGGCGTCGGCGAGATAGATCGCGCCCTCGGAGGCATAGAGCGTCGACTGCGCGCTGAAGCCCGCGGCGCCGGCGCCGGTGATGGATCCGCTGCGAAGGTCGACCTGGATGATGTTCAACAGTCCATTGGTGGCGCTGATGGACTCGGTCACGTTGAGCTCGCCGCAGCCGTAGGCGGCCCGCGGGGTGCCGTCGCGATCGCGGTCGGAGATGGTCCGCACACGCGGGAGGCCGGGGCCCTCCTCGAGGAAGCTGCTCCAGCGGGGGGCGAGGCGCCCGAGCACGGCGTCGGCGCTCAGCTCCGTGCCTCCGCTCAGGCTTTGATGGATGAGCGTCACCACCTCGCCGGCGAGCGCGGGTGGGAGGCCAGGCGTCGGAGTGCGGGTGGCCAGATACAATCGGCTGCCGATCACCCGAGCGTCGGTGAAGGCACCATCGACCACGTGCTCCCGCAGCAGCAAGGGATGCTGTGGGACGCGCACGTCGAGCAGGAGGACGCGGGTGAGTTGCCCGTCGTAGCCTTGGCGAGGCGCCTCGCGGGCGTCGAGGATGATCGCCAGCTCCTGCCCGAGAAGGTAGACCTGCTTGACCACCGGCTCACCACCCCGAGGCTCGATGGCAAAGCGGCCGAGGAGCCGCGCCTGGGCGGCCGGCCAGCTCGAGTAAATGCGCAGCTCGTTGCGACAGGCGGACGCTTCACCGTCGCGGCTGCAGCTGACGTGGTAGATGGTACGCCCATCGGTCTTGACGATGTCCCCTTCGTCGACCGCTTGCTCCTGCGTGTTCGTGCGTGAGTAGGTCCCCGGCCCGCTGGCCCCAGCACCACGAGTACTCGCTTGAGACTCCGCCGACTTCTTGGCCGTCTCCGCCGGAGCGCTCGACGCTTCGGTGGCCGGAGCAAGACCCTGGCGAGCCCCGTCATCCTCGTCGGTGCGGTCCTTGGCCCGCCAATTGGGGCGGCCTCGGGGAGCGCGCTCCGTGCGGATGGCGGCGTCGATCAGCTGGCGCACCAAGGGCCGGCAGCCCTCCCCCTCGGCCGATGCGGCGGTGGCCGGGATGGGAAAGGCCAGTAGGGCGAGGGTAGCGAACAGCGGCCGGCGGGAGAGGGAGAGCTTGACCATGGGCCTTCCAACGCACGGAGTGGGGCGTCGGTCTGGCCACCAGGTGCCTTGTGCACAGACGCAGAAGCCCGGGAGCCGCCGGTGAGGTCCAAAACCTGAGCTAGCCTAACCATTTGACCGGCTCCGAAGCACGCCGTTCTCTTCGCCAAGGTGGTCGATCGGGCCTTCGCCTGAAGCCCTACACCGCCCGGTTGGGTACACTCCGGAGGCGTGCGCTTCGCATCCGCCCTAGTCCTCGCCGCGAGCATCGCCGGCTGTAGCGCCCCGAGCGACCGCTGGATTCCTGCGGTGAACGCCAGCTCAATCGTCCTCGTCGAGCGCCGGCCGGGCGCCGCGCCAGTGGTGAGCCTTCACCACCTCGGGGACGGCGCTGAGCGGAACACCATCGACCAGCGCGACGGGGAGATCTACGCCCTCGCGTACCGCGAACGGATCGACGCGCCCTCAGGCAAGCTCACGGTCGTCGATGATCACGGCGCGCACCTCCCCGCGGCCGATCAAGTATTCCTCCTCGACTTCGCGTCCGACCAGGAGCAGCGCTGGAGCCAGTTACCGGCGGCGCCCCAAACGATCAGCGCGCTCAAGCTAGAGGAGCTCAACCCCTGCCTGCGCTTCGAGACCAAGGTCTACAAGGTTCCCGGCACCCTCAATGACGGCGCGACCTTCTTGATACGGCTCAACGATGACGAGGCCCTGATGGGGACCGAGCAGGGGCGCTTCTTCCGGGTGAATTCGGCCAGTGCCACGCCGCTCACCGAGCTGGCCACGACGACGCCGCACCTCGCCGCCGTCGCCGCGGCCGATGGTGAGCTGTGGCTGCTCGGCGGAAACGGCGCGACCGTGCACGGCACGCTAGAGCAAGGATTTGTACCGGGTCCTCCGCGCGCGCTCCGCGGTGCGCTCTCTCTCGAGGTCGATGGGAGCCACCGCGGATCGCCGCTGGAGATCTTCACGCTCACCACCACCCTCGGCGTCGAGTACTTCAACGGGAGGAGCTGGACGATCCTGCGCACGCCCAGTGGCCCCCCTCCAAACCGGGCTACCGGCCGCATCGCTTGGAGGGGACCGGGCGAGGCGGTGCTGATCGGCACGGGGCTCGATCTTCTGCTCGAGCTGGGAGCGGACGGCAGCCAGCACGAGGTGCGGCGTCGCCTGCTGGAGCGCCCGACCGAGGTCGATGCCTTCTCCGCCGTCGCTGACCTTGGGCCGTTCGGAGTGATCGCCGCCACCCGCTACAGCATGCTGTTTCGGCGAGACGCGCTGGACTGGCAGACGATGCCGGTGACCCCAACGACGAACATCGTCAACTTGATCCTCCCGCTGCCGGGCGGAGCGCTGATCGGTGGACGTCGGGGGGAGTTCTATCAGTGGGCCGGAGACTTTGGATATTGCCCAGTCTTGTCCATTCCCGCGCCCAACGACCCACACTATGCCCTCTGGCTTCGCCAGGGCATGCTGATGGCAGCCCGCGGCGATCCGGGAGACGAGATATCGATGATCCTGCTCAGCCCTCTTCCATGACTTCGACGAAACGCCACCAAAACCAGGTGCGCGCCATCTTCACCTTCGGCCGGGCCGGCGCCGCCTCGCCCCCTCGAGCGAGCAGGGTGAGCAAGCACCGCGCATCTTCCGCCTTCTGATCAGGCCGCCTCCGCTTCAGCTGCTGCTCGAGCAGCGTGAGTTGCTGCTCTGGCAATCCCTGCGCCCGGGCCCGGCCGATCAAGCTCTCCCAGCTGCGGTCCCGGTAGAACTGGCCCTTTCCCACGGCGATGAGCGCGTCGGCGGTCTCTGCCGTGAGGACGCCAGCGGCCTTCGCCTCCGCCACTCCGGCGCGGAGGTTGACCATGGCCTCGGACAGCTGCGGCCAGCCTCGCTCCTCGGGTCCGTGGAGGACCGCGACCTCGTCATCGTCGGTGAGCCTCCCGGCCCGAAAATCCTCGAAGATTTGCCCCACCCCTACCATCCCGAACACCTCGAGCTCAGCGGCCCGCAGCGCTCCCATGCTCGAGGCCCCATAGACCTGCGCGCCACGCTCCAGGGCCCACAAGATCTCCTTGTGCCAAGGCGCAGCCATCCGCTCGAAGTATCCATCGATGAGCGCGATGCGCCTGGGCCTCTGGCGGGCGGGGCGCGAGACCGCGCGATAGATGTCGCCCATCGCGGCGGGCGGGAGATACTCGGCCGGGAGTATCCGCTCAGCCTCGGCCCGGGGGAGGCTGGGGCCCAAGAAGACGATCGTATCAGAGGTACCCATACTATCCCATCAGCTCCACCCGGGTGGCCCGCCCCGGGACCAAGATCTTCACGACCGGCACGCCGAGCTCCGCCCGGCTCAGATCGACGGCGATGACCGAGGTGGCCCCCGCCGCCCCCGCGCGCGCGAGCAAGGTCGCGACGTCGTCCTCGAAGGTCTCCCCGTCGAGCCGGGGCGCCTTGCGAAAGTCGACCCACTCCACCAGCCCTGGCGCGGGCTCGGTGAGGTCCTCCCAGATCGGCAGCAAGATCTCCGGATCCGTGGCTTTGGCATAGTCCGCGGGGAAGAAATCATCGCGGCTCCCCGCGATATAGGTCAGCCGCGTCTGGGCCGCCTCGGTCAGCGCTCTGAGGAGCGCCACCTCGGCGGAGAGGTGACAGCCAAAGCCCTGATACATCCCCAGCGAACGCCAGGCCGGCTCGCGCGGATCTTCCATGAACGCTGCCCCATACGCGGGCACGCCGACGTCCGAGGTGATGTCCCAAACCGTCACGTGCACTCCCGCGGCGTTCACCCGAGCGATCAGCTGGCGGCACGCCGAATCGCGGATCGTGTCGAGCGCGACTCGGCGCTGTCCCTGCGTCGCCCGCCACTCGGCCTCGGCGTCTCGTTCGATGACCTCCGAGAGGCCGTGCGCGATGGCCTCCAGCAAGTGATTCCCGGAAGCCAGGCCGTTGGAGGACACGTCGAAGGTCGGCTGGTGATCGCGCTCCACCACGCAATCGAGGGTCACGGCCTCCAGCGGCACCCAGACGGGCCCTTGCCGCAACAGATCCCAACCCTCGACCCAATCGAGCGGGGCGCCGAGATCAAGCCTGCGGCGCGAGGCGCGGGGCAGCCGTCGCACGTCCACCAAGGTGAGTCGCTTAGACAAGGCCCGGGGAGCGCCGCGACGGACCGGGAGGTTCAGATGTTCGGCGTGCCAGGTCTCGATGCTCTCCATCAACGCCGAGGCCGCCGCGGCATTCTCGTCGAGCCCCTTGCCTTGCGAGGTAGAGAGGCTCCGTCCGTTGGGCCGCATCGCGGCGAATACGGGGACGCCGAGACAGTCGAGGCCCGTCAGGTTGGCCAGGCGCGTGATACCGAGCTGCGGCATCAGGGCGCGCATCGCCGAGAGCGTCGCCGCCGGGCTTCGCGCGCGATGGGTCCCCGCGACGTACTGCTTCTTGGCGGCCAAGACGCGATCGAAGACCCGGATGCCCGGCATGGGGGCATCTTAGTCGGCGAGCATCACTTGTCCTTAGAAATCGTTATTCCACCCAGTAATTTACGACCATCAAACCGTCGTGGTGAGGATACATCATCGCGCCGAATCCGTAGTCATACTCCCCGCTCGGGATCTGCGCCACCGAGCCGGAAACCAGCACCGTCCGCTGATAATTGACCGCGTAGGACCACGACCAGTTCACGCCCGCCGAGGCGCCGAAGGTCACCCCCGCGGCCTTCCCCTTCACCCGCACGGTGACCCCCAAGGAGGTCGAGGTCTCGTTGCCGCCGCCTTGAGCGGCCGAGATGCTGACCGAGGTCTTGCCCGCATCGACCGTCGGGTGAGCCAGCGGCGAGGCGAAGAACTGCCCCGAGGGACCGCCGCCCGCAGCGCGTCCCGATCGGCGAGGGTCGGGTAGGAAGCGATGTCGCCGGGCGTGTGCCGCAGGATGCTGGCGTCCACGTCCGGGCCGTCACCATTGTGCGCGTTGTAGAAGCTGCGCGAGGCGGCCATGATTTGCGGCTTTCGCGGGAGGTTGATGGTCACGACTGGGCGGCTGGCGCGGTCAGGTCGCCGTTGTAGATCGCGACATAGCCTACGTCCCCTCGATTATAAGTCACCACCAACTCATCCGCGGGATCGGGGTCGAGATTTCCGGCAGCCACGAAGATCGCGTTCGTGTCGGGGAACTCTCGGGAGGCCAGCTCCACGGGCTCTCCATCGAGCGAGCCGAGCACGTATAGCCGCTTGCTGAAGCCGATCGCCAGCTCGTCCTTGCCGTCGTTGTCGAAGTCTCCGCGCGTGAGGCCGATGGGGAAGCCGAGATCGCCGTCGGTCACGGCGTAGGACGGGGCGACGGGGCTCTGGTCCACCGTGTAGACCCGGGCCTCGCGATCGCGCCCGCAGGCGGGTTCATCCCGGCGATAACGGACGTGGCCAGCAGCAAGCTGCTAGAGCGCGGACCGGACTGTCCACCTCGAGGCGCGGACTGTCCCTCCGCGGCCAGGCGCGACTTCGGTTCATCAATGGGCCCTGGCACGGCCGTTGCGATGCTCGAACCGCATGAAAACGCCCCGAATTCCCATCCCCATCGTCCTCTCCCTGTGGGGGCTCAGTTGTGGCGCCCCAGGAGCCCCCGACGCCCAGGTCGGCCAGGAGGCCACGATCGCCCCGCCACGCCAGCACCGCTCGAGCCAGATCTTGGCGACGCCCGCCGGCAAGTCCTGGGCGCTCCGCGAGCTCAATGGCAAGGAGGTCCGCGGCGGGCGAGACCAGGCCACGCTCGACGCCTCGGCGTTCAGTCGTGGAACCTTCCGTCCGCCGACGCGAGCTCCGGCGCCTGTGCTCACCCCTGCGCTGCCGCTGCTCTCGCCCTCCCAGCTCAGCGCGGAGATGACCCCCGGGATGATGGCCATCCTCACCGGCCAGGCGGCGACCGGCTTCTCGGCCATCCCCAAGGCGCTCGAGCCCGAGGGGAGCCCCAAGATCTTCCAGACCCAAGCCTGGAGCCCTCCCACCGTGCTGGCCGGGAGCGGGGGTACCACCCGCGGCGGCACGCCGAGCCGCGCCTCCGGAGGGCTCACCACCGGCGGAGGTACCAGCGCGGGCCCGACCAGCGCGGGAGGATATGCGAGCCCGTCGTTTCACGCGGTGCGCTACGCCTGCTGCGAAGGTGTCCAGGTCCGGGCCAATCCGAGCGGAGACGCCGGACTGGTCGAGACCCTCGGCAAGAGCCAGGAGGTATGGGTGACGGACCTCCTGCCCGGTACGGCGATGCAGTCCATCATCGACTCCATCGACGACTGCCTGAGCTCCGGCAGCCCTTCCTGCTGGAACGCGGTGACCGCGATGGCCCAGATATCGAACGTCTCCTACTATGCGGAGCTCTATATTCCGGCGACCGGCGAGACCGGCTATGCCCCGATTCAGAGCCTCTTCGTGCGCCCCAACCAGGAGATCCAGGGACAGGCCACCCTGGAGATCGGCTTTGACAAGGTCGCGGACGCGATGAAGTCGGCGATCGACACGAAGCTCAACACCCACTGCGGCACGCCCGCCCACTCCATCACGGTCCACGCCCCCCAGAGCGGAGACTTATACTATGACGGGAGCCGTGAGTTTCAGCTGAGCTGCGACGACGCCCTCGCCTGCCCTGACTGGCGCGTCGCTTCCTGCGCAGATATCGCCGAGGACGACGAGGCTTTTGCGGGCTGCGTCTACAGCAGCGCGGATCAGTGCGGGGGCCCGATTCCCGACGTCGCGCCGTCCACGAACCTCAAGTACTGCGTCAAGAACAGCTGCCCCGGGAAGTCCACCTGTGGGGTCTGCCGGGCGTGGTTCGAGGAGACCGGCCAGGACGACACGGGCTGGCAGACCGAGGAGGCCTTGGTCCACGCCTGTGAGCAAGATCTCCAGGCTCAGAGCCAGGACGGAGACCTACCCCTCGTGTGCCTCGGAGGGACGAAGCCCAACTGCGTAGAGTATTGCCAGCAGCACGTGGCCACCTGGAACGTGGCCGGCTGCCAGCGCTACATCGCCGCCGGTGATAGCCGATCCTACGCCGACCCCACCGACTATGAGTGCGGCGAGCTCCCGTTCGGCGAGACGCACCCTGCGCTGTGGTTCTACTCAGCAATTGGGGCCTGGTCGGGAACCCCCGACGAGGACCTCAAGGTGCTCACCGAGTTCCCGCTCTTCGGCCAAGACCTGCAGGTCACCGCCGACCGGCTCGCGGGGCAAAAGCCGATCCAGTTCGACACCTACGATCTCGGCATCAAGGCCAACAAGTCGATCAACCGACCTCAGCAGCTGGGCAGCCAGAACGTCTGGCTCTCGACCACGCCCGCGGCGGTAGACCTGTCGACCTTCGACGATGATCTACCGGCAGGGACGACCCAGGCGCTGCGCATCGGCTTGTGCATCCACCTCCCTGGCCTCGACGTGTATGGCCCCACAGCCCACTTCGATCCGGGCGAGACGCCAATGTCGATGATCAGCGCGATCGACTTCGGCACGGCCGAGATCGCTCGGACCGACCTCTGCCTGGACGGCTACGCTTGGCTCAACGCCGAGCTGGCGCCGCGCATGCTGTGGACGGACGTGAGCCTCGACCTCGATTTCTCCTATAGCGGCCTGGAGATCACCAAAGGGGTCGGCTTCTACAGCGTCGCGGCCGTGGCCTCGCTGATCCCGGTGGTCGGAGAGATCATCGGAGGGATCGTGCTGGGCGCGATGGCGATCGAGGAGATCGCCGAAGCCATCATCAACAGTGACAGCGACTGGTTCGAGGAGATGTTGCTCAGCGTCTTCGAGGCCAAGATCCACGGAGTCATCCTGGACTCCCTCAACGATATGACCACCAGCGCCCTCGGCAACGTCGACCCCAAGGCCGATGAGGAGCTCGAGGCGCTGTGCGACAAGCTCAGCCCGAGCGTCCCGGATACTCACCCGTACTATTACTTCTACAAGTTTGTGAACGAGCAGTGTGAGCTGGCCAAAGACACCTACAAGCTCAAGCCCTTTCAAGCCAACGCCGGGAGCCAGCAGCAGGGCTGCTACGGCACGAGCAAGCTCTACACGCCGGCCGACGCAGGAGGGAACCGCTGGTGGCAGAAGTACAGCGGGCAGGAGTGGTACTTCCCGCTGTTCCCGGACCAAGGCTGCCGCCTCGGCAACCAAGTGAAGGCCACCCTCGATCAGGCTATGTGGCCGGTGCTCCGCTGCGGCGTGGCCTCCTTCAACTGGTGGTTCCACAACGGCCTCGCCGGCTTCAGCCCACCTCCGGGCGCGGTCAGCCATCTGGGCGCACTCGGCTACGTCGTCTCTGAGGTCTGCAGCGACGTCGGCTACTCGGCCCTCAAGGACCTCTACGGCGACGGCGCCGACCTGGTGGAGCTGTACCGCTCGAAGCACGGCGACGGCGGCCTCGGGCTGAGCGGCGGCTGAGCCGCGGTCGTCAAGGCGCCCACCGACATAGCCACTATTCAGCGGGTGAATGTCGGTGGGCGCGGCAAATCGTCGAGAATTCAGGCTGATTCTGTAGATCCGAGCTCAACGTCCGAGCGCTGGGTGCGCCGTTGGCATCCCGGCCCCCCTAGCTTAGCCTGCCCCCATGAAGAAGCTTCGATGGGCGACCTTGGTTGGGACGCTCGGGTCCTTGCCGAGCATCGCCTGGTCCCAGAGTCTAAACCTCGACACCGGCACCGCCAGCACCGCCCCCACAGCGGGCTATGCGGGCGCGGCAGGATCGCCGGGGTTTTGGAACAACTACATCGGGAACGACTCCTCGCCCTTTCCCCTGCTCGATCTCGGGGGCCATACGAGCAGCGTCACCTTCAGCATGAACCTCCCCTTCGGCGCGGCGAGCTATGCTCACCCGACCCTGAGCGGCGGCGACGCACTCTTGCTCGAGGACTACTTCGATCTGCACTCCACCCGCGCGGATTTCACGCTGGCCGGCCTCCAGGAAGGTCACTACACCGTAGTCACCTACGCCTGGGCACCCGACAACCCGAACATCCAGATCTCCGTGGACGTCAACGGCGTAGGCGCTCAGCTGATCGGCGGCCCCTGGCCCGGGAGCCACACCTTGGGCACGACTTACGCGCGGCACGAGGTGGACATCCAGAAGGATGAGCCCTTGGACATCTTTGTTCGCGGTATCCCCAGCAACGGTACGCTCAACGGCCTTCAGCTGAAGTATCGGCCGGGCTTCGCCGACGCAGGGGAGGCCGACTCCGGAGCGCCGGACGCGGAGTTGGCGGACGCGGGCGACCTGGATGCTTCGGCGACCGATCTCGGCGCTGAAGTCGATGGTTCGGCGCTCGATGCCGGTGGCCTCCCCGACGCCGGCGCGCCCCTCGACGCTGGCGCGCGCGCAGACGCGAGCAGCGCCGACGTCGGCGCGGTAACCGACGCGGCTGCACCGGTCGATGCCGGAGGTGCCGCAGACGGCGGTCTCAACAGGCCGGATGCCGGCGCGAGTCGCGACGCCGCGAACGGGGATGGCGAAGCGGCCGGTTGTGGTTGCCAAGAGACGCGGTCCAGCAACTCAGGAGCGGCCCTAGGCGGGCTAACTGGCCTCGCGTGGCTCGCGCGACGGCCCCGACGGGGGCGCTGAAGCACGTCCTGCGCTGCCCGGCGATGCGTGGGAGGGCGCTCGACGAGCGAGCGAGCTTCCCCCGTCGCTGCAGCAGCTCGACCTCCTGCCTGAAGTGGGCGGCCGGCTTCTACTTCGGGGGCACCTCGACGGCGCCGCAGCAGATCAGGGGCTGGATTCTGGAGTAGCGCGCCGCAGCCGATCGATCTCGTCCCAAAAGTCGCAGGCCTCCTGAGCCAGGCCGGTCCCGACGCTGCTCTCGAGGTCGAAGACCAGATGAGGGTCCCGCTCGAGCGAGTAGCGCGGCCAAGAGAGCTCGGGCCCGCTCGGATCGCCCGCAGCGGCGAACCGCCCCCAGGCCTGCATGAAGCGCCGAGAGAGCGGCCGCTCGGCCTCACTGATGCCGATGCCGAGGTCCGTGTTGCCCCAGACGAAGAAGAGCTCGACGCTGTGGGTCGCCCCGAGCGCGTGCGCGACGGGGTGATCGAGGGGGTGTCGCATCTGATACAGGAAAACAGGCACATTTTGGGCCGACACGGTCCGGGCCACCCGGCGAGCGTTGCAGGCGAAGACCCCTTCGGTGATGACGTCGTTGAGCGCGTCCTTGGGCGTCGCGGCGCCTGCGTAGTGCGCAGGCACGAGGGCGGCCGCGCGAGCGCCGAAGACATCGCGGGCGAAGGACTCGAGCTCGAGCGGCGTGATCTCATCGAAGCTCACCGTGTGCAGCACGCCCTCGACCTGATTCCAGCCGATGATCAGCGGCACGTGCGCGAAGCTCCCCGCGCGCATGGCCTCGAGCGGGAGCTGAGGCAGCTCCACGCCATCGATGACCGGCCCCCACCAGACGCCAGGCTTCAGGATCATGCCCCGCTTGGGGGCCAGCGCCGAGATCAGCTCATCGGTGCTCTTGGAGCGCAGACAGTCCGCCACCGAGCCCTCGCGACACCCCACCGCCTCGGCCAAGAGCGTGCCTTGGGCGTTGGCCTCGGCGCCCGAGAAATACAGGGCGTCGGAGCAAGCCCCGCTCTCCATGATCGCGCCGGCGAAGAGGCCGCGGCTCTTCGGGGAGGCCAGCTGGGAGCAGACGCTCCAGGCCCCGCCGAGCAACCGAAGAT
>Ga0268298_10005267_pt1 | contig 12202 bp, 7 predicted proteins | sample WWTPWeurt_MetaG_FD_194462 | JGI IMG/M metagenome (GOLD analysis project Ga0268298, IMG submission 194462) | Activated sludge microbial communities from WWTP in Nijmegen, Gelderland, Netherland - WWTP Weurt | ecosystem: Engineered > WWTP > Aerobic digester > Activated sludge | place: Netherlands...
TCTCGGGCTGACCCCCGACCAGCGACCCTTCATCGTGATGGAGCTGCTCCGGGGTCAGAACCTGGCCGAGCTCGTGCGGGGGCTCGGGCCGCGCCCGCCCGCCGAGGCAATGCTGCTGGTGCGGGAGATCGCCAAGGGCCTCTTGGTCCTCCACGGACAAGGGATCGTGCACCGCGATCTGAAGCCCGCCAACGTGATGCTGGTCGAGGGCCAGGGCAGGCTCCTGGTGAAGGTGCTCGATCTCGGCGTCGCGCGCGCCGCAGGCGAGACTGAGGCTACTCAGCTCACCCGGCCGAGCGAGCTGATCGGGACGCCCGCGTACATGGCGCCTGAGCAGATCGAGCAGCCCTCCGAGGCGGGACCAGCGGCGGATCAGTACGCGCTCGGCCTGGTGTGGTACGCGCTCCTGGCGGGCGCCCCACCCTTCACGGGCGATCCCTATGCGGTCATCGAGCGGCAGCGCACGGAGGCGCCCGTGCCCCTCGAGACGCCGGAGTGGCCGATCATCGCTCGACTCTTGTCCAAGGACCCCGCGCTTCGCTATCCGAGCGTGGCTGAGCTGATCCAGGAGATCGACGCCCGGCTCGGCACCGGCTCCCACGCTGCTCGCCCCGAAGTGGGGCCGCTCAACCGCGCGCTGCTCGTGTTCTTCGGGGTCGTGATCATGGTGGCGCTGGTGGCGGTGGGCTGGGCGCTGTCGCGCGAGCCCGTGGAGATGGTGGGCGAGGCGAGCTCAGCTCCGATTCCGACCTCGCCCGCCCTCCCGGCCGTGGCCGCTTCACCAGCGCCCACTGTGCCCACCGCCTCGCCTTCGCCGGCGGAGGTGGTGGAGGCGCTGGAGGCCGAGGAGGTCGTGCCTCCTCCGCGGAAGACCGCCGCCCCGAGGAGCCCGCCGCCCACCGCTTCGCCCCAGGCTCCGCGCGGACGCGTAGCGGTGCTCGCCTGGCTGCGCGCCCATCACTTTCGCGCCGAGGACGTGGCGCTCCTGGTCCCTGATTCCAGCGATCTGGATGCTCCGGGCCTCGAAGTTCGCCTGACCAAGGCCGAGATCAGCCCCGGGCTGCTGAAGGCGCGGCTCGATCGCGTATTGGCCAAGCTGAGGCGCGCATCGTCCGCCCTCCCCCTCGATGACATCGCCCCGCTTGAGCAGCGCTACCTGGCGCTCCGCAACCGGGCCAAAGCGCCCGCCGACCCCGGGGCCCTCAATCGCGAGATCGAGCAGCTCGAGGCCGAGCTTGATCGCCTCGCCCCGTAGCGCTGACACGCACCCCGCCCCACCGTTTCGGGCGCCGGGAAAGGCGCTAAGCTGCGGCCCGTGAAACAGCTGCATGCGGGCGCGATCGCGTCTAGGGCCGTTCTCGGCGGGTTGAACCCGGCTGCGGGCGCTCTCATGTTCGGGTCCCTCGCGGCCCTGGGGCTGCTCGGGGTCGGTGGCTGCGAAGACAGCTCGTTGACCTGCACGACCACTGCCGACTGCAACGCGGGGTCGACTTGCGTGCTCGCTGAGAGCCAGCGCAAACGCTGTGTGGCCCCGCCCGATGCGGGCTTTTTCGTGGATTCAGGGGTGAGGGTCGACGCCGGACTGGCGGTGGATGCCGGCGCCCTGGTGGATGCTGGGGCGATCGCCGACGCCGGGTTCTTCGCCGACGCCGGGTTCTTCGCCGACGCCGAGCCGAGCGATCTCGGCGCCCCTGACGCGGGGCTGGCGGACAGCGGTGAGATCCAAGACGCCGAGCCGAGCGATGCCGGCGCCGTAGCGCTGGACGCAGGCTTCTTCGCGGACGCTTCGGAGCCCCTCGATACGGGCCCGGAGGATGCCGGTAACACGACGAGCGCGCCAGACGCCGGTGCCCTGGACGCCTCGGGCCCGGCTTGCATCTGGATCACGATCACCGAGTGTACGAGCGGCAGCCCCATCTCTGCCTTCTGCCCGGGCGGCCGCAGCGTGAGCCGCATGGAGCGCTGCGATGGAACCTTCTACAGCCCCGACGCGACCTATCAGATGTTCTTGCTCTCGCGCTGCCCCGACCCGGGCTGCCCGGTCTCGCCGACGCACGTGTCGTGGTCGGCGGTGGAGTGCTGTAACTAGGGTCGCACGCAGGTCACGTAGGCGGTGTCGCCGCTGTTCTCGATCGGACCGAAGCCCGAAGCATAGCCCTGACTGGTGCAAAACCGGTGGATCGCGGCGTTGCAGCCGGGGCCGATGCGCCGAGCGTCGGCCGAACCGTCACACTCTCCGTGGTGACCGACCAGCACGGAGTACTGCGTTTGGACGACGGTCGCGACCGGCGCCTCCAGGCAGACGACCCACGCTGAGTCCGGCCCCTGCTCCACCGGCCCGAAGCCAGAGATCTTCCCTTGTGCGGCGCAGTAGCGGTGGATGGCGGCGTTGCAGTTGGGCCCGATGCGCTCGCCGAAGCCGTCGCAGGGCGCATGGTGCTGGGCCAGCGTAGCGTAGGGGACCTCGACCGCGGTGGGGCCGATGACGCAGGTCATGACGATGACGTCGTCGGTGTTCTCGACCGGCCCAAAGCCGCTGCTCGTGCAGCCGCTTTGAGCGCAGGAGCGATGCACGGCCGAGTTACAGATCGAACCGATGCGCTCGCTGAAGCCATCGCAGCCGGCCGCGATCCCCTGGAGCACCGCGTAGGAGCCGATGACGACCCCGGCTCGAAAGCCCTCGTCGACCGTGCCGTCGCAGTTGTCGTCCAGGTGATTGCAGATCTCGGGGAGCGCGGTGCAGGCGGGGGCGGCGCAGCGGCCCGTGTCGGGTGCGCAGGTCGTGTTCCCCGAGCACTGGAGGCCGCCGAGCTGCCCGCAGCCGGGGACGCACTGATTGCTCTCGCAGACCCGCGCCGGAGGACCGCAGGGCGCGTCGCTCTGGCAGCTCCCCATCACCGCCACGCAGCGGCCCGTGTTGGTGTCACAGGCGGTGCCCGCTCCGCAGCTCAGCCCGCCCGGCAGGGTGCAGCCGCGCAGGCAGCGGTTGGCCTCGCAGAAGTTCCCGGACGGGCAGATCAGGCCGCCCGGCTGGGCGCAGCCGAGCACGCACCGGTTCCCTTCGCAGACGTTGCCGCCGAGGCAGGCAGCGCCACCCGGCTCCGCGCAGCCCGCGACGCAGCGGCCGCTGGTGCAGATCGAGGTCGGCGCGCTGCAAGCGGCGTCACTGCTGCAGCTCAGCGGCATCGGCGTCACCGGGTCGCACTGGCCCGTGGCCGCGTTGCACACCCGATCGGGCGGGCAGCCGCCGGCGGTGCAGGAGAGCGGGGCCCGGGCCACGCAGCTCCGCGTCGCGAGCTCGCAGCGTTCGGTGGGGGCGCAGCCGGCGTCATCGCTACAGCCGCTCGGGACTTCGCGAGCTTTGCAGGTGCTGTCTGCGACGTCGCAGTACTGATGCGGGCTGCAGTCGGAGTCGGCCTTGCAGCCCCGCTCCATCACCGAGGTGCAGACCCCGCTGATGCACCGCTGCTCGGGGACGCATTGCTGATTCGTGGTGCAAGGCCCATCGACGACGGGCGCGCTGCTGCAGGCGCACAGGGCGATCAGGCCGAGGAGGGATCGCGCGGGCCACATGAGGGGATCCTGCCTCGGCTGGCGCGGCGCTGCATCCTCCCGATTGCGGCTGGTTTCGTGGTCCGGGTCACGCCCTGAGGGAATCGAACCCCCAACCTTCGGATTCGAAGTCCGACGCTCTATCCAGTTGAGCTAAGGGCGTATCGACTCCTCCCTAGCAGGAAGCTCCGGGGCCGGCAACGCGCTTTGCGCCTCGAGGCGCGACAGCGGGCGCAGCGTGCGGAGGTGAAAGCGCAAGAGGAGGATCACGGCGACCCCAGTCAGGCCTGCGCTGAGACCCCACCAGTAGCCGAGCGGGCCGAGGCCACGGAAGGTGCCGAGCCAGACGCCCAGTGGGAAGCCGACCACCCAGTGGGCGAAGAGGTTGGCCCAAAAGGGCCAGGTGGTCTCGCCGATGCCCCGCAAGGCTCCTGCAGCGACGCCTTGGATGCCGTCGGAGATAGCGAAGAGGCCGGCCATGCGGACCAGCGGCACCGCGGCCTCGACCACCGCCAGATCGTCCGTGAACAGCCGGGCCAGGAGCGCGGGGAAGGCCATGAAGCTGAGGCCCGTCATCGACATGAAGGCGCTGCCAACGCCGATGGCCGTGAGCCCCGCGCGCCGCGCCGCGCTGGACTCTCCCCTGCCCACGTAGTGGCCGACCCGCGCGGTCGCTGCATTGGCGATGCCGATGACCATCATGAAGGTCAGCGAGGCCAAGGTCAGCGCGACCGAGTGGGCGGCCAGCGCTCGGTCACCCATGGTGCCGATCATCCAGGCCGCGGCCATGAACACGCCGTTCTCCACCGCCGCCTGCATGCCGACCGGCCATCCGATCGAGAAGACCCGGCGCATCATGGCGAGGTCACGGCGCACGGAGATCTCGGGGGTATCCGGCCCTGGGATGTAGTGCAGCGCGGGCTGGAGCCGGATCGCGTAGGCCATGGCCGCCGCCATCAGGATCGTGGAGATCGAGGTCGAGATCCCGACCCCCAGCGCCCCGAGGCGCGGCGCTCCGAGCCAGCCGTAGACCAGCACCAAGTCCACGAGCAGGTTGATCACGTTGGCCAAGGCCACCGCCACCACCACCGGCCACCGCCGCCCGGTGTTCGACAGATAGGCCCGCAGCGAGGCCATCACCGTGTAGGCCGGCACGCTGAGCAACCGGCCGTAGATGAACTGCCCCGCCGCCTCGGCCAGCGCAGGGTTGATGCCATAGGCGACGAAGAGCCGCGGAGTGAAGGAGAGGAGCACCATCAGCGGGAGCGCCACCCACAAGCCGGTGTGCACGCCTTGCCACATCCAGCCCCGCGCCCGCCGGGGCTCGCCCGCGCCTTGGGCCTGACCGACCAGGGCCTCGATGCCCATCGCCACGCCGACGCCGAAGACCCCGACGGTGTTGACCACGCCGCCGCCCAGCGCGACGCCGGCCATGTCCATGGCGCTCGAGCGCCCGACGACCATGGTGTCGACGGCGCTCATGAGCATGATGCCGCCTTGGGCCAGCATCAGCGGCCACGCCAGTCGAACGATCTCCCGGACCTCTTCGGATCGAACGCGCGGCGCAGCCAGTTCCAGAAGCCCTCCTTAGGCGATGATCAAGTTCAAGATGCGGCCCGCCTTGTACACGACGCGGACCAGCTTCTTGCCCTCGAGCATCTTCGCGACCGGCGGACAGGCCTTGGCCAAAGCCACCGCGGTCTCTTCATCGGCGTCGGGCGCCAGCATGATCTCGCCCCGCGTCTTCCCCATCACCTGCACGCCCATGGCGATCGTCTCGTCCTTGACCCAGCGCTCCTCCCACGCCGGCCAGGGCGCGTAGGTGATGCCGCCGGTCCGGCCGAGGCCCTTCTCCCACAGCTCTTCCGCGAAGTGAGGGGCAAATGGCGCAATGATCTGCGCCAGCGGTCCCAGCACGGCCTTGGAGCGGGCCCCGAGCTGCGTGAGATCGCGGCTGGCCACGTGCAGCGCAGAGATCGCGGTGTTGAGGTTCAAGGACTCGATGTCCTCCCCGACCTTCTTCACCGCCTTGTGGATGACGCGCAGCTCATCTGGGGTCGGCTCGCTCTCGCTGGCCCGGGGCGCGTCCTCATCGCCCTCGAAGAACAGGCGCCAGGTGCGCTTGAGCCAGGCGAACTGGCCCTCGAGCCCGTTGGTCTGCCACGGCTTGTCCGACTCCAAAGGTCCCATGAAGCAGATGTACACGCGCATCGCGTCAGCGCCGTAACGATTCATGACGTCGTCGGGGTTGACCACGTTGCCGAGCCGTTTCGACATCTTCTCGACGTGCATGGCCAGCACCTGATCGGTGCCGGTCCGATAGAACTTCCCGTCGCGCTCCTCGACCTCGGCCTCGGGCACGATGCGCTTCTCCGCGTCGTAGTAGGCCGCGCCGAGCACCATCCCTTGGTGCCGCAGCTTCTGAAAGGGCTCACGATCGCGGACCAGGCCCATCCCTTGGAGAAACTGCTGCCACATGCGCGCGTACAGGAGGTGGCCGACCGTGTGCTCCGCGCCGCCCACGTAGAGGTCGACCGGCATCCAGTAGTCGGACTTCTCGCGGGCGCACAGCTCGCGGTCGTTCTTCGGATCGCAGTAGCGGAGGAAGTACCAAGACGAACCGGCCGAGCCCGGCATGGTGTCCGTCTCCCGGCGGAGCGGCTGACCGTTCTTGGGATCCACCACGGAGGCCCAGCTCGTCGCCGCGGCCAGCGGGGAGGCCCCGGTGCCGAGCGGCTTGTAGCTCTCCACGATCGGCAGCACCAGCGGCAGCTCATCGAGCTCGAGCGCGCGCACCACGCGATCGCCATCCTTCAGCACCGGGATCGGCTCACCCCAATAGCGCTGGCGCGCGAAGATCCAGTCGCGCAGCTTGTAGGTGGTCTCGCGCTTGCCGAGCCCAGCCTCCTCGAGCCAGGCAGTGACCTTCTGCTTGGCCACGCCATCGGCGGTGGGCGTGCCGTCGAAGCGCCCCGAGTGCACCATCTCTCCGTCGCCCTCATAGGCGGCCTCCGAGACCGTTCCCCCGGAGATGACCTCCACGATCGGCAGGCGCATCGCCCGCGCGAACTCGTGATCCCGGACGTCGTGCCCGGGGACGGCCATGATCGCGCCGGTGCCGTAGCCATAGATGACGTAGTCGGCGATCCACACCGGGACCAGCTCGCCGGTGGCGGGATTTCGGGCGCGCGCTCCGGTGTCCACGCCGGTCTTCTCTTTGGCGGTCTGCCGATCGATCTCGCTCTTCTGCGCGGTGCGCGCGCGGTAGGCCTCCACCGCGGTCCGCTGCGCCGCCGTCGTGATCTCGAGCGTCAACGGGTGCTCGGGCGCCACGACCAAAAACGTCGCCCCAAACAGCGTATCCGGCCGGGTGGTGAAGACTTCGATCTGGGCGCCGCTGCCCTCCACGGGGAAGCGGACCCGAGCCCCTTCGCTCTTGCCGATCCACTCGCGCTGCCGCGTCTTGGTGGCGTGGGGCCAGTCGATGGTCTCCAGGCCCTGCAGCAGATCTTCGGCAAAGGCCGTGATCTTCAGCATCCACTGGCGCATCGATTGCCGGAACACCGGGTGACCGCCGCGCTCGCTCTTGCCGTCGATGACCTCGTCGTTGGCCAGCACGGTGCCGAGCGCCGGGCACCAGTTCACGAAGGTGTCGGCCTGATAGGCCAGCCCGCGCTGATAGAGCAGCGTGAAGATGTACTGCGTCCACTTGTAGTAGCTCGGGTCGGCGGTGGAGATCTCCCGCGACCAGTCATAGGAGAAGCCGATGCGCTTCAGCTGGCGCCGAAAGTTCTCGATCGCCTCCGCGGTGGAGCGCTGGGGCGGCACGCCCTCCTCGATGGCCTTCTGCTCCGCGGGCAGGCCGAAGGAGTCGTAGCCCATCGGATGCAGGACGTTGAAGCCCTTGGCCCGCTTGAGGCGGCAGACCACATCCGAGGCGGTGTAGCCCGCGGGGTGGCCGACGTGCAGCCCCTTGCCGCTCGGATAGGGGAACATGTCGAGCGCGTAGAACTTGGGCTTACTGCGATCTTCGGTCGCTTCGAAGACCTTGGTCGCCTCCCAGTTCTCTTGCCACTTCTGTTCGATGCGTGCGGGATCGTAAGCCATGCGATCCAAGGACGTAGCCTCGCAGGCGTCCCGCGGCAAGCGCGAGCACGGGTCGGAGGTGCCTCAGCCGGCGAAGGGATCGACCAGCTCGATGTCCTCACCGCGGCCCGGTCCCAGCGAGACCAGCGCGATGCGGCTCTCCAGGGCCTCGGCGATCATGTCGAGGTAGACCCGCGCCGGCTTGGGCAAGGTCTCGAGCGAGCGGTGGCCCCGGACGTCCGAGAAGCCCGCGTAGCTGGCGTAGACCGGGCGGACCCGGGCCAGGTCATGCACGTTGTCCGGGAAGGTGGTGAGACGCTCACCGTCGAGCTCATAGGCGACGCAGACCTTGATGGGATCGACGTTGGCCAGCACGTCGAGCTTGGTGATCGCCAGGAGGCCGATGCCCGAGACCCGGCGGGCGTAGCGGAGGGCGACGAGATCGAGCCAGCCCGTGCGGCGCGGGCGCCCGGTGGTCGCGCCAAACTCGTGCCCCGCCTGGCGCAGATGTTCGCCGAGCTCGTCGGTGAGCTCGGTCGGGAAGGGACCGGAGCCGACCCGCGTGGTGTAGGCCTTGAGCAGGCCGACCACCGCGCCGATGCGATGCGATCCCACGCCGCTGCCGGTCGCCGCGTTGGAGGCCACGGTGTTGGACGAGGTCACGTAGGGGTAGGTGCCGTGGTCGATGTCGAGCAAAGCGCCCTGCGCGCCTTCGAACAGCAGGCGCTGGCCGGCCTGGGCCGCGCGATCCAGCGTCTCGCCGACGTTGCCAACGTAGGGCTTGAGCCGCGCGCCATAAGAGAGCGCCGCGTCGATCAGGGTCGAGACCTCTTCCGCGCGGTAGACCGGGTCGCCGTTGGCCACCAGGATCGCGTTGAGCTCGAGGAGGCGGGCCTCCACCAAGGCGCGCAGCCGATCGGGCTCGTACAGATCGGCCACCCGCACGCCGCGCCGGGCGATCTTGTCCTCATAGGCCGGCCCGATGCCCCGCCCCGTGGTGCCGATCTTGTCGACACCGCGGAAGCGCTCCCGCGCCAGATCCAGGCGCTGGTGGTAGGGCATGATCAGGTGCGCGCCAGCAGAGATGAGCAGGCGCCCTTCGAACTTCACGCCTTCGGCCGCCAAGGTATCGAGCTCGGCGACGAGCACCTTGGGGTCGATGACCACCCCGCTGCCGATCGCGCAGCGCGAGCGCTCTTGGAGGATGCCGCTGGGGACCAGGTGGAGCACGGTCGTCTTGCCATGGACGACCAGCGTGTGCCCGGCGTTGTTGCCGCCCTGGTAGCGGATGACCCAGTCGGCGCGCTCTCCGTAGCGATCGACGACTTTGCCTTTTCCTTCGTCACCCCACTGGGCGCCGACGACGACGACGTTGGTCACGCGCGGAAGCTACCCGAAGAGCCCCTCCGAGTGAACCGTTAGAGCATCGGATCGCCGCCCAGGTCTGTGATAGCCTCCCGATGGCCGTGCGCGCTCGAGATCGCCTGGTCGCCGCGCTCAGCGCCCTGTCGGTGGCGACGACCCTGGGGGCCCGCCCCGGCTGGGCGGCGGAAGACCCGCAGACCCTGGCGCCCAAGAAGCGGCTCGCGCTGTGGGCGCCACGGGACCCGGCGCTCGCCCGTTCGCTCCTCGGCAGCCTGGCGGCGGAGGAGCTGCGGGCCCCGATCCCGGAGGCGGAGAGCGCGTTTTGGCTGGGGGCCAGCGCCCCCGTTCCCCCTCAGCCTCCGCTCGCAGAGATCAAGCAGGCGGTCGACCGCGCCCGGCGGGCCTTTCAGCGCTTTCGCCTCGAGGAGACCAGCAAAGGGCTGAGCGCGGCCGATCAGGGCCTCGAGGCCTGGCGTGGTCTCCCTGAGGCCTTGGATCTCGAGCGCGACGTCCTCGCCGACCTGGTGTCCTTGGCGCACGCCGAGCGTGAGGAGGCGCGCCTCGATCAGGCCCTGGCCCGCTACGCCGCGCGCTTCCCGGGCGAGGGCCCTCCCCCGCGCGCCCCCTGGCCGCCGGCGTTGACCGAACGACTCGGCCGTCAACCGACGCCGGGGCCTGCGACCCTGGTCGTCCGGGCCAACGCCGAGGGAGCGCGGGTGTGGCTCGATGGGCGCCCGATCGGGACCGCGCCGCTGACGCTCACCCAGCTCACCGAAGGCCCCCACCGGGTCGTCGTCGAAGCCCAGCGCATGATGCGCTTTGACAAGGTGGTGGCCGCAAGCGGCGCGCAGCCGACCGAGCTCGACGCCAAGCTCCAGCCAGACCTGGGGCCCGAGCTGGCCAAGGCCTCGCTGGAGCGGGGCCTGAGCCCGTTGCTGCTCGAGCGGCTGCGCGCGGTGCTCCTCCGCGCCGGCATCGACGAAGTGCTGCTGGCCGAACGGGCCGGGCCCGGCGCGCGCTATGCGCTGGTGAACAACGAGGTCGGCCCGCCCAGAAGCGCTCAGAGCCTCACGCTCGACGGGCCGGCGGTCGAGCAAGCCCTGCGCACGCTCTTTCATGGGCCCGAAGGACCGGCGGGCGAAGTCGCGCCCTGGTGGAGCTATGCGGCGCTCGGTGCTGGCGTGGGGGTCGCCGCGATCGGCCTCGGCTTTCGGGTCTCGGCCGCCTCGCAGGAGCGAGACTTCACCGCGAACCATGGCGCGCTGACGCAGGTGGGCGCGGCCGCCCAGCTGGACGCCGTCGATACCGCCGCGACCCGCGGGAGCGTCCTGGTCGGCCTGGGCGTGGGCGTAGCGGTCGTCAGCGCCGGCTACCTCGTCTATCGCTGGCTCGGAGACGGTCCGTGAGGCGCGCGATCGCCTCCGCTGCGCTGTGGGGCGCGCTCTCGGGCTGCGTCGGCGGCGCCAAGCTCGAAGATCACGAATACGCTTGCCGTGCCCCCAGCGACTGCATCAGCGGCTACTTCTGCCATCCGCTCCGCTTCATCTGCGTGAAGATCGGCACCTCGACCACCACCGCCGACGCGGGCGCGCTCGACACAGGCCTGCTCGACGCTCACTGAGTCCGAAGATCGAGGTTCACGGTCTTGTACTGGCCGCCCTTGATGTGGACCACCGCGGTCTTCGACACGCCCGTCTCGCGGTTGGAGAGCCGCACCACGTGCCGCCCGGGCGCCAGCTCGATGCCGGCCTGTGGCGTCTGGTAGGGCCAGGGCTTGCCGTCGATCTCGATCTCGCCCCAGGGCTTGGCGCCGACGTTCAAGAAGCCCGCCGCGACCGGGGCCGCAGGAGCGGAGGTTGGCAGCGGTGAGGTGCGCTTGATCCGGCGAGGGCCGCGCGGCCGCCCGGGTCCCTCGCGGGGATCGTCGTCGTCCTCCCGGGCGTCGGCGGGCGGCGCAGGGGAGGCCTGGGCCGTGAGCTCGACCGGCGCGACCCGGGCGATGCTGGGCGATGGGGACGGAGCGCTCGGTTCGACGGCGGCGGCGCTCGGCGAAGGCGCCGCAGCGCTCGGCGAAGGCGCCGCAGCGCTCGGCGAAGGCGCCGCGGACTCTGCCGGCGCAGGTTTTTGAGAGACCGAGATCGTGATGGGAGCGATCTCGGTTGGCGCCGGACGTGCTCGTCCCCGCGCCGGCGCCCATAGCTTCGGCAGGAAGATCACGCCGAGCGCGACCCCGAGGGCCAGCATCGCCACGGCAGCGTAAGCCCAGCTCGGCTTGGGGTTGGCCGCCGCAGGGGCGACCGGCGCCGGCCCCCGCGAGAGCCCCGCCTCACTGGTATGCTCCTTCATCGCGGCGAGCAGGCCGTCGGTGTCGTGCGGGGGGACTGAAGCGGGGGCTGGCTGGGGATCTTGCTTGGGCCGCGTCGGCTCGCTGAGCTCGCGCCGATCTTCGAGCTCCCGAAACGGCGAGGGCTGTGCCACCGTGAGCGCCTCGGCCGACTGAAACACCCCGAGCTCGGCCTCCTCCGCCTCGATGGAGGCGCTCGGCTCGGAGCGGATCTGCTCAGGGGCGCGGCTGGCCACCTCGTCGTCGTGCACTGCGACGTTGGGCGCATCGAGGCCGCCGTCATCCGGCGCCAGCGCGAAGTCCACCACCTCGATCAGCGCGACGCCCTGCTCTTCCTCCTTCAGCTCGCGCTCCTCCTCCTGCTTCTCCCAGCGGAAGCGATCGCTCATGAAGCGCCCGAGTTCGCCGGGCCGCGGGGAGGGGCGACGACGAGCGAAGGATCCCAGCGCTTCGGCCAGCTCGGCGGCGTCCTTGAAGCGGCGGCGCGGATCTTTGGCCAGGCACTGCGCCAAGACCTCGTCGAGATCGCGAGGGATGGAGTTGACCAAGCGACTCGGCGGGACCGGGCGCACCCGCTGCACGCGCTCCAAGGTGGCGATCGGGGTGCGTGCGCGGAAAGGGTTGGTGCCGGTGAGCATCTCGTAGAGCACGGTCCCCAGCGAGAAGACGTCGCTCCGGGCGTCGATGGCCGCGCCCACCGTCTGCTCGGGGGACATATAAGCGAACTTGCCGCGCAGCGTGCCGGTCTGGGTCCGCAGGCCGTGGCTCTCGGTCATGCGCGCGACGCCGAAGTCGAGCACCTTCACCGCGCCCTCGTAGGAGATCATGATGTTGCCCGGGCTGATGTCGCGGTGG
>Ga0268298_10005268_pt1 | contig 12201 bp, 8 predicted proteins | sample WWTPWeurt_MetaG_FD_194462 | JGI IMG/M metagenome (GOLD analysis project Ga0268298, IMG submission 194462) | Activated sludge microbial communities from WWTP in Nijmegen, Gelderland, Netherland - WWTP Weurt | ecosystem: Engineered > WWTP > Aerobic digester > Activated sludge | place: Netherlands...
ATCCTTTAGAATGAACAATCAGATGCCTGGCACACCGCAGCGAATGACCGGACAAGACCTGATCCGGCTGAAAAAATATCTTGCTGATAACCTGATGCGGGCCGTGGAAATGGAAGGGACACCGGCTGCCCAGCGGGCTTCATTTATCCAGCAAAATATTGGACGTGTATTTGATCAGACCCAGCTAAAACTTCCAGAGGACTTGAAGAAGGATATTTTCAAACAGGTATTTAACGACTTGCTTGGGTTTGGACCGATTCAACCTTTGTTGGATGATCCGGACGTATCTGAGATCATGGTCAATGGGCCAAAAAAGATTTTCATTGAAAAAAAGGGACAGCTGACCAAGTCAGATATTACCTTCGATGATGATGACCATGTAGTTCGCATCATTGAACGGATCATACTTCCGCTTGGTCGTCATGTTGATTATGACTCTCCCACAGTGGATGCCCGCCTGCCAGACGGCTCGCGAGTCAATGCTGTGGTTCGACCGGTAGCCATCGATGGGCCTTCCATAACGATCCGTAAATTTCGCAAAGACAAATTGAAGGCTGAAGACCTGATTAAATATGGCTCACTAACAGAGCAAATGTCCGAGTTTTTACATGCCTGTGTAAAGGCCCGTTTTAATATCGTGATCTCAGGCGGCACCGGTTCTGGAAAGACCACCCTGTTGAATGTGATCTCCGGCTTTATCCCGGAAAACGAACGAATTATCACCATTGAGGATGCCGCTGAACTTCAACTGCAACAGGATCATGTCATGCGCATGGAAACAAAACCTGCCAATTCCGAAGGTTTGAATGCAGTGACCATTCGAGAATTGGTGAAAAACTCACTGCGTATGCGGCCTGACAGAATCGTTGTGGGAGAGGTGCGCGGGGGCGAAGCCCTGGATATGCTTCAGGCCATGAACACCGGACATGACGGCTCATTAACCACCGTCCATTCCAACAGTCCGCGTGATGCGATCTCCCGTTTGGAAACATTGGTTCTTATGGCCGGGATGGACCTGCCGCTCAAAGTGGTACGCCAGCAAATCTCATCTGCAATTGACGTGATCGTTCAACAGACACGCCTAAAGGACGGCAACCGAAAGGTGACCGCTATTACCGAGGTCGCTGGGATGGAAGGCGATGTGGTCGTCCTTACCGATATTTTCAAATTCAATCAGACAGGTGTGGCCGATGGCAAGGTTCTGGGTGAATTAAGACCCACCGGCATTCGCCCTCTCTTTACTCCGCGTTTAGAGGCTGCTGGCTACAAACTTGGCGCAGAGGTATTTATGGCGGCAAAACCCCCTGCCGGGCCGCCTCGCCGGTGATGCACTCTGCTATAATAGGCCATTAGACTTTTATGAGGAACTATGACTAACGCCCAGATCACCATTCGTGAAAAGAAACTTGGCTTGTTAATTCGTGATGCCCGTGTGGCTGAACGTCGCAGCATCAAGGAATGCGCCGACGCTGTTGGCGTCAAGCCCGGGGTTTTTCGCGCATACGAAGAGGGACGCCGCTCACCATCCCTGCCTGAGTTGGAAGCCCTGGTTTATTTTCTGAAGCTTCCCATTGGCCAGTTTTGGGGAACTGAAACCATTTCAGATGCTCCCGAACCGATGACGGTAGAAGATATCTCACGTCTGATGGGTCTGCGTCAACGCATGATTGGGGCCCTATTGCGCCAGGAACGCACCCGGGTGAATATGTCCATCAGGCATCTGGCGGCAGAAACTGGAATTTCGCAATCCCGGCTCAAGGCATATGAGCTTGGAGAGCGCCCTGTTACCGTGCCAGAGCTGGAAAGTATTTTGGCCGTTATGGGCGGCCGTATCGAAAATTTGTTCGATCAAAGTGGACCTGTTGGCGATTGGATGAACAGCCAGCGCGCCATGCAAAAATTCCGCGACCTGCCAGCCGAACTTCAAGATTTCGTCTGCCAGCCTGTTAACCGCCCTTATCTTGAACTTGCCATGAAGCTTAGCAGCATGTCTCGAGACAAGCTGCGTTCAGTTGCAGAAGGCTTGCTTGATATCACCCTGTAAACCTCATATGTGTGAGTAATAAACATAACGGTTGCCTTTATTCCTAACGAATTGTGTTGATGCCCATGGAAATACTTGACCCTGCTGAATTGAACGAGAAAGGCAAACAGGCCTTTCAAAACAAGAAATTTGATGAAGCTGCTGATTATTTTCGCAGGGCAGCCGATGGTTATACCCTTGGCAGGGCTGGGGTCATGGCAGCCGAAGCGAAGAATAATCTGAGTGTGGCGTTGCTTCAGGCGGGGAAACCTCAAGAGGCATTGGATGCCACACTGGGGACAGATCAAGTCTTTGCAGGAGCAAATGACATCAAGCGTCAGGCCATGGCTTTGGGAAACCAGGCCGCAGCCCTTGAAGAACTACGACGCCCCCAGGAGGCGCTTGAAAAATACGAACAATCGGCCGAACTTTTCGGGCAGGCAAATGAAGGCGATTTGCGTGCCATGGTCATGAAATCTGCTGCTGCACTCAAACTACGCTCCGGTAAAGTTATGGAGTCGGCATTCAAAATGGCAGGGGCAATGGAAGTGAAGCAAAACCCCACATTATTTGAACGCATTATGAAGTTTCTTGTGCGGTTCATCAGATGATCCGTCTTGGTATGCAGATCCGGCGTGCGATTGAGCACGATCATCGTCAGCTGTCCAACCTCATTTTTCAAGAATCAAATACACATCGCCACCTCGATTGGCGTCCTGCACTCGAATGGCTGGGCGACCCTAACTTCTGGGTGATTGAGGAACATGGGGAGATCATAGCAACCCTCATCTGTTCGGAGGACCCACCCAATGTGGCATGGATCCGCCTGTTTTCACACCGCCCGCATCACCCCGGACCTGAGGCTTGGTCTGTCCTCTGGAGCATTGCTCAAACTGAAATCTTTAGCGCCAACCCCAATATCCAAATAGCTTCAATCGTAATGAAACAATGGTTTCAAACCATGCTTTTTTCATGCGGGTTTGAATTACGCCAAAATATCGTTCTTCTCGAACTAAATGCGGAGAATTACCATCCTCCTTCCACCCAAAGTCGAGTGCATATTCGTCCTATGAATCACGATGACCTGCCTATGGTGGAAGAGGTCGATTTGAGTGCATTTGGTCCATTTTGGCACAATTCGTATGACTCTTTGAAACGCGCCTATTCACAAGCCGTCTATTCATCTGTGGCAGAAGATGAAACTGGCGTAATTGGATATCAGATCAGTACGGGGAATCCGTTTGGGGCCCACCTGGCCAGGCTTGGGGTCCGGCCGGAGGCGCAAGGTAGGGGAGTGGGCTCAACACTCGTCCATGAGTTGATCCATCGCCTGGGCCTACTTCCACTAGGGAGGCTTTCGGTCAATACTCAGGAGGACAACAATGCCTCAATGAGGTTGTATCGAAGATTGGGCTTTATGCTTACTGGAGAAACATATCCGGTGCTTGTCTATTCGAAGGAAAAGGGATTATGAGCCACATCGAACCTGCAGCGCCTGTCATACGAAAGTTTGTTGAAATTTTATTTGCTGATCTTGGCCGGGATACGGTTTCATCCATTCTATCAAAGTCCGAGTGGCCTCGTGAAACCCGGACTCCGGAATACTTCGCATCGTTAGAATCACAACAGGCTCCGCAAGTGTACGCTAAATTACAACTTGCTTTACGCACTTACTACGGGCGCGGCGCACGCGGCACCCTGATGCGGTTGGGAGCAAAACTTTGGGAACCGCTTTTGGCAGATTTGCCGTTTGCAGCAAAGGCCCAGGCTGGTTTGCTTCGCAGCCTGCCAAAATCCATGCGGCGAAAACCTGCACTCGAGATGTTGGCGGGCATGATCGGCGCAAAACGCGGTGATGTTAGTGTTCATTCACTTGACCTTGACCTTTTACTTGTCGACTCTGCCTCTCCGGCAACAATTGAACAAAAGGATCATATGCCGATCTGTTATGTGAATCAGGGGTTGACCCGTGAATGCTTATTTTGGGCGACTGGCGAAGAACACGATATTGAAGAACGCGCCTGCAAGGCGATGGGCTCAAATCAATGCGAATTCAAAATCACCATCGGAGGAAAATAAATGAAACATCAGGAACTAGGCTGGAAATCACGAGATGGAATGGACCTGTTCGCCCAGGTCTGGGAGCCGGATGTGGTTTTGCCCAAGGCAGTTGTTTGTCTTGTACATGGGCTGGGTGAACACAGCTCGCGCTATGCTCATGTAGCCGAAGCATTCAGCCGGGAAGGCCTTGTGACGATTGGACATGACCTGCGTGGACATGGACGTTCCAGCGGGGCACGTGGACATATTTCGGATATTGAAGATTTTATGCAGGATATCGATGTTCTGATTGAACAGGCAAAGATACGTTATCCAGGAATGCCTCTTTTTCTATATGGTCATAGCCTGGGCGGCATTCAGGTTTTGCATTACACATTAAAACGAAAACCTGCCCTGAAAGGTGTGATCGCCACAAGCTCGGGGCTGCGTACAGCATTGGAGAAGCAACCGGCCAAGATCTTTTTGGCAAAAGTGCTGGGTTCGATGATGCCAAACACGGCGCTGCCCAGCGGCTTGGATGCCAATGGCATCTCGCGCGATCCAGCGGTTGTGCAGGCTTACAATCGCGATCCGCTTGTGCATGACAAGATCACGCTTGGTTTTGGAAAGATCATGTTGGGTGTGACGAAGTGGACACTTGAACATGCAGGCGAATTTCCACTGCCCCTATTACTATTGCATGGCAAGGAAGATCCAATTGCCTATCCCGAGGGTAGCATCGAATTTGCTGCACCACTCAAGGAAAAATGCACGCTGGTCCTTTGGAATGGCGCCTATCACGAACTCCATAACGAACCAGAGAAAACAGAGGCCATTAAAACCATGACCCTGTGGATGGATGCCCGCCTCCACGAAGAGATAGCCTGAAATTACACTCCTGAGTTTTCTGCTCCCGAAAGTTTAAGCGGCAGAAAGTTTTTCAAGGGATGTAACGTCAGGATGGCATAGAAAATAAGAGCCTATTAACCCATTTCTGGACAAATCCATTTCCACGTGGGAGAATTTGGGACTATATTTTTCAGACACAGGAGTGAGCATGAACAGCACCAAAGAAATGAGCAAACGGCAACAGCGCCGCGAGCAGATTCGCCGTAAAGAAAGGACTTCCCGCCTGGCTGGGATAGGTGTGGTTACTGGCGTTGTTTTGATTGTCGCCGCATTGATTATTTATTCCCAATTTAAGGATTTAGGCGGAGTTACAGCGGCCCCCGAACGGGACCGTTCTAACATGCAGGTTGATTTTAACAAGCTTGGAAACCCGGAAGCCTCTATCAAAATCACGGAATATTCTGATTTCCAATGCCCCTATTGCCGTATCTTTTTTGAGAATACCGAAGAGTTGCTGATGGAGAAGTACGTTGTTCCGGGAACGGTCTACTTCGAATACCGGTCCGTGGGATCGTTCATCGGACCTGAATCTCTGGCCGCTGCCGAAGCCGCTTATTGTGCCGGTGACCAGGGCAAGTATTGGGAAATGCATGATATCCTTTTTTCCAATCAGACCGGCGAAAATGTAGGTGCATTTTCAGACCGCAGGCTGACAGCTTTTGCCGAAAAGGTTGGATTGGATATGAACCAATATGATGATTGTGTTGGCTCCAATAAATATAAGGATTTAGCTGAACAGGATGGCAACGATGCGAAGGTAGCCGGGATCCAGGCCACACCATCGTTTGTTATCACCTACACGGTAAATGGCGAAGAACAGACACGCCTGATTCAGGGCGCGCAGGGAATCGATGTCTTTACCCAGGAGATCGAAGCTGCATTGGCTGAGATGGGTCAGTAAGGAAATTAAACAAAAAGAGGGCGCTGTCACAAACAGTGTCCTCTTTTTGTTTGGCTGAATTTGCTACTTTGTTGATGTGCTTTGTCTGCTGACAATTCCCTGCTGCCATGCATAGACAGCTGCCTGGGTACGGTCTGCCAGATGTAATTTGCTCAAGATGTTACTAACATGACCCTTTACAGTATTCTCACTGATCACTAACTTTTCTGCGATCTGGCTATTCGTCAGACCGCTTGCGATCAGTTTTAGTACATCTGTCTCGCGATCAGTAAGCTCGGTGAAAAGCGGCTGTTCCTCCCCATTTTCGCCGCGAATATTTTGCAAAACACGTGAAGCAACGACTGGGTGCAGAGTCACTTCTCCCTGTACGGCGCGGTGCAGCACATCGACCAGCTTCTCCATTTTCATATCCTTTAGGATATAGGAGATTGCTCCAGCCTTCAAAGCTGGGAAGATATGGGCGTCTTCATGATATGAGGTTAACACCACAACTTTGGTACGCGGGCTGATCTGGCGGATACGGCGTGTGGTTTCGATGCCATCCATGCCTGGCATGATCAGGTCCAGTAGAACAATATCAGGGATCAATTCGGATACCAGGCTGAGGGTTTCCTCTCCAGAGGAAGCCTCCCCAACCACATGAAAATCAGAGATCTTTTCCAGGTAGGAGCGAATTCCGCTTCTTACCACTTCGTGATCATCTGCGATCAAAATACTCGTCCGGTGGTGTCTCATAATCTTAAACTCCTACAGGTTCCCGAATGGGAATTTGAATGATGATGCGGGTTCCCTGTCCAGGGGCGCTTTGAACCTGGAACGTCCCGCGGATACTACTGATACGCTCGCGCATTGAGCGAAACCCCAACCCTTTGGCTTTCTGATTCATATCGAACCCGCAGCCATCATCTGCAATACTTACTTGAAGCAGGTCGACATTATAAACCAGGGAGATATCCACGCGTTTGGCTTTGCTGTGCCTTGAAATATTGGCAAGTGCCTCCTGAATGACGCGGTAGACGGCTTGCTCCGTTTCCAAGGGTAATGCACATTCGTTTTGGAAACTTAGGTTGATCATTGCATCGTTACGGTGTTCCCATTCGAAAACATATTCTCGCAGAACGGTTAATAATCCCTTTTCCTGAAGGGCAATCGGATAGATCTCCTGGATAAGGAAGTTAAGTTCCTGGATCACTTCATAGACCAGAGTCTCTGCTTCGCTGAGATGCGGTGAGGCATCTTGTGGAACGGCTTTGACCATTCCATTAACCGTCCCCAGTTGCGCAAGGGCGGCAAAGGCCTTTTGTTTGGCGCTATCATGCAGATCACGCGCGAGGCGGTTTCGTTCCTCCATAACTGCCAGATCCTTGGTTTGTTCAAATAATTCCATATTAGCAATGGACATGGAAGCACGATTCACCAGAGCTGTAAAGAGGCGGATCGCATCCTTGTTCAATGCGTTGGGGCGTGTATGGGCCACATTGAAGATCGCCATTACCTTTTCATCCACCATAATGGGGAAGTGGGCAAAGGACTGAATGCCCTCTTTTTGAATAACTTCCAGGATATCCTCACGCAAATTACTGGCATGAATATCTGAAACGACAACAGGCGCGCCGGAACGCATGGCAAGGCCGATCATGCCCTCGTTTCGGTCAAATTTCAGGTTGGCAAGTGTCTCTGGCATAAAGCCCTTACTCACCCGAGGCATTACCTTGCGCTTTTCTTCATTCCAGGTAAAGACTGCACTACGGTCTGCCTTTAGCATGGAAACAGAAACATCAACAAGCGCTTGAAAGATCTGGTTAAGAGTAACACTGCGCAGAATTCTTTCATCTGCCTGATAAAGCGCTTCGATGTCGCTATTCCGTTTTTCTAGATCAGCTGTTCGTTTTCTTACGAGCCGCTCCAATTCACGATTTCGGTTTTCTATATTTTTTACCCGCCAGCGCAGCCCGCCTGCCACACTGAGCATAAGTGCAAATACAAGCAGTGTGCCAAACCACCAGGTCTCCCAGAAGGGCGGAACAACAATGACTTGAATGCTTTGTTCCTGCTCATTCCAAATCCCGTCGCTATTAGAGCCGCGCAGGCGCAGGGTGTAATTGCCGCCAGGTAAATTGGTGTAGCGTCCATTTCTTCGTGAACCAATATCGATCCAGTTTGGGTCAAATCCTTCCAATATATAGGCATATTGGTTTTTGGAGGATTGCTCAAAGGCGAATGCGGCAAATTCAAACTCGAAGGAATCCTGCGGCCATTGCAAAATGATTTGCTGTGTATATTCTGACGTGTTTTCGCCGATCAATGGACTGCCATCCAGCGTAATCGATGTGAGCGAAACCTTTGGAGGATAAGGGTTGTCCTTGATCTCGGTCGGAAGGAAAATATTCAAGCCATTAATACCGCCAAAATACATCGTTCCTTTTCGGTCTTTGGCAAAGGAATTTTGGTTGAATTCATTGCTTTGCAGACCATCATTGACCGTGAAATTGCGGAAGGTATTATTAAAAGTGTCAAAACGTGAGATACCAAAATTGGTACTTAGCCAGAGGTTTCCACTTTCATCTTCCATAATGCCGTAAATAACGTTATTCGGCAGACCTTCGTTTTCGGTGAAGTGTGTAAATGCGCCATCCTTTGCTTCGAACCGGTCAAGACCGCCACCATGGGTGCCGATCCAAAGTGCCCCGCTGGAATCCTGATACATACACATGACTGCATTACTTCCCAGGGATGCCGGGTTTTCCGGGTCATGGCGGTAATTCGTCAGTTCATTATTTTCATACTCAATGCTTTTCAAACCGTCGTCGAAAGTGCCGATCCAAAGAGTCTGATTCTTATCTTCAAAAATGACGTTAATCTTGATACTGTTGAAATTTTCGGCATCCCTGCCGTGGGGAATAAATTGAGTAAAAGTGGCTGTAGCCCGGTCAAAAATAAATAATCCACGATTTGACCCCACCCAGAATGTCCCTTTTGAATCTTCATAGATCGCAAATACCGAGAAGCGTGTGCTTTCCGGTTCATTGTTAGCAGCAGGTTGATAGTGGGTAAATGTTTGGGTGACTGGGTTGTATTTTTCAAGAGCATTCCCTGTGCCGACCCATAAAGTTCCGGAATGATCGGTAAATAAGGCAATGATGCTGTTATTGCTGATTGAGGAAGGATCGTTGGGATCATTCAAAAAGCGGGTAAATGTGTCCGTACGTGGATCGAAACGGTTCAATCCGTCTTCGAATGTTCCCACCCATACAAAGCCCTTGGGGTCGGCATGCATGGCCAATAGGAAATTACTGCTCAGGCTGTTCGGGTCATCAGGATTACTGCGGTAGTAGGCAAACCGGTCCTGTTGGCGGTTGTATTTGTTTAAACCGCCACCGAAGGTGCCGACCCATAGCACACCACTATTATCTTCGTAAATGGAATAGACCTGATTATGGCTGAGGCTGTTGGGAATGTTGGATTGATATTGATGGTGGATGAATTTGTTGGTTTTAAAATCAAATCGATCCAACCCATCGTTTGTGCCAACCCACATCCCTCCTGCGCTGTCTATAAAGAGAGAATAAACAATATTTCCTGCCAGGCTTTCCGATATCTCTGGGTTGTATTGAAAGCGGGTGAATTGATCTGTTATCTCTAAAAATCGATTCAGGCCATTGGCCGTGCCCACCCAAATTTCCCCTTTTTGATGTTCGATAATACTTAGCACCCGGTTATGGCTCAAACTGGATATCAGATTTTTGTTGTTCTTGTAGATGGAAAGATTGTTGGTGTCGGTATCATACACATTGAGCCCGGCATCGACAGTGCCGATCCAAAGCTGGCCTTGAGAGTCGAGCATTAAGGCTGTGATGAAGTTACTGCTTAGGCGAGCCGGACTTTTTGAGTCATCCCGATAATGAGTAAAGACCAATGACCTGAAATTGAGATAATCCAACCCGTTATTTGTGCCGATCCATAAACCGCTGCGATCCAACTCCAGGGATGTAACATAATTGCTTGCCAGACTTTGGTCGTTATCTTTGTCATGCAGAAAATAAATAAATTTTCCAGTGGCAGGGTCGTACCGATTCAGCCCGCCCTGGCGTGTGCCAATCCACAGAAAACCATCCTTGTCTTCCACCATGGCTGTGATCGTCCGGTCGCTTAGACTGAACGGATTGTTGGAATCGGGCTTGTAAATTTTAAAATTGTAACCGTCGTAACGGTTCAACCCATCATCGGTGCCGATCCATAAAAACCCTTTTTGGTCTTGTATGATGGTATTGACCACACTCTGCGAAAGACCATCTTCCAAACTGATGTGATCGAAGCGAATATTGTTTCCGTAGGGAATGAAAGCAGCAGGTTCAGAAGCAGGTTCCGGGGCGGCAGGCGAGGCGGTAGGCGAAGCTTCCGGTGTTGCAATTGGGTTGGAAGTTCCGCAGGATGTGAAAACAAAGGAGAGGAGGAGAATCCAAAGAACTTGTTTCTTGCTCATGATGGTAATAATTATAAGCAATTTATGGATGGAATCTAAAATCGCCTCCTTCTCCGGAGGGGTCTGATACGCCCTTCTGGGGAATGGTTTTTGGCTGAAAGAGAATCGTGCCGACCTGTTGACGATGCTATTTGGGAACCATTCAATGGGGGGATTAAATACGATTGCCTGGATGCATGACACATGGGGGCATCCTCCGTAAGATAAGACCACATGCGGAAAATATTTCCTCCAAGAAGATGAGACCGCATTTCGTAAGAGGCGGAGCGCCGGTTGGTGGACTGGCATTCCGCCTTCTGTTTGAGCCAAGGAGGTGCCCTGCTGATATTGAATCGTATGTTGCACATTCCAAATTGAAAATCCATTTAGGAGAAAAAGAGAATGAAACTGAAAAATGTATTTGCTCTTATGAGCATATTGGTCATTCTGAGCATGGCGTTGGCAGCTTGCGCGCCTGCAAGTACGGAAGAGCCAGCGATGACAGAAGAAGCCGCTGTGGCAACGGAAGAACCCGCCATGACGGAGGAAGCTCCAGCCGCAACTGAGGAGCCTGTCTCCACCGAACGTCATGGTGGTTGGCTGGATGAGATCGACTTCTCGGTGGTCTCATCTGACTCTGCGGTTTCGCAATTACAGGCAGGTGCGATTGATTTCTATTCCTTCAATCTTTCTTCGAATACCCTGCAAGAGATCAAGGATGCGGGCCTGAATTACACCCAGTCGTATGGTGGGAATTATGGTATTAGTTTGAATCCTGCTGTGTTCGATGAGACGACGGTTCTTAATCCCTTCTCGAATCACAAGATTCGTGAAGCGATGAACTGGTTGATCGACCGCAACTATGTCAATCAGGAAATCTATGGCGGCGGTTCTCTCCCCAAACTTCTGCCCATCACCACCCAGTTGGTGGAATACACCAATTTGATCGATACAGCCCGCGCGCTTGAGACGAAGTATGCCTATAACCTTGAAAGGGCTCGGGAAGCGATCAAGACTGAGATGGAAGGCATGGGCGCAACCCTTGGCGCTGATGGTAAGTGGCAATATAACGATGCGCCAGTGACCTTGATCTTCCTTATCCGCTCCGATGGTGATGGGACCCGTCAGCCAATGGGTGACTACGTCTCCAATCAATTGGAAGAAGTGGGTTTCACGGTTGACCGTCAATACAAGACCTCCTCTGAAGCCTTTCCGATCTGGCTTGGTTCTGTGGCTGCGGAAGGACAATGGAATCTGTATACTGCCGGTTATCTGCCTTCGGGTCTTACCCGTGATGAAAAAGCAAATATCCAGCAATATTATTTGCCCTCCAGTATTCAGGCGAGCGATCCCTTTATTTCCAATATTGCAGATCCTGAACTTCAGCAGATTGGCGATGATCTTGCCAATGGGAACTTTACCAGCAAGGATGAACGCGATCAGATGATGCGCCGGGCCTTGGAATTGGCCCTGCAAGATTCCCTCTTTGTATGGGTCGTGGATCAGCTTGTATATGCCCCTTACAACGACAATGTCTCTGTGACTTATGATCTGGCCGCCGGTTATGAAGCTGCCTTTATGGGTAATTACAACCTCCGCTTCAAAGATGAAGAAGGCGGCACCATGAAGGTCGGAACGAACGATCTCTTTACCCAGCCGTGGAATACCATTGCAGGTTCCAATTGGGTTTGGGACTCCAATATCATGCGTGCCACCAGCATAGGAGCGACCAGCGCTGGCCCCGTAACCTCTGGTTTGATGGGCGATCCATACACGGGTCTTGCCTGGCCTCAGCGTTTTGAAAGTGCTACGCTTGAATATCAGACCGGCTTGCCGATTACGGATAATCACCTGGGCTGGCTGACA
>Ga0268298_10005269_pt1 | contig 12196 bp, 22 predicted proteins | sample WWTPWeurt_MetaG_FD_194462 | JGI IMG/M metagenome (GOLD analysis project Ga0268298, IMG submission 194462) | Activated sludge microbial communities from WWTP in Nijmegen, Gelderland, Netherland - WWTP Weurt | ecosystem: Engineered > WWTP > Aerobic digester > Activated sludge | place...
TCCATGTGGTCCTGCGACTGGCAGTGAGTCACCGCAGTCGGCTGCCCTCGGGCGGGAGATCCCTTTCATGAGCCTGGTGCTAACCGACACAGTTCAAAATTGAGTGACCGAGTGTCAGCCAGGTTGACACTTCTTGCGCCCCCGTCGGCTTGAATCCCGCGCCCCTCCTGGGCTGGGGCAGGCGCCTGGCACGGCTACCCCCGCTGTAGTTTTGACTTGTGGCCCATTATAAACCAACTATTTCCGATAACCACAGTTATCTGAAATAATGCGGGAAAAACATTACGAAACTAACGTTAGACATAACCGTAACGGTTTATAATGTTTTCCGTGAGTGGGCGCCTCGCCCGGACGGATGTGCGGATGGCCTGGTCAGGCGATGTGGCGGATGCCCGCTTGTGAAGCGTTTCCATGTGGAGGGCGGTATGGCAGCAGACGAAGTGGCGGGGGAAGTGCGATACAGCAGGCAGGAAGTGGTAGCGAAGCTCACACCAGGGCTTGAAAAGGCAAAGAGCCGCCGTGAGAAGTCACTTTTGACGGCTTCGGTGCTGTTCTTCGACTTTGGCGTGTTTCCGTCAGCAAAAATCGTTCGTTCCTTCACTGAGCAAGGCAGCTCGAACGACATACAGGGGGATCTGCGAGAGTTCTGGGTAAGCACCAGAAACACGCTGAGAGCGCGGGTCAAGGCCCCGGCAATTCCTCAGGAGCTGCTGGACCCCTTTGGAAGCGCCCTGGAGGACCTTTGGTTAAAGGCCGTGGAGCGAGCCAACGCGACCTACGAGCAAGCGCGTCTTGAAGACGATGCACGTGTAAGGTCAGCACAGGACTCCGTTCGGTTGGTAGAGGCGGTGCTTGAGTCGGTGAAGGTGCAGATCGAGGAGTTGCGTTCAGAGCTGCTTGCGGAGCGGCTCAAACGGGAGGCCTCGGAAACTCAGGTGGTGGTCGTAGAGGATCGTCTGCGAAAAAGTGTAGAAGTCAGTGAGTGTCTCGGGCTTGAGCTTGAGGAAGCGCGAGCAAGCTACCAAGGGTTACAAAGGCAGATGGGCGTAGATGCCGAAGCTGCTAGGCTTGAACGAGACCGGTTGATAGACACGCATCAGAAGGAGATAGCTGCCGCAGATGGTGCGAGAGTCTTCGCGGTGACTCAGATCGAGGCAGTGCGCCAGGATCTTGAGCGAGCAACACGAGCGACTGAACGGGAGCGAGAAATCCGGCAAGAAGAAGTAGGTCGTTACCGTTCGCGTTGTTTCAGCGCCGAGGACGCGCTCGATGTGGAGAAGAAACGGTCGGCTGAACTTGAAGAACGAGTGGCTGCCTTGTTGTCGAAGATCGATGATCTAAGCAAGCGCCCTGCCCCGCCCAGCCAGGTGAAGGAACGCAAGCGAGTTTCGAGAGGGGCTGCGGCTGGATCTGGAAGGCGATGGAGGTAACGCCAGTGAGCAGAAAGGGTATTGTGCTCATCTGGGCTATACTGCAAGCTCATATGAGCGGAGGTTCTCATGGGCAACACTGTAAAGACAGCTGATGGAAAGAGGGCTGTGGCTGCGAAAGCAACAAAGAATGTGCATATTGCAGCAGAGCCAGTGAAGCGGAGTGGGAATGCGAAGAAGCTTGGCCCGCTGGTCTCGCGTGGTCGGGCCGGTGCGATAGCATTTTTTAAGGCTTCGCCTGGGGAGCGCGTTACGCTGATACGAAGAGGGGTTCCCGCGACACGGGTCGAAGAAATTCAGCAAGGAATGCACCTGTCAAAGGAGCGTTTGTACGGGATCCTTGGGCTACCTCGGGCCACAACAGTCCGGAAAATTCGAGAGCGTGCAGTGCTTCCGATCGACCAAGGGGAGCGTGTCCTGGGCCTTGAGCATTTGATCGGCCAAGTGTCGGTCATGGTCAGTGAATCTGGGATTGAAGAAGGCTTCGATGCTGCGCGGTGGGTTGGGGAATGGCTGGAACAGCCTATTCCAGCGCTCGGGGGAGCCAAGCCGGCAGACTACATGGATACCCGTGAAGGACAGGAACTTGTCTCTCGCCTCCTTGTGCAATCACAAGCAGGGGTGTTCGGGTAATGCAGGCTTGGCGAATTGCGACGGATACGCCTGACTACACCGCTGACGATCTATCGGGTACGGGAGCTAAGATAACCGGCGGGCGTTGGAATCGTGTCGGTTTACCAATGATCTACTGCGCTTCGTCGGTATCATTGGCATGCCTTGAGACGATGGTTCATCTTGGTGCGGGAGGCCTTCCCCTTAATCGTTACCTCATCTCGATAGGGATCCCCGAGGATGTATGGAAAAGGCGAGAGGCGTATCCGCTTGGAGGGCTGCCGGTTGGCTGGGATGCAGCTCCACCAGGAAAAGTGAGTTTGGACTGTGGGGATGAGTGGCTCATGTCCCTGCGATCCGCGGTTGCCGTTGTTCCATCATCCATCGCACCGGAGGATGAGGTAATCCTCATTAATCCATCGCATCCTGACGCAAAGGCTGTCACAGCTATCAAGACGAGACGCTGGCTATATGATCCAAGAATGTTCATGTCTTCCACCACATCAGGTCGCTGAGAAATGTGAAGAGTTCTCCAGTCGAAGGATGGGCGCCTAAGTAGAGGAATCGCGCGTGATATGGAACAAATGATAGGCAATCAGGTTGGTCAGGATAATGCGGGTTCTCTCCAAGATCGTCATTTAAGCGATGCGATGGGAGAGCTAATATTGGCATCACTGTACGAAAAGGGACGTTTGTCCAGTGATGACGCGCGCAGTCCGAGGATGGCCAAGAGCGCGGCTGATCAGTTCTTGCAACGTGTATTTGGAATCCTGGCGGGAGTTAGTCTCCTAAAACAATCACAATACGAAAGTGGCCGATTTAATATTTCGGAGGATGGAGTATTTATCAAGCCTTTCCGAGATGAAGTTATGGCTCAAGTATGTATCAGCGATATTTATGAGAATGAGATTCTTGAACGCCTTCATTCTGAGTTGCGGAATTGTCTCGAAACTTCAAGCGCATCCGGCGAATGCTGGAGGCTGTTGTTTCAAGACGAGAAATACATAGTGGAGTTATTCAAGGGAGCTTCTGTGCAGCCAGGAAGGTAATGCGAAGAAGATTGATTTAGCTTGGACGAGGGGCTTATCAGCAGGAAAGATATGGACAGATTTGCGACAGAACAGGGGCTCATGGCCTGTGGTTGGATTTGCGGGGCACTTGGTGTTTTGATCTCAGCGGTTGTTGAGTGGAAGGTATTGACCATACCTGGCGTTTCCGCAATGGAAGCGGGTTTTGTAGGAGTTGCGGGTGCTCTCTGTTTCTTTGGCCTTTCATTGATGTTTCGAGGTGAATAGACTGAAGCTTTTGCTTCCCGGTTAGTATCCAAGCCAGTCGAGGACTTCCTTTCCCGTGTAGGCTTCCCGATCGCCTACCTCTTGGAGGAATCTGGCGAACCCGCCGTCGCAGTCGTGCCTTTCGATCTCCAGGCGCGCTTCTTCGCGCGTCACCTCAGCTTCGCATGCTTCGAAGTAGTCGCTGAACATTCCTAGCTCCTATCGTTTAGAGCACAAAGTGAAAAATCTATTAGGCCTTCTGGTCCAACAGTCTGCAGATGTCGCTTCTGGTGAGACACCAAAAACCCTCATGTTTTACCACTTCAGCCACCTGCTTAGGAATTTCGTCGCAAACCAACGTGACCATAGTCTTCGAATCAGCTAACGCCCGAATTACGCGCAGTTCTTGAATCAGTACGCCTGTATGTGGAAGCGCTGAACGCACGTCAAACCAGATTTTCTGCATTTCGTCGCGAACAACAGTCCAGGATACTGGACCCAATTTCAGCTCTGCAAGATGGTTGCGTCTGCGCTCTGGAGACTCTCCACGGTCCCACGCTTGAAAATAGAATGGGCATCCTTCTATTTTGAGATGGGATGGGATGCTGAGATTACAGCCGATGTCGATATAGCCAATTGTCTCTTCGCGATGATAGCCTTGTCGATCGTATTTAACTACGGTGATCGGTTGCTGATACTGCTTATGGAGCAACTCGGGAAAGAGGGCTTCATCCGGTGGAGGCGGTAGTTCAATATTGAACAGCGCCTTTTCGAAACACTCTTTGGCGGCACAGACATTACCTGCCGGATCAGCATTTTCAGTTATAAAAAGCTCCATGTCGCGCACGATCTCGGATGTCTTTTCATTAAATTTAACTCTCGCTGATTCGGCCGTCCTCTCCAGCCACTCTGGCTGACACCGAAGCCAAGACACGACAACCGTTTCAAGATTGAACCAGAGAAAATCCAGGAGCGTCTGATGCGCGGACGAATCTAGATCATCTGTCGCCTGTAGGCGCTTGGGCCGGGAAGGCCTTTTTGGGGCTGGGATCTGGCTCATCGAAGGATCTTCCAGTCAGTATTGAGGGGCGTGGACTTGAACACATAGCGCCCTAAGTCTTGTTTAACAGCTCACCATAAAGATCAGCGATGCTATCAGCAATGACTTCTGGAGCCTCTATTAAGGCAACTAGGGGAAAAGTCCCCATTCCTACGGTGCGATATCTCACCTCAACCATCTTGGCGTCATCGGGGATGCCGTCCGCGGCACTGCTCAGGCATGTGGAAATTGATGAATAACCAACATCACTATCCACGAGCTCATTCCTATACACAATCGCCCACTCGTAAAACCCGCTCTTGTGTCGTGTTATTGCAATAACAGGGCTTTCCATTTTCTTCTGGGCGCTCTAATGAAGAAAAATTTCTTTGATGGACACAAGCACTCCCTCCAACCGCTCCACTTCCGGCTTCCCCATAGGTCTGGGAACAAGGGCCATTGCTTCATCATTGGTTAGAACTCGACCGATCGGAGCGGTGGTTTCGTGAATTTTCCCCTGGAACGCACGCACCTCCTCAGCCGACAATATCTCAAGCTGACGACCATCGGCAATCCAATCCTCAATCCAGTAATTGTCGTATTCGTGATCAATCCAATGAATGGAAATTACCTCTCCGTCGTTTAGCCTGGCAATCACCAAGAAGTTAGTTTTCTCTTCATCCATTTTTATGCTTTCGTTTGATGTAAGTACATCACCACTCCACCATTCCGATTCCAGACTTCGATGAGGCCTTCTTTGTCCTTGATTTCGAAGCGGCATCCAAGTGGCGGCAAAGCGGTGCTGCACACTTTTCTTACGCGCCTGCGTTGAGCAGGTATTGCGTCAGCTTGACCGAAATTGCATCGGCCTCCGGCGTGCGCAGCATGTGCGACTGAGCCTTACGAATCAGTTCAGTAAGCTCCCCTGAGACACCGTCGTGCTGTGCAACAGGTGTCAGGCTTTCATCGCCATTCTGCATACAGCGGCACCCACATTCTTTGCATTCAAGTTCAACCAGAGCCATCATCTTTTTCTTTGCAGTCAGCTTCTAAGGCGGTGGCGTTCATTACGTAACTCGGTTGCGTATCTTCTCGTCGCGCCAGGACAGGAAGGCAGCTCGATGTTCATCACTGACTATGAGTGATTGCGGTAGAAAATATAAAGGCAGTGTACGATTCTCTGCCTTTACATCGTCTTGGCAATAGCTGGCCACTACGTCCATGCAGCCGCGTTGCCAGGCATCGTACTGGAGAATTTTCAGGTTCCACCAGCCTGAGTGACAATCGAACAAAATGACCTGCTCCGCGATCTGGTTCCATAGCCGTACATACTTGGCTCCGGCATCGGCACCACTTGAAGGAGCGACGATCTGGACTCCCTGCCGCGCCGCCCACGCTTCAATGTCTGGATGGGAAGAGAGCAGGGTCTTCGCTACCTTCAGGTGCTTAGGTCGTGCGCCCAATCTGGATCCAGCCGTGGTTTCGTGTTCCAGAAACGACGTGATGGACCCTTTGCACGTTGCGATGCTTGCAGACATCATTCTGGTGGCAAGGTCGACAAGCAATCGAATGATTGGCTGTCCCTTTTGCGGCCGCTGCGTTCCTGAAAGCCAAACGACTGACTGGAGGTCGTCGGTGGCCCATGGCGACGGCACAGCTGCCCTGTCAAGGATGGCCATCACCTGCTCGTACTCGGTCAGCTGGCGCAGCGACTCAATATCGATCTGCAACGAGCTGAGAATGGTGTCGGGTTCCTGCACGTATTCCTCAAGGAACTCCTCGTATCGCTTAATACGGATGCTGCGATCCATCATTCCGTCCTTGCGCAAAGCAACTGACGTAAGACCGAACTCCATCAACAGGAAAACGTCGCCAGGGTTCTGAGGGTTGGGCTTCGCCACGCGATTGGGGGACTTGGGTTTAGGCGTTGGTTGTGTTGTCGCCGTCCCCGACAGACAGACGATACGCATCAGATCGGATTCCTGGTCAGCCAGGTTATCGCGAAAGTCGGGAATCCCAAATTGACTTTCTGCCGTGCAGAGTGCGAACACGTTTTGAGCGACATCGCCATAGCTGTCCGGAAAGGACATCGTCAGGGACATGGGCCACCGAGCGTAGCGATCGCTGTATATCTCAAGCTCGTCTGCCGCCATGCTAAGAGCACATGCAACGTGAGCGCACGCGGTTTCCGCCAGTCTCTTGAGGACCTGGCACAAGTGGTCTGGCGCTCGGGGGTCATCCAGAATTGCTGCCTCGAGCAGTTCGATTCGGATCTCGGGAATCAACTCACGCTGTTCGGCTTCCCCTCTGGGCTTGGGAAACAGCGCTCCGATCCTGAACCGCCAGATAGCAATCGGCGCGCCGTTCGAGCTATAACCGGTGGTAGCGATAAAGGATAGCTCTTGTATCCAGTGTTCGTGCGGTATGCCGTTGAGAAGCACCTGTGCTTTATGGGTCCGCACATCCTTCCCGGACCACTCCGAAATGGCTTCGACGAGCGGTGCCGTGTCGCCTGCTACTTGGGTTTGCTTTCCAAGCGCTTCGATGAGGCGTTGCTGGTTCTTTGCACTCTTCCTGAGTCGTTCGACATACACGCTATTTCGCGAAGACCAGAATTCGCTTTCCATCCGGTGTACTTCGCGCTCTTCGTGGAGCCCTGCCTTTGTTGCATTCAGAAGTTCATTCCAGGAGCGGGGGAGATGATCAAGAAGAGCTTCTTCTGCCGTGCGTCGATCGAGAACTACGCGCCCGTCCTTCTCGACTCTGCGAATTAGATTCGCAACGTGATCGTCAAAATAGTTTTTTTCGAGAACAACGGGTGTGACCGCCATCGTTACTCCGTCCTCAATGAAGAAGCATTGGTGATAGTAGCCTCATGATTTCCACCTTTCCTGGTTAGTTTGTGCGGCCGATAATGTCGGCAGGAATCAGGGCGGCGATAGGTTGCTCTTGACACAAAACAATGCACGGGAATAAGTCCGACTTGCGGGCTTCGGCAGGGGTCATATTATTGCGTTGGCGGGGCACTCTCTTCCTCTATGGAATTTGGATTGAAGCGCCAGAAGCTTTAGATAAGGCCGCAAACTTGTTAAGCGGCTTGCGCGCCTCAAAATGCGCTACCGCGGCTGCCAACAGATTACGTTGTTGTTTGGCTGGATCGGCTATCCATAAATGACCGTTGTACAGCTCAGTTGCCAACTCAAAATCTTCGCTGGTAGTGCAAAGTTGATCCAGAAAGACCCGCAAGCCGGGATCGACGGCTTCCTCATTCAAACTGCCATCGCAGATCAATTGGAGCAAGGCTTTAGCCGTTGGGCTCCCTTTGAATACCGCTTCCCGTGCTACAGCCACATGAAGGCGGATCGTGGCCAGCATCTCGAGATTGATGGGGGATGCGCCATGCATCGTACCGTCACCAGTCAGCAACCAGTCGATGCTGATGCCGAAGGTCTGTTTGACCCCGGCCAGGAATTCGGTTCCTGGCTTCTTTACCCCGCGCACAACATCACTAACAAAACCGGGGGATGCCCCCAAACGCCGCGCGAACTCAGATTGACTGATAGCTAGATGGAGTATTGCCAGCGAAAGTCGGGCCCCAAAACCATCCAGTACCGGTCGTGTCAAGTCTGTCATCGTCGTAAGACTTGTTGTTGCCTCAGTCATACCCACCAGGTCCTTTTCCAGGCTACTCGACTAATGAGCCGAAAACCATTGGTTTGCCTCTGCCGTGAATAAACAATAGACGGCGTAAAGTTCGGCCGGCAACAAAATGATCGACAGGATCACATCTACCTTTGTCACCGTAGAAAACCCTGTTCCGATAGAAAAGAGCAACGATCCGGTCAGCAGTACGACATAGACAATGCGTACGGCGTTGCTACCACGTCCGATCTTGTATGGAAAAACAGCGAACAAGGCATAAAATAACAGCACCGCTACAAACTCCTCCTCGCCGATTAAGCCGAGTAATCGATTTACAACGGCCCCTAAGGCTGTGATCCCCAATGTTAGCCACAACAAGGCCACTCCACGTGCAACAGATGCCGGGCAGGCGTTTTGCAATTCCATTTTATTCCTTTTACTATCAGATTGAAGATGCGCCGGCTAGACGCTCTTTCCGACGCAGCATCCGGATCACTCGCCATGCAAGCGGATCGATGGCAACTTGAATAGGCTGCGACAGACCAAAGAGGGGGAGAATATGGAGAACCGAGGTCATCATGCGGATCTTTTCTTGAGCTTAGCAAGCAAATGTGGCAAGCATCTGCCGGTTGATGTACGGCATCGCAAATAAGCCTGCTGTAGCTTTACCTTCCTATCGCTGCGCGAATCATGCCGGCAGCGCCAGATACAAATGCACAGCCTTAGTGCAGTTGCTGACCTTTTGCCCCCAAGCTGCCGCTGCCCGCTTTGCAATGCGCACAACGTGGCTATCGCGAAGGCTGCAATCTCCGTATTCGGTGAAGGCGAATAGAATTTCCTTTTCGGCGCTTGCGTCGGGGACTATCTCAACCTCGCTCATTCCAAAATCAACCTTGCGGCCCCCGATGTCTAGGCAAACAATCGGGTTTTGATGAATTTCAACAACCCTGAACGTTTGACCGCTGTTCTCGTGGTGTTTGGTTGCGATAGTGGCCTTCATGCTCAAATCCTTTTACTTCGTTTAGCCGATTGCGACGGCAGGCACACCGCCTGCGCTTTAGCCTGCTCCCAACCCGCTTGGCCCCAGGACGATTGACAATATTGGCAATCGCGCAGCAGGCCGTGTGCCGTAGCCTTCCATTGCTTCACGCCACGCTTGCCGCAATTAGGGCATACCTGACGTTTCGACTTTGGAACTCCATATCCCTGTCCAGCACGTACACCCATGATCGTCCTTTGTACTTTTCCCCGGTCAAAAAATGCCATTATCTGTTAGCCAGTCAAGGGCGAATACTACGCCACCGAAGAGTAGTGCAGCAAATGCTGTTGCCCATGCTGCCATGTCGGTTGCAATAAACCCACGCACCGCGAACGGCATGCTAACCGCCGCTAGGCAGATAGATTGAAACCGTAATGGGTTCATGTTTTTCACTCCGTCGTTTCCTATCGGTTGCGAACGAGTCGCTGCTGTCCATCTGAGATTCTGGCGAACGGTCCTACTAGCGCCTTGAGGCAATCCTGGCAGAGGTCGCACTCAACGGCCACACCATCGCCGAACACGGAGCTATATCCGCCCACGAAGTTGATGTGATGTCCTTCCTGATAGTCGAGAGAGTCCTTCTGGACAGTCTTTCCGCACTTGTCGCACGTAAAGGCGGAGACCACTTGGTGTGTATGTTCGGTGGTGTGAATCATAGAAGTCCTTTCCTTGGCGTTAGCCGATAACAACAGCGGGTATGCCTCCACGCGAAACCACTCGGCACAGGCTCAAGCCCTTGACGCACTCATCCTTGGCAAGCGGGACGATTCGCGGTTCAATATCGAGTTTGACGAAGCCGCCTCGGCCGTTGTTATCCCGCTCCGGAATGCCAATCAGCGTATCGCCTGGCACGCCGGATTCTTTTTGGGCTTGTAGGGCCGCAATCATTTCGTCGAGGGTGATTCGGCTGGTCACGATCTTTTCATTGTCAGTTGGTGATGCTGGCGCGGTGCTCTGCGCGCTTGACCATGAAGACTTCGGCCATTTCGTCCGAACCAAGGTCGGTTACATCAGCGTCGTTAGCATGCACGTCCTTGGGGTTTCGCTAGGACGCTTCGCCGTCGCGAATCACAAATCGAAAGGCTCTTGCCTGAAACTTCATCGGGTCCATGCTCTTTCCATATGCTTTTCGTGCGGCATGCCACTCGTCTTCAATCTCAGCGAATGGCACCAGTTTTGCACCATGGTTACTGGCCAGGGCGTTTTTCGCGGCGCTGGGGTGCGGATAGATGCTTGCGTTGTCGATCCGCACCACTGGCTTGTTGCGATACAGCCAGCGTCCGCCCGAGATCTGGACTAGATAGGACATTTCGGCCAGCACTTGTCGCAGAGGTGCAGCGGCATATAGACAGGCTCGCATCCACACTGTTCGCAAGGCTCCCACAATTGCCCGGTTTTAACGGGCACGCTTTGCGGCGTGGCCGACGCTGATTGTCTTGCGGCTTTTTGATCAGCTTCTATATGGCGCCAACGCATGGCAGCAAGGTGCATTTTAACGATATGTTCGACCGCGTATTCGGGGTACGTAAACACACCATACTGGACGCCGTAGGACTGACAAGCATCGTCAGTCAAGGCTTCTGCACCGCACACGTTGCAGGCGGTTTCGTAGTCGGCCCGAGACAGAGGATGACGATAGGCTTGCGCAGGTTCAAGAGCCAGCGCAGCGGCGTCGTATTGCGCATCGATGGTTGCCAAAACGGAGAGCGCATCCGTGATTTTCGACTCGCCGAGGGAAATCCATGCGTCCATCGATTCATCGCGGCGGCCACCATGATTCACATCAGAGAACACCGTCAGATGGCGCTGCCGGCCAGACGGCTCCACCAAGGAAAACGCCTGCACGGTTACACCATTGAAAAACGGCACGCCATTGATTCGGCCACCTTGTACAGAAATCAGGATGTGCGGCACTTGGCGCGTACTGCGACCGTCGTCGGCAACGGCGGTCGGGTATGTGCCAACGTGGGCAGTCAAAATAGGCACGCCACCCTGTTCGCAAATGGAGATTGCGCCGCCGGCATGCCTATCCTGAGCGATAGTCCACATGGTCATGATCCTTTTCCGTTAATGCTGTTTAGATGGCTCAATTATGAAACATATTTCGCATGCCGTCAAGAAATATATTTCACTGCTTGATGACAATCGGAAGGTTGTCGACCGCATCGTCGTAATAGCGCGGCCTGTCGTGGTCAGCAATGATCTGCTGAATGCGGCGTTTCGTCATACACCAACGAACCGCAAGCATTTCAGGCGCCCATCCTCGACTATCCATCGCCTGCTTGAATTCGTCAGGAGTCTTTACAGCCAGGGGTTTGATGTCCATCGTTCGTTTGCTTGTGTTTGGCGAAATATACTTCGCATCATAGCACCGTCTCGAACACATCGCACAGCGTGTCGTCATCCACCTCCAGATACGGCATAACGTGGTCAAGGTCGGCATTTCCGAGAAGTGTTTGAACATCAGTCAGCGACTGGCCCGCTGCAAGCAGGAAGATGAGAAGCGCAGTGTGGTGATTCTGCCCGACGAGGCATGGGGCGATTGGATGCGGTGCAAGTCGGTGTTGGAAGCCCACGATTTCCTGTCAGGGCCTCGATCAATGCCGCTCAGCACACATGCCGATCCACGGTAGGTGCCGTTCCGGACATGGAGTTATCGGTTCTGTTTGACTACGGGCGCCCTGTCTGTTCGCAACTCAGTTTTCGCGAAGAGATGTCTTGTCAGGCACCCCTGATCCGGATAAGCTAAAAAAGGTTGTCCGATACCAGCCAGTGCGCGCCGATTCTCGGTATGGCGAATCAGGACCTGAATTCTCTTGAACATCATTTTCCCGTTCGGGGCATTTGCCTTGGAATGCGCACACCAAGTCAGTTTTTGGCCCTGAACTTGGTGATTATGATGACAACACTTACCGACTCCCTTCATGATGGCACCTGGTACTACGACGAAGGTGCAAAGCGGATCTGTGCATGGCTGTCCCAGCATGAGCTGCCCATCCCTAACGAGAGTGCACTACGGGAGCAGTTACTTGACCGTTTCTGCGCAGGCGATTACCTCCTGGCTCATGCACTTTTGGCCTCGTCCGATCCATCGGATTGGCACATAGTTTTACCCTCTGATGATGCAGGAAAAGCGACTCTGCTAAGTTATTTGCAGGCG
>Ga0268298_10005270_pt1 | contig 12193 bp, 16 predicted proteins | sample WWTPWeurt_MetaG_FD_194462 | JGI IMG/M metagenome (GOLD analysis project Ga0268298, IMG submission 194462) | Activated sludge microbial communities from WWTP in Nijmegen, Gelderland, Netherland - WWTP Weurt | ecosystem: Engineered > WWTP > Aerobic digester > Activated sludge | place...
GAAGGCGGCACCGACCTGCGCCGGATCCAGGAACTGCTTGGGCATCGCTCCATTAAAACCACCCTGCGCTACACCCATGTCGCCACCACCGACCTCGCCAAAGTGACCAGCCCGTTGGATAAAGCGAAACAGCGAAAGTGAATAACACGCATTTCGCCAATCTGCCCGATTGTTTGTATATTCGGGTGAAATCAAAGAATCCAGAGAAATAACACGAAGTAAACCTTCGTCTATTTGAGCGTTATAGCCAATGCTAAAAGACAGACAACTCAGAACATAAATTGTAATTTTGACAAATGGAAAATAGACCCATAATTTACACAGTCGGACATTCGACACATCAGCTTGACTACTTTCTTGAATTACTAAAGGAGTATGGAGTGAATTGTATAATTGACGTGAGAAGTGTAGCTGCAAGTTCATACAATCCGCAATACAATAAAGAACCACTAACAAGTTTCCTAAAAAGAAATGGTATTCAATATTTGCATTTTGCCGAAGAATTTGGAGCAAGACATAACGACCCTGACTTATTAGATGATGATGGCAAAGTTGACTTTGCAAAAGTTAGAAAATCTTGGGCATTTAAAAATGGAGTAGAAAGAATTTGGCAAGGTCTAGACAAAGGTTTTACAATATCATTAATGTGTTCTGAAAGCGAACCTTTAGACTGTCATAGGTTTTCAATGATTTCCATTGCACTTGACAAAGATGGATTTGATGTTAAACATATTATGAAGGACAAATCCATTAAGACAAATGCTGAACTTGAAAGCCAATTGCTAAAGAAGTATGACAAAAAATTACCAAAGCCTGATATGTTTAATCCAAACGTATCATTGGACGACCAATTAAAGGAAGCATACCGACTAAAAAATAAGGAAATAGGATTTTCACCATATTCAAAACAACCACAAGAAGAAAATTATGATTAAACTTTATACAATTGGGTTTACAGGTAAACCCGCAGAAAAATTCTTTAACCTGCTAAGAGATGCAGGTGTAAAAAAAATTGTAGATACACGAATAAATAATGTGTCACAATTAGCTGGTTTTGCAAAAGGCTCAGACCTCAAATTCTTTGCAAAGGAAATCGGAAATATGTCATACGAGCATAACATAGATTTTGCCCCAACAAAAGAATTATTATCAAGGTATCGGGACAAAAAAATGACGTGGATAGAATACGAAAATGAATATCTGAATTTGCTTGATATGAGAAAAGTTGCTCAAAAAACAGATGTTGAGAAGCTTCACGAACACTGTTTACTATGTAGTGAACATACTCCTGAAAAATGCCATAGAAGACTATTGGCTGAATATCTTAAACACGTAAAAGGTGAAATCGAAATTATTCACTTAATCAAATAGCATATGCCTACACGTTTCGTTTGTTTAGCAAATTCATTTAAAGAAGGAGGAAGATGTTTAGCTGGTATAGAATTAGATGCCAATAACAATCCTCGTATCGTTAATGGGCGACCAAAATGGATAAGACCAATCTGCAATACGCCACACGGAGAAGTCCATACGCATTTAGTTTCACACATTAATATCCTTGATATTATTGAAGTGGAAATTACAAATTTTCCAGATACGAATAATTATCAATCTGAAAATGCATATTTCAGGGAGAATTCAATAAGGGTTATTGGAAATTACGACAGCAATGAACTTGATAAACTTTGCGATAACCGGAATTTAATTTTTGGTAATAAAGGAAAAGCAGTTTCAGAAGAAGCTATTGGAAACACTACTTTTTCATTAATGTTTATTAAGGTAACAACATTTGAGGTAATTGAAAAAACATATGAAGACAACCCTAATAAATCACAAATTAGGCTTGTATTCAGCTATAACGGTAATCAGTATGATTTACCAGTTACTGACCCTGTCTTTTTACATCGCTATCAAACAAATCCAGACTTTTTAGAAGATTTCAATCAATTATACGTTTCTCTTTCTCTCGCAGTTGAGTGGAAAGGATGGTATTATAAACTAATTGCAGGCATTATCTTATCATACAGTAATGATAATGCGAATGTAATTGAAGAAGATGATTTACCATTCTAATGAAGCAGTATCTACATATCATTCAAAAGGAATTACCAACTGTTTCCGAAGAAGACCTATTCATTCCGATTAGACAAACACATATTGACAGCCTTGATATTGTTGTAATCCGAGTAACATTAGAAAAGCATTTTGGCATCGAGGTTTCTGATGCAATTTGGTATCAATACCAGACACTTTCAGAAGCATTAGAATACTTCCATAAAAACAAACTTGAACAACCAAGCATCAATAAAGCTACACCAACTGAAGTAACAAATACTGAAAGTGTAGAAATTAGAATGCCACAAATGGCAAATAGAGCATTATCAGAAAGTTGGCTGCTTAAGTATTTAGGAGATAAACATTGGCTTTTACTTTCGGAAGGATTCAATAAAAAATCATCCGAATTCAAAGACGAAAACGGGAACAGAATGTATGCAACATTTGTCAGAATTAATTTTTCCACTTCTCCTCTTATCAGTTTTAGAGAAAACGAAAACATTAATTTCAAATCTAAAATTGAAGGCTTTGGAAACCACACTTTTATTAGCAATATAAAAGGTAAGAGTTCTGTCAATGAAATTAATGCAACTTTATTGACAACATTTTCAACAAGAGAAAACGATAACAACAATGAAATATCCAAAAGTAATCTCGAGTTAATAGAAACAAAAATTGGTCAATTATCTAAGACACCAATTCACTTGAATGACTACAGATTATTACGGAAAGGATTACTTGAAGAAATTTCTTCAAGCTATGGAAATTTCCCAATTACTGACAACATTATTTTCTCCTGTGTGTATGAAGCAAATCCATACTACGACATCAATGGCGTAGGACTTTTATATTTTGCTGCTTACCCTATTATTTCAGATAGTTGTAGCTTAGAATATTTCAATGACACAAAAGCCCTTTCATATCAGACAGTTTATCGGGACATATTCTACTTTGCTAACTGCAATCCAACGGACAAAATAATTTTTCAGTTAAATTTCATTGACCAAAACGAAAATATTATAAGAACGCTGACATCTCTATATCGACAAAGCGACAACAAGCTATTAGCGAAAATATTAACTGTAAAAGAAATTAGCAATGGAAATAAACACTAAATCATTGCTTCAATATAAACGAATAAATATCGTAGGTTCTCCAGGTTCTGGAAAATCTACTTTGTCATCTAGGTTAAGTGAATTACTAAATATTGAGATGTTTGACTTGGACGATTATTTATATGATAATAATTGCAATAGGCTCAATTCAAATTCAACAAGTCAAGCAATTAACGAGCTTCTTTCCAATGAATACTTCATAATTGATGGAACATATACTACTACTTTTCAAGACCGTTTGAATAAATTGGACTTAGTAATACTTACGAACAGAAACACAATCAATAATATAATAACCTTTACAATTAGATATTTTACGAAGAAAAACTTGAAATGCGGAGAGCGGTTTACATTAAAAACATCCTTTTTGCTTTTCAAATTTAATGCAAAGATTAAACCCTCTATTATTAAATCCTCTTTAGAAGCAGGAGTAAAAATGGCAATTTACAATCGTAAAAATGATGAACTCCAATGGCTGAATTAAATAAATTAAAAATATGGGCTTGCTATTATTATCACCAAATGGGTTTTAATGTAACGCATATAATACCATCTGAAAATATTAAAAGAGATAAGGATAATTTTTTAAAGAAAAACCCTTTTAAATCATCCACCAACAACAGAGAAAACTATGACATTATTCGTCAAAGCAATGTCGATATGGAAACATTTGACTGGCACAATGCTAAAGGAATTGGAACTGTTGCGGGTTTCAATGGACTAAGAGCTTTAGATTTTGATGGGTCAACTAATGCTGCTTTGCTTTCTACTGTTTTAAAAATACTTGGGTTGCCAGAAAACTATGAATGGGTAGTGACTTCAGGAAGCAACAACGGATTTCACATACTATTCTATTGTGGTAATTTTGAGTTTGCAGGCTACAAAAGGAGATTAAAAAGATATTTTCCAAATAAAAAGCATAAAACATACTTTAAATGTATTGACTTTATTTGGTTTAACCATCTAATATTACCGCCTTCTCTACACAAAACTGGCAACAATTATAAATTTCTAAATGTTGAATATCCTTTTGAAAAGCCATTATTAGTAGCAGGTTATAATTTGCGGAATATGCTATTTGAGTTATGTTACGAATACGGAGGATTTAATATCATAAAAAATGAAATCAAACTGGAAAAATATTACGAAATACCAATTATAGATAGTGCAATAATAATTAACAAGGTTGAGTATGATAATTACTTAATGAACAAATCAGTTATAGAAGATGACAGCACGAGCAATAAGAATGAAATACTTTTTTATAGTAATACGGCTCAAACTTTAGACAATGTATATAAAAAGGAAACTTATAAAATTGGTCTTGACAAATTAAACGAATTACTAAAAACAGAATTTACCAACAAAACTATTATCGAAATTGCATCAGGTAACGGCTACTGGACTAAAATATTATCCGAATTCTGTAAGACAGTTAAAGCAACTGATATTAACGAAAATTGCATTGAAGAAGCAAAGAGAAGGGTGAAATCTTCGAACATATCATTTGAAATTAAAGATTGTTTTGACTTACAATCGACAAAAAAATATGATGGTCTCTTTGGAGGTTTTATTATAAGTCATATTTCTCGAAGCAAACTAATAGATTTTTTTTATTCTATAAATGGCTCAGTTAAAAAAGGTGGAAGCGTTATTCTATTTGATAATAGATTAGTAGCTAATAATAATATGGAGATACATTCAAGAAATAGTGATGGTGACACATTTCAAATGCGTATTACACCAAATGGCGAGGAATATTTGATAATTAAGAATTTCTTTGAACTTGACGAGTTGCGTAACTTAATTAGTGAAATTGCATATAACATTGAATACACAAAATTGAAATATTTTTGGGCGTTGAAATATAAAGTTAAATGAGAAGCACTGGCTATAACAGGCGTTTGGCACAATGGCGGGTGAAGTGGTTAATTGAACATTCTACCTCGCATCAACTTTTGTGGTGTATTGACAGTTTTGTGCTCCGAAATCCGCCACTGCGCCAAGCGCCAAAACGTTACCTGCCATTATGGACAGACAACGGGGCTGCTGAAAACCGAACAGAGTAAGCACAGACAAAAAAATAAATTGACGATGAAAAAAAATCTACTTCTCATTGTTGCTTTGCTAATAAGTGTAGCGACATTCGCCCAATCCGACTATTCAAGGGGATTTCAAAATGGCTACAAAGAAGGTTATTGCTATAATGACTTTGGGTGTATTTCGCCTATACCACCTATTACTCCAATTCCTCTAATCGGAGAAAGCAATGACAATTACCAAGACGGTTACAATCGTGGTTTCAAGAGAGGTTTAGAAGACAAACAAGCAAAAAAGACCAATTCTGGTGGCTATCAACAAGGCGGACAAGGAACCTATGTTCCACAACAGCAATACCAATCTACATACGTTTCTCCAAATTACGACTTGCTTATTAAAGCACTTGAAATGAAACAAGCACAGTATGAGAAAAATGAGCAACTGAAAAAAGAAAAAGCCATTGGTATGATGAACCAAGTAAAAGCATATTACAACTCATTGACGACTTTTCCTGATAAAATAACTGACGGTTGGCATAAAGTAATTTCGATGAACAACTACGACTTTTGTGAAGAACGAAAGGTTTATGTTTCAAATAATAAGGTGACTAAATATGTAATAGATGATTGGATGGAAAAAACAATTTCATATCCAACAACTATAAGCAAAGCAAAAACAATGGCTCAACTCGTTAACGAAGATGGAACGAGTGGAGATATGGTAGAATTGTATTTCTTGGAATATATTAATAATCCCAATTCCTATACTTCACCTCCCGTTGGTTCGGGTAAAGTAAGTTTCTGGACAAGTTGGAAAAATTCAGGAAATATGGAACTGTATTTTGACGGAATGTATGTTGGTAAATTCACAAGTTATTTTGCGGACGGCTCACCAAATTGTGGACAGCAAGGAACTTTAACAATAACCTACAAACCTGGGACATATAAATACAGGGCAGTTTCCGAAGGTGGGTGGTCAACTAAAACTTGGGAAGGAACAGTTACCATTTATGCTGGCGGTTGCCAATCACAAGGACTTTCAAAATAATTTACTATGCCGACATTTGGAGAAAAATCAGTTTATGAACTTGAAGGTGCTGACGCTAATCATTTGAAATCTTTAAATGAACGCTTTGTTCGTTGGCAAGAAAAACAAATTGCATTACTTACATTTTCAATCAACCTACTATTTACAATTTCAGTCGCAGCAGTAGGTTTAATCATTAACAATTTTGACAAACCATTATTCAAAGACAAATTTGCTTGGGGTTATTCACTACCACAGACAGTTGCATTTATAATTACAGTTTCAGCGATTTTGGGGATTGTTGCTTTATTTTGCAGACTTTTTGATTTTCGCCTCACCAAGACAACTGTTCGCAAAAGGACATTATTATTTAAATTAAAAAATAAAATTAAGTATGAGCATTGCAAAGAGCTAACTCAAAAAGACCTTGAAGCCAAACTCAAAAAATTAACTTGTTGGACAGACTTTTTAGGTGGTGCGACTTGGGTCTTTTTTATCTTACAGACTGTTACGTTTTTGACGGCAATATTATTAGTGGTATGCAAACTATGACAGAAGAAATAACGGCAGGTAACAGCGGTTTGGCAAAAGGCGGGCTGACGTGCTTCGTAGAAACATTTGTGCTAAAACAAACATTTGTGCTTCGTATGAGCTTTAGTGCTAAAAATCCCGCCCTTCGCCAAGCCGCAAACCGTTATGCGCAACCTTATGGCGACAATGCGATCTTCAACCATACTGCTTCTAATCGGGTTGACAACAGCTTGTAATTCGTCTGACAGAAATTTTGCACAAGCGACAGTTAATGATACTGACAATGTTGTGCGGAAACGCCCTGACAATGCTGATAATTCAATGTATGTTTTGGACACGACAGTTACATCAAACTTTCAAGGCGACACGACTCAACAAATAAGCAAGACATTAAAACTTGTAACGGACTTTGACAAAGCAGCAATCAATTTTCGCAAGGACACTTTCAGCGTTTATGAAAAGACAACAGAAGGTTGTGAGATAATTGTTGTTAGTGACAGGACAACGGAGTTCGTTGAGTTTTACGGAACACTTTTCGGAGAGATGGGAAAAAGTGAGTTTAAGTTTTATATGCTCAACGGACGTAACCCAAAACTTGCTTGTGCTGTTTTTACCGACATCTCATATGACAAGCCGATGTATGAAAAAGATATGCAGATACGAGAAACAAAAACAAACTACCAGATATTCACAGACAATAAATTGATTGCAGTTCTTGACGAGAAAAAACAAAAGCAAAATTTATCAGCGGAAGAAATGAAAGCATCACAAAGTGACACACGACAATTCTTTAAGGATTACATCGGACAAATAAAGATTGTGAAATAGTTGCAATGAATGAACAGCAAGGTATGCGCATAACATAAAGCTTGCCGCAATGGCTCCCGTCGTGGCGCGCTGCACCTTTCGTCAATTTTCAGCGGTGTGCAGCGCGCCATGGAAAAGCCTTATCTTCGATTAAGCTCCGCCACAGCGGCAAGCCCTTAAACGTTGGCAGCAAGTTTAATAAGACGACCACACAACATGAAAACGAACAATCAGATACAAATTTTCGACAGCTCATAAACAGTTTTTGTATTATTGACAATAAAAATGAAGACTTAACTTCATTAAAAAACAGGGCGTAACCGAAAAGCCAAACGAGTAGGACAATTTTAAATTTAAAAAGCACAAAATGGATGCACAAAAAGTCGACATGTTTATAATGTCAAATGGAAAGTTCTTTGAAAGTCATCAAATGAACATGATTAGAGAAAGGCTACTTGCCTTAGATGATTCAAAATGGGCAATCTTATCTACTGCCCAATTCAAAGACCCAACGACAACTCTCATTGTTTCAATCTTAGCAGGTAGCTTAGGCATAGACAGATTTATGATTGGCGACACAGGACTTGGAGTTGGAAAACTTCTTACTTGTGGCGGATTAGGTATCTGGACAATTATTGACTGGTTCATGATTCAAAAAGCAACAAGAGAAAAGAATATGCAGAAAATTCAACAATTTTTGTATTGATGCTACTAAACAGGGACAAGCTGTATTCAATATTGCTTATAGCATGTGTAGCAGGGTATATTTGGCTTTATTATAGCATAACATCGAATGTAACTGAAAATAAATCAGTAGAAGTTTGCTTGATAAAGCACGCAACAAATATACCCTGCCCTTCCTGTGGCTCAACACGTTCTATTATTTCATTAACAAAAGGAAATTTCATTGAAGCCTTTGCTTTAAATCCAATAGGATATATTATAGCTCTTATAATGCTAATTGCTCCTTTATGGATTATTTCGGACATGATATTTAAAAATAACTCATTATTTAAATGTTATCAAATAATTGAACGCCATCTTAAAAAACCAAAGTATGCAATCCCTCTGATTTTACTTGTAATTATCAATTGGGTTTGGAATATCACAAAAGGACTATGATACATATTAAGCAATTTAGTTACGAACCGGGTGAACATGAAGCAGAGACAGCTTCAAGCAGTTATTTGATGTCATTAATTGCAATCATAGTCGGTTTGCCTTTACCAATAGTCAATTTAATTGCGACATTGATATTTTATTTGGGCAATAGAAAGTCAACTTACTTTGTTCGCTGGCATTGCACACAAGCTTTACTTTCACAATTATCAATGCTTTTCATTAATAGCTTTGGATTTTGGTGGACAATATCAATAATATTCACAGACGAGACCATCACAAGTAAATACATTGCATACATAATTGCAGCAATAATTTTCAACCTGACTGAATTTGTTGCAACCATTTACACAGCTATTCAGACAAGAAAAGGGATTCATGTAGAATGGTGGTTTTACGGTTCATTGACAAATTTAATTTGCAAATCCAAATCATGAAAAAGCCCATTATACAAGGTCTAATAACCATTCTCCTTTTTTTCGGAACTTGGTTTGCCCTAACACAAATTGACTGGATGAAAGTTTTTAAAGTCCAGCAAGTAACAGACAAAACAGAGCAAAAACTAGGCGAGCTTTTTTGGGAAGTTTTCAAAAAGTCTGAGAAGGAAATAAAAAATACTCAAGTCGTTAACTCGGTTGACAGCATTGTAACTCAAATCTGTAAAGCAAATAAAATTGACAGAGACAAGTTAAAAGTTCATGTCCTTAACAAAGACGAAATTAACGCATTTGCTTTGCCTAATGGACATCTAATCATATATAGTGGTTTAATATTAAACTCCGACAATCAAGAAGAATTGGCGGGTGTAATTTGCCATGAAATTGCACACATAGAATTGAGTCATGTAATGAAGAAATTAGTAAAAGAAATTGGACTTTCAGTTTTAATTTCTATGACAACTGGAAACAGTGGTGCTGAAGTTATCAAGGAAACTGCAAAAATGCTTTCTTCCTCTGCATTTGACAGAAGTTTAGAAAAAGAAGCAGACATAAAAGCCGTTGATTATTTAATAAATGCTAATGTTAATCCCGAGCTATTTGCTGACTTCTTATATAAACTTTCAGACAGTGAACATGAAGCAACAAAATATTTTACATGGATTAGCACACACCCTGACTCTAAAGAGAGAGCAGAATATATCATTGAATACAGCAAAGGTAAATTGACAGAATACAAACCAATTTTATCGAACGAAACATGGGACAAATTGAAAGCAGCATTGAAGGACTGAGAAGAAAACCAGCTGCCAACAGGCGTTTGGCTCAATGGCGGGTGAAGTGGTTAATTGAACATTCTACCACGCATCAGCTTTTGTGGTGCATTGACAGTTTTGTGCTCCGAAATCCGCCACTGCGCCAAGCGCCAAAACGTTATCGGTCAGTGTAAAAAAGCCGACCCGCAAATGGCACATTTGGTTTTTCCCGACACACGAGCAAACGCTCAAAAAACCAAAAGAGCCATTTTTTGCCAACGCACGGACAGACGACAAGACAATAAAAAGTAAATTTGAAAACTGAAAATAAAATAGATGCAAATAGACTTTTCAAAAATATTAGTAGTTGGTGTTTCTTCTCGAGCATTATTCAATCTTGAAGAAGAAGAAAAAATATTCAAAGAAAAAAATGTACGTGGTTTTCGTGAATATCAGTTTGCCAATGAAGATAAATTACTTGAAAAAGGCACAGCCTTTCCATTAGTAGAAGCATTACTTAAACTCAATAAACACGTTGACACAAAAACACCAATTGTTGAAGTTGTTATTATGTCTAAAAATAGCCCTGAAACTGGGTTAAGGATTCTAAAATCCATAGAGCATTATGGATTACCTATAACACGTTGGGCATTTTCAGCAGGTGAACCACTTGCACCATTTATAAAAGCTTTCAATATTGACTTATTCTTATCAAAAGACGAGAAAGACGTTCAGAAAATAATTGATTCATCAAGTTGTGCAACTGCACTGGTTTATGACCCACCAGAGAACTTTACACCTGAAACTGACAGAGTTAAATTTGCCTTTGATGCTGATGCCGTAGTGTTTTCGGAAGAATCGGAGATCATTTATAAAACACAAAATATTGATGCCTTTCATCAACACGAAAAAGAAAATGAGAATGTCCCTTTAAATGATGGTCCATTCGCTGCTTTATTAAGAAAGTTATCAGATATTCAAGACCAATTGCCTGTCGAAAAGGAATTATCACCTCTTAGAATTGCTATTGTTACAGCAAGAAACTCACCAAGTCATATGCGAGTAGTGAAAACTTTGAGAAGTTGGAACGTTTACGTTGATGAAGCCTACTTCTTAGGTGGCTGGCCTAAAGCTCCAGTACTTGAAGCTATTGGTACACACATATTTTTTGATGACCAAGACAGACATTTGGTGGATTCTCAATCAAAGGTGCCTTGTGGAAAGGTGCTATACAAATCGGATTCAATCTTGAAAACTTTTGAAAAAGAGATGATTGTAAAATCTAAGAACATAGAAAAAACTGAAAATAAATGAGCCAAGTAAAATCCAAAAAGCGGGTTACCGACCACGGTGAAGTGTTTACAAACCAACGTGAAGTAAACGCTATGCTCGATTTGGTGAAACACGAAACGGAACGCATTGACTCCCGTTTCTTAGAACCAGCTTGCGGTAACGGCAACTTTTTAGCCGAAGTTTTAAGACGAAAATTAGCTGTTGTTGACCAGCGATATAGTAAAAGTCAAATTGAATGGGAACGCTATGCCGTTATTGCTGTTTCGAGTATTTATGGAGTGGACATTTTGGAAGACAACGCACAGGAATGTAGAGAGCGACTTTTCAAAATCTTTGATGAACAATACACTGCCCTATTCAAAGACAAATGCAAGGATGAGTGCAGAAAGAGCATAAAATTTCTGTTTAGCAGGAACATACTTTGGGGTGATGCATTAGACTTTACCAATCCCGAAACAAAACAACCCATTGTTTTTTCTGAATGGAGTGCCGTAAACGGCTCTATGCTGAAACGCAGAGATTTTATGTTCAAATTTTTGGTGGAGAATTCTTTTCAAACTTCATTATTCAATGATGAAGGAAATCCAGCAGCGATTGACGAACCCGTAAAGGATTTTCCACTTATTCATTTCTTAAAACTTGGCGAAGATGATACAAACGAACTATAACCCTGATGTACTCACTTGTCTTGCCAATTTGAGCAATGACGAAGTATTTACACCACCCAATTTGGTGAATGATATTTTGGACTTGCTCCCTGCCGAATTATGGAGCAACCCAAACGCCAAGTTTTTAGACCCTGTTTCAAAAAGTGGTGTGTTTCTGCGTGAAATGGCAAAGCGTTTAATGAAAGGTTTGGAAACCCAAATACCCGACAAGCAGGAACGTATTAACCACATTTTTAGCCAACAATTGTATGGCATTGCAATTACCGATTTAACTGCTTTGCTTTCTCGCAGAAGCGTGTATTGCTCCAAAACAGCCAATGGCAAATACTCCATTTGCGAAACCTTTG
>Ga0268298_10005271_pt1 | contig 12193 bp, 9 predicted proteins | sample WWTPWeurt_MetaG_FD_194462 | JGI IMG/M metagenome (GOLD analysis project Ga0268298, IMG submission 194462) | Activated sludge microbial communities from WWTP in Nijmegen, Gelderland, Netherland - WWTP Weurt | ecosystem: Engineered > WWTP > Aerobic digester > Activated sludge | place: Netherlands...
AAAAGTTGGTATCAAGCGATCAGCGCATCGTCTCCGATATGCTGGATGACCCGCTCATGCGACACAAAATGACGGTGGCCGAGCTTCTCAGCACCCAGGAGTATGTGGACAAGAACGAACACTTCGCCAAAAAATTGAAACCGCAATTGCCGATACTACTTTTGCAGGGACGCAAAGACAAATGCGTGATCTCCAAAGATGCAATTGAATTATCCAATTCCATTCCCTCTGATGACCAGACGCTACGCTGGTTCTCCAGCCTCAGCCACCTCTTGCTGGAAACCAAATATTTCAAACCGGAAGTCATCGATGCCATTTCCACCTGGTTTGAATCGCATGAAGCCAGACACGCCGAAGAATTAAGCAACACCATGACAGAGCTTAAACTTTTGGGCGCAGAAGAACTCTAGGTAAGCCGAATGTTCCAAGAGCAACCGACTAACCACGGGAAAACTTTGCAAGCCTTACTGAGCAAGACAACCTGGCCGGCGCTCCTACTCTGCTTACACTGCTGCTTATCAGTACCGCCCGCCCACGGGAAAGCAGCAGACAAGCCCCACGAAACCGTCAACAATGCCGAGAAAGGGCTCTACCGGGTGCAACCGCCCCTGGTGCAAGCCGAGCCCCGGGTCGACCTGTCGAATCTAGAGCTGGCGAATAAATTGGAAAAGATCTCCGCCAAACTGGCCAGCCTGTCCGAGGACATGCAGAAAGCCATGCAGGAGCATCTGCGCCTGGCAGGTAACTACGACGCCCAGGCCTTTACCTTGAACGACGAGCGCTTGAGTGAAATCTTTGAACAATACGACGCCAATATTTTAGACTGGCGTAGTGTTGCCCAGGCCATGAACTTGACCGGTCAGGATATGCAAGCGGTGCAAGAAAATCTCAGGGTCTCGAAGATATTCGCCAATCAGAGTTCCGCCATCTTCCACCTTTGTTTCGGTCAACCCCTGCAATCAGCCCACTGCTCAGGTCTGGCCCTGGCCATGGCCCGCTGCCATCCAAAATATCAGCAGCAGCAGTTCTTACCGGCCGCCTATGCCGAACTGCTCTTCTACCACGGTGCCGCCAGCCTGTGGAGCGCCGACTACGACAGCGCCCTCAAGTCTCTGCAGGCAGCCCTGGAAAACCAACCGGTGCTCAGTTTCGCAGAAGACTCGCAAAAGGCGGGACAAGCTTCGCCCCGCACAAGCCCCCCGCAGACCTCCCAAAGCACTTCCCTGGCAGCTCCGCTAGTGGATCTGGTCTACTACTACCTGGCAGAAATAAGCCTGGCCAGAAGAGACTTCGCCGGAGCAAAAGCCATTCTGGAGGAAGCCGGAAAGAAAACCGGGCCCACCGGCTCGGCGCACCTGGAGCGCTCGCTCGCTCTCACTTATGTGCTTTTGAAAGACAGCCGCGCCCATGAACAGATAAAAAGTGCCCGCCAGGCTCTCACGCGCTGCCTCAGTAAGACCGATAGCACTGCTCAGGGAGCCATCACCAGAGCGCTCTTGCTGGAATCTCTGGGCATAGTCGAAGCCCTGGCCGGAAACTATGCCCTTGCAGCAGATAAACTTACCGAAGCTCATGCCGGGCTGAGCGTGTCGCCTCTCAAAATGGGCAACAAATTGGAGGCGGGGCAGGCACTCCTGTGGCGCTCCTACTGCCGCTCTAAATCGGGCAACCAGGAAGGCGCCGATAAAGACAGACAGGCCGCCCTGGAACACATCGACGAAGCCAACCATTTCGCCTATCTGACCCGTAATATCGACCAGATATTCGCCGTACAAAATCGCCCCCTGCCTACAGAGAATGCCCCCCGGAATAGATTTGCCGTAGTGATCGGTCTTTCGAACTTCAGGGACGAGAAAATACCCAGGCTTAGATATTCAGGCAAAGATGCCGGTGATGTAGCCAACTTTTTGAAAGCAGAAGCCGGTTTTGCAGAGAGCAATATCAAACTCTTGCTGGATGATGCCGCCACACGCCGCACCATTCTCGATACCATAAGCGACTGGCTGCCGGCCAGGGCCGGGGCAGGCGACATCGTATTCATATTCATTTCCTCCCATGGCACGCCTACCTATGGAGAAATTGGCGCCCTCAACTCAGTGGTAACCTACGATACCAACCTGGGTGAGCTGGAACTCTTTTCCACCAGCCTGCCCATGCAGAAGCTCCTGCGCGAAGTAAGGGCTAAGCTCAAGAAACAGCGTACCTTCATAGTTCTCGACACCTGCTACGCAGGTGGACTGGGCGCCCCCGATGGTGCCACCAGCGCCAATATCGATCCGGACCTGATCGTCAATTCCAATTTGCAACTGCTTTTGAGTTCCAGTGAAACCAACGAAAGGTCCTGGGAATCAAAGCGCTACCCGAACAGCGTCTTCACCAGACAGCTTATCGAAGCCCTGAGGGGCAACCTGCGCTACCAGGATTTTCACGACATCTTTGCCTCGGTGCGAAAAAACGTGCAGGATGAAGTGGCCTCCGACCGGAACAGCAAACAGACACCGGCCATGGCCGGCAAATGGACCGGTCAGGGACTGGCCAGGGATAAATAGGGATAAATAGGGAAAGAGAGTGGACAAGCCAAACCCAGACCCAGACTCAGACCCAGGCTCTTTCAAGCTGGTCCGGAGAAAGGAAAAGGCGATACCGCATTCGGTACCGCCCTTGCCCTGATTTGTTACGGGTGGAAAACTCTATTTCGCAGGAGCATCGGCAGCCAACACCGGCTCTTTCTTGGGTGCCACTGCATAGTGCGACTGTCCCTTGGGCAGGCGAATCTCTTTGGCAATTCCAAGCAGTTTGAGTACGGAAATAGTCATCCAGGTAGGGTCCGGCTCCTTCCAGGTGAGACCGTGCCTGGCCGACTGCGGAAAGGCATGATGGTTATTATGCCAACCTTCGCCCATAGAGAGCATGGCTACAAACCAGACATTACGGCTGTCATCTCCGCAAGGGTAGGTCTCATAGCCGAACTGACGCAAATGCCCTACAGAATTTACCAGTAACGGACCGAGGAAAGACATGGCGGTGGCCAGGAGATTGGCAGCTAAAACAACGGGACCAAAGGCAAAATAGAGCGCCAAACGAAAGAGGACGGCAAAGGTCAAACATAGATAACCGTCCCAGTGAGTGTGATTGCAATGCAAAAACTTGTAGACCGGATCGCGATATAGATCAGGAGCAATTTTCTGGCTTTCCTCAGCGCTTATGAGCACCTTCGGCTTCCACATCCAGGAGACAAAGGCATGCCACAAGCCATCTTTAGGGGCATGGGGGTCACCCGCATGATCAGAGTAGCGGTGATGCAAACGATGGGTTGTCACCCAGAAAATGGGAGATCCTTCCAGGGTCAAATAGCCTCCGGAGACTACCAGGTACTCCAGCCATTTAGGAACCTGCAAAGACTTATGAGAAAGCAAACGGTGATAGCCAAGGGTAATACCCTGAGCATGGTAAACATAGAAAAGGGCAAAGGCTATAAAGAACGTGGTCATAATTTCATCCATGCTGATTCATCTAAGTATTCATCGATCGGTTCGAACCTCCGGAGGTTACCGGCCATCAGCCCTGCGCCATGCAAACTCCAGATTGAAGACCTAGCTTAGCTTGCCGCCGCCGCACTTTACAGCGGCCACCTTTTTGTAACCGGTTACCGTCAAGAATCGCTACTTGGATGGATTTACAAATCAACCCCCGGCCTTACCATGCGAAAAGAAGACAGGCACCGGAGCGACTTGTGCGCTCCGTGTATTTTGCGCTGCTTTCTTGTTTGACGGACGACAATCACTGACACTGATGCGGCGTCGGGGGCTAGGTAACCATTGGCTCAATCGACTATATAAAAGCGAGGTTTTTACCATGAACGGCCCATCCTATTTATTGACCATTGACGGCTCCGCCGAGTCCCGCTCCGCCGCCTATTTTGCCTGGGAACTAGCCAGACAAACCGAAGCCAGAGTAGTTGCCCAGCATGTGGTGGACACCAGGGCAATATGGCAATTTCTCTCCTACGATCTGCCCGGCTTCATCGGCAGCGGCATCTATTTAGATGCCAAAGAGCGCATCACTGAAGTAATGAAGTCGGTAGCCGAATCCCTCATGCTCGCTTACACAAGTCAGGTAAGCGAGTTTTCCGACAACCATGAAACATACATAGACGAAGGCAGTCCCGCCGAAGAAATCGCCAGACGAGCCAGAGAACACGACCTGGTCATTGTAGGCTACCACGGCCGGGGTCCATCCGGCAGACGCCGCCGCTTCTTCGAAACCCTGGCCGCACAGTGCCCGGCACCGATTCTCGTGGTTCGAAAAGTATCAAAACCATGGACAAAAATGCAGATACTCGTGAGCAATAAAATGAGCCCGGACAAAGACCTGGCTGATATCTATAAAATGGGAGCCAGACTGGGCTTGCCCATAGAAGTAATCATCGAAGAGGGCTGCGGCAAAGCGGAAGAAGAACGCTTCCAAATAGGTGGCTGGGTAAATTCCTACGGCATCATCGACATTCGCCAGGAAAACCTGCAAGAAGCAATCACGAAAGCACCAGCAGATGCGGTACTGGTTGTGGATGCCGAAGCGCTCACCGAAACCGACGAACTCTTTGCGGCACGAGTGCGTTCCTACCTGGAAGACTCGCCGCACCGTGCCCTCATGATCTGGCGCGACCACCAAGCCGAAATTCGCAGCGAACCTCTGGCATCTTAGGCTTCCCGGCGAGCCGGGCAGTCCATCTCAGCCTGGCTATAACCTTCAATGGAGCACTTGCAGCTACTGCAATTGATCTCACAGGCAATTTCTTTCAGTTCACTCATCACGGCCAGCAGGCGCCTGCCTCTCTCGGTGATGGAATGTTCCACGTGGGGCAACTTCTCGTCAAATTCGATGCGGGTAATCAGTCCGTAAGCCTGCATGGCTTTGATGCGCTCTTGCAGAGACTTCATGGTCAGACCGGGTATCAATCTGAGAAACTTACGGGTGCGCACCGGCCCCAGCGCCAATTCGCGCAATATCTGCACAGTCCATTTGGCACCGACCAGATCGAGTACAGAGCTGAGCGGGCAATCAGCCGCATTCTTTTCCATTGGAACCATTATCATCAATAAATACCCGCTAGGTTCTTTCTCCCCAAATTAAGTGTCCCGCGCCCTCAAACCTGAGGCATCAACCAAAATGATGATTCGGGGGTTGATAAGAGTTACCCGGCAGGTCAAAATCAATAAGGAAGATGAAAATTACAATCGATACAAACGCAAAAGTAGCAGCGGTTCCTTTACAAAAAATGGGTCAACCTCAGTTTGCATCCCGAACCAAAATCCAACCGACAAAATCAAACCAGGCTGTGCCGTCTCAGCCTTCTTTTGGCGCTCCTGACCCTGGTCGAACCAGCTTTCGCCGCCCCCGCTCCAAACGCCCCCGGTCAGGCCGGCACCGGTCTCCGTCAGCCGCTTTTGCTCAAGCAAAAGCTGAAACTCCTTGGTGATTTCGAAGCCCTGGTCACAGATCAAGGGCTGCGGGTAAATCTGCCCGCTCAAAATCTGGTCATGTTCAATCGCAAGGGCAGCAAAGACGTTTGTGTTCTCAACACCAAAACCAAACAATACTATCTTGGTCCGGTGCAGGACTGGCATTACAACACCAGCGGCACAGCCCTTCTCAGCCCGTCGGACGCCAGTCAACTGACGCAAACGAGTTCGCGCAGCGAAGATTTGCAAGGAATCAAAGCAAACAAGATAAAGCTGACGGGCGAAACCATCGAAAGAACGCCGGGCGAGATGAAGAAACATCGCTGGCAACAGCTCATAGTCAAAGAAGGGGAGTTGTGGAGCCTGCCTCCCGGCGCCATATCCAAAGAATCCGCCCTGATGGCGGCCCGACTGCTTTCCACCCCCCGTTGCGAAAGCTATCCGCTCCAACTTTACCTCTACAAGAACAGGCGGCAAGCCAAGCCCAGCAAGGTTCTCGAATTACTCTCCTGGAAAGCGACCAGGGTAGAAAACAATTCCTTCACCGTGCCGGCCGGTTACAAGCAAGCTCAAAACGAAGTGGTACTATACGGTCAAATTAAGGGCAATCTCCTTGACGAGTTGCTCAAATAGCGGAATCCCGGAAACTTGGGCAGTTATGGCAGGGCAACAGGGAGCCAACGCTTTGAGACAAGAGGGTCGCCGTCAAAGTACAGAATTCAAGCTGGAACTGGAGCTTGAGTCGCAATCGCAAAGGCAGTTGCAAAACCGGACCAATGCCCGCAACAGCTTCGGCACGGTGCTGTTCAGTCTTATTCTGGCAGCAAGCTTAGGGACACTTCTTTTACAAGCGCCGGCCCAGGCGCAAGAGCAAGACGTCGAGCAAGAAACAGCCTCAGAGGCAAGAGCGGCAGAAACAAGTTCTGCCCCTAAAGCCACAACAGAAGGCCCGGCAGAAAGCACTGCCAAACTCGTCTTCAGCAAATCCTTTTCTGCCGGCGACGGCTCCTTCACCATCAGCATGCCCGAAAGCTGGCAATACTCGGTGGACGAGAAGAACGGCCGCTTCGATGCCGTCGGCAAAAGAGGCGGAAGATTCTCTATTCTCACCTTTTGTCTGCCGGCAAGCTACGACCCTTCCACCTGGCCCCAAATCACCAGCGCCCTACTGAAAACCCAGGCGCCCCAGGTCAAATGGTCCGCACCGAGCGCGACGGCAGATGGACAGGTCTTCAGCCAGTCGGAGAACAAGGATGTCTGCACAGCCGTAGCCTTTACCGAATTTCTCAACCTGGGCAAGGCCACATTGGGTAGACTAAAAATCGCAGTCGCTGCCAATAACGGCGTGGTTGACGAAGAAGCAGTACCGGTAGCCGCCACCCTCAAGATCCTTCCCCTCTCTGCAGCTAGAGCCATAGCCCCGCCCTCCGGTGCGGAAGCCGCTGCAAGGGCCGGAACCTACCAGACAGCTCAGAGCCCTCAGTCCATCCAACCAACCGAGACAGATCAGACCTCGCAGGCTTTCCAACCAAGTACGGCAGATCAGACCTCGCAGCCTTTCCAGTCAACCGAGGCAGATCAGACCTCGCAGTACCAGCCAACTGCGTCAGAGCAGTTGCCTCAGTCTTTCCAGACCTTTGTGGACCCGGACCAGCACGCCTTCACGGTGGAAGTACCGGCCGGCTGGAAGGTGGAAGGCGGTTTGGTTCGCCCCCGCGCCATTGATGCTCGTCCCTGGGTAAAGACCTATTCTCCTGATGGACGGATTATGGCCTTCATTGGTGACGCTAAATTTCCGCCCTACACCATGCCCAATGCCCAGCTAACCATGCTCGGCTTTCCCGAAGGCTCGAACTACCAGGGCTCCATGGTCAAGTCCTACATTCCAGCCAGGCGCTTTGCAGAAATGTACGCCCGCGCCAACTTGAAAGGCGTTGACGATTTGAGGGTGGTGGAAGAACACGGGCACCCGGATCTGGCCAGAGAAATCAACGGCACAGTGGGCGCCAGCAAATCGGAAGCAGCTTCCATCAAACTGACCGGCAGCTACCAGGGTAAGCCAGGCGTCGCCTATTATCTGGCCTGCACCAAAGCCACCATCGGCTACGGCACGGGCATGTGGTGGATCACCTTACTGGCGGGCGAGATGAGTCCAGCCGAATACGACCAGGAAGGACTGGCAGTTATCTCGCACATGCTCTCCACATTCAAATATGATCCTCAGTGGAAGGACAATTCTGTTGCCACCGCCGGTGAGGTCTCACGGCAGTACACAGCAGCCAGTCAGGCTGCTTCCAGAGCCATTACTCAAAATTACTGGACACAGCAGGCCGCCAACGAACGCATTCACAGCGCTTACTGGAACAGGCAAGCGGCAAACGACAGAAGCAACGCCGCCTACTGGGACAGGCAAGCCTCTCAAGACGCCTCTGCCGACAACTTTTCCAATTACATACGGGGCGTCGAAAACGTCACCGATACAGCCACAGGCTCTACCTATCAAGTTGAATACGGTCCGCGCTACCACTGGGTAGATCCCTCCGGCAGCTACTACACCGGCACCGACCACAGCGCCCCTGCTCCGGACTGGCGCCAGCTCATGCCCACCAGATAGGCACTTACTTCTTATCAGAACCGGCCAGGCCAGTTATTTCTAGAGAATCATCAGCCACATCAAAGTTCAGCCGCTGCGAGAAGCTTTCTCTGGACTTGAGCCAGGCATCCTGCAGATAGCGAATCAAAGCGGCGGCATTCTCACTGGAACACTCCTCCATTTCGGCATGCTCTTGAGCGCCACCGGCGGAGCCTTTAGAAAAATCAATCATCCAGGTATCCTCGAACTTGAACCTGGTTTGAGAGTACACCAGACATGTGTCGAAACGCGGTCAATGAGGGCGGCAAATACGAATTTCGCCCAGTTTGAGCATGGACGCATTTAACACCAGCTAAATCCAAGCCCCCTTTGAAGCGGCGCGCATACGTTCCTGCCCCTTCCGAGCCCCATTTGAAGCGGCGCACAGGGGTTCCTGCCCATTGCGAGCCAAAAGAGAGCCCCTGGGGGTCTCTTCAAAGAAAACCCTGCTTTGTAACAGCGATTCCGCAGAGTGGTTGCCGGCTCAGGACGTCGATCCGGTATCTGGCATCCGAAGTGAATATCTATAGTCTAGAGCTCCCCGCTACAAAGTGCCGAAACCTCTGTCGGAGACGGCTTGGGTATTCACTTTGCGGAACCACTGCCAATGTAACAATAGTGATTTTGCGAAATATTACATCAGCGTTTTGGGACTTTTTGGAAAATGAAACCCTTGCTGCAACTACTTTTCCGCCGTCAAGCAGAATTAATTTTGACTGTTACATGAGTTTAGCCTTGTCGCCACTATTTTTTAAAAGACATGGTCCCGTGCCGCGCTTTGCGTTCCCACAACCGCTCACTGCCTTTTTCGATAACCACGCGATTACCCCTGTGACAGTTCACCCTTTCGGCTCCGCACCACAAGATAGTTCACCCTTTCGGCATTTCAAAGAAAAACTGCGATCCTTCGCCAAGAGTTGATTCCACCCAGATCTTTCCACCATGTAATTGCACAATTTCTTTGCAAATCGTCAGCCCCAGACCAGAGCCGCCCCGGCTGCGCGAAGTCTGATTGCGCGCTTGCTGAAAGCGATCGAATACGCTTTTGAGCATTTCCGGCTCAATGCCCGCCCCTTCGTCAGTGACGCTGAAAGTCACTGTCTGCCCGCTGTTATGGGCCCCCAGAGTGACGGTACCTCCACTGGCGGAAAACTTTATGGCATTGGAAACCAGATTGGAAATTACTCGCTGCAGCATTTCCTCATCGGCGCGCACTACGGATTTGGTGGGCTTTACTTTCAAGCTGACGCCCATCTCGGCAGCGAAGCTAGTGGCTTCTTCGGCAGCAGCTTCCAACACCTCACGGGCAGATACATTGCTCAGATTCATCTCCATTTTTCCAGACTTGATTTTCTCAATATCGAGTAAGTCTCTAATTAGAAGCACCATGCGGTTGCAGCTTCGCCGGGCGCCGGCAAGATGTCTGTGCGATTTATCCTCCTTGGGGCCGACCTCCGACTTCTCACCATAAAATCCCTGACTGAGAAGCTCTAGAAAGCTCTGCACCGTCATGAGCGGCGTCCGCAAGTCATGGGTGACCATTGCCACCACTTCCTGCCGCAGTTGCTCAGCGCGACTCTGCTCAGTCACGTCATGGAAAATGCTGAATAGTTCCCCACTCTTCCCCTCTTCTGCCGCCCAGCGCGCCGACCAGAGAACATCTCGCACTTCTCCATCGGCGCGCCTGATGGAAAGTTTCAAGGCCCCCTGCATCTCGCCCTGGCGAGCTTTGTCGCGAAAGGCCAGTACGCTCTGAGCGCAGTCTTTATCAAGATAGTCCAGCAACCTGGTAGAGACAATCTCATCATCGGGCACAGCAAAAAATTGCAGACTGGCGGCGTTGGCCGAAGTAAAGCGCAAGTCGGAATCAAGAGAGCAAATACAATCGTAGGCAGACTCGAGAATGGCTTTCTCACGACCAGCCGCATTCTTGAGATGACCGGCCATCTGGTGAAAAATTCCATCCACCCTGGCTATCTCATCATCACCGGCTAGAGGTGGATTGAGCGGCCTGTCACTGGCCAGGCGATAACTGTTGTCGTTGATAACGTTCAGACGACTGACGATGTTTCGGGTCAGTATCAGGCCCAGGATCAGCGTAAGAAGCATATTAGTGACACCACCGGCGATGAGCACCGTCTGCACTTGTTCTCTAAACTTTCGCTGATGCTCGGGGCTGGCATCGGCGATTTTCTTGCCGGCATCACCTAGTTTGACAACATCCGTAGAAAGTTCAATCGAAAGATCGCGCAACCTTTTGTAGGCAGCAACGGTTTCGTCGTTGACGTTCATGCCGGAGAGCCTGCGCGCTCGATTATAGGTGCGCCTGGCATTAAGAAATTCACCCTGGGTCCGATACATGGAAGCGATGACGTTATTGAGAGCCCGAGAAAGTTCCAGGTCTCCTTTCGTCAACTCTCTAAGCTTTGCAAAATGAGCCTTAATGCTCTCATCCAGAGTCTGATACTGAGAGCCGAGAGAAGGCTCCAGGTGCACCGAATCGGGAAAACCAAAATTGCTTTTGACTGCAAAAATATCTCTGGTCAGCTCAATTACTTCATCTGATATTTTTCTGGAAATTTCCGCCCGCCGGGCTTCGTCTTCCGCCTCATTTTGCAGATAAGCAACCGCCCCGAGCAGCACCAACTGAAACACTAGCGGCACCGAAACTAGAATGAGAATCCTTGCTCTTAGACTGTTGAGACTTAGCATTTCCTGATTATTCCCGGCCCTCTTGCGATCAAATCAAGACTTAAGTCTTTCAGTTAATCATGGTCGGCCCGGGGTAAAAAGTCTCTGGGTAGTTCGGCGGCAATAAATATCAGACTGCTCCTACTCGAATTCTTTATCAGACAAAGCGGAGCAGAAAACAAAGACCATGCCCAAGATTCTTGTGGTGGAGGACGACGAAGACCTTGCCGATATGGTCTCCAGTTGGCTGGAAAGCGAACGGCACACCGTCGAAGTAGCAAATGACGGCACCCTCGCCAGAGACCTTCTCAAACTATCGAGCTTTGACGTCATCGTGCTTGACTGGGATCTGCCGGGAATGAGCGGTATTGAAGTTCTGAAAGAATTCCGGGGGCAGGGAGGCAACACTCCCATCATAATGCTCACGGGCAAATCGGAAATTTCCGACAAAGAAGCCGGTCTTGGTACCGGAGCCGATGATTATCTCACCAAGCCCTTCGCGGTTCGTGAACTGGGAGCCCGTATCAGAGCCCTTTTGCGCCGTCCCGGCAATCTGCAAAGTTCCGTCTTGCGAGCCGGAAATCTGGAGCTGGACTCCGCCAAACACAGGGTAGTGGTGGCCGCCCAAGAAGTGCATTTGCTGCCCCGCGACTTTGCTCTGCTGGAGTTTTTCCTCCGCCATCAAGACGAAGTCTTCAGCGTGGAAGCCTTGTTGACCAGAGTCTGGTCCTCCGATTCAGACGCTACCCCCGAGGGGCTGCGCACGGCCATCAAACGTATTCGCAAAAAAATTGACGGCGACGGGGGAGACGAATCCAAATCTCTCATTGAAACCATCCCCAGAATCGGCTACCGGCTGCGTTCCCGGTAAGGAGAAGACCAGAGTACGTGCCAAGGTCCACGTACGAAATTTGGTCCGGATTTAGTTGACGAGAGCGCTGTTGCTCATCCTTGCTGAAAAGACAGCAGGATCCTTTGGATCAAACTTAAGATCGGTTACTTCAGTCCGAACGGCTTGACGCGGACAGGAGCCGGACATCCCATGTAGATATTCACGTCACCGTCGATATTGACCTCGGCACCAGGGGGAAGCAGGCCAGGCTTACCAGGCTTGATGGGCAGGTCTTTGATGATGTTCGGCTTGTGATCGGAAGGCTTTTTGATCACATCGCCGATAGGAGGGAAACAAATTTCCTTACCGTCAATTTCTCCGCATCTGGTAAGACTGCCGGGATTAAGGGGAAGATGACGGCCCTGTTCGTATTTGTCAGTATTCTTCACTTGCTCATTAGTAGGAACTTGATTGCGACGGGAGTCGAAAAGATCATAAGCTTCATTGAGCAGGCGGCTGGCGCTACTGGAGCCGGTATTATTGTTGGTAGCTTCATTGACTTCGCGAGTGTTTGCA
>Ga0268298_10005272_pt1 | contig 12193 bp, 10 predicted proteins | sample WWTPWeurt_MetaG_FD_194462 | JGI IMG/M metagenome (GOLD analysis project Ga0268298, IMG submission 194462) | Activated sludge microbial communities from WWTP in Nijmegen, Gelderland, Netherland - WWTP Weurt | ecosystem: Engineered > WWTP > Aerobic digester > Activated sludge | place...
GAGGCGCCTCACGCTCGAGCTCTACCCCATCAGCTACCCCGGCGTGACGGAGCCCGAGAAGTGGCAAGCGATGTTCAAGCCGTGCGCGACGCAGCGGCTGTTCATGCCTTATCTGGTGCGCGGGACCGATCGGGCCCTGTACGTCGACACGGACATCCTCTTTCTCCGCCCGCCCGAGGACGTGTGGAGCTTCTTCGCCGGCTTCGACGACAAGCAGCTCGCCGCCCTCGCGCCGGAGACCGAGACGGCCGACGGGGGCTGGTACAAGAGGTCCGCACAGCACCCTTATTATCCCCCGTACGGCGTCAACACGGGCGTCATGCTCATGGATTTTGGGCGGATGCGCGCGGCGGGCTGGCGCGAGCGCTTCGTGGACTACCGCGGACGCTACAGCCACCTTCCGTGGGGCGATCAGGACCTCATCAACATCTATTTCAATGAGTTTCCCGAGCAGCTCCGGGTCTTCTCCTGCGAGTACGACTACCGGACGGATCATTGCCAGTACGGCAACGTGTGCCGGCCCGCGGAGCTGCGGGGGGTCTCCGTCCTGCACGGGAATCGGCAGTCGTTCCACACGGGGAAACAGCCTCTCTTTCAGGCCATCTACGATGCGTTCGCGGCCTTCGATCTCGACCGGGATCCGCAGGCCCTCATCGGTCCGATCGAGGCCGCGCTCGCGGCGCCGCGGGGAGAGAAAGACATCTGTGGAAAGGTGCCGCAGATCTTCGGAAAGCGCCTCTTGAAGGAGCTCTCGGCGGCCGGCAAGGAGGCGTCGGCCCCCGCGGAGGACTTCACCGAGGCGGCGCGAGACCAGCTCGCGCCTTTTCGCAAAGAGGGGATCACGCGAGGCGACCTCGACCGGATCGGCGCGCTCTCCCGGCAGGTCGTTCGCTACCAGATCCTCGGGGGCAAGCTCTACCGCGAGGCGAGGTGCCCTGTCCCCGACAGGTGCGCGAAGAACGAACGCCTCCTCACGCGCGTGGCGGCCGGGGTGCCCGACCTCGAGATGTACGTCCACGTGCAGGAAGGAGCGCTCTCGAAGATCGATGATCCTCTCCCGGCCTTCTCCACCTCGAAGCTGCCTCTCGAGCACGCCGACATCCTCTATCCGACTTGGGCCTTCGCGGGCGGTGACGCCGACGCCAGAGAGAGGCCCGCCGAGAAGGGGCGGCGCGGAGAGGCGCTGGACGCGATCCGGGCGCTCGTGGCTGGGCCGAGTCCGCCGAGCGACCCATGCGAGAGCCGGTACGTGCTCCACACCGAGAGCGGGGCTGCCGACTTCGGTCTCCCGGCGCGCCTCGCGTGCGGCAAGCCGGTGCTCTATGTGGAGCCGCGCTGGGCGCAGTTTTACTCGTACGATCTCGTGGCGTGGCGCGACTACCTCCCTCTGAATCTCGACGCCGACGACGCGACCCGCGAGCTCGGCATGCTGGACGCGCACGACGGGATGGCGAAGCAGATCGCCGCGGCCGGGAAGGCGTTCGCCCGGGAGCGCCTGACCCCCGAGCACGTAGAGAGTTACTGGAAGCAGATCCTGTTAGAATACGCGACCCTTCAGCGCTTCACCCCGCAGCGCGACGAGGGCCTGATCGCCATTCAATCCGGGGGAGACTGAACCATGCGGAGCGCTGGAACGATCGCCGGAGGCTGCGCTGGAACGGCCGTCGGACAGCGCGCGAGCGCCAGCGTCCCCCGTGGGGCGGCGTCACCGCTGGATGAGGCTGGCGGCGCCCGACTTGGGCTTTCCCTCCCCGCGGGGATTCGGCAGCACATAAACGAGCCGCGCCTCGACAGGGCCGCACGCGCGGGTCTCCTGCGTCAGAAAAGGCAGGGCGATCTCCACAGGCTCGCCCGTGGCGTGCGCGTCGAGCACGGCTGTGCGCACCTGCTCGTAGAGCTGCCGGCGTGTCTCCACCGGGATGGGCGCCCGCAGGACCAGCGAGAGATCGATCTTGGCGCGGCAATACACGTGGTTGATCGACTCGTTCACCCAGCGGTCCTTCACGTCGTAATGGGCGACGCGCTGGTCGTCGTCGTGAGACTGGGCGACGAGAAGCTCGCCGGGGAACGTGCCGGGGCGAACGCCGAGGATCTCGAGGCGAGCATAGTAGTCGTCATCGTCCTTGCCCCAGCCCTGGAGCACCTCGTCGTAGCCGCCCGCGCGGTCGAAATCGGCGCTGGCGCTGATGGATGTGCCCCACGTCTCGATGGTGCGCGGCTTCGCCTGGTAATAGCGGCCAGGCTGGAGGAGCGCGCGGACTCGCGCGGCGAAGTCGGGCCGGAGACCCACGTCCGCGTCGATGAAGCAGAGCCATGGAGTCATCGCCGCGGCCGCCCCGAGGTTGCGGGCGCGCGACAGCTCGAACCGAGGGCGATCGGCGGCGCGCACCACCGTCACCTGCGGGTGATGGCGAGCGACCCAGTCCCCCGCGCGCTCCGGACAGTCGTAGTCGACCACGACGACGGCGGTGTCCGCCTGGACCGCCAACGTGGGCAAGCTCCTCTGGAGCTGCGCGAGTCGGCCGCGGCACGTGGTGACGAACGTCAGGAAAGGCATGGGCGCAAGATGCCTGAACAGCCCGCCACCGACAATCCCTATCTCGTGGAATTTTCCCGCGGAGCCAAGGCGATCCAATGCGTCACGAATCCGTCCTGGTGACCGGCGGGGCCGGCTACATCGGCTCGCACGCTGTCCTCGCGTTGCTGGACGCGGGCGCGCGCCCGGTGGTGCTCGACGATCTGTCCACCGGATTCGAGGAGTCCATTCCGGCGTCCGTGCCCTTCGTGCGCGCGGCCACGCACGATCGCGCCGCCGTGTGCGCGGCGCTGCGGGAGCACCGGGTCACCTCGGTGATGCACTTCGCAGGGAAGCTCCTCGTGCCCGAGTCGGTCGCGGATCCGCTCGCATATTATGCCGCCAACGTGCAAGGGAGCCTGTCTCTGCTGTCCGCCTGCGTCGAGGCCGGCGTGCGAAGGTTCCTGTTCTCGTCGAGCGCCTCGGTGTATGGCGAGCCGTCCGTCGTGCCCATTCCGGAGACGGCGCCGGCGGCGCCCCTGAGCCCCTACGGCGCGTCCAAGCACATGGTCGAGCGCATCCTCGCCGACACGGCGGCGGCCTGTTCGATCGCTGTCGCGTCGCTCCGCTACTTCAATGTCGCGGGCGCCGATCCGGCCGGGCGAGCAGGCCAGCGGAGCCGCGCCGCGACGCACCTGATCAAGGTCGCGTGCGAAGTGGCCACGGGGAAGCGCCCCGTCCTCGAGATCTTCGGCACGGATTACCCGACCCCCGACGGCACGTGCGTCCGCGACTACGTCCATGTCTCCGACGTGGCGAGCGCCCACCTCGCGGTGCTCCAGCAGATGTCGCTCGGCGCGGGCCCTCTCGTCCTCAACTGCGGCGGTGGACGCGGCCACTCGGTGCGCGAGGTGATCCGAGCGGTGGAGTCGGTGACGGGGCGCAGACTGCCTGTCCGGGTGTCGGGGCGCCGCGCCGGCGATCCCGCGCGCCTCGTCGCCGACAGCGCCGCTCTCCGGCAGACGCTGCGCTGGAAGCCTCGATTCGCCGAGCTCGATCCGATCGTGGCCACCGCCCTCGCCTGGGAAGGATGGCGACGGCGACGAACAATGACTGACCCCTCGATGTGGCGATGAGCCGTCACAGCTTGTCGAGAAACTCCTTGGCCACCGCCGCCGGCGCGCGGTGCTCGCCGTCGCACGCGTCGTTCATGCGGCGCATCTCGGCGCTGGTGATTCGACCGCTGAGCCTCGACAGGGCCCTTCGGACCTCCGGAGCCCGCTCCAAAACGTCGCCGCGCACCACGAGGGCCGCCTCGTAAGGTGGGAAGTAGCGGCGGTCGTCCTCGAGCTGCACGAGCCCCAGCTTGTCAATGAGACCGTCCGTCGCGTTCCCGGCGATGAGGTCCACTTGCCCGGAAGAGAGCGCCCTGTACGTGAGCGACAGGTCCATCTCGCTCGGCGGACCCACAAAACGAAGCCCGTACGCGCGCACGAAGCCGGGATACCCGTCCTCCCGAGACACGAAGTCTTGCCCGAAGCCCGCGCGCCACTGGGGTGCGAGCGGCACGACATCGGAGATGGTCTTGAGACCCAATCGGCGCGCCTCGGCCCCCCGCACGAGGATCGCGAACGTGTTGTCGAACCCCAGGGGAGGGAGCCAGACGAGGTTCCAGCGACGCATGTATTCGTCGGCGACGGTTTGATAGACCACCTTGGGGTCGCTCACGGGCGAGCGCTTGAGGGCCGTCGTGAACGCCGTCCCGGTGTATTCCACGTAGACATCCAGGTTGCCCGCGACGAGGCCCCGGTGGCACAGGTCCCCTCCGAGCTCGAATCGTCGCTCCACGTGCACGCCCGCGTCCCGCTCCAGGAGCTGCGCGACGATCTCCCCCAGGATCACTTGCTCGGTGAAGTCCTTGGATCCGACGGTGATCGTGCGATTCACAGCGGGCTTGGACGCTCCGCCGAAGATGGCGATCGCCAGCAAAAGGAGCACCCCGCCGAGCGTGGACACCGCCTTTGCGAGCTGTCGCCGAGGCCGCCGGAACCAGCGCTCCAGACCTCCGAGGGCCTGATCGGCGAGGAGCGCCATCACCGCCGCCGGGATGGCTCCGGCAAGGATCAGCCGATCATCGCTCATGCGAAGTCCGCGGAAGATCCATGTCCCGAGCCCGCCCGCCCCGATGGCCGCGGCGATCGTCGCTGTTCCAATGGAAATCACGGTGGCGACGCGGATCCCCGCGAGCACGATGGGGATCGCCAGCGGCAATTCGACGAGCCGGAGCTGCTGTCCGTCGGTCATCCCCATCGCGCGCGCCGCCTCGCGGACGCTCGGATCCACGCCGTCGATGCCAGAGTGGGTGTTTCGCAGGATGGGCAGGAGGGCGTAGAGAAAGAGGGCGATGACAGCGGGCAACGCGCCGATCCCGTGGACGCCGAGCACCGGAATGAGGAAGCCAAAGAGCGCCAGGCTGGGGATGGTCTGGGCGATGTTGGCCAGCGCGAGGACAGGACGGCTGAGCCAGCGCTTGCGCGTGAGGAGGATGCCCAGAGGCACCCCGACGAGGGTCGCGGCGATCGTCGCGATGAGGACGAGGCGGAGGTGCTCGAGGCAGAGCTTCAAGAGGTCTGCGCGGTTCTCGACGAGGAAACGGAGTGTCTCCACGACTGTCACTCTCCTTCGTCCGGAGACAGCGAGGCCACGAAGGCGCGCGCCTCCGGCTCTTCCGAGCGGAGAAGCTCCTCCGGTGTGCCGAGCACCACGAGGCGCCCCTCGCAAAAGAGGGCGATGCGCGTCGCCAGGAGGAGCGCCTCGCGGATGTCGTGGGTCACGAGGAAGATCGTCTTTCCGAGCCTCCGAGCGAGCGACTTGAGCTCTCGTTGAAGCTCCGCGCGCGTGAGCGGATCGAGGGCTCCGAAGGGCTCGTCCATGAGCAACAACGAGGGATCCGCCGCGAGGGCCCGAGCGATCCCGACCCTCTGCCGCTGTCCGCCCGAGAGCTCCGAAGGGAGCCTGTCCGAGTGATCCGAAGGGTCGAGGTTGACGAGCTCCAGGAGCTCTCGCACACGGGCCTTCTGCCGATCTTCCCCCCAGCCCTCGATGCGCGGCACGAGCGCGATGTTCTCGGCGACAGTGAAGTGCGGGAAGAGCCCTGTCTCCTGGAGGACATAGCCAATCCCACGGCGGAGCTTCATCGGGTCCCATTCGCGGGTGGACCGGCCCTGCACGTGCACCGTCCCCGATGTCGGATCGAGCAGCCGATTGACGAGGCGCAGCGTCGTCGTCTTGCCCGATCCGCTGCGACCGAGGAGCACGATGGTCTCCCCCTCGTTGGCCGCGAGATCGATGCCGTGGAGGATCTTGCGATCGCCCACAGCGAACGAGACGCTCTCGAAGAGCACGATGGGCTGCGCGGCTTGGTTCATTTCGAGGTGACTTTCGGGCCCCGCCGACCGTAGCATGGCTGGTTCCTACAGCGATCGGGAGAATGGATGTCGACCGCCACCACGGAGGCCAAGGGCCTCGTCACCCTGATAAACCCCAACTTTGTCAAGCCCGGCGTGACGCCTTATGCGCTCGACATCCTCTGCTCGCACCTGGAGCTGGAGGGCTTTGACGTCGACGTCCTGGACCTCACCTTTCGGGCCGACGACTGGAGGGGCGCGATCGCCGAGTACTTCGCGGATCACCGGCCCTTTCTCGTCGGCGTCACGCTCCGCAACGCGGGGAGCGTGCAGCCCCAGGAGCAGCGCGTCTTCTTGCCAGATCACCTGGGCGTGCTCGACGAGATCCGCAAGGTCACGAAGGCGCCCATCGTGCTCGGCGGGGCCGGGTTCTCCTCCATGCCTTATGCGGCGATGGAGTACTTCAACGTGCCTTATGGGGTGAAAGGCCCGGGGGAGATCATCCTGTGCGCGCTGGCGAACGCGCTCGCCTCCGGGCGATCCCCCGAGTCGGTCGCGGACCTCCTTCTTTACGATGGCAAGACAGTGCGACCGGCCCGCGGGGGATTGCACCCCAAGGCGGGCTCGACGCTGGGCCGCCACGTGGAGGCGCGGTATGTGCGGCGCTCCAACGTGCCTTATCGCATCGACAACCGTGTGTATTACGACCGCGGGGGGCTCGGGAACGTGCTCACCAAGAACGGCTGTCCCTTCCTCTGCAATCATTGCATCGAGCCGGACGCCAAGGGCGCCACCGTCGCTCGGCGGACGGCCGCGACGGTGGTGGACGAGCTGGAGTCGCTGGCGTCGCAGGGGGTGCACGACGTCCACACGACCGACAGCGAGTTCAACCTGATGCCCTCGCACTCCAAAGGGATCTTGCGCGAGCTCATCGCTCGGAGGCAGCGGGGCCCCGGGCCGCTGCGCGATCTCCGGCTGTGGATCTATGCGCATCCTCTTCCTTTTGACGAGGAGCTCGCGGACCTGCTCGCGGAGGCGGGCTGCGCGGGGGCGTGCATTTCGGCGGAGCACTTCTATCGGGAGCACCTCGCTGTGTGGGACGGGAGCCTCGGGCGCGTGGGCCTCGCGTACAAGCCGGACGACGTGAAGCGGACAACGAGGCTCCTCTCCGACCGCGGCATCCTTGTGTCCACAGAGCTCCTCCTGGGGTTGCCGGGGGAGACGCTCGACACCGTCAAGCGCGCGGTGGACGAGTCCCTCGCGCTGCCCACCACGGTCGTCGGCTTCACGCTCGGTTTGCAGGTGTTCCCGCACGCTCCGCTCGGCGTACGGATGGCCGCGGAGTCCGCCGGGCACAAGGTCATTCGCGGGCTCCAGTCGAACACGGCCCGGGGCCCCATCCTGCTCAAGCGGCTCGATCAGTGCGCGTCGTTGACCGAGTATGAGCGCCAGTTCTGGTTCGACGAGGAGGGTCGATCACGACCCGTATTCTACTTCTCTCCGGATCTCCCGGAGGACCCGGAGACGATCGCTCGTCCGGACGGTCGGTGGGTGGGCACGATCCGATGGATCCAGCAATATGTGCCCGAATCGGAGCACTATCGGGTGGCGCTGCCGACGGTCCTGGGGGACGGCAAGGACGACAACAACTATGCGGACAACCCGTTCCTCCAGCGGGCTGTCGCTCAGGGGTTCAAGGGTGCCTATTACTCCTGGTGGCGCCGCCGTCAGGAGGTGATGTCGAGCGCCGCCCCTGCGGGTTGATTCCACATCTCCAGTGAGCTAGACGACGCCCATGCCCAACAGCCTGCTCGCTCTCCTCGACGACATCGCCACGCTGCTGGACGACATCGTGGTCCTCAGCAAGATCGCCGCCAAGAAGACGGCAGGCGTGCTCGGCGACGATCTCGCCCTCAACGCGCAGCAGGTGACAGGCGTCACGGCGGATCGCGAGCTGCCTGTGGTGTGGGCCGTGGCCAAAGGCTCGCTGGTCAACAAGGCCATTCTTGTGCCTGCCGCGCTCGTGATCAGCGGGGTCGCGCCGTGGGGGGTGACGCCGCTCTTGATGCTGGGCGGGGCTTTCCTTTGCTTCGAGGGCTTCGAGAAGCTGGCCCACAAGCTGGTTCCTGGCGGGGACAAGGACACGAAGCACGAAGAAGAGCTGAAGAAGGCGGGGGCCGATCCCGCGGTGGATCTGGTCGCATTCGAGAAGGACAAGATCAAGGGGGCGGTGCGCACCGACTTCGTCCTCTCGGCGGAGATCGTGGCCATCACGCTGGGCACCGTGGCCGCCTCGACGTTCGCCACCCGGGTGGCAGTCCTCGTGGGGATTTCGGCGATCATGACGATCGGGGTCTACGGGCTTGTGGCCGCCATCGTGAAGCTCGACGATCTCGGGCTGTACTTGAGTCGTCGCGGGGGCGCGGCGAGCCTCGCGGCCGGGCGCGCCATCCTGCGGGGGGCGCCGTACATGATGAAGGGGCTCTCGGTAGCAGGGACGGCTGCCATGTTCCTTGTGGGCGGTGGCATCCTGGTGCACGGGATTCCGCCGCTGCACCACTGGGTCGAGTCGCTTGTCCACGGCGCCGAGGCTCAGCCTGGCTGGGGGGTCGTCGCCGGGGTGCTTTCGGAGTCCCTTCTCAACGGCGCAGCGGGCCTCATCGCGGGGGCGATCGCGCTCGGCGCGGTGCTCCTGGGAAAGCGCGCGATCACGAAGCTCCGCGGGCCAGGCGGCGCAAAGCCCTGAGTTTCGCGGCCGCCGCCGGGGGACAGAGGCCCGACGCTGCGCGCGTCAGAGCGTCCTCCGCGAGCCGCGTGAGGAGCTGTGGTGTTCGGGCGTCCGGACGTCCGGGCGATGCGACGTTGCTTTTCGCGGCCAATCCCGCCATGATCGCGGCCGTGCCGCTCTACTTCAACACCGCCGGTCCCTGTCGTCCCGAGCGGCACTATATGATCCCGGCCCTGCGGCGCCTCCCCGAGGCGCGCGCGCGTGCCCGCGGCCGCTCGCGCTCTTCTTCTCCCGGACGGGCGGCTCGATCTCCGGAAGCTCCTCACCGATTTCGCCGCGTTCTGGCAAGAGCAGGGCGATGCTCTCATCGGCGAGATGACCTATCACGAGGTGGCGCCGCAGCTCGTGCTCATGGGCTATCTCCAGAAGATCGCCAACGGAGGCGGCTTCATCGATCGAGAATACGGCCTTGGTCGGCGGCGCATCGATCTCTTCCTGCGCTGGCCTTATCGTGGGGAGGACGGCGGGCGCCTCGTGCAGCGCGAGGCGATGGAGCTGAAGGTGTGGCGAAAGGGGGAGAGAGACCCCTTGTCTCAGGGGCTCGCGCAGCTCGACGGCTACCTGGAAGGGCTCGGGCTGGACGAGGGGACGCTGGTGATCTTCGATCGAAGGCCGGCGGAGCGCGGCGGCCGCAGCGTCGGGACTCCGTCCCCCAGCGGCGGCCGCAGCGTCGGGACTCCGTCCCCCAGCGGCGGCCGCGCGCGGGCCAAGCGTGGTCTGGGGCGGGCGAAGGCGCCGTCCGGACGAAAGGTGCTTGTGCTCCGGCTGTGAGTGGTCGACTGGACCTGTCACAAGAGCCTGAGCGTGCCTCTCTGGAGCTTTGCGTGGCCAGGTGAGGCTCCCGTTGTTGCTCGCCCGGAGAAGAGGCATCGTTAGCTGGCTAGGGTTTCTCGGCGAGCGCCCGCCGCAGCTCCTGCTCGAAAGAACGACGATCGTCGTGCATTCGGAGGCGCGGAATGACCAGGCTGGCGGCCTTCACCCCGAGACGCACCACGGTGGATCTCGTGAGCATGTGCATCGCCTCGATGCGCTTCGTGAGCTCGAGCGCGACGTTGGTCAGACGGCTGCGAGCCTCGGAGTCGTAGTCGGTCATCTCGTCCCAATCGTGAAAAGCAATGTGACCGCCCGCCTTCGCCACCACGCGCCGCGTCGCCATCTCAATCGCCTGCGCGCCTTCGAGCGTGAGGACCCCGACCACGCGTGTCACGATCACGCGCTGCGTCGGCTCCCAGAGCTGCACGGTACCCTTCGTGCCTGGATAGACGGTGGGCGGCGATGACAGGAGGGCGCCGAGCGACGTGGGCGGGGAAGAGGCGTTCATCGGTCCACCATAGACGCGTTGCTCCGCGGAGGCCACCTCGATCGGGGCCCGAGCGGCTGGCAGCGGTCACTCGTGAGCCTGGCTGGGCTATGGCGTCCGGGCAGCGCTCATCAAGTATTCTACGGAGAGGCCGAAGTTGCAAGCGCCGCTCGTGTCGTAGTTGTGGATCATGCTGTCGTTGGTCACCAGCAGATCACCGACCTGCACGCTCTCGTCCTGCGCGAGCGATCCGCTTCGCGCTCGAGGCGTTGGCCGTCGGCTTGGAGGAGGGCCTGCCATTCCCCACCGTGAACGAGCGGTGGAGCCTATGCAACCACCTCCCTGTGCGGGATCCGGGGCGGCTCTATCCCGTCGCGGACTGGAACGAGCTCTTCACCGATCGCGAGGCGAGCGTCGGATCCTATGCTGACCGTCGTCGTGGAGAGCGAGGCGGCGCTGCGGAAGTTCGCGCCAGGGTCCGAGAGCGTCAATGCGCTGCTCCAGAAGGGCGCCTTCACGGATCGAGAAGCGGAGCGTCTCCGAGAATTCCTCAGGGTGGCCGCCCCCAAAGCTCTCTTCGTACCTGCTTTCTATGGCGTGACCGGCGAGGAAGAGTATCGGTCCCGAGCGAGCGTGGATCGCTCCCTCGGCGGCGGCGATCAGAGCCGCGTCGTACGAAACATCATCGCACGACTGGACAGTCAGGCGTTCGCTCGACTCAATAAGTTCGTCAAGGCGTGGGTCGGGGCGACCCTCGTGAGGCGGACAACGCCGGATGAATTCGAGCACGCACGCCGCCTGGAGGTCTATTTCCGCGACACGAACGGAGAGCTGGAGCTGGCCTCTGCGGGCGCGGGTCTCATCAACTTGATCGCCCTCTACGCCATCATGGAGCAATCTCGACCGGAGCCGGGCAGTCCGGGCGCGGCGGCTTCGCCGGTCATCTATCTCCTCGACGAGCCAGAGGCGCATCTTCACCCCAGGCTCCAGGGCGATGTCGGCGAGGCGCTCGCGGCTGCGGCCACGGATTTTCGGGCGCAGCTCCTCATCGCCACGCACTCGGTGGAGATGATCAATCGACTGGGCCAGAACCAGGAGGCCGCGTTGCTCGCCGTGGATCGGACGACCTCGACGGTCACGAGGCTCGGCTCCGAGTCGGATCTCGTCGGAGAGCTGGGGAAGTGGTGTGATCTCACTCCCTTCTCCAGCCTGAATTTCCTCGCTTCACGCAGGATTCTGTTCCACGAGGGCCCCAGTGACGGTGAGATTCTGAGGCGCTGCGCGGCCACGCTCTTCCGTACGCGCGCCCCGGAGCACGAGGCTTTCGGCCGCTGGACGCTCGTCTCGCTGGACGGCGTCGGCAACGTGAAGGCGCAGGGCGTGCTGGGCGCGGTCCTCTCACCTTCTGTGTTTCCGAAGCTGGCAGAAAAGAAGGCCGTACGCGCCGTCTGTGTGCTCGATCGAGACGCCGAGCGGTCGCCTGGTTTCAGGGACCTGCCGAAGCTGACGCGGGACCACTTCGAGGCTCGAGAGCTGGTGTGGTCGCGCTACTCGATCGAGTCGCTCTTTCTGGAGCCTCCTCGACTGGCAGCCTGGATCGCGGCGGCCCTCCCGGAAGGCGCTGTTTCGGACTCGGACCTCCACGAGATGGTCAAGGCGGGAGTCGAGCGGGCGAGCTCCGATCAAGATCTGATGGATGACGCGGAGAAGGCGCTCCTGCTCGCCCACCTGCACCAAGGGAAGAAGGTCCCGGAGGCGTTCAAGGCCGCAAAGGAGGATGTCCGCTCTGGACCGGAGATCTACCAGAATGGTCGCAGGAGGGCGGCACTTGTGCTGGGACACGTCCGGAGCGCCCTGCCCGATCACCGGCTCAAGAACGCGCTGCCCAACAGCGTGAAAGGCCTTCTGGAGAGGGCCTCTCCGGACCGATTCAGTGACCGAGCCGCCGCCGTCCCTCCCGAGATCCGCGAGCTGCTCGAATACATGGCAAGATCGGCCTTCCAGTGAGCGCGCCGTACGAAGTAGGCGCGCGGCGCGCCGTACGAAGTAGGCGCGCGGCGCGCCGTACGAAGTAGGCGCGCCTCCCAACAGCACCTCTATCCTTCGGGCCGGCGCCCCATCACCGCGTCAAACAAGGAGGGTCGCAGGCGCTTCATGGTCCTCCGAGCCGCGAGGAGGTCCGC
>Ga0268298_10005273_pt1 | contig 12193 bp, 13 predicted proteins | sample WWTPWeurt_MetaG_FD_194462 | JGI IMG/M metagenome (GOLD analysis project Ga0268298, IMG submission 194462) | Activated sludge microbial communities from WWTP in Nijmegen, Gelderland, Netherland - WWTP Weurt | ecosystem: Engineered > WWTP > Aerobic digester > Activated sludge | place...
ACCGGTCCGTCTCGGAATCGCCTCAGGCGAGCAAGAAATCCCGGCGATTCACTTGGCGAGCTGACGCATTGCGTTGGCGCCGAGGCGCAGTTTTTTGTGAGGGGTCTCGACCCGTTCGAGGGCTTTTGGAGTCCACCGGCATGGACTACGCTCCGCCCGCGCCCCGAGCCGGCCACCGCCGAGCCCCCCGGCGGAGCCGCACCCCGCGGGCGCTTCGAGGCACGATGACGTCAGCAATCGAGAGTATCTACACCGAGTTCGCGAGCCAGGACGACGTCGTTCGGGTCCTGAAGAGCGACGGCAGCTTGGACCCTCGACTCGACCCGGGTTTGAGTGCCGAGGAGGCCGTCTACCTCTATCGTCACATGCTGCTCACGCGGCTCGTCGACGAACGACTCGTCACGCTCCAGCGGCAGGGGCGCATCGGCTTCCACATCGGCTCGCTCGGGGAAGAGGCCACCATCATCGGTTCGGCCTTCGCCATGCGGAAGCAGGACTGGCTGTTCCCTTGCTACCGCGAGTTCGGCGCGGCGTTGCTGCGCGGATTTCCGCTCCAGCGCTACTTCGACAACATGTTCGGCAACGCCAACGACCCGGTGAAGGGGCGCCAGATGCCCGACCACTACACCTGTAAAGAGGCGCACTTCGGCAGCGTCTCGTCGCCCATCGGCACGCAGATCACCCAGGCCGTGGGCTTCGCCTGGGCGGCCAAGATCCAGAAGCACGACGTGGTGGTGCTTTCGTACTTCGGTGAAGGCGCCACGAGCTCCAACGAGTTCCACAACGGACTGAATTTTGCCGGTGTTTTCCGCACCCCGACGGTGTTTTTCTGCCGCAACAACGGTTGGGCCATCAGCGTTCCCATCGAGCGCCAGACGGCGAGTCGCTCGTTCGCCGACAAGGGTGAGGCCTACGGAGTGCCCGGTGTCCGCGTGGACGGCAACGACATCTTCGCGGTGATCGCCGTGACCCGCGAGGCCGTGCGCCGAGCCGCCGAAGGTCAGGGTGCGACGTTGATCGAGGCGATCACCTACCGCATGGGCGGGCACTCCACGAGCGACGACCCGACGCGCTATCGAGACAAGGCCTTGCTCGAGCCCTGGAGCGATCGTGATCCGCTCGGGCGCTTGCGCGGCTATCTCGATCGCCAGGGCCTGTTCCCGGAGGCCGAAGAGCTGAAGTTCCGAAGCGAGGTCGATGCCCGGCTCAAAGAGGCCGTCGACGTCGCGGAAAAGACTCACGCTCCGGCCCTCGAGACGCTGTTCGACGACGTCTACGCCAGCTTGCCGTGGCACCTCGAAGAGCAGAAGGCCGAGCTTCTGGCCGGCCCTCGCGCTCCGGCTCCGCACCACTGACCCCCGACCCGAACGAGAGAACCGTCATGCCTCAGATGAACATGGTACAGGCCATCAACGACGCGTTGCGCATCGCCATGCGCAAGGACGAGCGGGTCGTCGTCCTGGGTGAAGACGTGGGCAAAGTCGGAGGGGTTTTCCGCGTGACGAGCGGGCTCTTCGACGAGTTCGGAGACAGCCGCGTCGTCGACACGCCGCTCAGCGAGGGCGGCATCATCGGCGCGGCCGTGGGCATGGCGCTCTACGGAATGGTGCCGGTCCCAGAGATCCAGTTCTCCGACTTCATCTGGCCCGCCTACGACCAGATCGTGAGCGAGGTAGCGAAGTACCGCTACCGTTCGGGCGGCGAGTACACCTCCAAGATGGTGATCCGCACGCCGGTCGGCGGCGGTATCCGCGGCGGTCACTATCACTCGCAGCATCCCGAGGCGCAGTTCATCCACGTCGCGGGGCTCAAGGTGGTCTGCCCGTCGAACCCCTACGACGCCAAGGGCCTGTTGCTCGCTTCCATCTCCGACCCCGACCCGGTGCTGTTCTTCGAGCCCAAGCGGGTCTACCGCGCCGCGAAAGGCGACGTGCCCGAAGGCGAATACACGGTGCCCCTCGAGAGCGCGTCCGTCGCCCGCGAAGGCCAGCACGTCACCGTCATCGCCTACGGCGCCATGCTCTACGAAGCCATCGACGCAGCCGAAAAGGCCGCAGCGCAGGGCGTCGAGGCGGAGGTCATCGACCTTCGCACGCTCTGGCCAGTCGACATCGAGACCATCTTGACCAGCGTGAAGAAGACCGGCCGGCTCGTCATCGTGCACGAAGCGCCCAAGACGTGCGGGTTCGGCTCCGAGCTCTTGAGCCTCGTGTGCGAAAAGGCCTTCTATCACCTGGAAGCGCCGCCCGTGCGCGTCACCGGCTACGACACCCCGTTCCCGTACACGCTGGAAATGGAATACCTGCCGCTCTCCCACCGCATCTTGCCCGCCCTCCTCGAGACGGCGCGCGCTGCCTGAGGCACCCGAATGGCAAACTTCGAGTTCAAGCTCCCCGACATCGGCGAAGGTGTGACGGAAGGGGAAATCGTAAACTGGCTGATCCAAGAGGGCGACAGCGTGCGCGAGGACCAGGAGATGGTCGAGGTGATGACGGACAAGGCCACCGTCACCATCGGCGCACCGAAGGCCGGCCGCGTCGTGCGGCTCGGCGGCAAAGTGGGCGACATCGTGCCGGTCGGCCAGGTGCTGGTGGTGCTCGAGCTCGGCGGCGCAGGCGCAACGGTCGCGTCGGCTGCACCCGCGACATCGCCGGCTCCCGCCGCGGCGCAGCCCGCTCCCGCGCCGGCGGCCAAGAAGGACGAGGGTCCGGCGGCCACGGCGGTAGGCGACATCCGCGAGTCGCTCCCGGGCATGAACGCCTTTGCCGCCAAGAAGCCCACGCCGAAGGCCGCCCCAGCGGGCAAGAACGGCGAGTACTTCAGCGACAAGCCCCTGGCGGCTCCGGCCACGCGCAAGCTCGCGCGTGAGATGGGCGTCGATCTCCGGCGGGTGCCGCCGAGCGGCCCGGCCAGCCGCGTCACGCGCGACGACGTGGAGCGCTTCGCGGTGCGCGCCAAGCAGTCCGCCCCGCTGGTGGCCACTCCGAGCGACGTATCGATCCACCAGGCCGTCACCATGGTACCCGAGGCGGAGCTCGAGCCTGCCGCGCCGCGCCCCGCCGCGCCGCCGGCGCCCGTCCGCGAGCGCGCCGGCGATCAGCGCGTGCCGATCCGCGGTCTGCGCAAGCGGATCTACGAGAACATGGCGCGGAGCAAACACACCGCCGCCCACTTCACCTACGTGGACGAGTGCGACGTGACGGCGCTCAAGGCCTTGCGCGATCGCACTCGTGGGTACGCCGAGCGCGAGGGGACCAAGCTCACGTTCTTGCCCTTCATCGTCAAAGCGGTGGTCGCCGCGTTGAAGCGCCACCCGGCGCTGAACTGCCTGGTGGACGATGCCGCAGGAGAGATGATCCTGAAGTCGAGCTACGACATCGGCGTCGCGGCAGCCACCGAGGCGGGGCTGATCGTCCCGGTGGTGCGAAACGCCGATCGGCTCAGCGTGCTCGAAATCGCCGGCGAACTCGTGCGCGTTTCGGAGGACGCGCGCGTGATGAAGAGCAAGAAGGAGGACCTCGGCGGGTCGTCCTTCACCATCACTTCGCTGGGCAAGCTCGGGGGACTCTTCGCGACCCCCATCGTGAACTACCCCGAGGTGGCCATCCTGGGCGTGCACGAGATGAAGCGCCGCCCGGTGGTGAAAGACGACCAGATCGTCATCGGTGAGGTGATGCTGCTCAGCTTGAGCTTCGATCACCGGATCATCGACGGGCACGTGGGGGCCGCGTTCGCGCGCGAGATCATCGACCTGCTCGAAGAGCCCGAGCGCTTGCTCCTGACCATGAGCTGAGCCTCCCACGCACCATGTAAGAGAGTGTGCGCGGCTCGCGCCGACCTCGCAGCTTGTCGCCGAGTCGGGCGTTTGGGTGTAGCCTTACCGCGTACATGAGGGGTCCGTCGTTTCCCTCCTCCCTCGGCCTGACGGCCGTCGTGTGTCTCGCGCTCAGCGCGGTGACGCCGGCTCGCGCCCAACCATCCGCCGAGGACATCAAGGCGGCGGGAGCGGAATTCGATCTCGGCAAGCAGTCGTACAAGAAGAAGGCCTGGGTCGAAGCCGCCGAGCACTTCGAGAGTGCCGACGCTCGGGCGTCGAGCGCCGTCGCGCTCGAGCTGGCGATTCGTGCGCGTGACAAGGCAGGTCAGCTCGATCGCGCAGCCACCTTGGCGGAGCTCGGACTCGAGCGCCACCCGAACGACGCCGCCGTCGCCAAGGCCGCGGACCCCGTGCTCAAGAAGGCGCGCGCCGAGTTGCACGCCCTGCGCATTCGTTGCACGCCCGCATGTGAGCTCGTGCTCGGGACGAAGCTCGTGCATGGCGCCGCCGCCGCCACGCGAACGGTGTACGTCACGCCCGGCACGGTGAGCGTGAACGCGAGCTTCGGCCCTGGTCGGACGCGCAGCAAAGACGTCGAGGCCTCGAAAGGCGGTTCGAGCGACGTCGCCTTCGAGGCGCCGCCGGAAGCCGCGAAGACGGAGCCTCCGCCCACCGCGGTGGAGCCGGGCCCAACGAGTCCTCGCCCGAAGAGCGTCGAACCCGCCGTCGTCCCGGCCACGCACGATCAGGGGCCCAAGCCCGAACCGTCCGGCGGGCTTCCGCCGGGTGTCTTCTTCGTGGGAGTCGGCCTCACCGTGGTGGCGGGCGGTGTCACGGTGTGGAGCGGCATCGACACCCAGAACAACCCGGGCAAAGACAAGGTGCGAACCGAGTGCGCGGGGCAGGGGACGGACTGTCCGGCCTACCAAGACGGCCTCTCTCGGCAGAATCGCACCAACGTGCTGCTCGGCGTGAGCGCAGGGCTCGCGGTGGTGACGGGCGTAGTCGGAGCGTTCTTCACGGATTGGTCGGGGGGCGCGAAGAAAGAAGCGCGCATCGCGCCTTTCGTGACCGTCGGCCATGGCGCGGCCGTGGGCGCCACGGGGAGGTTCTGAGTGGTGGCTGCCCGCCTGATCGACGTCGGCAGCGAAGGGCGGCAGCTCATCGATCGCTACGAGCTCGTGGCCGAAATCGCCTCCGGGGGCATGGCCACGGTTTTCCTCGCGCGGCTCTCGGGCGTAGGCGGCTTCCAGCGCTTCGTCGCCATCAAGCGCCTGCACCCGCACCTTGCGGGTGAAAAAGAGTTCGTCGACATGTTCCTGGACGAGGCGCGGCTCGCTGCCGGCATCCACCACCCCAACGTGGTGCCCATCCTCGAGGTCGGTGCGAGCCCGCGCGGCTACTACCTCGTGATGGAATACATCGAGGGCGACACGCTGGCGCGGCTGCTGGCGCGTGCAGCGACTTCGGGGGAGCGTGTGCCGGCTCCCATCGTGCTCCGAGTCGTCATCGACATGTTGGCCGGGCTACAGGCTGCGCACGAGCTCCGAGACGAGCACGGTCAACCCACCGAGCTCGTGCACCGCGACGTGTCGCCGCAGAACGTGCTCGTAGGCGTCGACGGCGTTTGTCGCATCACAGACTTCGGCGTCGCGCGCGCGGCCACGCGGCTCTCCGGGACGCGAGTCGGACAGCTGAAAGGCAAGATCGCTTACATGGCACCCGAGCAGGCCATGGGGCAGGCAGACATCGATCGTCGTGCCGACGTGTTCGCTGCCGGCATCGTGCTCTGGGAGGTGCTCGCCGGCCGCCGCCTGTTCAAGGCCGCCAACGAAGCCGCGACGCTCTCTCGCGTGTTGAGCGATCCCATCTCCGATTTGCGCGCGGTGATGCCCGACGTCGATGCGTCACTGTCCGAAGTCACGATGAAGGCGCTCGAGCGCGATCGCGACAAGCGCTACGCCACGGCGGCGCAGTTTGCCGATGCGCTCGAACGTGCAGCGACCGAGAGCGGCAAGCTCGCGAGCCCCAAGGAGCTCGCCGCCTACGTGTCGGGCGCCATCGGCGCGGAGATCTCTCAGCAGCGCGACGCGGTGCGGGCTTGGCTCGCACGCAGCGAGCCGAGTCAGGTGTCGCTGCCTTATTCATCGTCGGCCACGTCCAGCGTCTCGAGCGCAGCGATGTTCGTGCCGGGCGGCGACGTGACGGTGGCGGCGCCGGCGTCTCAGTCCCAGGTCGTGGTCATCGCGCCTCCGCCTCGCCGACTCGGACCCTGGCTCGCGCTCGCTGCCGTGGTGGTGCTCGCGCTCGGGGTCGGGTTGTTCTTCTTGGGACGCTCCACGAACCCGGTCGCGAGCGCCAGCCCGGCCGTGGCCCAGCCACCCATCGCGGTCCCGGCGGCGACGCCGAGTCCCGCGGCGACACCGAGCCCGAACCCCGAACCTTCCGCGAGCGTGGCGGCGCCCAAGCCCAGCGCAGCGCCCGAGGTGAAGGAGCCCAAGCGGCCGCGCGAGCCCGGGTCGAGCGGGCGACCCCCGACCAAGGGCGACGACCTGCCCGGCAATCCGTACCGCTGAGCAGATCAGCCGGTGGGGTGAGCGTTCGCCCAATGGTAGGCGGTGAACGCAGCGGCGATGTGACAGATCCAGCCGAAGAACCCACCAGTCCCCAGCCAGAGGCCCGGGGTCACGATGAGCCAGAACAGACCGCGCAGGAACTTGCCGTTGTAGAACTGACCGACGCCGGGGAGGACGAACGACAGGACGGCGGCGGTGCCGGGTTTGCTCATGTGGGCCAAGATGGGGGCGCCGGCCGGCGTGTCAACGCAGGCCCCCCCTGACGAAGCGCCTCGGTTTTCGCTGCGTTTGTCCCTCCGTTGACAGCCTCGGGTCCGGCTGCTAGTTCTCGCCGGCCCTTTTTCCCGGGGGAAGGTTCAGTCGTCCTTCCGCGGGGTTAGCGGGCGGGTGCGAGCCGTGGCCGTCAAGCGAATTTGCACTTTCACCGGGAACGCGAACCCCGAGCTCGCGCACGAGATCGCGAAGGTCTTGGGCTCGCCCCTCGGCGAAGCTCGCGTTTCGCGTTTCAGTGACGGGGAGACGTTCTGCGAGGTGCGCGAAAACGTGCGCGGCCTCGACACCTACGTCATCCAGCCCACGAGCTCGCCGGTCAACGACAACGTGATGGAGCTCCTCATCCTGTGCGACGCCCTGCGCCGCGCGTCGGCGGCGTCCATCACGGCGGTGATTCCCTACTACGGCTACGCGCGGCAAGACCGCAAGGTCGCGCCTCGCACCCCCATCACCAGCAAGCTCATCGCGGACGTGCTCGTGGCGGCTGGCGCCACCCGCGTCGTGTGCGTCGACCTGCACGCTGGCCAGATCCAGGGCTTCTTCAACATCCCCTTCGATCACCTCTACGCGCTGCCCGTCTTCCTCGACGACTATTTGAAGCTTCGCTTCGACGCCAACGCTTGCGTCATCTCGCCCGACGCCGGCGGTGTGGAGCGCGCTCGCGCCTACAGCAAGCGGCTCGGCGCCTCCCTCGCCATCGTCGACAAACGGCGGGAGCGCGCCAACGTGAGCGAGGTGATGAACATCATCGGCGACGTCGAGGGCCTGGATTGCATCATCATCGACGACATCATCGATACCGCCGGCACCCTGTGCAACGCGGCCCGCGCTTTGATGGACCACGGCGCGAAGAGCGTCGTCGCTTGCGCCACCCACGGTGTGTTCAGCGGTCCCGCCATCCAGCGCATCCAGGAGTCCGCCCTGCGCGAAGTGGTGGTGACCAACAGCATCGCGCCTTCGGAAGAGGCTCGCTCTTGCGAGAAGATCAAGGTGCTCAGTATCGGTCGACTCCTCGGCGAAGCCATTCGCCGCATCCACAACAGTGATTCCGTCAGCTCGCTCTTCGTGTGAGCTCGGCCGGGTCTTTCAAGGAATAGCGTCATGGATCTCGTCAAAGTCTCAGCCACCCACCGCACCTCGCACGGAAAGAACCAGTCGCGTCGCCTGCGAGACAGCGGACAAATCCCCGCCGTTGCCTACGGCAAGGGGGAGCCCGCGCTCCACGTCGCCGTTTCGCCCAAAGACCTGGTCGGCGTCCTGGCGCGGCCGCTCGGTCGGAACTCGCCCATCGAGCTCGACCTCGACGGAAAGCAGAGCCTGACGGTACTGCTCACCGACTACCAGTACCACCCCGTCACGCGCTCGTTGCTCCACGCGGACTTCCTGAAGATCGCGCTCGACGCGCTGGTCGACGTCGAGGTCCCCCTCGAGCTCACGGGCAAGCCCAAGGGCGTCGTCGCCGGCGGCGAGCAGCGACAAGTATTCCGGCGCCTGCCGGTGCGCTGCCTGCCCAAGGACATCCCCGTCAAGCTGGTGCACGACATCACCGAGCTCGACATCGAAGAGTCGCTGCCGGTCAGCGCGCTCGCGCTGCCCGCGGGCGTGACCGTGCTCTTGCCGCAGGATCAGACCATCGCGGCCGTCGTCACCATGAAGAAGGTGGTGGAAGAGGAAGTCGCTGCCGCGGCCGCGCCGGGTGCCGTCCCGGCAGCCGCTGGCGCGGCTCCCGCCGCCGCTGGCGCAGCCCCGGCCAAGGCCGAAGGCAAGCCCGAGAAGAAGTGATCCTGCTCGTCGGCCTGGGCAACCCAGGCCCGCGCTACGAGTCCACGCGCCACAACGTCGGCGTGCGGGTCGTGGAGCGCGTCGTGGAAAAGCACGGCGGCGGCCCTTGGCGCAGCCGCTTTGCGGGACGCCTCGCCAGCTTCTCCCTCGCCGGCGAAAGTCGGCTCGTCCTCTGTCCGGAGACCTTCATGAACGAGTCGGGGCGGAGCGTGCAGCCCTGCGCCGCCTTCCACAAAATCGAGCCAGAGGACATTCTCGTGGTCCACGACGAGCTCGACCTGCCGTTCGGTGATCTAAGGTTGAAGCGCGGTGGCGGCGATGCGGGCCACCGCGGGCTCCGCTCGGTGAGCGCGGCCCTCGGTACGCCCGACTACGTGCGCCTCCGGGTGGGGATCGGGCGCCCGCCCCCCGATTTTCGCGGTGACGTAGCGGATTTCGTGCTAGAGGCGTTCGCCTTCCAGGAACGGGCAGCCATCGACGAGGTGCTGGACCGCTGCCTGGACGCCATCGAGCTCCTCGCCAGGCGGGGTCTCTCGGAGGCGATGAATCAGGTCCATCAACCGAAACCGCGTTGATGGGCTCCTTGCTCCCGACTCGAACGGGGGCCGAAGTCCAAAAGGAGTGACATGACCCAGACCCAGACCGCGGGCCATCGCGCCCGCGAATACGAAACCATCTACATCCTGCGACCGGACGTGGCGAAAGAGGCCGCGCAGAAGGTCGCGACCCGCGTCGAAGAAGTCGTGGGCCGTGAGGGAGGCAAGCTGACCGAGGTCGCCACGTGGGGCCGCCGCTCGCTCGCCTATCCCATCTCGAAGCAGCGCCGCGGTGTCTACGTGTACGTGAAGTACCTGGGCGGTGGCGCCCTCGTCAGCGAGCTCGAGCGCAACCTCCGGATGCTCGATGACGTCATCAAGTATCAGACGGTGCAGACGGCGACCGATCGCGACATCGCGGCGGTTGCGATCGATCCAGAGCTGGTGAAGTTCGAAGCCATCGAACCGGCCGCCGACGAAGAAGAGTATTCGCTCGAGCGGGAGCTCGGGCTCATCGACAGCCCCGACGCCCCGCCGCTGCGTGACGACAGCTACGACGAAGAGGCCGAGGCGCTGGCCGCAGTGGCAGGCGACGACGAGGAGGACGACAAATGAACAGCAGGGACAAGGGCTCGGTACCGCCGCCGCCCGGTGGCGAGGTGGCAGGTGCGTTCCGGCGCCAGCGTCGTCGTGGCTGCACGTACTGCTCCGACGAGGCGTTGGTCATCGACTACAAGGACCCGCAGGCGCTTCGCTACTACGTGACCGAGCGTGGCAAGATCGTGCCGCGACGCATCTCGGGCGCGTGTGCGAAGCACCAGCGCGAAATCCAGGTCGCGGTCAAGCGCGCGCGCAACATCGCGCTCTTGCCGTTCACCTCCAACTGACGGAAGGCGAGCATCATGGCGACTCCCATCAAGGTGGTACTGAGTGCCGACGTCGAGACGCTCGGCTCGAGCGGGGACGTGGTTCGCGTGCGGCCAGGCTTCGCGCGAAACTTCCTGATCCCCCGCGGTCTCGCCGTGCCGGCGACGGCATCGAATCTGGCCCGCGTGGACGACCTGAAGAAGGCGGCGGCAGCCCGCGCCAAGAAGGAGCTGGGCCTCGCGGAAGAAGCAGCCAAGAAGATCGGCGCGGTCAGCGTGAAAATCGCGCGCGCCGTTGGCGACGAGAACAAGATGTACGGGTCGGTCACGACGCGTGACATCGAAGAGGCGTTCGCCAAGGCGGGCGTGGAGATCGACCGGAAGAAGCTCGCGCTGGCAGAGCCCATCAAGACGCTCGGTCTGCACGCGGTCGCGCTGAAGCTGCATCCGCAGGTGAGCGTGGAGCTCAAGGTGGAAGTGGTGAAGGAAAGCTGAGCAACCGCTCGCAACGCCTTCACGCGTTGCAAGCTTGAATCGAAGGTGGGCTTCCCGTAGAAGCCCGAAGGACACCCCGGCCACTCCCCGTGCGCCGGGGTGTCGTGCATTTGGCGACCTGGGGAAAACCGGTGGAACGGCTATGAAGAAGCTGAGGTGGGCATTGTCTGACCGAGCTCGGTGGCTTCGGGCTGCTATGGGGGAGCGAAGGTGCCCGAAGCTCGGCCAGCAGTCCGGGGGTCGCGGCCCCGGGGCCTGAAGGAGTGAGAGGGATGCAGGACCGACAGCGCAACCGAGACCTGGCGGCCGAGCTCGTGCCCGCGGGTGGGCGCGTGCCGCCCCACGACCTCGACGCCGAGGCCGCCGTCCTCTCGGCGGTGCTGCTCACTGCCGAGGCCTTCGACCGCGTGCAAGAGGTGCTCGTACCGGAGCATTTCTACGCCGACGCCCATCGGCGCATCTTCGAAGGAGTGCTCGAGCTCCACGCCCAGAGCAAGCCCGTCGATCTCGTGACTGTCGCGTCCTGGCTTCGGGACCGTGACCGCATCGCCCAGGTCGGCGGCATGGAGTACCTGGCGCAGCTCTCGGACGCCACGCCTGCGGTCGCCCACGTCGAGGCTCACGCCAAACTGATTCGCGAGAAATGGCGCATGCGCCAACTGATCGCGACGTGCCAACGATTCGCGGCAGAAGGCTACGCATCCAGCGACGACGTGCAGTCGTTCATCGATCAAGCCGAGCAGGCGGTCTTCGACATCGCGCGCATCCCCGAAGGGTCGAGCATCGTGTCGGTGAAGGACGCCATCCACGGCGCCTTCCAGATCCTGGCCGAGGCCGCGCGCCGCGGCGGCGGCATCACCGGGACTCCGACCGGGTTCCGGCAGCTCGACCGGAAGATCGCCGGTCTCCACTCGGGTGACCTCTACATCGTGGCGGGTCGCCCCGGCATGGGAAAGACGTCGCTCGTCTTGAACATGGCGGTGAACGTCGCCACCCCGCGCAAGCGCGCGGTCGACGACACCTCGGACCCGTATCACGAAGGCGAAGTCGAGGAGCCGGGTGACGGCGTCGCGTTCTTCTCGCTCGAGATGCCGCGCGAGCAGCTCGCGTCGCGTTTGCTCGCGGTCGAGGCGCGGGTCGACGTGTCGCGTATCCGAAGCGGTGAGATGCGCCGCGAGGATTGGAACAAGCTCACCGATGCAGCTGCGCGCCTCGGCCGGCTGCCGATCTGGCTCGACGACACACCGGGGCTGACGCTCCTCGACCTTCGAGCGAAGATCCGCCGACTCCAGGCCGACCTGAAGCGCGGCGACGCGCCGGGCGGCGCGAGCAAGCTCGGGCTCGTGTGCATCGACTACTTGCAGCTCATGCAGGGGCGCCGCGACGCTCAAAGTCGCGAGCAAGAGATCAGCGAGCTTTCCCGCGGGCTCAAACAGCTCGCCAAGGAGATGGGGGTGCCCGTCATGGCGTTGTCTCAGCTGAACCGTTCGGTCGAGACGCGCACCACCAAGGACAAGCGGCCGCAGCTCAGCGATTTGCGCGAGTCAGGCGCCATCGAGCAAGACGCCGACACCATCTTCTTCATCTACCGCGACGAGTACTATTACAAGGACAGTCCGGATCGCGGCATCGCGGAGATCATCGTCGCCAAGCAGAGAAACGGGCCGACGGGCGCGATCAAGGTGAAGTTCACTTCCGAGTTCACGCGCTTCGACGATCTCGCGCCGGAGGAATACGACTTCGACGAGTTCGACGGGTTCGACGCGGGCGCCGCCTGAGGTTCGGTTTGGCGGGGGGGGGCGCGGGGGCGTGAGCTTGCGCGGGGGCGTGAGCTTGCGCGGGGGCGTG
>Ga0268298_10005274_pt1 | contig 12192 bp, 9 predicted proteins | sample WWTPWeurt_MetaG_FD_194462 | JGI IMG/M metagenome (GOLD analysis project Ga0268298, IMG submission 194462) | Activated sludge microbial communities from WWTP in Nijmegen, Gelderland, Netherland - WWTP Weurt | ecosystem: Engineered > WWTP > Aerobic digester > Activated sludge | place: Netherlands...
CAGCAGGGAGGTGCTCTCCTCGAGCTCGGGGAGCGCGCGGTCGAGGTGCAGCGCCACGTCGTGCGGCGTGACGCGGCGGAAGCGGTCGGCGGCGGCGGCCACCGCGAGGCCGGCCAGGTTGCCCACGGCGAGCGGGATCCAGGTGTGCAGCAGGCCGGCCACGCAGGCGCCGCCGCCCACGCAGGCCAGCCAGTAGCCGCCGGCACGCTCCAGGCGGAGCCGGGTGGCCAGCCAGGCCAGCTGGTCGGCGGGCCTCACGCGGCGCTCCGGCGGGGGCGGCGGGCCAGCCACCGTTCCCCGAGCAGCAGCAGCGCCGCCAGCAGCAGCAGCTCGCGGGTGCGGGGGGCGAGGTCGGCATCGGCGCGTGGTGGCGCGACGCGGGGGAGCGCGGTGGCCACCGTGACCTCGCGCGGGTCGCGGAGATCGGCGGCGGCGGGGCGCCAGGGCCAGCGGGCAAGCAGCGTGTCGGCCAGCGCGTCGGAGCCGAACTGGCTGGTCGGGAGCGAGAGCGCGGTGTCGCCGTCGGTGGCTGTCGCCAGCGTCACCACCTGCCCCAGCGCCTCGGATACGGCGCGGACCGCGAGCCCGGCGCGCCGCGCCGCGAGGGAATCGGGCGGGTCGAGCGCCAGGCGCCGCGGGGTGAGCGGTGTGGTGGCGAGGCTCTCGTCCGGGAACGCCGCGCGATCGGTGGCGCGGACCCGGGTGTACGTGATGCCGCCCGCGTTGCCGCGGCCCACGATGCCCTGCAGGCTGTCGCCGGGGATCGCCGAGAGATCGGCGAGCCAGCGGCGCTCCTCGGTGCGCGCGGGGGCGTGCCAGCGTACCGTGGCGCGGAGCGCGGGGCGTTCCGCCCCGAGCGCGGCGAGGCGCGGGTGGGCGTAGAGGTCGATCACGCCGTCCGGGGCCACCAGGCGGTCGGCCTCCGCCAGCGCCTCCCACGGCCCGAGGGCGGCGACCACCCGCGGCTTGGCGGGCAGCTGGATCTCGGGGAGCCCGGGCGCGAGCAGCCGCACCGTGGCGCCGGCCTGGTTGAGGGAGTCGAGCAGCGGGTCGGCGGCGAGCCGGGCCTCCACCAGCACCAGGCGCGACGGCAGCCCCACCGTGCCGCCGCGGAGCCGGGGCCCCGCGAGGCCGAGCACCGTGGCGGCAAGGATGAACAGCCGGAGCAGGAGCAGCAGCGGGTCGGAGAGCCGGGCGGAGCGGGCGCGGGCGGCGGGGAGGCCGTCCAGGTGCCGCAGCGTGCCCACCTTCACCACCTGGCGGGGGCGCCGGCTCCACAGGTGGAGCGCCAGCGGGATGGCGAGCGCCGCGAGGGCGGCGAGCCAGAGCGGGGTGGCGAACATGGAGCCGACGGGGCCCTAGGGCAGCCGCTGGCGGCGGGCCAGGTAGGCGCGGAGCGGCGCCTCGAACGGCTCGGCCAGCATGCACTCGACCAGCGCCGCGCCGCGCTCCTCGAGGTCGCGGCGCAGGCCGCCGAGCGCGGCGTCGAGCCGCACCACCGCGGTGGCGCGGGCCTGGTCGGCGTCGAGGTCCAGGCGGGCGCCGGTCTCGAGGTCTTCCAGGGTGACGGCGCCATGATAGCCGAAGGCGCGCTCCCGGTCGCCCAGCACCTGGAAGCAGACCACGTCGTGGCGGGCGCCGGCCAGGCGGCGGGCGGCGGCGCGGACCTCGTCGGTGCGCTCGTGCAGGTCGCCGAGGAGCACGGTGATCCCGCGCGCGGTGCCGGGGGCGAGGGCGCGCTCGAGCGCGGGCCACTCCGGCCAGGCGCCGGCGGGGGTGATGGCTTCGAGCCGGTGCAGCAGGCGGTGCAGGTGGGTGAGCTCGCGGCGCGGCGGGAGCGGGTCCACGGCGCCCCCGCCCAGGACGTAGAGCCCCACGGCATCGCCCTGGCGCTGGGCCAGGAGCGCGAGGGCGGCGGCGAGGAAGCGGGCGTAGTCGAGCTTGCTCACGCCGTCTTCCTGGTGCGCCATGGAGCCGGTGGCGTCGAGCAGCAGCCGCACGGTGAGGCTGGTCTCGGCCTCGGCCTCGCGCACGAAGTAGCGGTCGGAGCGGCCCAGCAGCTTCCAGTCGATGCGGCGGGGGTCGTCGCCGGGCTGGTAGCTGCGGTACTGGCTGAACTCGAGGCCGGCGCCGGCGCGGCGGCTGGTGTGGCGGCCGAGCATGGTGCCGTCCACCGCCATGCGGGCGGCGAGCTCGAGGTCGCGCACCAGCGCCAGGGTGCGCGCGGTGACGAAGCGGTTCACCCGAGCGGGCTCTTCGGCGCGGGTACCTGGGTGAGCAGCGCGCCGGTCACGTCGTCGGGGGTCACGCCCTCGCCCTCGGCGCGGAAGTTCACCAGCACCCGGTGGCGCAGCACCGGCGCGGCCACGGCGCGGAGGTCGTCCAGGGTGGCGGCGAAGCGGCCGTGCAGCAGCGCCCGCGCCTTGCCGGCGAGGATGATTCCCTGGCCGGCGCGGGGGCCGGCGCCCCAGCGCACCCACTCCTTCACGTAGGCCACGTCGGTGTCGGCGGGGCGCGAGGCGCGCACCAGCCGGGTGGCGTAGTCGAGCAGCGCGTCGGACACCGTCACCTCGCGCACCAGCGCCTGCGCGGCGAGGATGTCGGCGGCGCCGGCCACCGCCTGCGGCCGCGGGAGGGCGGCGCCGGTGGTGCGGGCCAGCACCGCGCGCTCATCGGCCAGGGTGGGGTAGCCCACCCGGATGTAGAGCAGGAAGCGGTCGAGCTGTGCCTCGGGGAGGGGATAGGTGCCGGTCTGCTCGATGGGGTTCTGGGTGGCCAGCACGAAGAACGGCCGCTCGAGGGCGTGGGTGGTGCCGGCGTAGGTGACGGCGCCCTCCTGCATGGCCTCGAGCAGCGCGGCCTGGGTCTTGGGCGGGGTGCGGTTGATCTCGTCGGCCAGGACCATCTGCGCGAACACCGGCCCCTGGTTGAACTTGAAGAACCGCCGCCCGGTGGCGTGGTCCTCCTCCAGCACCTCGGTGCCCAGGATGTCGGAGGGCATGAGGTCGGGGGTGAACTGGATGCGACGGAAGCTCAGCCCCGTGGCGTCGGCGAGGGTGCGCACCAGCAGCGTCTTGGCGAGGCCGGGGACGCCCTCGAGCAGCGCGTGGCCGCCGGCCAGGATCGCGAGCAGCAGCTCCTCGACCACGGTGTCCTGGCCGACGATGACCTTGCCCACTTCGGCGCGGAGGCGGGCCAGGGTCCGGGTGAGGTGGTCGGGGGTGGTCATGGGGGAAAGGGGAAGAGGGAAAAGGGAAAAGGGAAGCGGGAAGCGGGAAGCGGGAAACGGGAAACGGGAAACGGAATATCGCCCTCGAACGGCCCTACCGCCCTACCGCCCTACGCCAGCATCGCGTACGTCACGACATTCACGCCGAAGCGGGTGTTGTCCACCGCGAGGAAGCGCTTGTTGCGGAAGTCGTAGTCCCACTCGCAGCCGTAGTCCTTGTTGCTGTAGAGCACGGCGATGCGGCCGTCGAGGACGATGGCCTTGAGGTAGTCGTGCACCAGGTCGTCGCCCCAGCCGTTGAGCTCGAGGCCGGTGGTGGGCGGCCCGTCGGGGAACGCGAAGAAGGCGCGGTAGAGCTCGTGGTCGTTGGGGAGCTTCCGCAGCGCGTCGGGCCCGAAGAGGTCGGCCATCTGGGCCTCGAACGAGCGGGCGAAGAGCCCGTCCACGTCGTGGTTGCAGTCGTCGGCCAGCACGAAGCCGCCGCCGCGGACAAAGCGGGCGAAGTTGTCCCGCTCCGCCCGGGTGAACTCCACCAGCCGGTGGCCCGCCAGGTAGGCAAAGCGGGCATCGAACACCCCGGTGCTGGCCAGCGGCACCACCCGCTCCCGGGGGTCCAGGTCGATGGTGGTGTACTCCGCCAGCGAGTGCAGCAGGTTGGCGGGCATGCGCTGGTCCACGTCCCAGTTACCGGAGGTGTACTGCAGCCGGGTGAAGGTGAAGCGGGGCATGGAGCGGTACGTCGGTAACGGCGGTAGGGCGGTAGGGCGCATGCCGCCCTGCCGCCCTACCGCCCTACCGCGCTCCCGTCTACACGGCGTCCGACAGGCTGGTGAACGTGAAGTCCCGCACCCGCATCGGCGGCACCAGGTTGCCCTGCATGCGCACCGGCCGGCCCAGGGCGTCCACGTTGTTGAGCATGATGATGGGCGACTCGTTGAAGCGGAAGTTCTTGATGGCGTGCTTGATCTTGCCATCCTCCACGTAGAACGTGCCGTCGCGGGTGAGCCCGGTGAGCAGCAGGGTCTGCGGGTCGACGAAGCGGATGTACCAGAACCGGGTGACCAGCACGCCGCGCGCGGTGTCGCGGATGAGCTCTTCGAGCGAGGCGGAGCCGCCGGCCATCAGGAAGTTGGCGGGGCCGGGGGTGGCGGGCTTGCCCTGCTTCTCGGCCCAGTAGCGGGAGTAGAAGAGGTTCTGCACCACGCCCTTGTCGATCCAGCTGGTCTTCTGCTGGGCGCGCCCGTCGCCGCCCCACGGCGCCGCGGGGACGTCGGCGTGCCAGGGATCGGACCAGATGCTCACCGCCGGGTCCACCAGCTGCTCGCCGAGGCGGGTGCCGCCCCCCTGCCGGGAAAGGGGGCTGCGGCCCTCGTCGGCCTGGCGGGCGTTGAGCGAGAAGAGCAGCGGCTGCACCATGTCCACCGCGGCCAGGGGCTCGAGGATCACGGTGTACTTGCCGGGCTCGATGGCCTTGGCCTCGCGGCTGGCCACGGCCTTCTCGATGGCGATGGCCGACGACGCGCCGCTGTCGAACTTCGCGGCGTCGTTGACGTCGCGCTCCACGTAGCCGGAGCCGGTGCCGTCCTCGGTGCGCATGGTCACCGAGAAGTTGAGATTGGTGGAGCGGTGGTAGGCGAAGAGCCCGGCGCTGTTGGCCATGGCCTGCCAGCCGCCGCCGTCCTGCAGGAAGCCCGCCGCCACGCAGCCCCGCGCCCGCGCCGGGACGATGCTCGCCTCGGCCGCCTGGGCCCGGTACTCGGGGGTGAGCTTCGCGGTGCCCTCCACGTAGGCGCCGGGCACCGGGGTGTAGGGCTGCTGCGCCAGTGGCGGCATGTACTCCGGGTCGTCGGGCGCCAGCCGCGCCAGCGCCTCGGCGGCGCGCACGGTGCGCTCGATCGTCGCGGCGTCGAACTGGTTGGCGGTGGCGGTGCCGTTCTTCTTCCCGAAGGAGCTGCTCACCACCAGCGTCAGGTCCTCGGTGTAGCCGGCGGTGGAGACGGTGTTCCGGGCGTAGCGCACGTTGCCGCCGCTGTTGCCGCCGATGTTGATCTCGCAGCTCTCCGCGCGGGAGAGCGTGAGGGCCTGCTGCAGCAGGGCGCGGGCCTCGGATTCGTTGAGTTCGGGCATGGCGGTTATCCGATCTTCCGAGCGGTGTTGATCACGTTGACCCCGTTCACCCGCACCGTGGCGGCGCCGTGCGAGACGGCGCTCACCTGCGGCGGCTGGCCCTTCCCGTCGAAGAAGGAGCCGCCCAGCCGGTAGTCGCGCCGGTCGCAGATGGCGGCCACCGCGTTCCAGAACTCCTGGGTGTTGGACTGGTAGGCCACGTCGCGCAGCATGCCGACGATCTTGCCCTTGCGGATCTCGTAGAAGAGCTGCCCGCCGAACTGGAAGTTGTAGCGCTGCTGGTCGATCGAGTACGAGCCGTCGCCGACGATGAAGATCCCCTTCTCGACCCCCGCCACCATCTGCGCCGGGGTGAGCTGCTTCGTGCCCGGGCGGAGGGAGACGTTGGGCATGCGCTGGAACTGGATGGAGCTCCAGCTGTCGCCGTAGCAGCAGCCGTGGCTGGCGTTCTCGCCCAGGATGTGCACCTGGTCGCGGATGGCCTCGTAGCCCACCAGGATGCCGTCCTTCACCAGGTCCCACTCGCGGGTCTTCACACCCTCGTCGTCATACCCCACGGCGCCGAGCGAGCCGGGCTGCACCTTGTCGGCCACGAAGTTGACCATCGGGCTGCCGTACTTGAAGCTCTTCGTCTTCCACTTGTCGAGCGTGGCGAAGCTGGTGCCGGCGTAGTTGGCCTCGTAGCCGAGCACCCGGTCGAGCTCCAGCGGGTGGCCCACCGACTCGTGGATGGTGAGCCAGGTGTGCGAGGGGTCGAGCACCAGGTCCCACTTGCCGGCCTCGACCGACTTGGCGCCCTGCTTCTCCCTGGCCTGCGTGGCGGCGAGGCGGGCGTCCTCGAGCATGTCGTAGCTGTCGCCGTAGACCAGCGCGCCGCCCGGGGTCTTCACCTTGTCGGCGGCCCGGCCGGCCAGGTACTCCCAGCCCATGCCCACCGGGGAGGAGAGGGCGTCGCGGGTCTCGAACTTGCCGGTGGCCTGGTCGACCACCGTCACCTGGAAGTTGGGCCAGGTGCGGTGCACGTCCTGGTCGATGTAGCTGCCGTCGGTCGAGGCGAAGTACTTCTGCTCGTTCACCAGGAAGAGCCCGGTGAAGATGTAGCTGGCGCCGGCCTTGAGGGCCGCGTCGCCGACGGCGGTGAGCAGGTCGGCCTTCTCCTGGATGGAGATCTCGAAGGCGTTCTTGCCGATCGGCGTCTTCCAGCTCACCTCGCCGTGTCCCCGCTGCGGCGCCAGGCGCACCGGCTCGGTCTGCAGCCGGCTGTTGGCCTTGGCGATCGCCACCGCCTGCATCGCGGCGCGGCGCACCCCCTCGATGGTGACGTCCTGCGTGGCCGCGAAGCCCCAGGTCCCGTCGGCGATCACCCGGATCCCGACCCCGAAGGACTCGGTGCTGACCACGTTCTGGATCTTGGTCTCGCGCCCGTTGATGAACTGGTTCAGGTAGCGGCTGATCCGCACGTCGGCGTAGCTGGCGCCGCGGCTGCGCGCCGCCTCGAGCGCGGCGTCGGCCAGCTGCTTGCGATCGGTGCCCGGGATCGGGGTCAGCGACCCCGACCAGGGCCGCGCATGCGGCGGGACGAGCAGCGCGCCGGCGGCCAGCCCGGTCATCTGCAGGAAGTCACGGCGTTCCACAATGCACTCCAAGGCGGGAGGGACGGGAGACGGGGTGCAGGAGATGATGGTACAGGACAGCGACGGCCCGTGCCAGCGTGCAACATGCCCCGGCGGGGCCGCCGACACTAGGACGTAAGGGAAGCCGCGAGGGTTGCAGCCCGGTGGGGCCTACGCCGTGTGCGGCGGCGCGAGGCGGCTGAAGCGGGCAATGAACCGGCGGTCGATCCGGTCCTTGAGCGCCATGGCGGCGCCGTTGTGCACCGCGAGCCCGCGCCACGAGCCGAGGGCGCGGCCGTCGCCGGTGTTGAGCAGGGCCAGGAATTCCGCCTGGGGCTTGAAGCTGCGGTAGCGGCCGGTCCCCTCGAGCGCGGCGCCGAGGTTGCGCGCGAGCACCGGGCCCATGCGCACGGCGTAGACGCCGGCCCGGGGGAGCCGCGGCGCGGAGAGCAGGGTCACCGCGTCGCCGGCGCCGAAGAGGCCGGGGCAGCCGGGCACGGCGAGGGCGTCGTCCACCGAGAGGAAGCCGCGGGCGTCGGTGGGGAGCCCGCTGTCGCGGAAGAGCGGCGGCGCCTCGGTGCCGGTGGCCCAGAGCACCAGGTCGGCGGCGACGATGCGGCCGCCGCCCACCACCAGGTGTCCCGGGCCGAGCCCCTCCACCCGGGTGGAGAGCCGCAGGGTGATGTCGTGCTCCTTGAGCACCGCCTCCGCCTTCTCGGCCACGGCGGGACCGCGGTCGCGCACCAGGGCGTGGCTCGCGTCGTAGAGGGTGATCACCGCGCGGCTGGCCTCGAGCCGGTCGAGCCGGGCCCGCACCGCGAGCGCCAGCTCCACCCCCGCCGCGCCGCCGCCGACCACCGCCACCTGCAGCGTCTCGGGGCCGGGGCTGGCGGCGGCGCGCTCCAGCGCGGGCCCGATCTCGAGCGCGCGCTGCACCGGCTTGAGCCGGAGCGCGTGCTCCATGACGCCGGGGAGCCCGAGCCCCGCCGCCTGCCCGCCGATGGCCACCGAGGCCACGTCGTAGGGCAGGGTGGTGCCGTCATCGAGGGCCACGCTCCGGGCAAAGCCGTCGATGCGGGTGGCGCGGGCCACCACCAGGCGCGCGCCCGCGGCCGCCGCGATGGGCGCCAGGTCGAGGCTGACCTGGTCCTCGGTGTATTGCCCGCCCAGCCAGCCGGGGAGCATGCCGGAGTAGAGCTGCCGCGGCTCAGCGGAGACCAGCACCGTCTCCGCGGGGGCGAGCCGGCCGCGGGCCAGCGCCTCCAGCACGAAGAGGTGGGCGTGCCCCCCTCCGATCAGGACGAGACGGGAAAGGCCCACACCAGCCACTCGGGGAGGATGCGCTTCCAGGTGGGGAGGTCGTGCTTCCCCTCGATCGTCAGGTGCACCATGTCGAGCCCGCGGCGGTAGCCCTTCCGCTCGAGGAGGGTCACCAGCTCCTCGGTGTCCTGGATGGCGTCGATGACGCCGTCCTGGTCGCGGTCGGCCTGCTCGTCCTGGCTGCCGGTCTCGAACCACATGCGGAGGCGGGGGTGCCCGGGCGTCTCCTTGACCCGGCGGTGCATGATCCGGCTGGTCTGCCTGGACTCGGTGGAGGCGTCGTCGGTGCGCCACCAGAAGGAGCCGGAGAAGACGCCCACGGTGCGGAACCGGTCGGGGTGCCGCCAGGCCATGTCGAAGGCCGAGAGCCCGCCGAGGGACCAGCCCATGATGGCGGTGTGTTCGGCGCCGGTGGCCACGCGGTAGCGGGCCTCGATGAGGGTCATCAGCTCAGTGAGCAGGAACTTGTCGTAGCGGTCGGCGCGGGCGCCGAGGCCCTGGGCGTTGGGGATGTAGGCGGTGCCGTAGTCCTGCACCCGCTCGGTGGCGTGGATGGCGACCACGATCGCGGGGGCCATCCGCCCGGTGCGCTGCAGGCTGTCGAGGGTGCCGCGCAGGTCCACCGCTTCCATGTCCTGGCCGTCGTTGGCGTAGAGCACGGGGTAGGTGGCGGTGTCGTTGTCGCGGTATCCGCGGGGGAGGTAGACGTCGATGGTGCGGTTCTCGCCCAGCAGCCGGGACTCGAACGGCGGGAGCCGTTCCATGACCACCCCGTCGCGGGCGCCGAGCACCATGGCCGGCGCCCCGACCAGTGCCACCAGGCCCCGACGTGCCAGCTCTCCCCAACGCGCCATGCCGCTGCCTCCCGGGTAAGCCCCAAGTATACTCTGGCAGGATAGCCACCGTCCCCGCGGCCCGGCCATGACCTTGGACACATCGCCCACCCCCCTTCCCGAGCCGCCGCTCGGCGTGCTGGCGCCCTTCGAACGGGCGGCGGTGCGGCTTGCCCGTGCCATGCACCGGCAGCCGTGGGCCGGCTGGTGCGTGGCCGGGCAGCGCCAGCTCGGGGCGCGGTGGATCACCACGCTGGCGGGTCCGCTGCTCGACCTCCATGGCCTGGAGCATGTGGCGGCCACCCGCCGCGACCGCCCGCTGCTGCTGGCGGCCAACCACCGGAGCTTCTTCGACCTGTACCTGGTGATGGCGGTGCTGTACCGCCGGCTGCCGGGGTGGCGCTCCACCTGCTTTCCGGTGCGGGGGCGATACTTCTACCAGCGGCCCGGCGGGGTGCTGCTCAACGCGCTGGTGGCGCAGTGGGCCATGTACCCGCCGTTTTTCCGGGAGCCGGGCAAGCGGCGCTTCGACCAGTGGGCGCTGGGCGAGCTGGCGCGGCTGGCGCGGGAGGGGGAGGGCCGGTTGATCGGCTTCCACCCCGAGGGCACCCGCAACCGCGACCCGGACCCCTACAGCTTCCTGCCGCCCCAGCCGGGGATCGGCCGCCTGATGCTGGACGCCGCGCCGACCACCGTGCCGGTGTTCATCGCCGGGCTGCCCAACGGGATCGGGGAGATCGTGCGGCGCCGGCGGCGCGGGGGGGAGCGGATCCGGCTCTGGTTCGGCCCGCCGCTCGCCTATGACACCGCCGGCGGGGATGCCCGGGTGCTCGCCGCGCAGGTGATGGACGCCATCGCCGCGCTGGCCGCCCGCGACCGGGAGCGCCCCCGCTGACTTGCCGCCGGGAGGGGGCTACCTTGCATCACCCCCCCCTGACTCACCACGCCGGAGATGGATCCCCAGGAACTCGGTGGGCTGATCTCGCAGATCGGTGTCTACGTGCAGCTGGGCGGTACCGCCCTGCTGCTCACCTTGTTCTATCTGCTCTCGCGCCACGCCGGCACCCGCCCCTACTTCACCAGCTGGACCGAATCCTGGCTGGCCCTGCTGGTGGCGCTGCTCGCGGTGATGTTCCGCTACGAGTCGGGCTACGTGGTGCAGCCCCCGGGCGCGTCCAGCCCGGGGCTCGGGATCACCCTCCTGCACTTCACCTACTTCCTGGGCAAGCTGGTGTTCCTGGTGCTGCTGCTCGACGGCACCCTGCTCTTTGCCCGGGGCCGGGGGCTGCCGGGGCGCCGCGTGGCGTGGGTGGGGGGCGCCGGCGTGGTGGCGCTCGTCAGCTCGATTGGATCGCCGGACCTCAACCAGGTGATGATGGTGCAGGAGCCGCTCGCCATCGGGGCGTTCGTGGCGGGGGCAGGGGTGATCCTCACGCTGCCCGTTGCGCGGCGCGACCTCGGCACCCGGCTCACCGGCGGGGTGTTCGTCTTCCTGGCGGTGCTGTGGCTGGCCTACGGCGTGGCCTTCTGGACCCGCGACCCGGCGACCGGGGCGGCGACGGGCCCCTTCGGTTTCCTCAGCACCTACAACTCCTTCCTCGACACCGGCGCCATGCTGCTGCTGGCGTTCGGGCAGGTGGTGACGCTGCTCGAGGATGCGCAGCGCGACCTGGAACAGGCGCGGGCCGAGCGGCTGCAGGCGGTGGCCGACAGCGAGGCGCGGCTCAAGGCGGTGATCGAGACCGCCACCGACGGGATCCTGGCGGTGGATGGGCAGGGGGTCATCATGCTCGCCAACGGTGGCGCCGCGCGGCTGCTGGGGGGCAGGCGGCGGGACATGATCGGGAAGCGGCTGTCGGAGCTGCTGCCGCCGGAGGCGGCGCAGTCGCTCGACCGGCGGCTGGTGGACGTGCATCGCGCCACGCCGGGGCGGCAGGCGGTGTTCGAGGTGCACCGGGCGGGCGCCGGGGGGCGCGAGATGCCGCTCGAGGTGGCGGCCAGCACCTACCGGCGGGACGGCGAGCTGCTGGACATCTTCGTGCTGCGCGACGTGAGCGAGCGGCGCCGGGGCGAGGCGGAGCGGGCCGAGCTGCAGGCGCGGCTGGCGCAGTCGCTGCGGATGGAGGCGCTGGGGCGGCTGGTGAGCGGCGTGGCGCACGAGCTCAACAACCCGCTGGCCGCGATCCTCACCTTCAGCGAGCAGCTGCTGGCGGAGCGGCCGCCGGAAGACGGGCCCGGTCCGCTCGGCACCATCCGGGAGCAGGCGCGGCGGGCGCGCATGATCGTGCGCGACCTGCTCACCTTCGTGCGGCGGCGGGAGGAGCGCCGCGCCCCGGCCGAGATGGCGCTCATCGTGGACCGGACGGTGCGGGCGCTGGAGAACGACTTCACCCGCCAGGGGGTGCGGCTCACCGTGCAGCTGGCGCCCCGGCTGCCCACCATCGTCTGCGACGCCACCGCGCTGGAGCAGGTGCTCACCAACCTGCTGGACAACGCCGCCCGCGCCACCCCTGGCGGCTCGGTGACCCTCAGCGTGGCAAAGGAGGGGGAGGGCATCCGGATGCAGGTGGAGGACGACGGGCCCGGCATCCCCAGCGAGCACTTCGCACGGCTGTTCGAGCCGTTCTTCACCACCCGCGGCACCGGGGAGGGGACGGGGCTCGGGCTGTCGGTGTCGCTCGGGATCATCGAGCAGCATGGCGGCGTGCTGCGGGCGGAGAACCGGGTGCCGGAGAGCGGGGCGCGGTTCATCGTCTGGCTGCCGCTCGGCATGGCCACCGCGGAGATCACCCGGGCGCCGCAGTCGCCGCCCGGGGCCGCGCTCGGCGCGCCGGGGCTTGTGCTGCTGATCGATGACGAGGCCGCGGTCCGCGCCAGCCTGCGGCGCTACTTCGAGCGGCAGGGGTGGACGGTGGACGAGGCCGCCGATGGCCGGGAGGGGATTGAGAAGCTCGAGACCGTGGCCCCCGACCGCGACTACGACCTCATCATCTGCGACCTCAAGATGCCCGGCGTCTCGGGGCTCGACGTGCACCAGTGGATCCGCACCCGGCACCAGGAGCTGCTGGGG
>Ga0268298_10005275_pt1 | contig 12191 bp, 10 predicted proteins | sample WWTPWeurt_MetaG_FD_194462 | JGI IMG/M metagenome (GOLD analysis project Ga0268298, IMG submission 194462) | Activated sludge microbial communities from WWTP in Nijmegen, Gelderland, Netherland - WWTP Weurt | ecosystem: Engineered > WWTP > Aerobic digester > Activated sludge | place...
ACCAGAAGGAAAGGGCTGCCGTAGCCGGCAGCCCTTTCCTTCTGATATGCGAAATTCTTTTGCCGCCCAATTTGTTGCGCTTTTATGCCGCCGTCAACAGTGATCCCGAGTGCACATGGTTTCGCACACGTCTTTTGGTCTTTATATCAGTGAACAACACCCTGCGATTTGTGCACATTTCAGACATACACTTCGGCCAAGAATCCGCTGGAGAGGTCATCCCTTACACGGATATCCGAAAGCAGATAATTCGAGATGCTTCGGAATTGAAGGAAAAGCAAGGCACCTGCGATGGAATTCTCGTAGCGGGTGACATTGCATTCAAAGCTGATCGCACCGAATACGAATCTGCACGTGCATGGCTCGATGACCTTGCTGCTGCAGTCGGTTGCAAAAAGCATCGAGTTTGTGTCGTCCCAGGTAACCATGACGTACACCGGAGTTCCATCAAGATCACGGCAGAAACATTTCATGCGCAGATTCGGAGCAATCCTCACAGCGCCTATGACATTTTAGCCAAACTAGCGGCGGAAAAACCAGCTGATCATCCGCTCCTGAAACCACTTACGAATTATCAAGTCTTCGCTGAGCAGTATGGATGCTCGTTTGATTCCGCCGAACAACCACTATGGCGGAAATCATTTTGCTTTCCATCTGGGCATGGAGTTGAAGTGGTTGGAATGACTAGTGTTCTAGTTTGCGATAAGGATGATGCCCCCGAAAAAATGGTTCTCGGAAATAGCCAGTACATTATTGATCAAGTTGATGACAGGGAATTCTTCGTCATGTTCCATCATCCATTCTGCTGGCTTATGGATGCAGATGAAGCCAGCGACTATCTGTTCAGTCGTGCTCGCACGATCATTACCGGTCATAAGCATCGGCAACGGATTCATGTTCACCGCAGCATAAGTGGCGAAGAAATCGTAATGCTCGATTCGGGCGCAACAACACCTCCCCGTGGAGAGACAAAGTATGGCTATGTATATAACTGGCTCGAATTTGCATTGGACCACCAAGCTAGCCCGCCTAAGATGACAGTGACGGTTTTTCCGCGATGCTGGTCGAGTACAAAAACGCGCTTCATAGCTGATTCATCGCAGACGAAGGACGGAGAATCAAGTTCGTTTGTTGTGGAATGCCCGCGATTGTTGAAGTGCTTTCCCAAAGAAACATCCGCATCCAGTGACCAAGCAGAAAAAGGTAACGGCGCAATGACATCATCTGAAGAGGTCGACGAGGTCCGATTGATATTTTGGCGGCTTTCGGATAAGCAAAGGCTGCAAGTGTTACTAGATCTCGACCTGATTCCAGAAAATCTTGTCGATGCATCTCTTTCGTTGTGGGAAGAACGCGCTGCACTACGACGTGCTGAAAAACAAGGCAAGTTAAAGTCGATTCGAGATGAAGTAGAAAAGTTGACGTCAAAACCTGCGCCCCCGTCCACGAGTGGAGCCACCTCTGATTCGGAGGGCAAGCAACAATGACAAGCATAACCGCCACCAATTCGAAATTAGACACAGACTGGTACTTAATGGCCGACCTTTCGCCTGAAGGCCCAACTTTGAAGTTAAGGCAAGCTGCTATTACGGAAGTCGCAAGGCACATTAAGAGCCAGGATTACAGGACGATAGCGCTTCTCTTAGAGTTCAGCATTCTGCCTAGCAACGCACACCATTCAAGTCTACAAAGCATTCTCGCGATTATCAAAAAGCATGATCAATCGGTTTCTGACGATGAAGTCGAAAACAACATGGTCATTCGCTCCTGTTTGATTGAAGCGTTTAGCCGAATAGCGACCATCAACGATGGAGATGGTCAAGAGATTGCAACCCTTTTAATCAGCGCGGTGCCGCTGCTCCCAAAAATGGCTCAGCGTTGGGTCGCAAGTCGCCTGCAGTTGCTGATTCACCATAGTACTAAACAGTTAGAACAGTGGGGGCTGAAAGCACGCACTGACGGCAGCGATCAACAGGGCGAAGGTGATGAAAAACCAAAGGAATTGTCGCCCCTGGCGGAAGAAATTGATGTCTTGTGGTGGTCCTATAATAAGTTCTCACCTACGAATGCCAAATCTTATCTAACACTGTCGCCCGAGAAGGCTTGTTGTACAATGGCTACCGAATTGGCCCACACAGTCTGGTTGCCTCCTATCGAAAGCCAACGAAGCCTCCTGCTAAGGGAGGTCCAAAACCTGGCAAATCACAAAGTAACGGTTACCGAGTTAGATGCAAGCGACGTCCTCAGTGCGATCGATCAAGATGCGCGGAATCTTGTGCTGAACACAGCAGTCCTATTTCCCACGCTCCGCGCACTTATCCAGCCCGGTCAATCACCGCACATCGAACAACAGAAGTTGACCCTCTCGGAGTGGGCGGTGCAATTATTCAATGAAGTTATTGCGTTGCGAGTCATTTTCGAAGCTGAGGAATGAGCCCGTGAAGAAGTATGGTAGTTGCGAGAAAGAGCCGGAATGCACCGTGTCCCAAACTGGCACATGCTTTTTTCAAAAGAGGCCTTTGGAGTCCTGCGATTTTTACGCAGCACCAGAAGAAGCAGAGGAAGGTGATGAGGCTTCAAACGAATCGAATGAGGAGCTAAAGTCGTTTCACTCAGGGCAAGGGTTGACTCTATCAGAAGCTCGCGCGCTTGCTAATGAGACCTATGCTCATTTGATCGGATTGCTTGGTGAATTCGATGTGGGCAAAACTAGTCTTGTAGCATCAATTTATGTGCTTGCGGCGCATCGCATGCTTACGGACTTCACATTTAAATCAAGTTTGACGATTCCCGCATTAGAGGAACGAGCAGAATTCGCGCGCTCATGGGTGGATGGTAAGCCAGGTGGCGCGCCACCTCATACGGTGCTCGGTGACAAGGAGTTCCCCCCACTTTTGCACCTAGCTTTGATGTCAGGCTCAGAGCCGGTGCACCTGCTGTTCACGGACTTACCAGGTGAGTGGACCGAAGAGCTCGTAGCTCGTGCTGACGCGGCAGCTCAATTTCAATTTCTGCACAGATGCGACTGTATCCTGATTGCGCTTGACTGCAAGAAATTGCAAGACTTGCGAGAATCTGAAGTCCGCAGATTGAAGATTCTGTTTGAACGTTTAGCTTCTATGCAACTCGACCCCGATATCCCAATCTTTCTTGTATTAACAAAGTTCGACCTAGTCGGTCAAGTTGTCCCTCCAGCCGTCGATGACATCCTGCGTGATGCTCAGAAGATCGGCTATAAGCCATCCATTGCAACGACGGCCGCTTGGTCAAAAACCAATGGCGTTGCGCCTGGTTCGGGTGTCCCTGCTCTTATTAAGAACATTGTGAGCGCTGGGCAATTTCGGCTGAAGCTCTCAAAACTTCTGCCGGAATCGGGCACAAGACACTTTCATGCTGTGGGAGTCGAATATGGCGAATAGGCATGTATTGCTAATTGGCGGCTATGCGGCTGGAAAGACTAGCTATTTAGCAAGAGTCTGGCTAGAGATTGAGGGGGGGCAGTGCAGTTTGAAGCTCAGAAACCGGCCGAATGACGAACAATACCTGATGGCAATTTCGAACCATTTGATCAATGGAAATTTCCCACCCCGAACCGATCAAGGGACAACCACGAGTTGCACTATCCCATTATCCAACTCAGATCACGGTGACTTTGACTTGGTCCTGCCTGACTTATCTGGCGAACAATGGGAGGACCTCTACGAAAAACGCGAATGGAAGTTTGACTCCTTGATCAACGAAGAATGTACGTGCGTTATCTTTCTCCGTGCAGATAAGATTGTTCCGATGTTGAGTTACTACGCTCAGGGCACAAAATATGCTGCGAGTGATGAGTTGACGGAAGAAGAGACAACCGACGGGCGTAAAAATCGACCTACAGAGTTACTGACTGTTGAATGGTTACAGATGTTGCGCTCATCGTTCACCAGACAAGTTGGAAGGAAATTTGCACCTCGAATAGCTCTAGCCTTGACGGCGTGGGACGCGCTTCCGGCAGAAAGACAATCAGATCCCATGGCTTTCATTGATAAAGAAATGCCGCTGCTTTCCCAGTTCCTTCGAAACAACGGCGCTGAATATGATTGCAGATTGTTCGGGCTTAGTGCCACCGGCGGTGACTTAAAGAATTCGCAAGATCATCGAGAGAAATTTAAGAAGAAGCCTTGTGATCACGGCTATGTTTATCAACGGTCGACCGATAGCTACTATAGGCTGGACGATGTGATAGCTCCGTTGAATTGGGGTGCCGAGTGACAAGTAAGCTCTGATGGGAGACAAGATACAGCAACTACTGCATGGGTATAGACACGGACACGAGTTGTTAGCGTCCAGTGTCAAGCTTGCCCGGCGTGATGCTGATTTAGTCAGACGGCTTAGCGATCTTTCAGGGATGTTGCCCGAACGCTTCGAGATTTGTCCTTACCTATCGGGCTATCGCCTACGCGATGAGCAATTTTATGTATTGGCAAAGACCTGGCCAGATACTCAAGCGCCAAGGGCTGGTTGTGTAATTACGCATTCGCTTTTGCTACCACTAAGCTTGTGGGAAGGCTGCAGCGACCCAACTTCCTTTTTGCCTCTGTTCACGAACAATAGAGAAGACTTTGACCATTACACGCGAGCATTGGATCCTCCGCCAATGCCGCCTTTTCAGGTATTGCTTGGTGAGTCTTCACCTTCGTTGGATGATTACCTCGTCCGATATTTTGGCGAAGGCATACAACCCATAGTCTGGTTTGACGAGCCGGATGCCACACACGCTACCTGGATTATTATCTCGGCCTTATGGCCGGCACTTAAGACACGATTCGGCTTTTGTACCCTAGGGCTCCAGCCACGAACTGAACCAGACCAAACGTTTGACTTATATTTTGCGCCGACTGCGGTTTATTCCAGATTCCATCAACTTGCGCGAGATCATATTGTTGGGCGAAAAGCTAAGTCGAAACACAAGCCACCTCCATGGATTTCGGAGTGGAGGGAGATTGTCTTGCGCGCCAGACAGTTTGACGCCTACGAGCAGGAACTGTTTCTCTTACTTGCAGCTGAACCCACAGATGTTAGCAAGATATTTTTATTTCGGGAGTTGATTCAGCGAACGCAGCAGTCGCCATCTGCCATTCTAGGAGCATTCGATGTTATCGAATCAATTGCACCACAGCCAGCTGATGCACCCTTATGCAAAAACCATGTTGCTCATCTGTCCATAAATAGATTTTCGCAAACCTCTGATGCTGCTTCAACAGCCGAAGTTGTGCAACTGCTAGTTTTGCTAACTTCCCGCTTGCAGAAGCAAGCGTTTTCCTGCCTTAGTAAATCCGTAATTGCCCAAGCGTCCAGCTACATTTGCGAAGTTTTCGAACGCAATGCCGCACTCGTCCTTACCGCCTTGGAAAGAGATGCAAATTTTGCAGAGTTAGCCGCAAACACAATTCTTTTAGAGGCCCTTGCGAAGGGAATACCGCGGCTCGAGGATTCGCAGACTTTACCTGTCGCTGAATTCATTGAAAGTACACCATTTTCCAGCCGGTGGCTTCAAATGCTACCTGAGTTGTCTAGACTATTGCTGCGTTCATTACGTTTAGATCCTTCGTCTCATCGTGTTTTTCTGTCGAAGCTGATTAGAGAGAGCGATCAAATAGCATCCCACCATTTAGCACAACAGTTGCTTCCAGTCATTGAATCACCTTCTGAGTTCGAACTGACACGCGCTTTGTGGGCAAGTCTCGATGACACCGACATTGAGACAATCTTGGAAGCTGTAAAAAGTAGGACGGAACTCCGAGCAGATCCGAAGTTCAAAGATTGTTTGATGCGACTTGCGGAAAGGCATTCTAGCGAAACGAACCGCTGGAGACGCCATTCTCGGGACGCAGATGACTCCTTCGTCGCATTGACGTACCCAGCCTCTGCCGATGGTTTGCGCCAGCTGCTTTGTGACTACGACAATAAGGCTGTCTTAATCAGGGTCTTGGCTGAATATCTCGTCAATGTTGGATGTAACCAAAAAACTGCTTCCTTTCTATTGCCAAGCCTAGTTTCAAATGAAGGTATGCTCAATGATCTGATCGCCTTCGCATTCGGAAATGTCGGCAAGCCTAATATCGACCTGTTGAAAGTCCTGGCCGAATTTTCAGTTCAGGCGCCCGAAAAGATCCTTCCTGCACTCGTTTCGAAGATGGAGAGCGAATCCCCAGAGTACCTGCGTGACGTCGCAACCATTCTTGGGGGATCTGCAACGGAACTCATTCTACTCGGGCAGTTTTCCCTCGACTCGCGGGGACTGATTCAGTCAGCCTCCTGGTACCATCAATGGCTCGTCCGAACCAGATCAGATATTGTGAGGAATCTCGTTGACCGAACGACCCGATATGAGTCGGAACACTGGGAAAGTACATGGATTTGGATTGCTGACAATGTAGAGCCTCTTCGAAACCGCCAAGATGAACTAATGAGAGACTGCATCGCAATTCTCATCAGTAATCGTCCCTCTCATTGGCCTGAAGACGCCTCTTGTAATTGGGCAACCGCCCTGGAACGATCGGAGCGGCAATCGAACGATTCGCTGCATTTGCAACTATGTTCTCAAGCTCTCAGATTCGCGCTTGCGCATAGGGAGTTACCGGTGAGCAAGGTCGTAGCAGTCAGCTTTGCCACTGTTTACTTTGCAATGGAGCGTGGTGGGTTAGATGACTGGCCCGGGGCTACGAGTATCTTCAATATTTTCGGTTGGGACAAATGTAAGGAACTACGAAAATCTTTAATTGAATCGTTCCGGCAATCAAGTTGGCCCGCTAAGGATTTGGCAATTGCAACGCGAAACAGTAAATTGCTGCGAAAAATCGTCAAGCGGATGAGAGTTCATTGGTCTCGTTCGGAGGAATATCTGCGAGAAATGCTCACGCAACTTTCGACCGACCAGGACAACAAAAACAATGAGCTGATCGAAGAACTTGCAGGATTGATTAAGAATCCGCAACAATCCGAGGAGTGGTACTGATCTCTTGCATGTCCTGACTAATACTTGATCTGACAGACACGACCTTAGGCGACATCTTTAAAAGGCGACTGGTCTGCACGATCAAGCGCCTTTTCTCTTGCCAGGTGAGCTGTCGAGAAGAATGTCTCCATTGGCGTTTTGCCGAAGCAGTATTTACCTGAGTGAGCTCTCTCCTTGTTGTATTGATTTTCCCAAATGTCTAGTTCCTGCTGCAGTTTTGCGAGAGATCGAGTGATCCTTTTCCTGAAGGCAACTGCATAGAGCTATTTTTGAATTGTCTGGTGAAACGTCTCGCAAATTCAGTTTGTTTGTGGATGCTTGGTCTTCGTTCTGGTGTTGGTCAATATCCTCAATTTCTTGGTAGAGCTGGTATTCATGCCGCTCTCTTGCACCGCAGTACTCAGGTCCACGGTCCGTGAGAATTCTAAGAAGTCGTACGCCCTGTTCATCGAACCACGGAATTACCTTGTCATTGAGCATATCTGCAGCCGTGAGTGCCATCTTTTGAGTGTAGAGCTTCGCCACTGCGACCTTGCTGTAGGTATCAATAAATGTCTGCTGATAGATTCGGCCAACACCTTTGATATTGCCTACGTAATTGGTGTCCTGGGAGCCAAGATTGCCTGGGTGCTCGTTTTCAATCTCGCCCACTGCTTCCTTGTCTTCCCTCGCCTTTACGAGCGCTCGCACTTGAGCCTCAGTTAAAACAAGCCCTTCTTGGGCAGTCTTAGCCTCAAGTGCTTTCAGGCGTGTCTTAAAAGTCTCCAGGTCGTGGCACATCCAGACGCAGCGCACGCCTGCCGACGAAACTAAAACCCCTCGCTTCGCGAACTCTACTATTGCGTTCTCAAATTCCGGTGCTACCCGGTTCTACATGCAGGGTTTCCGCTTGGTAATATCTTGGAGAGCGGCTTCGCCGCCCTCCTCATACAATCAAAGCCAGTGACCGCAAGCTTGAGGCAGTTTAAAGAGGAGATGGACATTTGAGTGGCTGTACGAGTGGATTACCTCGTGTAGCGCCCAGAAGTTCATCTAAGTGTACAGCACAGGCTCCTGGAGAGGGCGGCTCTTGACTTTTGTGCTAGAGTGTCATACAATTTGTTATACGTAGAGAAATATTTGTGCCAGAAGAGTACCGAATCCTAAGCAGCGCCAATAGGCACGGGATTTCCGAAGAGGAAATCGATTACGTGCTCAGTGATATGAACCCAACTCGTCGCTCATACATAATGCATGACGACGATGATGGAAATGCCCAGGATATGTTTGTGGCACATACTGGCACCCGGCCTTGGCCGATTGAGGTTGGAGTGTCTTATAGACCGAATGAGAACGTTGTCTTTCATGCCGACAAAGTAACTCCAGAATTCGAAGAATTGTACGAGGCGGAACCATGAGCAGAGAAGAGATAAAAAGCCGCATGTCGCCAGAAGAGCGCGCTCGACGCCGGGCTGCAGTTGGAAAAGCTGCTTCAGAAAAGATCTTGAAGAGTGAGCAATTGAACTTCCGTATCGAAGAGCAATCAATCTCAGAATTACATGAAATGGCTTTTCGCAAAGGAATGCCTGTCGGAACAATGATAAGAGATTGGGTACTGGAACGACTCTCAAAAGAAAAGCTAGGTACTCCAGACCTGACAGAACGTGCTCTCCACGTTTTGGATGAGCTTCATACGAAGCTGAACGTGCTGTTCAGTGGCCACGTATCGACTTCGCAGGTTGTTCACGGTGCTCCTCCGCCGCTTGGCGTGACGGTGCCGCATCCGCCTCAGGCTTGGGTGAGCTATCCATCAGCTATGCCGCTAGTCCCTAGTCCATATCCGCTACCTGCCTCGCAAGCGCTTCCCTGTTCAGCAGCTGCCCATGCCACTCCTCCTGGTTCGAAGGACGAACTCCTTCAGCCCACGCCACAACTAGATCATCTGAAAGTATTGGAACACCTGCTAATCGATCAACTCTCTTACATTCGACATCAACGGGAGGAAGTTGAGCGCATTGCAGGACGTAGGTAAGTCGTTGCGCATTCTGCTTCACTAAACTTTCGCTGGATCCGTGCACTATAAATTTAACTGGGAAATCGATTCATCATTTGTGTTGGTATCATATATGGTGGTGTCCGGCGTGATTCCCTGCCGATGGGCGGGCGCAGGATTGCTGATTTGCCTCACCCAATGCCTACGCCGTTGAATTGGCACGTGATGACCGATAGAGAATTACGTTGATTGAGCTTTCCCGCGGTCTGCCATTCTGATCGCATCTGCATTAGACCTTACATTAAGCGCGCCCTTCTTCCCCAACCCAATAAAAAACCGGCTCATTCTATGAATTTGCCGGCTTCCTATATTCTGATTTGGTTGCGGGGGTAGGATTTGAACCTACGACCTTTGGGTTATGAGCCCAACGAGCTACCAGGCTGCTCCACCCCGCGTCGATATTTGAATGTTAACACACTACAACCCAAGTTTTGCTGAGAGAATGCTTCAATAAGTGGGGTATTCTCATTAATTGCGCCAGGATTGGGCAGGGAACCGGAGTTCAAGAAATGAAGGCAGTGTTACAACGTGCTTCACGGGCAAGCGTAGAGGTGGAGGGGCGGCTGGTCAGCTCATTTGCAGCGGAGGACGGCAAAGCTTGTGGTCTTCTCATCTTGCTGGGGGTGGAAGAGGGCGACAGCGACGCCGATAGCGCTTATCTGGCGGGAAAAGCGGCTGAGTTGCGTATTTTTAGCGACAGCGAAGATAAGATGAATCTGAGTTTAGCTGAGGTAGGGGGTAATGTTATCGTTGTTTCCCAGTTTACCCTCCTGGCCGAGTGGAAGAAGGGGCGCCGGCCGGGCTTCACCAGGGCGGCGGCGCCGGCTGAGGGTGAGCGGCTCTACTTGCACTTTGTAGAAGAGCTTAAGAAACGGGGGCTCTCGGTGGGCACTGGCGTGTTCGGAGCCCATATGGAAGTAAGCCTGGTCAATAGCGGCCCGGTCACCTTGCTTCTGGAGTGCCGGGACGGCAAGCCGGTTTAGCCACCTGCCGACGTTTCGCTCTGATGCTGCGTGATTTTATGATTGACCAAAAAACAGCCTCAGCCGCTAGCCAGGCTCTTGTCGCTCAAAATGTCTTTCAGCTCTTTTCTCAGGGTGCGCTGAATGTCTTCAATCGGTCTTGAGGCATCTATGGTTTTGAAGCCGAATTCATCGGCCATTTGTTCGAATTCATAAAGAATCTGCGATTGGTAGAGCTTGAAAGACTGATAGAGATCGGTGGACATACCGATGTCGCGCCCTGATTCGTAAAAGTCTAAGCCACCACGGGTAGTGATAATGCGGCGCAGGAGAGGCTCCAGCGGCATCTTCATATAGAAGACCAGGTCTGGCTCCAGGGCAAAACCGTAGAGCTTTCTGACCCAGGCCGGGTCGGCGCCTCTTACTACGTCCCTGGCAAAGGCCGTGTAGTAGTAACGATCGGCAAGTACAATCAAACCGGCTTTCAAAGCCGGCAAAATAATGCTGTTCAGGCGCTCCGCCAGGTCTGTGGCATAGAGCAGGGAAAAGGTAATGGTGTTGAGGGCGTTCTTCTCTTTAGCCTTTTCAATGGCGCGGGTGATAAGACCCGATGATTTCCACGAGGTTCGGGTTACACCGTAACCCTCTACTGCCAGCCAGTTGGCGAGAAGTTCCATCTGGGTGGAGCGGCCCACTCCGTCCGTGCCTTCCAGAACAATTAGTTTGCCTGGGTAATTGTGATGTTTTGAGAGTTCCATGGGCTTGCTCTAAGTGGTTTTTGGGATGGCTTAGTCGTTGAGTATTTTTGTGGCAATCTGGCGGAAGAGCATTTGCTGCTCGTGGATGGTCTTTTCGGCGGGCATGACGTGGAAATCGAATTCTTCCGCCATGTTGTCGTATTCGGAAATTATGCGTGACTGAAAAATCTGGAAAGACTCAATGGGGTCGCTGGAAAGCCCAATATCCATGCCCGCTTCATAGAAGCCGGGGCGGCGGCTGGTAGCGATGCGGCTGAGAGAAACTTCCACCGGTACCTGAAAGTAGAAGGCGCCGTCGGGGCGAATGGAGAAGCCATAGAGGCTGCGCACCCAGTCTTTGTTGACGCCCCGGGCCACGTCGCGGGCGAAGGCCGTGTAGCAATAGCGATCGGCTAAAACGATGAGACCGGCTTTCAGGGCTGGAATAATGATATTTTCCAGGCGGTCGGCAAAGTCGGTGGCATGCAAGAGGCTGAAGGTTACAGGAATGAGGGAATTGGTTTGCTTGGCTTTCTTGATGGTTTTGGAGATAAGCGCCGATGAATTCCATTCGGTGAAGATGACGCTTTGCTCTTTCGATACCAGCCAGTTGCGCAGAAGATCTAGTTGGGTAGACTTGCCTGAGCCGTCGACGCCTTCTACCACCAGGAGTTTGCCGGGAAAATCGTGTCTTTTGTGAAGGCGCATCGGAGGCTCATTAGTAGGGGTTAAAGGAGTTTCCTGAGACCTGGGGCTGTTTAGCCGCTATTGGTATCTGTAGCGCATATCTCATGTGAGCAATTTTACGCTTATTCTTGCGGCGACTCGCTAGAATCGGCACTCTCCCCGGTATTATATAGGTTCACCGTCACCTGACCAAGGGATCTTCACCAAGAATTGGATATGTCGCTTGCCTCCAGGGTGTTTGAAAGTTTTTGAAATCAGGCACTGGCAGGCTGAACGTGATACAGACAAAGATAAAACGGATGCGTAAAAGTCTTATGAGTAAAAATAGAGTTCTTCCGGTTTCACTGGCACTCTCAGTGTTGTTGTTACCGGTCTGCCAGAACGAAAGCTTTGCCATTTCTTTCAAGAAGCCATCGTTGAAGATGCCCAGCATGAAAATGCCGACAATGAAGATGCCGTCGGTGCCTTTCATCGGCAAGAAAAAGCAGGCTCCGGCTGAAAGCGGCGGCGGCAAGGGCAGTGCCGAAAGCGAAGCTGAATCTGCCTCAGAAGGTGCCGAAAAGGAAAAACCCGCCAGTGCCGAAAGTAAGGCCCCGGCAGGCGGAGCCGCGGAAGTGAAGGCGCAAGAGTCCAAGGCCGCTCCCGAAACTAAAGGCGGCAAAGCTGCCGGCGAAGATTTGAAACCGGCTCCGGCCGGCGAGGCTGTTGAGGCCTCCCAGAGCACCGGTAAGGAAGGCGAGGGCAAGAAGGCGGACGCCGAGGCTAAAGGCGAA
>Ga0268298_10005276_pt1 | contig 12190 bp, 11 predicted proteins | sample WWTPWeurt_MetaG_FD_194462 | JGI IMG/M metagenome (GOLD analysis project Ga0268298, IMG submission 194462) | Activated sludge microbial communities from WWTP in Nijmegen, Gelderland, Netherland - WWTP Weurt | ecosystem: Engineered > WWTP > Aerobic digester > Activated sludge | place...
GCGCTCGAGTGTCCCATCGTCACGATGATATTCGCGTCCCGTGTCGCCGTTCTTGAAATTGACATCGGCGTCTTTCGGGAAAAGCCGGTCGGGCGAAAGCTCCGTTACGCGCAAATCGATTCCCATCTTGCTGTCTGGCAGCTCGAGGGAATGAGGCAAGCGCTCAGGAAAAGCGCCGGCTCTGAGATCTGCGGTGTTGGATGTATGCCCGCCCGTAAAAAGTGCGGAGGCGCCTGCAATCAGCAGTGCCGCAGCAGCAATCGTGAGTAGTGATTTCATCCGAGACTCCTTAGAGTCGGGTTGCATTTTAGCGGGCACCAGTCTGGCGTCCGCCGGTTCACTTGTCGGAAAACCGATTGGGTTTTCGCCTGGATGCTCAAAGCAGGTGGAATACAACTCGCGAGTGCGAGCACGTTAGCGTCAAGTGCGTGTGAAGTATTCTGGTTCGGTGACTGCTTGAACTGTTTTGAGCATGGGGTAATGGATCTAGAACTTACTCCCGCATGTATCAGATACCAAGCCACTGTTCAATGATGTAAAGATATGATCGATAGAGCGAGATAACGTACTGGTGAGTAGTAGCAGTATTTACTAGTTACAGCTCATCTTGGCCGCAAAAGCTTGTTACAAGAACTAATTACATACAGCTTCGTGCAGCTTGCGCCGGACTGAAAGCAATTTCTTTCTATGGCTTGTTGGATTTTGGTGTCAAAGATTGTCGCGGTCTCGTTTTGCGGCAACCTTTGCGCAACCTTGCGCCGCATAAAGTTTAAACAGCGCTAAAAGAGTGCGGCGATTGAGGAGTGCAGCATTGATGAAAACCGCCAGTCATCAGCCATATAGTGAATCGAATCTCACATTGTCCCCGGTTCAATACGTTCCTGTGGATCGGGCAGACAAAGGCCCCTTGAACTTAAAACCAGCTCGCCAAGAAAAAAGTACTCACTCGTCCGCTGGCTTCAAATCCAGCAGGTGGGCTGTGGCTTCATCAGACACTGAAAAATCTTTGACAAGAACTAGCAAACATAGGGTGCGCGCTCTTACGGAATTGATCGTTCAACTTCCTGCTGGGGCAACCAGAGACATCGTCAGTGAAACATTCACTGCAATGATCAAGGGAGAGGGTGACATTCAACGTCTACAAGCCTTGACGATTACTTCGGTACGGCAATTGCGGATTATGTATTTGTCTGGTGGCAAAACCGCGCTTCTTGCGGATGTGAGATGGAAAATCCGTGACTTCATCTGGACCAATTTCGGGTTGCAGTTCTTAATTAGCCCTCGAGGACTACATATTGCAGAGGATCTAGGCCCTGATGAATTAAGCGCCTTTCTTCGCATCGAAGCAAATGGACAGGTTTGGGCGGGTGAAACATATGTAGACGCCGAAGGTAAGCCAGTTTCATTACCACTTTCTACAGAAGATGTATTTGAGAGATTGAGCGAAAAATTGCTGCGCTCAATACTTTGAACCTCAAGCGGCAACCTACGAGCAACACTCAATCACTATGCTCTCAGCATCCCGATTCTGACTCTTGCGATGAGGTCTTATTACTATGGCAAAAGTTGATGCTCCTCCTACTGTTGAAAATACAGAAGCTGGCACTCAAAAAGGCACAGTCTCCCAGGTGAATGTCACTTTGGAGGACTTGAGCCGATTTGCTTCCGTTGTCCAGGAAGGTGCAAAATCAGCAGTCGACTCCGCTGCGAAGTATTTCGGCATTCCGGAACTATACTCGGGAGCAGAAGGAGATAATAGTGCTGCCACTGTAAACGGGCCAAAACAGGACAGACCTGAAAAAGACTTTGACCCCAGAGCCGGTGGCGGATGTTTTGGCGACATACCCCCTCCTCCAGGGCTGATCAAAAGTGGTGCAGGCAAAGATTTCCCCGCTTTGAACGCGCTCAGAAGGACAGATAGCTTGGATCTTGGAAAAATGTCATTCGAATTGAACAAATTGGGGCCTGGGGTTGAAAAACGAGCCAGCTTTGAAGACGCGATGAAGGAGATGGCAGAAGATTTCCCTGAGAGCTTTAAGTCCTCGCAGGATTTGATGCGGGCTGCTTTTCGCATGGCGCAGACTGGTGATCTCGATGTCAATCAAGTGAGAGATCTCGCTCAGCGCGCGGCCAGAGAATTTGCTCAAGATGCAAGTGGGCAAGCTGCTCAACGAATGCGCGCGATCAGTGAACAACTGCATAGGGATTACGGAATCAGCATCAATATCGGGCAGAAGGGCCTGGAAATTAGAAATGACGCGCAAGGACAGAGTGCGTCTATGATTGTTTTCGATCAGCATGGCAACATAACAGCCAGGACAAATGTTGCCCCTGGTGGCATACCGCGCACGGTATCAGCCGAAGAGGCGCTGAAGAACATAGCCGCGACGAGATTCCGGAACGCTTTCGGGGGGCAAGTTGGAGAACAGGGCCATGTGCCTCAAAAAAACATGAGCAGTCCGGCAGATGTTACTCGCAATACCGCCAGCAATTATGATTCTTCCGACATAGCTTACGAACGTGCTTTGCAGGAGGCGTTGCGTAAAGGAGTTTTTGAGAAAATCGGACAGAAATAGTCTGCGCTAGCACAAATCGTCAGGCGAGTAGTTGAGGATTGCTACCTCGGCTACTCTGCCCCTCTTGTCTCCTTTGCTGTTGATGGCTCGATTTGCGTAGACGGTTTCGATGTTGAAATCGCTATAGAGTTCGCGAATGAAAGGTGTGTCTGAATTACTCAACATTGCGTAGCAGCCTTTATCAGTTAGTTTTCTAAACATGTTTGCCAGCCGCTCCTGATCTTTTTCGCCGAACGAATTGCTAGTGTATCCGGTGAAATTCGATGTGGCGCTGAGAGGCTGGTAGGGTGGGTCAAGGTAAACAAAGTCGCCTCGTCTTGCTTGTGATAGAACCGAGTCGAAATTGGCCGTGGAAACCTTGGTGTTGCACAATGCGCGCTCAGCAGCTCGTAAATTGACCTCATCACAAATTTTGGGGTTTTCGTACTTGCCGAAAGGAACATTGAATTGTCCTTTGCGGTTCACTCGATACAGTCCATTGAAGCAGGTCTTGTTCAAAAATATCAGTCGCGCTGCGCGCTCGGCGGGCGTGAGTTGGGCAACGTCTAGCCCCCTTACCCGGTAGAAGTGCGCACTGTCGTTTTTGTGCTTCTTTAGATGGCGGATAACTGCAGGCAGTTCGTTTTTGACCATGTTGTAGCAGTTGATTAGCTCAACATTCGAGTCAGATAAAAAAGCACGTAATTCGGGGTTCCTCGCCACCATATGGAAGAACACTGCACCGCCGCCGACGAAGGGTTCGAAGTACCGGTTAAATTCCGAAGGAAACAGCCGAGTGTAATGTTTGAGGAGCTGTGTTTTTCCTCCAGCCCATTTAAGAATTGGTGACGCGACAGGGTAGATAGCATGTTGCCCCGCGATGAAGGCGGCACGCTGGCGTGCCGTAGCAGCGCTAACAGCAGGAATAGGTTTTGCCAAAACTCAAGCCACTTCTTTCTAGTAATTTTCGTGTTGCTAAATAGTGTACCTCCCAAACGTCGGGTCCGTAACCACCAGCAAACACCGAAGCGAAAGAAATTCCCAGATCTGCAAATGTATCGATGACCAATTCGTCTCGTGCTTTCATGACCGAAAGGGGAAGCCGAAAGTAGCTTGTACCGGGCAATACGTCCTTTTCATATGGGTCGCTGCCGCCTACGTAAATCACCATATCCGGTGCAAATTTTGAGAGTGAAAGTTTCAAACCTGCTTCGGTTTTTTCCAAATATTTCTCTTTCTCGATTTGTTTTATCGGTATGTCGAGGTCGCTCTTCTGCTTGATTTCCGGCCAGCCTTCTTCTGAGTGCACTGAGAAAGTGAAGACAGTCTCGTCCTTTTGAAAAGTGACCGCTGTTCCGTCGCCCTGGTGAAAATCCAGGTCGACGATCATGGCTTTCTTTATTTTGCCGGTTTTTTGCAGATGCCGAATGGCAATAGCAATGTCGTTGATTGGACAATAACCGCGTCCTTGATCGGGAAAGGCGTGATGGTAACCGCCACCAAGGTTCGCTGCTAGCCCTGTTTCCAGACTGATCTCGCAGGCCGTTAAGGTGCCACCACTTTTTAGTTTGAAATCCTCGATGATTGTCGGAAGCGGTCGCAGTGCACGTTCTGGGAAATACTCACTTTCTTGAAATTCAAACAGGTCAATCCAGGTTTTTGGATCTTTGAGTGACTCCAGATACCCGGGTGTGTGAACAAGGCGAATCTGTTCGTCGGTAATCGGCTGCGGTTCCAGATATGGCATAGGTGCGCCAATATCCTCGCTCAACCTCTTGAGAACCATCTCTCCGCGATCTAGCGCGAATGGTTTATCGAAGCCGAAGTCCGAGAGAGGTGTTTTATATCTGGAAGAGAATACTAGATTGGTTTTCATGACCTGGAAAGTATAACAAGAGAGCTAATATTAAATGTCAAGATAAGCTAACTAAATGAGCTTTGAAGAAGTTTTCCTCATGATCTTAGGGAAGTATTAGAGCCAGACAAGTGGAGCAGATTGAACCAAGCTAGCCAACTCTTCTAGATTCGATCGCACTTATTTCTCCTGAAACTGACGCTTGGTACGTAAACCAAACGCATTCAATAGCATCGATATCCCCCACGCCTGCTGCACCTGAAGGGCATTCTCCCAGAGAGTCTGCCTTCCGGGTTCGTGCGCGTTGCTCCGAGGAGCCGACATGGTTTCTTGTCGCTTTCGGCGGAATGTCGATCATCCTGAAAAATGTGTCTCCGTCTGTTGAAGCTCTGCGCGTCACCAAATCTGGCGACGGTATCGAGAGATGCTTCCAGCGGTAACTGTGGAGGTAACACCATGTCATTCGGCCCGATACTTCTTGGGCTTGCGCTTCTGTTCGCCTTCTTGATACTGAACGGTCTCTTCGTGGCGTTCGAATTCGCCATCATCGCGCTCCGCAAGAGCCGACTCGAAGAACTGGTCAAGAATGGCAAATCGGGAGCGGAACGGGTGCAGAAGTTGCACCAGCAACTGGACAGAACCATTGCTGGCGCGCAGCTCGGCATTACGTTGGCTAGTCTTGCCCTGGGTTGGTTGGGTGACCACTCAATCCTGCCCCTGATCCAGTCTGCGATGTCGTCCATTCCCGGAGTTGCCGAAATGCATCTTCCGGCTGGTCTGGGCGTCGCTATCTCATTCGTGATTCTCAGCTTGCTGCATGTCGTGGTCGGCGAGCAAGTGCCCAAAACGCTAGGTTTGCGGGCTCCGGAGAAAATGTCTTTCCTTCTGTCCGGACCTTTCCGGATCTTCTGCTTTATCACCGCGCCCCTGGTCTGGATGATGAATGCTTTCACTTGGCTCTTGCTCAAGCCATTCGGCATGACCAAAGCCAAGCACGAGGAAAGTCAGCTGCCATCGCCGGCGGAGTTTCAGATTCTCTTCGAAGAGAGTGTCAAAGCCGGCACGCTAGGAAGGCAGGAGTCTGATTTCCTGAAGCGCGCGCTCGAGCTGAAAGCTGTGACCTTGAAGGAGGTCATGGTGCCGCGCACTCGCATGGACTGCCTGGAAGACGGGATGAGTCTCGTCGACATGATGGCGGTCGCTTCGCGCACTAAGCACTCGAAGCTGCCGGTGTACCGCAACACGCGCGACAATGTCATCGGTATTCTCAACACCCGTGACCTGCACGACATTTTCTATGCGCACCTGAAAGCGCGCCCGCAGAGCGGTTCCGCCCAGGTGACGCCGAAGCCTTTCCGCCTCTCGGACTACGTGCGCAAAGCTTACTTCGTTCCGGATACGATGCTCGCCAGCACCTTGCTCGAGCAGATGAAGGAGCGCAAGTTGCAGATGGCGGTGGTCATCGACGAGTTCGGTGCCACAGTCGGTATCGTCACGCTCGAAGACTTGCTCGAACAGCTGGTCGGCGAGATCTGGGACGAGTACGACTCGCCCGGCGCAGGCATCGAGCAGGTGAGCGAGAATGCCTGGCATGTGCCTGGTGATCTCACCATCTTCGAGTTCAACAAGTTCTTCGGCTCGGATCTCAGTTGCGAAACGCACTGCGTGACGGTGGCCGGACTTGTAATCGAGGCTCTCGATCGCCAACCCGATGGCGGGGAGAGCGTACAGGTGAGCGGCTATACATTCACCATTCTCGAGATCAAGAATCGCGCTGTGTTCCGGCTCGCGGTTCAGCGTCCGGAGGGTGCACCGCCGCTTGCTTCTGCCGGTTCCGGTGATACCGGTCAGCCCGACGTCGCCTCCTGACCATGGAGACGGCAAAACAATATTCGCTAGCTCTGAGCGGTGCACCACACTCGGTGCACCGGCTCGGGGCGTTTTCGGCTGCCGGCGGTCTTAAAGCCGCGCTCACTGGCAGCCAATGAGAGCCGACGTCATTTGGACGCGGCTGATGGAGACTCCGATGATTACTCTACTTGCTATTGTCGCCGCGGCGCTCGCCGTGGGGACTTGTATCGCGATTATTCGGCGGGGCTCCGCGCGGCTTCGAGAAGAGGCTCGTGACCCCGCCGTCAACGATTCGCCGTTCGTGGTCAAGCCGATGATTCAGCTTGGCGCGCGCGACGGCAAGGCGATGTTCGAAATCGTCTTTGCCGGCGCCGGTGTCGCCGCAGACTACAAGCTGCGCGTCTACGCCGATCGCTCAGGCACTCTCGACTTTGCTCCGAGCGATTTCTATCCGGTCAATCTGCCGGATGCTCAGCCGAAGATTCCCGTGCACAAGGTTTTCCGAGTGCCGGTCAGCGGGCTCGAGCCGGGTGAGCGCTTCACCTATCGCATCAACTTTGCCGACAAGCAAGTCTTCGCGGCTTCCGCGCAGGCTCCTACGGCGGAAGGCGAAAAGACGCGCATCGTCGTCACCGGCGACATCGCCAAATGGGGAGCGGATGAGCGGCGCATCGCTCATCGCGCTTACCAGGAAAAGCCCAATATGGTCGTCCTCGTCGGCGACATCGCTTACGACGACGGCCGTATCATCGAATATTTCGAGAAGTTCTTCCCGCCGTACAACTCCGACCAGGCTGCCGATGCTCTCGGTGCGCCGATTCTGCGTTCAATCATGACGGTTGCCGTACCCGGCAATCACTGTGTCGGACGCCCTGAGACTCTGGCAGTGCCGGACTTCAACGAGTTCGCCGATCACTTCGCCTATCTGGTCTACTGGTCGCAGCCGCTCAATGCGCCCGTTTCTGCGGCTGCCGCTGCTGCCTACGGCAAGGACCTTATTGGTCCTAAGGCACGCAAAGATGCGCTCTTTGCGGCGACCGGCAAGCGTGCACCGGCCATGTTGAACTTCTCCTTCGACCATGGAGACGCGCATTGGGTCGTGCTCGATTCCAATCGCTACATGGACTGGACCGATCCGGTCCTGCGCGATTGGCTCGAGAAGGACTTGATGTCCACCAGAAAGACGTGGAAATTCGTGACTTTCCACCACTCCTGTTTCCACTCCAGCCGCAAACACCAGGACGGTGTGCGCATGAGGCTGGTGGCGGATATCTTCCAGAAGTGCGGTGTCGACATTGTCTTCACCGGTCACGTGCACACTTACGAGCGCACTTATCCGCTTCGTTTCACCCTCAAGAATAAGCTCGCCGACCTCGCCAAGACCGAGTCCAACGATCTGGTCGCCGAGATGGTCAAGTACGAGGGTGAGCTGGAGCTGGACAAGGACTACGATGGTGTCACTGTCACGCGTCCCCGGGGCGTCATCTACCTGACCACAGGCGCAGGTGGTGCTCCGCTTCATACCGAGGCGATGCCTTCGGACCTGAAGTTGCAGCCGCAGACTGCGGTGACCAGACCCGGGAGGCATTCGCTGACGGTTCTGGACATGTACGGGACGAAACTCGTCGCGCGCCAGCTCACCGCCCAGGGCGAAGAGCTGGACCGCTTCGAAATCACAAAGTAAGACGGGGCGCAGGAGCGAGGTGAAAATCTCGCTCCTGCTGCTCTTTTTCCTCGCGGTTGCTAAAGAAAAGCAAACTCAAAAAAAAAGACTCACGTCCCTGGAGCAAGGCAAATACCTCTGGGGAGAAGGTGCATTATGACCCGTACAAGGACTGTTAAGGTCGACCTTGACGCTCGTCACTCGAACGAAATTTACGTTGCAGCTCTGAAGCCCAAGGCTGGTTTCTTCAGCACGCTGCTCTCAACCCTCTGGCTCTTCATTGGGCTTGGCGCACTTATCTGGTTCGCCTGGTCCGAACCTTTCTCCGGCATGCTTTTCGGCTGGCTGCAAGAGCATGGGCTGGCACCGTGGGTGGTGACATACTTGCTCACCCCTGTCGTCATGTTCGTGCGCGCTGTCATCGCCGTTGAATCGATCGGTTACGGCTACCACCGTTTCTTCCAGCACGTCGGTCTATTCACAAGAACGGCACAGGTGTTCAGGCGGAACCAGCGTTTTCACTGGATTCACCACATGATCATCTATCCGATCGGTCGCCTGTACAAGCACGGCAAGCGCTATCACACGTCTGAGAAGGGTTTCGGACTGAGCTGGGTTCTGCCTGGTCTCATGGCTGCCGGTCTCTTTCTCTACAGCCATGGCTTGAACATGGTCAGTCTGGCGTTTATCTTTGCGCTGTGGTTCTACGCCAAGATGGTCGTTGACCTGACGCATGCGCGTTTCCACTTCGACAGCCATCCCTGGGTGGGCAAGCCGTATTTCCTTTGGTTGGAGGAGATCCATCTTCTGCATCACTGGGACCAGCGGTATAACTTCACCATCGTTCATCCGCTTATGGACAGACTCTTCGGCACTTATCTGGACCCGGCAACACATCGCCAGGAGCTCCAGATCAGCCTGGAAGATAAAGACGTGACGGTGTCCGATCTGATCAACTGGCGATACCTGCTGACTGAGGCGAGCCCCACAGAATATGCGGCTTTCGTCTCGGCTGCTCAGCGCTATCCCAAGTCGCTTCGCAAGGTCAAGCATTTGCTGACTGTGCTGAAGCATCGAACCGACAGTCATCCTGAGGACGCAGAGGCGGCAGAGTTGCATGCCCGAGCCCTGAAGCTGGTCGCTGCCGTCGGAAAGACGCCTGAGACCATTTAGGTTGATTAGCAAGACGCCGACACGTCTAGCGACCAACCGCCTGACTGACTGTTGAAGAGATTAACGCTGTTTCCCGAGAAGGGGGCGTCCATTGGTCAGGTGTTCCTGGAGAAAGACCCGAGTTCAGATTCATTTGAACTCCGGTCTTTCTCTCTTTGCTTATCTACTACTACACTATGTCAGTGGTACTGGTAACATTTATGAAAGCCGAGACTCAATTGCTAAGGCGTTTTTAGCGACGCCGGATTTGATTAGCACTACTAGCGCGCTGCTGACAAAAGAAGGAGCTGCGATGAGCGAAAAAGAGATTGATAGATATCCGACAGCATAGCTCAGATCGCCGCCAATGCTTGAAAATGTACCACTGCAGTAGAGTGGAGCCCAGGGAGAAAGAAATATGGTCAAAATGGACGCCACTGGAAGAGGCAATCCTATTTTTTTTAGCAGGTGCCAACACGCAGTTGCCGAAATAGCAGCCAGAAAGCCATTGAAGCCCGCCCAGTAAAAAATGGATTCATCCAGGAAAGAGTTTCTGCTAATGGCTGAAACGAACAAAAATCCCGCTGCTCCAGCGGGGAAAATTGAACAGAGCGAAACGAGGATTGACGCTAAAATTTCTCGGTTCGCGAGATAGTTCTTTCTGTATGACTCTTCTAACTCATTCTGAGAACGAGACGTTTCGATCATTTCTTGCAAGTTGGAGGAGTCATCTTGTTCGCTCATGCATCCAGTCTATATCAACGACTGAGAGCACGACAATGAGAGCCCCTTAGCAAAAAGGACTCTCAAAGACGTTATTCGCATTTGAAATCTTGTGGCGCTACAGGAACATCTCAGGACTCATGCCTCATCGCAAGAGTTCCTGTGGCAGTTCTGCTCTCGCTCTTATTTGCTTTGTTGACGGTTGTAGTGGTTGAAGCCACGGAATGTGCCCCAGACCGGCGTATCTTCAAAATAGGCTACATCGGAGACTGTTCTTTCTATCTCATCTACTTGTTGTTGTTTTTGTGCTTCTACCGATTGATTAGCAGCGATGATTTGATATTCAGGCATGAGAAGGAGACCTCGGGGTGGAGGGAGAATCGATGGGGTTCGGGTCAAAGGGCGGGGCGTCGATTTGCTATCGACACGGTTATTGTCAAGCAAGCAGCGTGAAAAACACGTGAAACACGTATTGCCTTTCAAAAATCCCCATTTTCTGGGAAAATTCGGAGTTCGCACCCCCGGAGAAATGGCCTTTTGGCGTGAAAAAGGAAGGGAATATTCACGTGAATGTGAAAAATTGGCCCCCAGAAGCCTCTAATTTAATGTGTTTGTTGAACGGCGCCTGCAAATTCGACGTCACAGATCTGGCCGAGCGCGCTCTCACGCCCCAGATCCTTGAATCGGTCAGCTATCTTGATTCTGATGAAGCGGTGGATAGCTTGTACGCTGACCCATACTGGCCGAAGTGGGACAGCCCCTGGTGGCACATGACTCTGCTTTTCGAGATGGGTCTGGCTGAAAAAATACCCGATCGTGCCATAGATGCCTTTCAATCGGTAGCGCGCAATCATTACATCGATGTCTTTCCGCTCAAAGAAGAAGAATTACCGGAGGGTTGCGATCCCACTCGCAATATTTATTGCTTCTGTGCTTTAGGTACAGCGATGCAGATTTTGGAGGCGCGTGGACTGCGCAGTGATGAAGTGATTCCCTGGGCACGCTCCTGGTTCGCTCGCTATCAAATTACCGACGGTGGATACAATTGCGCGGAGGAAGTGTATGTTCGCAAAACCCCTCGCTCATCGATTGTTTCCACTGTGCCTATGCTGGAAGCTCTGCTCAAATTGTCCGAGCGCGGACTGAGCGACGAGGAAGAGACGGTGTTAGATAGTGGGATTCACTATCTCTTAGAGCGCAAGCTCTTCAGATCAATTAGCAAAAAGGACGAGGTGATCGATCCCGATTTTCTCCGGCTCACTTTCCCCCGTTTCTACGAATATGATGTTTTGCGCGGTTTGAAACTTGTTACCGATTGGGCGGTAAAGCGTCAGAAAAAGCTGCGCTGGTCAGGGATCGAAGAGGCTTTTGCGCTGGTGTGCGGTAAGGTAAATCCGGCAGACGAAACTATTGATATAGAACGCCAGTTTTACTCAGGTAAGAAGACTCTCGCGCTCGCTGAGAATGGAGAATGGTCACGCGGCCACGAAGTTTCTCTCTTTCCCCTATTGGAAGCAGCTGGAGCGCTAGGTCCCTCGCCATTTCTTCACCGCCAGTTTATGTACATGTATGAAAACATGTATAAGCTCACTTACTCAGGGTGTTTTGAAATTTAGCTATATGAAAGCCTTAGAAAGATACACGCACGAAGATCGCCAGAAAATCATCGACAGGCTTACGCCGGTTGTGCAGACAGAGTTCGGCGACAATTTTCTTGCTTTTGCTGCAATTGCTTCTTTTGCTCGCCATGAAGACTCTCACTATTCGGATTTAGAACTGGTCGTCTTTGTCAAAGAAATGACAGATCCTCTCAAAGTCTTCGGCATTGGCAAAATTGTAGACGGAATGCTAATCGAGCTCTACTGCTACACGCCGCAGGGTTATCTTAAGGAAGTGCGGAATGTGAGCAAGAACTGGATCATCTCCGGCTCCGACCGATTATTGCCGATAGTCAACGCTGAGCTGATTGCCGACCTGAACAATTACAGTGTGGCAAATATGCACGAGGAATGTTTAAAACAGGCTGTTTTGCACTGGCCTGAGGTGCAGGAGTCGGCCGGCAAGGTGATGAACGCCATCAGCGGCGGCAATCGCGACGGTCTTATGCTCGTTTCCGCCTCGATGATCGAACGCATGCTGGAAGTTCTTTCTTTTTTAAACGCAGTTCCATTTGTCACTTTCGGCCGCTTCATCAGCCAGGCGAAAAGTTTTTCCACAAAGCCTCGCAACTGGGACCATCTGGTTGATATGTTCAACGCCGGCATTCCTGATCAAGACGTCTTTGCTGCGCTTGTAGACGAAGTAATAACAGATTTCGAGCTGATTTTTGAAAGTCGCGGTTGCACCTTGTATGATTGCCGAGACCCTGTTGAGATGGTTGCTGCTCTGAAG